>Ga0181520_10001638_pt1 | contig 44942 bp, 27 predicted proteins | sample PEATcosm2014_Bin_29_FD_132451 | JGI IMG/M metagenome (GOLD analysis project Ga0181520, IMG submission 132451) | Peatland microbial communities from MTU Mesocosm Facility, Houghton, MI, USA - PEATcosm2014_Bin02_30_metaG | ecosystem: Environmental > Terrestrial > Soil > Wetlands > Peat | place... | reverse complement strand
CAGACGAACAACCACTACCGTTTCTGTAAAGGAGATGGGAAGGGCACGTCTCATACTGAAGTCATCCCAAACAGGCTCTACGACGACCTCAATCGTGGTTACGCTTTCGTTGACCGCAAGGATAAGACCGTTCAGATTCAGACAGCCCCACTAGTGGCAGACTGGCTCGACTTCGTTCCTAAGCAAGTATTGAATGGCTTCAAAGAAGCCTTTCCCGGCTACAAAGTGTTTCTGAAGGGTTGCCATCTCGCGTCTCTAAAAAACAAAGTTGCGTTGGATGCTTTGTTGGAGATGATTAGCGATGAGGACTACGCCACACACCAGCACCACTCTGATCCTGATTACACTACTCAGAATGGCAAGGATTATGCGGGGGCGAACACTACTGAGATTGAAGAAGGGGCATTGAACGACTCAATCCCCGGCAGACTCTTGGCAAGTAAGAAGATTGCTACAAATTATCCCACGGGTTATCGGGTTAATGCAGACAACCCCGGTAAGGGATTCAAGTGGATTTGGTCGAAGTCAACTGGCCCAATTCTTTTCAACTACTATGCTACGAGTGGCGGTGGTACGTGTGTACACAGCGCAATGTGCTCTGTGAATCACTTAGACTACGACGAGACTGAGAAGGGGTTCATCATTCTTGATGACGATGTGCTTCGCGTCCGCTGTGTGGGTGGAGCGGGTGAGTTGCGCGATGAGGCTGTAGACGACACAGTGGATGAATTCTTTGAACTCTTTCCCATCAAGGACGATGTTAGTCGGATTGATGTTGAAGCTAGTTCATATAACGGAATCTATAGTAGAGGAAACACCATGGTTGCTTCAAGGATTGCTTCAAAGGCATGTGTTGCTTGCGAAAGTGGGGATTGTGTTTCCCACGGCGGCAGCATTGATAGTCTCACTAAAACAGTTGTCAAACCCCAGCCCCCGGTCGAGTCTGTTATTGAAGATGCCGCCTTCTTCAAAGAGAGTGAAAATGATTTTGAAGTGAGCCGTACTGCTTCAGGTAAAGTGATTGTCGCTGATGTTCCACAACAGCTTCAGGAAGACAATGGGCAGCAGGAAGCCGAGGGTGAGGAACAAGAGCAACTCACGAAAGAAGAACTTGTTAAACTCAAGCAGTCTGGCACAAAATCTTACGGTGTTGGAATGCCTCTTGGGGGTTCACCCACGGCCCCGAAACCATCGGCAGCGAATCCGAATCCGCAAGCGCCACCGCCGAATCCTGTACCTCCGGTGCAGACGGTAAACAAAACCCCGCAGCAACTTCACGATGAGGCGCAAAACAATCCTGCTGAGGCAGGTAATCTCACTCAGCAACAGTTGAGTCAAGTGCTTGAAGCGTTGAAATCCTCCGCACTTAATGAGACCCAGCGTTACGCTGAACAAATTCGCCTTGCTGCAATTCCCATCAAGGATACTCCCACTTCCCTCCCGCCTCGTGATGACATGCGTCGTCACATAGATGAGACAGCGCAGGATGAAGTCATGGAAGGTGTCAAGCCTTCAGCCGCCCCGACAGAGCCGGGGCACGCGGATGCGACAATGCCGCCCCCACCAACTCAACCTCAAGTACCAGTTGCACCGACTGCACAACAGGAACTGTTGAAGCAAACTTTGTCCTCTGATAAGAAAGCGTGGTCTGCCGAAGATGAGGATGACGATGATGATGAGAATGTGACGGATGCTGGTACTTTGTACGGCAAGCCGATAGGCAGGGACACCAAGTGGTCGCCGGGGCAGAGAGAATTTGAAGAAGAATCAATGTCACCCCATGCCCGTCTGGAATACCTAAGAGGTCAACTTAGGGCTGAACGTATAAGTTACAGTGAGTTATCAGAGCTACAGGATTTGGTTAAGTACATCGAGCCGGATGATGTTGAACTATTGGAAGCGGCGGGAGTCCCCGAAGAAGAGGTATCGTCGCTGCCACCAAAACCAAAGAAGCGGTTTCGCACCACTGACAAAGACAAGGACTTGATGAAGAGCATGGGCATCAAGGCCAAGAAGGCGGGTATCACCCCCACCGGGGAGATTTGCAACTACTGCAAAGAAGAGTACAGCAACGGCACCTGTGACTACTGCGGCGACCTTATCAGCAACCACTGTGACGCGAGTAACTCCGCTGTTCAGTGTCAGGACTGTGGTAAGTGGGTGGGTAACTGCTGCTGTATGACTGAAGACCAGCGGGGGAACGTCTGCAACACGTGCTACCCGAGATACAAGAAGCAGGACATTTATGCCAGTAAAACCGCCATGCAAACTGAGGAAGGCGTCAATCTGGCTTGCCCTGCGTGCCATGGTCAGGACGTAAAAAAATTGCAAAATACGAATCAAGAGGATGGTAGCTTGGTTGAGTGTCTCGCTTGCGGATGCTTTTTTGCCATATAGGTCATGACTAATTTTTCGACTATTCAATCCTTAGTATGGAGGATAAGTCGATGCCAAGAGAAGGAAGAAAACCGTCGGTTGATTTAACTGAACAGAGGTTTGGCAGATTGGTTGCGGTACACCGGGTAGTTATCACCAAGGACTCAGGAAGAAAAGAAGGGGTCTGGTTGTGTAGGTGTGATTGTGGTGAGAGCACCCAAGTTCGGTGTTCAGCATTGTTGAACGGGAACACCAAGAGTTGTGGTTGCTATCGAGGTAGGCCCTTGAAGTCGGGTAGGTCATCAAGGAACTCCATTCTCTCTCGCTATAAGCGAAACGCCCATATAGCCGGTCGCCCATGGTTACTGACTGAAGAGTTATTTGATTGCTTGACCTCGGGTAATTGTCACTACTGTGGTCAAGCCCCAACAAACGTGCATTCTACACATACCAGTTTTGGTGAGTTTCACTATAACGGGATTGACCGCAAGGATAGCGACTTGGGATACACACCCGATAATGTGGTCTCTTGTTGCAAGGAATGTCAGAAGGCAAAGAGCAACGTGCCCTACGCTCAGTTCATAAATTTTCTGTGTAGAGCAGGAAAATTTCAACTACAGCTATCTACAGTAGAGTAAACTTATGGCTTTCAAGAAAACAGCAAATGCCGAACTTCAAGAGCCTACACTCAGTGTGACAGAGTGGGGCAAGATGTACGGTGTTCATACATTCGGACACAAGACTGCTGCTTTCAATAAAATCTCAGCCGACTCCAGTAAGTATTTGTTGAGTCACTGCACTATCATGGCGTCGGTACAAACTGAAGAAGAGCCGTTTGATTATCTCATCAAGCCCGAGTGCAGCCATCTCGTGAACAACAACGATGACGCATGGACGAACGAAGTTCTCCGCCTTTCCCATCGTTCATTCGTCGGTGCTTTCAACTTCGTTGAACACTTTCAGAATTCCAAGTACGCCAAGGGTCACATCCTCGATGCTGTCCTCCGCAAGATTCAAATTGCTGGACCGGAATGTTGGGTGTACTTTTGTGACATTCTCGTTGCCACCGATCTTGCTCACGATAAGTTGGTCAACGACATTCGTGAGGGTCATGTCCGGTATCTTTCCATGGGCTGTGTAACCGACCTCGTTATCTGTTCCTTTTGTGGGGCTCGTGTTACCGACCAGAGTACATATTGTCACCACCTGAATTTCAATAAGGGTACTTTCCTTGTGGATGACGACGGCATCTCCCGTCGTGTCGCCGAATTGTGCGGTCACAAGACTCTATCCAACGGTGGTGTAAAGTTCGTGGAAGCGTCGTGGGTAGCAACTCCGGCCTTCCCCGGTGCAGCGAAACGGTCAATCGTCTCAGATGAATGGGTCGGACCGAAGACTCCATACACGCGCAAAGCAGCCAGCACGGAAGGCGGACATGCCTACATGAAGGGTGTTTTTGCAAAGGCGGCGTCTTCTTTACCAGTTATAGACTCTTGGTTGGATGAGGATGGGCGATGATAGTGTACCTCATTACAAACAAGGTCAATGGAAAGGTCTATGTTGGTAAGACTAAACTCTCATTGAAGCGGCGTTGGCAACAGCATTTGGATAACGCCAAACAAGGAAAGCCCTACTACTTTTACAACGCTATTCGAAAGTACGGTCCCGCTGCTTTCGAAGTACAGGTGCTGGGTAAAGTTGAGACATCAGAGGAGCTATCCCAGCTTGAGATTGAACTCATTAAGCAATATCAATCCTCCGACTCAGATAAGGGGTACAATTCCACTCTTGGAGGAGACGGGCTCGTTCCTACTGATACGACTCGTAGGAAAATGAGTGACGCCAGAAAAGCATGGCATGAGAATAATCCCCATCCATTTCTCGGAAAACAGCACAAGTTTGAAGTTATAGAACAGCTACGCAAGAATGGGAAGAAGTTGGTCGGTAGCATCAATGGCATGTTTGGAACGAAGTGGGTATTCAACCCTTCAACTCAGGAAACTCGTTGTATCAAAGTTGAGGAACTCCCTGTTTTTAAGGAGCAAGGGTGGGTACTCGGTCGTGCCCCTTTTTCAAAAGAGACTCGAAAAAAGATGAGTGTCGCGGCTAAGAATAGAGAAATTCAAATACCGTACACATATAGTGAGGCTCTCAATGGCTAATAAAGAATGTCCTCAATGTCGAGGGACTGGTTGTACCAATTTTCAGGACCAAAAGAAGCAATGTGGTGTTTGCCATGGCAAACTCGTGGTTCCTGAAGATTATGGAGTTAACAAATCTGAACAGGGCCAAGAAGGAAAACAAGCAATGGCTAACATGAAAAAAGAAGCAGCAGACACGGCAGTCCTTCGAATCATTGCGAACATCAAGCAGAAGTTTGCTGAGTTGGACGCACTTGACGAACAGTTCGCTGACCTCGACGCCGAAGCCCCCATGGATGGCATGATGGACTCTGGTATCGGTGAGCAGTTTGACCTCCTCTCCGATAAGCGCGAAGAACTCGAACAAGAGATTCGCTCCATGCGTGAGCGTGTTCAACTTATCTCCGAATGGGAAAAGTTTAAGGGTGGTGGTTGGAGCGATGACATCCAATCCGAGTTGAACTCTCTCGACCAACAGTTTGCAACTATCGCAGATGGAGCCTCGTCTGAGCCAATGGGAGCACCTATGGTTCCCCCTCCACCTATGACTCCTGAGGTTCCGGGCGCTCCGGCCCCTCTGTCAACTCCTGAAGTTCCGGCAGATGCCGGTGTTGGAGTTGATGAAACACTTGCCCCGCCAACCACCGAGCCGCCCATTGAGGCATCTGCTCCCCCGGCTGAGCCCCTTGCGGCACCGATGGCAAGCACCAAAAACGCAAAAATCAATGAAAAAACCAACTATGAACTCCAAGATAAGAAGGGGTCTAAGGACTCCTCTGACTTGAAGAAAGGCGATACTCACATGGCAAATCAACCTACCAAGCCCTCACTGAAGGAGAAGCTTGCCGAGGCTAAGAACAAGCGGGAGGCGATTACTAAGGAGGCCAAGACCCGTGTGGCATCCGCGTGGACTATCGCCAAGACTATGCTCCCGACAGCCCCCGATGATGTAAAGAAGGCGTTCGCGGCTTCTTTACTCTCTAACTCGACAAAGGTGCTCAAGGCGGCCCTTCGTCAGACTGCTATCAACGCCCACTATACCAAGGTCGCGGAAACCTTCAAGGAAGTTCACAAGGTCGAAATGAATGACCTGCTTGAAGACCCGTCTATCTTGAATGCTGAGAAAAAGGCTGTCTCCAGCGAAGTCAAGGGCGATGCGAAGAATGCTGGCAAGGTTGCCGACGACCGCAAGGACGCCGGTCCTCAGGAAGGCACTTACAATGATGGTCGTGGCTGCGGCGGCGGGACTCACACAGAGCCCAAGGAACTTGATGCCTCCAAGGCTGGCGAACGTCCTGATGCTGGCGAGAAGCCGGGTCAGACACAAAACTTGTCCGATGGCAAGACCGAGAAGGCTGCTGCCGCAAAGTGCGACGGTAAGGACTGCAAGGGTTGCCCCGAGTGCAAGAAGAAGGAAGCGTCTTGTGCTGACTGCAAGGACGGCAAGAAGTGCGACAAGCACGCCAATGCCAAGAAGGCTGACTTCCCACCGGCTGAAGGCGAAGAGGCTCCAGTTGAAGCCCCGGCTGCTGAAGAAGCCCCAGTTGAGGCTCCTCTGGCTGAAGAAGCACCGGCTGAGTTGCCTCCTCCAGTTGAGGGTAACCCCGAAGCTGAAGCAACTGAAATTCTGACCGATGAGAAGAAGCAAGTTCTCGAAGAGAAGATTGACGAGGCTCAGGCCGCTATCAAGGCTATCGAGTCCGAAATCCTCTCAGAGGGCGAAGAGGAACTCGACCTCGCCAAGTTGGAAGGCGAAGAAGAGGGCCTTGAAGGTCTCGAAGGTCTGGATGACATCGAAGGCGAAGAGGTCCCCGGCGAAGAGGGTCAGGAACTCGACTTCTCCCAAGTGTTCAATGAGGGTGATATGGAAGACAAGGCTGCATCTCTTGCGAACGAAGGCGACGAGAAGCAAGCTGGTGAAGAGGATGACTTCTTCGCTCCTTCCGCTGCCTCCTCACTCGAAGCTTCCTTGGACGACGACGGTATGGCTGACATGCACAACATGTTCTCCATGCAGGGCGCTGACGGCGACCCACTGGCTGCACTCATTGGTAGTTTGAAGACCGCTGAACAGGTCGCTGGTATGGAAGTTGTTGAGTCCTTCAGCGAAGCTGCCGAGCACTTCAAGCAGGATGAAGCCACCAGTGACGACCGTGACAACGAATCCGACCACTCTAACACTCTGTGGGCGGAGACGATCAAGGACATTACTCCTGAAGAGCAGGGTGCAAAGCGCACTCCTCAGGACAGCGTGAATCAGCTTGAAAAGCCAAAGGCTGCTGTGTTGAAGAAGATCAAGACCACCGCAGCGTCTGACAGCAAGATTGCATCTGCCAACAAGTTCGATGTCGGCGAGGCACTCTTCGGCAAGGACGAAGACTAACTTACATTACATCCATACATAACTCAAAGCCCCCGGTTCGCCGGGGGCTTTTGATTTTAGTCATCCAGAATGTCTTTCTGACATACTCCTTCGCTGCAATCGCTATTCGGATCGGCGTACGCTATTTTCCACATATCCGACAATTGAGAGCGGAAGCTGGATTTAACTAAATCCTTCACGGCCTTGTTCTGATTGTCATTCACGTAAGCAGCATCAAGAATCGTCAGTACCTTACCTGCCAACTTTTTTACTTGTTCCGCAGTTTTGTCATAAGCCATGACGCCTTCTGCCATATCACATGCATCATGACGACGGGTGGTCCAAGTATCTGCTCCGGGGCTCCAATTGGATTCAACAAGACGAAAAGTTTGAATGAACACTTGCACGGATTCTGTGTCTTCATAGTCAAGAGCGACAATTGTCTTCACATTCTGTGCTTTAGCGAGAGTGGTAAACAATGTAGGCACATCATCTAACGCCCACCCAGCGGGAGATGAGTTCACTACAACATAGTGGTCAAAATCATTGCGGATACGCGATGACATTTTTTTGGGTTTGAGACTTTCGCTACTATCAAACATCACAACAGCGTAGAAAATCCCGGAAGGTAGTTCGGCAGGTTTTGTGGGGGCAGCAGGACGCGCCACCGACTTAAGCGGTTTTACCATTTTATTTTCCTCAACTAGACTTGACAAATTCGGGCGTTAGCCCTCATCCACTAATACTCAAAATCTCAAAAAATCGCTGGCATTTTTAAACGGTATCGAGAATTTCATCCAGTGTTTTACCCATTTCCTCTTCAAGAGCCTCAGCCACTTGTTTCCAATGTAGACACGCCTTACGGTGGGCTCCATACCTACCTTTGGTTATTTGCTCGAACTCCCTGCTACAGGTTGGACAAACATAGTCATTTAGTTTTTTGTTTTCTACATCGTTTACTCGACGGGCTATTTCAGCTTGTCGCTGTTTGCGTTCATGGGTCCAATGCGCGGCTATTTTTTGACGTTGCTCCAGAGGCATCCCTCCTCTGGTGTTGTACGTTTCAAGGTAAGTCGCTGCGGCTCGAAGAAGTTTGGGCTCATCAGAAAATAGCCCCAATCCACGATTGCATAGACTGCATACAATGCCTCGCACACACTTCCCACAACTGGTTTTGTTGGTATGGGTGCTCGGACAGCAAGAGTGGTCATGATCTATTTGCCAGTCACCCCCACCACGCGGAGTCGAACTGCGACATATAGCACAACACCTTCCTTGTTTTTCAAATAGAGCCTCCCACTGTTCGACCGACAAGTTGTGCCGTTTGTAAACCGCCTTTCTATTCCATTCTTTTTTTCTCTCAGGGTGGAACTGGTCTCTGCGTATTCTTTGGCATGTCTTACACTGACTCGTGTAAAAAGGCCGCCCGTCGCTTCCTAGCTTTCCCTTGAGCAGGAATCCGAATTTAGATATTGGTTGAAGCCCACACCCTGAACATCGCTTGTAAACTACTCCATCCTTTTCCACCAGTTTAAGCTTGCGAATTCTATTTGCCATAATTTGCTGCTCCTATAGATGGAGATAGTAGTGATTTCATTCAACATATTCTTCGCATCTACGGTCAGCCACTACGGGCGCTAACTCCAATAAATCGCATTTTGTAACTATCCATACCTTAGTTGTACGAAGTAAGGTAGTCCATTCTATAGTTCAGGGTCGTCTCCTCGACTGCGAATTGGAATGGAAACCTAATTCAAAGACTTCTACATGGAGAAAATAGTATGGCATTGAAATTGACTTACTATGGACAAAATGACACCCAGTGGTCTCCTGATGTTGTGCTTACCGGCGACCCCGGCACTGACCAACAGACGTTGACTGCTGCTGGCTACCTCGGTGGCAAGATTGTCGCACTCGCGGCTCCAGCAGTTGCCACTCAGTACGAGGCGGTAATTGTTCCAGCCAACGGTGACACTGCTGGTGTTATTCCCTTTGGTTCCCTTATCAATGGCCCCGGCGAATTCGCTGGTGCAATTGGTCCTTCGGGTTCCAAGAAGGCTCCGGTTGTTCGTGCCCTCTGGCAGGGCAATGTGAACTCGGAAGCTTATGATGCTGGTGCAACGTGGAGCACTACCACTTCAATCGGTGCGTACCTCTACAACGGCGGAGCAACCGCTGGCATCGGCTTTTACACGAACGTTGCCCGTAAGGGTGCGAACTCGGTCATCGTGGGAATTTGCACTCACGTCCCAACCACTGCTGAGCCTTGGCTTGGCGTTGCCTCGTTGCTCTAAGAGAAAAAGGAGAATACAAAATGGCTAACCTTTCTCGCACACAGCAACAGACCGCAATGCTTGGTCAGTTGCTCAAGACTGCCGGTGGTCGTCAGAAGCTTGCTGCTTCGCTCGGCCCATCACTCCGCCGTCGTCGTGACTACATGTCAATCGCCCGTAAGGCTTTGATGGTAGAAACACTTCCTGACGGTGCCCTGCCCATCTACGATAAGGAATTCGACACAGCCGCTATGACGGTTGGTTCGACTCCCGGTGGCTCCTTTGTGGAAGCTTTCGTGGTTGGCGAAGAAGGTGGAGACATCGTTCGCGTGACTAAGCCAAAGCGTGTCACGGTTCCGACGTTCGAAATCGTTTCAAACCCCATGATTCCTATCACGCAGATTAAGGAACGTCGCTTCGACCTCGTTGCCCGTTCTTTGAACCTCGCGAAGGCTGAAGTGGGTGCCGCCGAAGACGGTTACGTCTTCACACTGTTCGACGCTGTGGCGACCGCTGCCAATGGTTCTCTCATTGGTGCGACCGACCCGGTGTACAACATTGACATTGCTATCTCCGCTCCTATCGACATCAACTCGATGGCCGATGGTTTCGGACAGGTGCAGCGTCATGACTTGTCGGTTGCTTTCTGCTTCTTCAACCCCCGTGACTACACGGACCTGTTGAAGTGGACTCAGCAGAACATCGACCGTGAGACCCAGCGCAAGCTGCTCAAGACAGGCGTCATGGGCTACCTTTGGGGTTCGACTCTGCTCCAGTCCCGTAAGGTTGGCTATGGTTGCGTGTACATTCTGGCCGATGCCGAGTTCCTCGGTGTCATCCCTGAGCGTATTCCGCTTACCGTCATGTCGGCTGACCGCCCTGACTTGCGTCAGATTGGTTTCTCGATTTTTGAGAACCTTGGCTTCTTGGTCTTCAACCCGTCTGGTGTTCAGCGTCTGACCGTTACTGGCCGCTTCAACTCCACAAAGAACGTCGGCGAGAACTAATAGCTGACTTCGAGACTCAAACCAGAGAGGCACTCCTTCGGGAGTGCCTTTTTGCTGCCCGGTAACTGGGAGCTAACTTCATTTAACCCAATATACGCTTCTTTATTGAGTATTAGTTGTCTGAGGAGGCGTCTCAAAGGCCCATGCAAAAATCCTACGTAGCCAAGCACACCATCAATTTTGTGAACTTCGAGTTCTACATTCGCCCCGGCGACCTTCTGGTACATGATCCCGCTAACCAGAATCGCCTTACTGTGTATCGCAATGGGCAAATTGTCAAGGTGGTAAAACAGAACCCACTGGGTGTCGTAGCTATGCTAAAGAGTAAGTTCATCGAAGAGGTTACTACACCCTCTCCAACGCCTGTGGCGGCTCCCATACCTGTGGAAACACCCAAGGCTGTTCCAGCGGTCTCCGACGCGCCTGAGAGCCCCACAAAGGCAGAGATTGCCATCAAGCGGCGTAAGGCACACGGTGAAGAAGTTCTCATCGCTGACAATTCTCGTTTAGTGGCAGCACTAGCCAAAAAAGAAACTGAAGAGAACGATGAAACTCACGCCCCCACACTTTAGGACAGACGGGGTGGAACACAAACCTTGTCCTTATTGTGGAAGCGAAAATCACGGTCCACCCGTTGGCACTAGCCAGTCCTATCATTGGCGTGCTGATAACTGCCCCAAGACACTCAAAAAATTACAGGTTAGAAATAACCAGATACGGGCAGGTCAACGCACCAAGAACTGGCACTCGGAGAAATAATTGTCTCGTACCCCTCGTACCCTATGGATTGAGGCTATCCAAAAATGCGGCGGTTGTTGCTGGTTCTGTGGCCGGGAGGCCAAAACAATCGACCATGCAACGCCTCGTGCTCAGGGCGGCACCAACCGGAGCGACAACCTCCTCCCCGCCTGTGTCTGGTGTAATAATACCAAGGGAGATATGAACGTCCGTCAGCATCGTAAGTATCTAAAAGCCCTTGTTGTTCGCCGACTTATCAGTATGGGTTACGCTGCTATTCCCAACTTACACGATAAAGTCCGGGTTGTTTTCTATGGAGAGGGGAACGCAAGCCCATTTGATTTTCCGAATTTGTGATACATAAGTAGGGGTTCGGAAAATGGAACAGAAATTGTGCAAGGGACCTTGTGGGCAAACCAAACCGTTATCCGATTTTTACGATAGTTCTTCTTATGTGAGTAAGAAAACGGGTGTGGTTACAACGTCCAAATTTGCTTGGTGTCGGGTCTGTTGTGGAGAACGGGTCAAGAAGCACCAAGCAGCGAACAAAAGTCAGTGGGCAGAATATGGGCATCGTAAAAACATTAGGCGACACTACGGAGTCGAGCCAGAACAATATGCAGCGATGGGTGAGGAGCAAGGATGGGTTTGCGCTATTTGCAGCAACCCGACCGTAAATGGTTATCGACTGGCAGTTGACCATGACCATGTGACCCACAAGATACGGGGATTGCTTTGTGAGCAGTGTAACAATGGGCTAGGGCGATTCAAAGACAATCCTGAATTGTTGCGCCTCGCTGCTCTGTATCTTGAACGGGAGTATACACCCCCGTCACCACCAAAATCTAAGCGTCGTGGACGACCCCGAAAGGCCCCAAACTACTGTATTGTCGCTGAGTGCGGAAGAGTCACGCCATACAAGGATTATTGTCAAAAGCACTACTTTCAATTGCGTAGAACGGGCTCTGTAGAATCAGAACTTTTAGTTTCTACCATAGAGGCTTAGTCTGCGTGAGCGAATCCAACTACATTGATGCAGTCAGTACCCTGCACTTTGAGACAGTAACCCCGGATGTTTGGAACACCATTCAGGACGAGGGGCTGGACGAAGAGCAGGATGCTCCAAACTTCGTACAGTGGAGCATGGCAACTCTTCCTATAAGTGGAGAGGACTCAGACCGTTTGCGTCAGTTTGATGACGACACGATTGAAAAATTCAACTCTTTCGACATCGCGTTGAAAGAGAAGTTTGGCGGCAAAATCATCGACTTGATTGATTATGAAGCCGGGGTTGTTCATCTCGTGAAGACAACCAATTCAAAGAGAGCCTCACTGTTTTTCATATCCATCCCACTGGGACAGTGTAAAGCACCTATCACCAAAGTTGCCATCTCAGTACCGGAGTTGGTTGCTCAGACAAACGCTTTCTCAGTCAAACGGCGTCCGGGATGCGAAGCGTCTCTCCTTGATTCAAACCCCAAGCAGCTTTTCCTTCACTACAATGTCAAGTGTCGTGAGTCCTACTCCGACCCATCCGGTCACGACGTGCGCGTTAAGTTCGATGTCTCTAAGGTGCAGGAAACACAGAACGCCAACGACCTCGATGTGCAGTTGAATTGCTCCTGCCCCGCCTTTCTCTATTGGGGAGCCCAGTGGAATCTTCACCAGCGTGACGGTCTCCTCGGCAAGCCCCGTCCTGAACTTGTGGCACCAACGCAACGACTCGACCTGCGCGGCAACTTCGTCATCTGCAAGCACTGCAAGGCTGTGCTCGAACGCATCCTCCCTTCCGTCCAACACAACATCATCAACATCGTTCGCGAGATGGAGGTTCGCAAGAACAAGGAACAACTGAAGCAGAAGGAAACTCCTGACCGGCTGAAAAAGCGGCAGGATGAAATGAAGAAGCGGCAGGAACTGAAGAAAATCCGCAAGTTGAAGAACAAGGAGATTCAACAAAAGCTGCTTGATGCTTTGCGGCAGCGGGAGGAGGAAGAATCTCTCGGTAAAATCAAGCACGAAGAAGACAAAGCCCTCGCTCAAGAGGGACAGAATCCTGATGTTGTTGGTCGTGACCATCCGGCCACTCTTCCGGCTCCTGCTACGGTGGAGACACCTAAGACAGAGGACATCACTGCGGAAGAGCCTGAAGGTGAAGAAGACCTCACCGCGTTGACTGAGCAGGAAGAAGAAAAGCTTCGCGAAGAGCATCACAAGAAAATTAAGAATCAACCCCACTTGCATAGGGGTCTTCCATACGAGACTGAAGACGAGAAACAGGAACACGGGCATAACGTGCCCACCGATGAAGAATTGATTCAGGCACTGGAGTCCACTCGTCAACGGGTTGACGAGTCTACTGAGAGGGCAAAGAAGTTTGTTGAAGATATGAGAAAGAGAAAGCAAACTTCATTGGAAGCATCTTTATTGGCATCTGTAGCGGAGGGTGACAATGACTGAGATGAGTATTCAGACCAACGCCCCATACCCTAATCGCATTCAGTGGATTCTAGGAGACAGCTACACAGGGCCGTTGACACAGATTGGACCGTTAGGAGCATTCGATCCTCGTCGGGATTTGAGAGTCTATGTAGACGGCACTTTGGTTTCTGTGCGTAGTTTTGTGTTTGACTTGCCCAACAATCGGTACCTGCTCTACATGAGTCAGAACATCAATTTACAAGGTGTGGTTCAAGTAATCCACCACATGCCAAATCCGCCGTTTTACGCTACACAATCAATTTCACCGATTACTACAGTGTACCTTCCCGGTTTTGCTCTTATGGGCGTATACAGCACTTTAGGCGATGGGGCTTTAGCCCCTATGGCTTTTGCGGATGCAATACCATCAACAATGGTTGCATATACACCTATTTACGTTGTTTGGAATACGGTAAACATTGTACAGGTGGAGATTACAGGGAATAACGGGGTTGACCCCCCTGTTAATTCGGGGCTTATCTCTGTTGTGGGCACTGAGGGGTTGTATGAGATTGTAAACGGATTACAGCAGAGTATGACTTTGACTTTCAATGCTTATGACACACTCACCCACATTGCGGTGACAATTCTCTTACCCCTTACTGTAATTTTCACCCCCATTGTAATCACAGATGGGTTCGGGCAGAACTTTGCACAGGAATTTTCAAGCTAAGAGGAAAGGAAATATTTATGGGAACAGCGGTGCTATCTTTCGGACCTAAGCTTGGCTTGATAAACAATGCCACGATAGGCGAGGCATACTATGACCAACTCCGCCCCTTTTTGAGGGCAATAGATAATCTCATTCAAGCTAGCGTGTTGAACACGACAGTGACGGTACCACCACCATTTCCAAATAATGGGGATGCCTATCTTCTTTTAGGTACTCCTTCGGGGATATGGACAGGGAAAGTCAACCAGATAGCTGTGTGGACGACGCAAGCTACTCAAATAGGAAGTAACAATTTGGTTCCTGCGTGGGATTTCTACATCCCCAACACAGGGTGGATTGTTTGGGCAGATAATCTTGGTGAGTTCTTTTATTACACGGGCTCGACATGGGAACCTCTCGCCGGTTTGACTAGCGTGGCTTTGTCCATGCCCTCAGAGTTCACTGTTACGGGCTCTCCTATTACATCAGAGGGCACCTTCACTGTTACAAAAGCAAATCAGGCCATCAACTCGGTATACGCCGGTCCTCCTTCGGGCTCTGCGGGAACTCCCGCATTTCGTAATCTTGTATTTGCTGACTTACCAGCAGGGGTTGGTACAGTATCGAGCGTGGCTTTGTCTGTTCCAGCGCATCAAGGGGTATCTGGTTCACCTATTACGACAAGTGGAACACTTGTTATTGTAGATAATCCTCAGAATGCAAATTCGGTATTCGCCGGTCCCGTTTCAGGTTCAGCAGCAGTTCCAGCGTTTAGAACCTTGGTTGCAGCAGATTTACCAGTAGCCACTACTTCAATACTAGGGGCAGTTAAACCAGACGGAACCACCATTTCTATCACTGATGGGGTTATTAGCGCCATTTCTGGAACGTCTGGAATTGACCAGCTTACTGGTGACGTAACTTCAGGACCGGGAAGTGGTTCACAAGCAGCGACTGTGATTCGGGTCAATGGCGCAGCGGTTCCAATTTCAGCGTTGTACGTAGCAACAAATTCATCTGGTCAACTTGTTGCTACTTCTCTGCCAACAGCGACCACCAGCAATCTTGGCATTGTAAAACCCGATGGGACTACTGTTGCAGTTGCCTTTGGTGTAATTACGAGCACGCTCGGTGCTCCATTGATAATTTCAGCCCCGAATGGTGGAACAACTTACACGCTTCCACTCACGCCTGTCAATCCAACAAGGTCATTTTATTTTGTAAATGGACTCAAAAGAATATATGGTTCTTACTATAGTATCACAGGCAATGTCCTGACGATATTATTCTCACCACCACCCAATACCACAAATGGAGATACACATGAGATTTATGCGAGTTAGTAGTTGTTTGTTGTTCGGTCTTTTGATGACTGTTGTTGGGAGCGCCAGAGCGCAGGTTAACCCCACTACAGATATTCGTTGGCCGCTCATCACGGGTCTTGGAACCCCTACGACAGTGGGTGTAAGTTGTACAGCCGCAAATTATGGGCAACCATATCAAGACAGGTCTGTAACTCCCAATGGACGCTACCATTGCGGTACGGATGGCTGGGAGGTTGATAATTTCTCTAAACCCAGTGTGGTTTGTGGCGGTGTTAACGATACAGCAGCATTGCAAGCGGCACTGAACGCAGGGGGGTATGTGACTACCACGGGTAACTGCGTTTTGGGGTCAACATCCGGGCATCTTACCATCGGATCAAACACCATTTGGGATGGGCTCAACAGCACCACGATCACTTACAACCCTTCAAGCGATGACTATATTTTGGGCAACTCGCAAATTGCACAAGTACCAAACCGCACTTGCACAGACGTTGTTTTGACTCCGGGCTCTGATACGATCACATCTGCAACGTGCAATTTTACTCAAGCAGATGTGGGCACGGAGTCTATTGATTGTGTTGGCGGATACGCCGGGGGGCTGGCTTTTGGTGGCCCTCCAGTTGGAAGCACTGATTGGCACACAACAATAGCTGCTGTGAATAGCACAACCTCGGCGACTTTATCCGACCCTCCATCTGCGGCTTCCAACCCAACAACCTGTAAAATCATTTCCCGTGACCATGACATCACCGTCAAGAATCTTAACCTTTTGATGCAAGGGGGAGCACCAGCGGAATACGGTTTCGGAATATGGATGGTCTCGACCAATCGCTTGCACCTAGAAAATATTTATGCATGTGACGGCTCCTGCACAGTACCCACTGGTGTTGGACATTACAATTTTTGGATTATGGACTCTGATGACTTTGTGTTCAAAAATCTGACGGTGCGTGGGTGGGTTTACGCACAGGATGGGCTTCACATGGTGGGGCCGATAAAGAGTGGGGTTGTTGATGGTGTGTTTGGAACGTCCGGGGATGATATGGTGGCGTTGGCAGCGGCTGATGGCAATTATTATCCAAACACTGAGATGGTTTATGGTGTGATTTCAGGGGTGTCAATAAGTAATGTGGTGGGTGGATCAGTTCAAAGTCATGGTGTAGCTGTTTCCGGGGCAACTCCAATATCATATTCAAGTGGAGCGCCTATCCCAGTTCGTAACATTAGAATTACACATGTGATTGGTGCTCCCTATACGTGTACAGCTTGTACTGGGGGCTCTCTTCCCTTTGGTTTTAACTACGCTGTCGGCTTGGAGCAGGGTCAACTAGACAAGATCATCGTAGATGACGTAGGCGGAAACATTGGAGCCAGCGCAGTGCAAATTTCCACCTATGCAGGTGGCGACATCACCTTACGTCACATTGGACAGACCCTCTCAGCCTACAACGGTTTGATGAATCCTGTAGGATCGGGTGAACAAGAGGGACTTATACTGATCCCTCCGCCGGGGTCCACATGGAACATAGTAATAAATAACTTGAAAATCGAAGATTTACAGACTAGTCTGTCGAACACACCTACTATGCTGGCCGTATGGCAGGGCGCGTTCAGTACTACGACCCTTATAAATACTCTGGACATCGACGGCATGAACATGTGGAATATGACCGGCGGTCTTTTCGCACCGATTTATCTTGAGGGAAGTCTCAATCATCTCAAAATAACTAACTCCAGCTTTGACTTCAATAGTTCAACAGCAATGACGGCTATCGTTTTCCTTGGTGGTGGTGTGCAACCAGCGTCGATTGATCTCGTTAACGATCACTTGATACAAGAATCTGGTGCGGCTGCGGCGGGTGCCTTATTCTATGAACAGAGTCAATTGACCGGAACATTCACCGCCACAGATGTTTCGTATGTAGCCGCGTCAAGCACATCCGGGGATACCTTGATTTCATTTCCAAATGGAACGAGTTCAACAGGTCAAATCATAATCAACGGTGCTGTGGTCAATAACATCGGTAACTTCCTCTATACGAGCATTTTTACTCCAGCAAATGAGCCAGTTGTTGCTAATGTAACGGCCACAAACTTAGGTACGCCAACATCTTTACCTTTAAGTGGATCAAATGCTAATGAAACTGCTAATATAGCCGCTACAGGAACTGTAGCTCTCAATTCGTACAACGGAGCCCTGAACAGTCTTTATCTTACAGGTAATACGACTTTGACGATTGCGAATGGGTCTCCGGGTGCGGCGGTCACCGTGACCGCATGTCAAGCTAGTAGTGGGGGCCCGTACACCCTCACATGGCCGTCTAATTGGCTAAACGGATTTACAATTTCAACCACCGCAAATCAATGTACGACACAGACTGCAATTTATGGGGCTTTTGGAGCCTATTTGCTGGATAAGTGGTATGCTCCGGTAAGCTTTAACTATCCTGCTGCGGGTATTCCAAATTCTACAGGATCAGCGTGGGGGGGTAGTTACACGGTTGGCACTAGTGCTAATGACATCCCACAATTGACAGGTAGCGGGTACCTCCCAACCGCGATCATGCCCGGATTTACAGGGGATATGACGAGCAGTAATGGTGGTGTGGCAACTACAGTTGTTAAGGTAAATGGGGGTTCAATTCCTGCTTCGGCGTGTAATGTGGGGACTAATTCAAGTAGTCAATTTACTGCGAATACCTGTACAGGCATTGGAACGGTGTTTGCGCTGGCAACCGGGCCAACATTTAACAGTGCGAACTTTACAGGCTCTACAGATTTCACTGCATCCTATATCACCCCCTCGGGCACAGCCACATCGGGAGCTAACTACAATTCCTACTCTCTCAACTTTTATTCGAGTGTTTGGAACGGTAGTGCGATAAATGATGACTGGTCTATGACAAATGTGGTGGGTACAGGAACCAACCCAACCTCTACATTGACCTTCGCCCACCCCTCCGGGAGTACGGGGGTGGCTTCAGTGTCAATTCCATTCCCCACAGTTTTAACTAGTTTGGCAGGTACCGGGACTGCCACGGTTTCAGGCGGTTCAGCCCTCAGTAATTTCTCCTCAGTCGGCTGTGCTAGTGGACATGTATGTGATTCGCTCTCTGGCGATTGGCAAATTTCTGGCGGCGATGTTGGACTTACAACGGCAACTCTCATGACTATCAATTTGCCGGGTACTAGAACAAATAAGGCAAATTGTGTGGTGAGCATCCTACCTGCCGCCGGAAATCAGGGAGTCGGAGCGACGGATATGACCGTTGTGACGACTTCAGGATCATCTCCGACCATTGTAATTGGTGAAAATTCTGTTAGCCAAGATTTTCAAGTAGATATTACATGGGACGTATTCTACAATTGTGGCGGAAATTAAATGGCGATGTGGCGATTGTGGGAGATATTTCCGGTCGTCTCGGGGCTTGTTCGGGCGGTATTATATTATCGACACCCCTACACGGGAGAGGAGAATCTTTACGCATGAAACAGGAGAAAATCGTTGTTGCTTTATCACTTGTATTACTATTTGTCAGTACAATGGCAATGGCAAAGTCGCCGAAGAAAGTAACCACCACCCCTGTGGAGTCTGCGCCGACCGCAGACTCCACCCCACAGACTGATTTAGTGGCTTCTTTGAAGAAGCAAATCGCACAACAAAATTTGGACTTGGCTCAGAAAGATGTGGATATTGCCAATCTAAAGGTGGAAATTGCTGATTTGCAGAAGCAAGTGGTGGTTGCTCAGGCTAATCAAATTGAGAATCTTGTTCAACTGCAAAAGGCGGAGGAGGATGCCCTACAGGGTCAAACAAGGGCCCAACAAAGTTTGATGAATGCACAAAAAGCCAAGCAGCAACTTGAAGCACCACCGTCTCAGTCAGGTGTCAAATGAGGGGGTTGTTGGTTCTCGGTGCTCTTATATCCCTCCCCCTTTTTGGGTGTATCCACCCCTCAAAGGGGGTCAACAGGGACTACTATGAAGTGCATAAATATAGCAAGTGTCGTCCCGGTTATTTGAAGGAAACAGGCCGGTACTATTCAGCAGATGGCGTGCTTAAAGTGACCATTTATGAATGTGTCGAGCAGTCTTGGTTACACCTATCAGGAGCAGCACCTTAAAATCTTAACTACGAATTCCTTAGTAGGGTTGGTATTTTTTACTACCTATAGGAGAATTTCCACAATGGCTAACAAAATCGCACAAGTTGATGCTCAAGCGATGAACTCTCTTTACGCTTCGGAGCTAACCCGCATGGGCGCGGCAACGAAGACCGCTGCTGACGACGAAAAGGGAGCCCCGCATGACCCTCAGGCTTTTGAGGATCATGCGGAGTATCTCGAAACCTTGAAATCTGTTATGGCGGAAGACAAAAAGACCGACTTTTCGCCCAACGACCCTACGTTGGATTGAGGTCGAGAAACTTGACTTTCACAGTATTAGGTAGAGAGGTAGGTTGTGTTCATCTATCTAATCGTCAATCGTATCACGGGCAAGTATTACGTAGGGCAACATAAAGGCAAGAACTTGAAGAAGTATCTTCAAGATAAAATGTCTGACGCTAAGTACCAGTTTAAGCGAGGTCGCACAGGTTCATATCTGTATGCTTCCATGCGTAAACACCCCAAAAAAGCGTGGTCTATCCACGCCCTTCTTTCTGATGTTCAAACGCGAGAAGAACTCGACCAATGGGAACAGTTCTTCATCGCTTTGTTCAATTCTCGCAATCCAGAGGTCGGCTATAACATCTGCCGAGGCGGTGAAGGATTCTCCGGTCCCCACAGTCAAGCTACTCGTGAGAAAATAGCCGCCGCTTCCAGAGATATGTGGAATCGTCCTGAAGTGCGAGATGCAATTATTAGTAAGGTTATCGGACACCCGGCATACCCAAACGCAGTGAAAGCAGTAATCACACGTAATAAACTTGGTCCATCAGAAGAGACTCGCGGAAAGCTTAAAATCGCCCACACAGGACTTACCCGTAGTTTGGAATCTCGGGAAAAACAACGTCAAAGTGTCCTCGGTTCCAACAATCATTTCTATGGTAAAACCCACTCTGAAGAAACTCTCACTAAAATCAGAAAGCTAGTTCGATGCGTTGAAACTGGAGATGTGTTTTCCTCACTACTGGAAGCCGCAAAATGGACCGGGAGTAAATCGCCTGAGAACTTATCTCGTGCGATTCGACTTGGTTACAATTTTTCAGGAAAGCATTTTGAGTATATTCAACAACTTTCTGCGTCTATTATAGGTGAAATTGCATGAACTCTAAGCCTAAGTTCCCCATCCACGTTAGCTCTATCGTCCACACTGCGAATGGTGGTGTCCTCCGTGTTACTTCTAAGATTGCATCCAGTGAAGGCACAACTTTTAGGCTTGCCAACCTGCAAGGTAACCCTGTACCCACACCCGCTAATTTCCGTCCTATCAGTTCCACTCTCGCACGATTTGCATCGTGGATGCGTTGGGTTGTCGCCTACAATAAGGACTTTGACCTCTACGTCAAAGAATACATCGCTGCCGCAGGGTTGCCCGTTGACCCGAAGATGAACTGGTCTAGGTTCTTCTCAGCCAGAATCGCCCCCAAGTTGATGTCCAGAGACCCTGAAGTTCAGGATGAGGCCATCCATCACATCATCATTAACGCTTTGGCGGAGAGAAGTATCCTTGAGAATTTCAAAGATGCTATCAAAAAATTTCCAGCCCACATTCGCGAGTTGCCTTTAGAGAGACAAGTCACCACGTTTTTGATGCAGAATTTTAATTGGCGTACCGCCGAAGCCAACCGCTACATCCAGCAGTTCATCTTTCAAGAGAACACTAGCTCCATGTGGCAAGAGGTCGGTGAGGGTGAACCGGATGTCAACCTGTTGGATGCTGACCAGTATCGTCACAAGCGGCCAAACGAGTACAACGCTGTAGACGCCGACGTCGATGTGCTGACCTTCCGTCGCGGCTTTGAATCTTACCTTTCAAAAAAGTATCGCGATGAGACGGTGGTTCAATACCTCTCCATATTCGATCTTCTCTATGCTCACTTAAGAGAAGGAGACATCCCGAAAGGCACTGACCTTTGGGCGGAATGGAAAGAGGGACTGGGCGCTGACAAGTCACCAGCTTGGTTCAAGATATTGTTCGCAAATCTTCCCAAGTTGATTGACACCTATGTCACCAAGGAACTGGGCAGCGAAGAAGTCAACCCATTCATTGAAGTCATGCAGAACATTGGCGGTGCTTGGAAATACCAGAATCGCAACAGGCAGGAACTGCAACCAATTCATGCGGCCTTCGGCGGTTTGAAACTGGCTGAAGAGTTTCCCATCAATCATGAAATTGAATCAACCCCGCCTGAGTCTAATGACAATAACAATTCAGGCGGTGGCGGCGGATCATTGGGCGACCTCGCTGCTCCGGCTGCTGAAGCTGAAGAGGCTGCTGGTGGGGCTGGGGAAGCCCTTGAGGCGCTTGCTCCCTTAGCTCTGGCTGCGAGTAAGGCTGCGGCTCAATGGGAGGTTCCCAAGTGCAAGAGTTGCGGCACCGCCGAAGGTCCGACTGACTGTCCCGCATGTCACGAAAAGTTCTGTGGCGACTGTCTTCTCAATCATCACGCCAACAACCCAAGTCATGACCGTGTGGCGTCAAAGAAGGCTGCTGCGTCACTTCTTGCTCAATCTAGTGGTTACGTAATTTCGGTAGGCAGCCACTGGCTCAGCATGGATAGTTTAGGCAACTATATACTAACTCCTTCACTTAAGAAGGCTCTCGTCTATGACTGGGTAGACGAAGGGCGCGATGTTAAGCGAGTCGCTGTTAAAGTTAAAAACGGCATTGCCAAAGGCAAACCTGTACGTATTATTCCTAAGGCTTCTCTTTCTTCAGTTGTAGCTTCGGATGAGCCGCATATTGGTCTCACTCCTCCAGAGATGCAGAACTTCATTGCAGAGTGTATTTCTTCTGGCTTGTTTGAAGCGGAAGGTGAGCCTTACTTCAGTTGGGATGGGTGCGACTATTGTAATGGCGGCGGCGGAGATATTACCGACTACAAAGGCTACCGCAATCTCGAAGACGCTCAGGCAGCAAATCGTGAAGAGCGTGAGTACGAGTTCAAGCTTTGTGGCGACTGCCTCAACACGTTGTATTACGGGGACGTTCACTAATGGCAGATGTTCTAGTTAGAAACGAAGGTTCTGTTGTTATGTTCACTCCAAGGTCTGACGAAGGTCGGAGTTGGGTGGACGAGAATCTTGGTTTGGAGTCTTGGCAATGGCTGGGGGATGCTTTCGCTGTTGAGTGGAAGTATGCGCCTAACATTGTAGACGGTATGATAAACGACGGCCTTGAGGTTATCCCCGAATCTCATGAGGTCACCGATGAAGACAAGCAGTGGCTTTCTCGATTGGGCATCACAGCCTCACGCAAAATAGCGACTGAACCTCAAGTGAATCTTCGTCAGGATACTACACCGAATACCCCTAACATTCCCGGTGCTGCGGCTCCTTCTCTACTTAACAAAGGTCAGAGAAGCGTTGAAGAGGCGATGGCTCTTGAAGACCAGTCGGCTACTACCAAAGAGAAGCACACGATTCTCCCCGAACTTCCTAATTCCATGTTACACATGACGGCTGACAATCGTGATGTTGAAGTTTACTGGGATTCGGCTTCGTTTGACACTCGGCAGGAAATTGCCCGTCGTAGCACTTTACAGATTCCAAGACCAGAACATGGCGGCACTCTTTTAGGAAAGCAGCCTCAACAATATTCTGACGCGGAAGTGTATCAGATAGCTGGCACACCGTGGAAGCGACTTACTATCGGTATCAAGATGCAGCTTATCCAGATTGTCCAAAACTACATGGGCTATGGGACGGAGGACTTAGGCAATACGGTGCCCGAGTTTGATGAAAACACCAAAGCAGAATTCCAACGCATGGGCATCTCCGCAGCAAAGATGGCACGCGGTGGGTGGAAGCGTATCTCCATGTCCACTGTGCAGAGCGATGACGACCGCTTCACTATCACAATCGTTGATGCGACCCGGCGTAAGAAGTGGTTCCTCTTGAAGGATTTGCAAACAGGTGAATCGTACGAAGAACGTACGATGACCGAAGCCAAGAAGAAGGCTTTGAGCATCCGTGGTGACAAGGAAGAGGCCAACCCCTACGAAGATGAGGGAGAGCCCACCACGCCCAACCACGATGAATTCTCAGACCACGAGTATTGCGAAGATTGTGGCGAATGTACGACCTGTAATCTCCGCCCCTGTACGGCAAATGGTGGGGAACATAAGACCCCGGTCAAAACTGCAACTACGAAAACCCCTAATAGAACTGCAAAAAAGGCAGTGGAGGAAATAACCATGGCTACACCAAAAGTAAGCAAAACCAAGGAAGCTTCGAGCAAGTGGGCTCGTCTACGTCAAGTCGCTGTCGAAGAGCCTAAGGAGGCCGATGGCGCGATTGCAGAACTCGCTGAAGCACTGGGCACCATGGCCGATTCCCTGAACAACTTGCGGACGAACCTCGATTTGGTCGAGGCACCAAAAACCGCAAGCATCAAGATTCGCATTCAAGCTGCGCGTAAGTATGCCGCTCGATTTCGCCAGATAGCAGAAGAAGCACCTGAAGTTGTGGCTGACGCTCTGAGCGAGGTTTATCATTCACTCGATGACGTTGCCGGTGCCGTGGAAACTCTCGCCGAGAATCTCGGTATCGAACTCAGCTTGACTCCAGCCGAAGAAGCATTCGGTGAGGAAGGCAAGGAAGAGTTGAGTGGTGAGTGGGGTCCTGAAGAACCAGAATCTGGTGCAGAGCCCAAGGTCGATGAAGCTAAGTTTGAAGAGGGCGAGAAAGAACTCGAATCTCCTGAAGCTGCTCCGGCTGAAGAAAAGCTGGATGAAGAAATTGAAAAAGAAGCTGGCAGCATCGAATTCACCACTGATCGTGATGAAGAAGGCGAACCCAAGGCTCCAGTTCTCGCCGCCAAGAAAAAGGAACTCCCGGATTTCTTGAAGAAGAAAAAGGACGAGAAAGACGGCAAGGAAGACGACGGCAAGAAGAAGGAAAAGAAGGCTGATGGCTCCGCTGGCTTCGTCACCGACCGCGACCACGATGCCAAGCCTGAAGCCCCGGCGAAGACTGAAGCCCCCGAGGCTCAAGGTGAGTCTGAGGCCAACAAAGCTGCCGCCGCTCGTCGTGAGGCGACTCGTCAACGTATCGCCAAGCGTCACGGTATTGAACTCTAACAACAATGGTGGGTATGACGGACATCAGGCTTAGGTTTGTAGCAGAAAAAGATTTGGTGAGTGGTCTCATTGAGTATTTCACTGGTGGGAGTCAGTGGTGTCATGTAGAGTTTCTGTTCGATGCAGATGAGCAGAAAGCCTTAGGCTTAAGCGGACCTTATGTGGGCGCTCATGCGTCAGGTGGAGTCGAAGCTTATGATGACTCCTACTATGTTGGCGGGAACACGATTATTCGTGCAAGAGCCTACAGCATACCGATGAACGATGACCAGTACAGGACAATCACCAGCTTCATCAAAACAAGAATCGGAACCAAGTACGATTTCAAAGACATCCTCGGTCTCATGCTTCATCAGTCGTGGCACGAAGATAACGCAACAATTTGTTCAGCCTTCCTCATCGCCGCGTTATGGTCAGGCGGTGTTCGGCTGTTGAACATCCTTCCACAATTTCAATATAAGACGACACCAGAGATGGCACACCTTTCACCGCTGTTGATAGGTCGAGAACTTTCATCGTATTCTATTGGATAAGACGTTCGCCTACCAAGCGTAGGATTGAATTGGGGGCACCTTCCGGGTGCCCCTCCCTATTTGTAAAAAAATTTCCAAAAAACTAGCCAAAACTTGGGTGACTCAGGTATACTATGAATGAGGCAACAGCGCAGCCGGGGAAAGCGAACGGTCACCGTAGCGCACTCCGACAAAATGGTGCCCAATGTTAGGCGTGAGCACACCGCCTTGTAGTCGGCGGAGGAAGGGACTCCTTAAGAGGGAAAGCGGTTCGAAACGATAGCCCTCGGCGTAAAGCTTTGCTCCAATGTTGTTGTGCCCTGTGGTCTAGCTTGGTTAGGACACTCTACTGAGAGAACTCTGAGAAAAGTCGGCTTCTCTCGGCTGCGAGTATTAGAGTTGTGGGGTGGACTTGGGTTCGAATCCTGAGCGGGGCACCCAGTTTGGCGGCGATGTTTAAGTCCGGGCAACAAGGTTTCGCCCTGCGTCCGTAACAATGACGTTTAAGCCCCGGCAACAAGGTTCGCCCTGCAACGCCGCCATCAAGTTTCGTCCGGGTGAGACTGAAGGAGTCCGCAGTATGGCATGGCCGTGAGGCGTAGCCATTCGACACGGCGTACCACTCACCCGGACGAGAGCCTCTTCGTCAACTCACCCTTGCTTACTGTTCGTCGGCAGTCCCATAAATCCGAGCGTCGGGACACGGCAGTAAAGGACCTTTCTAAAGTCTGCGGGTGGACGCATCCGCTGGCAAGGAAGTGAGTTGACGAAGGGGCTTTTCCTTTTTCAAAAACCGGGTATTAACAAGGTATATGGAAGTCCCGTCTCTATACCTTGAGTTTGTCTCCGCGAGTGACCCACGCTTCACACAGGTGAGAGAAACTCACTACATCGCTTCCTTGAAGCTTGATGAAAAAGACGGAGTTGCCATTCCTAATAGCGGTGTAGTCCTCACCGCCAAAGAACGGAAAGAGCAGGGGTTGAAGTTTGGCGACCGTGGACAGCAAATCCATTTTCTAATCTGGTACAACGGAGAACTCGCCGGGATTATCTCGGGCGGTGGTGCTGTGAAGTGTACAGCGAAGCGGGATGAGTTCTTTGGCATCTCTAAAGAGATGAAGACCAAAGAACGAATGTCCCGGTGGATGAACGGTATAGTAGACAATACTGTCTATTGTCTTACGAACCATGAGAAAGGGCTTTTTGGACGTGCTCTGTCGCTGTGGGAGAAAGCTGTTGCTGTAGTATGGCAGGACATCTATGGTTTCCCGGTCTATGGCTTCGAGACATTCATCGAGCCTGATCCTTCGGTCGGACGTGGCGACGGGCGCGGCTACATTGACACTGGCTGGAAGTTCGTTGGGGCAACGGCTGGTAAGGCTGTGGGGCACCCTCAAGGCACCGGCATGAACCAAGTGGAAGGTAAGTCTACCCGAAAGTACGGTAACACTATACCGAAGAATACCTTCTGCAAATGGAGGAAGGGTTTTAACAAGGTGGTTGAAGGTGAGTACGCTTCCTCGTGGAAAGGTAAGACCCCGGAAGAAAAACGCATCGCTAAACGCAAGACTCAGATTCGACAGTCCTATTTGGGCAAGAAATTCTGGACGGCTGGTGATGTGGTTATCATTGAAGATGAGATGCGTCAGCCGGTGGCTGATTTCCTCATCTGGCAGGCCCAACAGGCGCTCACACTTGAGTTGCTCTCCCCTGAATACAGAGCACAGGCTGAGGGTCAGCACAAGACGTTCGGTCACTGCTACATCATGGCTGAGTATCTGTATCATCAGTGGGGCAAGACCCGAGGATACAAGCCACAGGTGGTTCGAGTCCCCGAGGCGAACAACACAACTCACTGGTACCTCAAGCACCCGGCTACTGGGCACATCGTTGACGGGACCAAGGAGCAGTTCGAATTCAAGAACATCCACATCCCGTATGAGAATGGGCGGGGTTCAGGCTTTCTTACTAAAGAACCATCACATCGCACTCAAGAGTTGATGTGGTTGCTAACCAAGAATTTTGGAGACAAGAGCGATGGATGACATACGTATCAAGTTTGAACTCGGCGATATTGAGAGATGTCGTGCTTTCGCCGAGGAGTCTTATCAGACCTCAATAGATTACTACGAAGAACGTGGACAGTCAGACCGCTTCCGTATATTTCATCAAACCCGTGAGGGTAAGATGGGCGAGTTCCTTGTTTATCGGTATCTACGCTCCCGTGGGTTTATATTAGAGGAGCCCGACACCAAGACCTACAAAAAGGGAGAGAAATCTTGGAAGCCTGATTTGTTTTTCCCATCAGGAAGCTGTGGGACTTTACAAATCGCGGTTAAGTCACAGACTCTTGAAATGCAAAGGGTGTTCACCGCCTCCTTCCTCTTTGGTTACGCAGACCGGGGTGGGAACCAGAGTCAGTCGCACACGGATGAATTGTTCAAATTGGAGCATCAGGATGTACTCATTGTTCCTGTTACAGTTTCTGAGGATAATGGCGGTGGAGTCATCCGTGCAGCCGTGCTGGCGAGGGATGTTATGCCAGAGATTGAGAAGAGCCTACCGCATAAAAAAGAACTGCAAAACTCCAAACGAGTGCTATACGGGGATTATTTGAAAACCCTGTCGGATGAGATTCGTTGGCGTTGGCCTTTCAACCAGAGAGATTGAGTATTAGACTTCATGCGAGGGTCATCTAAGTAAGACTCTATGGTACCCCCACAGAGAATGGAGTATCGAATCCTCCCCCTCGCTCCAGAACCAGAGTGACGAAACCAATTAAATCACCCGAACGCAAGGTTGGGCGTCCCAAGATTCACAAGGACCACGCCGCTGCTCAACGAGCGTATCGTCGTCGGCAGAAAATGAAAGCTGCCCGAGCCCTCAGGCAAGCCGGGAAGTTGAAGGTGGTGCCCCTTCATCTTTGGCAGAGTAATGCAGCGGTCGAACGGTGGCACCGTCACCATAAACCAATTCGGGTTGCCAAGTTCAGCATTGGGTGTGAGAAGAACGGAGAGTTAGTGGGTGTAGCGATATGTATGCGACCCGCGTGCAGGGCTCTCGATGATGGGAAGACGATTGAAGTGTGCCGACTGGCTACGAATGGTACTGACAACGCTTGCAGCTTTTTGTACGGAGCGAGTGCTAAGGCCGCCAAGGCACTTGGCTACCGCAAAATTCAAACGTACATTTTGGAGACCGAACCCGGAACCAGTCTCAAAGCGGCGGGATGGAAATTAGAGAAGCGGGATTGTGGTGGAACTCCGCAAGGGAAGAGAACTAACCGACCCAACGGACATGAAATCACATCTGTGACTTTCATGAAGAAAACAAGATGGGGAAAAAAATTGAACACGGAGTAACGGATATGGTCGGGTATATCTACTTGGTTACAAACAAAATTAACGGAAAACAGTATGTGGGAAAGACCATTAAAACCGTGAAACATCGGTGGAATCATCATCTAGCAGACGCTAAACGGGCGAGTGAGTACGCAATTCATAGAGCTATCCGAAAATACGGGCGGGATGCTTTTGAAGTAAAGACGATAGCGACTGTGAAAGCTGAAGCTGAAGATTTACTCGATGACGTGGAGAAATTCTGCATCCAGTTCTACAGTACCCTGAGTAACGGCTACAACATGACAGAAGGAGGAGAGGGGGGAGTTCCTACACCTGAATCCCGTGAAAAGATAAGCAAATCCTTACGTCGCTACTTTGAAGACCCCTCGGTGCGGGAGAGAAATCGACAAGCCACTATTCATTATTTTGAAAATCCAATGGCGCGAGAAAAAGCAAGTCAAGCCGCTGGTCGTCGTTATGCAATTTCTGCGGAACGAGAAAAGACAAGTCAGGCTTGTTTGGGTAAAACTCGCTCTCCCGCAGCTAGAGAAAACATACGAAAAGCTAAGTTAGGAAAACCCCTATCTCCTGAACATAGAGAGAAGATACGACAAGCGAACTTAGGGAGTTCCCGAAAACCTCACTCTTCTGAGTGTCGAGAAAAAATACGACAGGCCAAGCTAGGGAGACCTTTATCTCCTGAACATAGAGAGAAGATACGACAGGCTTTGCTTTGTCACTATGAAGACCCTGCGGAGCGTGAAAAGATACGTCAGGCGAGTCTAGTTCCTGAGACCTTGGAGAAAAACCGGCAAGCGCATATTGGGAAGACCCACTCCGCAGAAACTAGAGAAAAGATACGACAAGCACAGCTTCATCGCTTTGAAGACCCCACTGAACGAGAAAAGAAACGTAAGGCAGATTATGCCACCATCATAGCCTATGCTCGGGCTCAGAGGGGTATAACACGGAGCGACATTGCCCGGTACTTCAACCTCAGCCGTCGTACGGTGTGCCGGGTACTTGCAAGCGCGGAGAACTAGCTGTAGGGGGTTGTGGATGACACCCCGGCTTCAACTTGAACTCGTACTTCCGACCGATGACCAGCGTGACAGGTCGTCCATTGATGTTCACTACTCTGACATCCCCTACTTTCAATCTTTGTCGCTGCATGTGAGTTCCCCTTCATTTTCTCAGTATTTACCAGTGTACCATCAATCAACGAATGAGTAAAGTGCTTTTTCTTCTATATCAGGGGGAGTTTATGCTCGAAAGCGGGGATGTCTACAAGGACCTACTCAAGGTCGCTCACAGGGAGACCATTAGAGTTAAGTTCGCAGAAGCGCAGGATGAGGACATAGAGGTCCGGGGTCGGTTGTCCAATGGCATGATGGTGCGTGGTATACTGGTAGACCTAGTAGGCGATACGGCGACAATCAAAGGCAAGAACGGACGGTCGTGGACCGTTCCTTTTGACACCGTACAAGATGTCAATGAAGTTGACGCCGCCAAGGAAAAGAACATTCGAGAAGAGCAGAAGGCTCTCCGTCCATACTACCTGAGTATCGACCCGATTGAATTTGACGATGAAGGCACCGTGGCAAAGTTTCTCGGCTATCTTGTAGGACCGGGCAAGGTTCATCTTTCTCTTGAAGCCCCATTGAAATACCGTGATGTAGCTGTTGAGCAATATCGCGAATTGACGGGGGACACCATTGCTCCAGAAACAGGGTTGTTCAACATCGCCTCCGGGGACAAGTGGTCGCTTGAAGCCGCCATCCGTTTTGTACCCACTGACGACATCCCCCCTGTTTTTGCAGAACTTCAGAAAGAACGTCCCGGACTGATTAGCCGCATTCAATTGTTCTGGTCACTGGTGAAACTGGGATTCACCTTGACTCGCTACCAGAACCCGGATAAAATTCGAGAGTCCCTTCCTCCAATGCAGTGGAAGTTTTTCGATGAGGGCCTGACACAACTGGTGTAACGTATTGAAAATAAAGGATCAATTTCTGAATCAAAAATAATTTTCTCACAAGTAGCCAGAATTGAGTTTGCTCTGGTATACTTCAGTCGTAGCCGCTCTCCAAGGAATAAGAGACGGAACCACCCGTTGAGGTCCAAACGACGGCGGCTGCAATTTGAGAGGAGAGCATCTTGAGCAAAGTGATTGATTTCAGTTCGCGCACAAAAGCGGAAGTGTTGTACTCACAGTTGCAACACAAGATGGACACCCGAGCCGAGGGAGCACAGGACCCCGACTTCGTAACGAAGGAACTCATTCCTTCATACAAGAACGCCGACGAAGCACTCGGGGCACTGCTCAAGTTCCCCATCGAAGTCACGGGCGATTACGTCATCATCGTTGGTCGCAACGCTGCACTCGCTTTGAGAATTCTTCTCGGCGAAGACGACCCCAAAATCCCTGTTGAAGTTTACGACGATATTCCTAGCTTCGAGAAGTTGGACGCCGACACTCGCGAACTCGTAGTCCGTCCCTACGCCGTCTCCAAGGACATTCTCAAGACTCGCCAGCGTGGTCTCAAGGAAGCTGACCTGCTCTGGAACGTTCAGCATCTTGTGGATGAGGGGTACACCAAGGACGAAGTTGCCAAGGCGATGCCAATGTTGGCACGGTGGCGTGTCGATAAGCTTTACGCGAAGGCGAAGGGTATCTGGACGCAGAAGGCACTCGCCTCGGCTCGTGCTGAAAAGAAGGCACTCGAAGCTGCGAAGAAGCCGGTGAACGCCGCTCGTATTATCGAACGTGTTGGTCTTCCTGCCAAGTACATCAAGGACCTCACCGACCCCACTCGTCGCGGGGCGCGTTCTGCGGCTTTCAACGCCTTGAAGAGCAAGCAGAAGCTTTCACCCAACAGCAAGAAGTGGGCGGACAGCAACTTCCTGTGGTACACGCTGTCGGCGACCGGGCAATTGGCGACCTCGGACTTTCCGAACAAGACGCTTCTGTCGTCCAAAGCATTCCTCGAAATCACGCAGCATCACTTGAATGAAGCCCAAGCCCTTGTGTCCTTGTGGACAGGCGCGTTGATGCGGGCCAACACTCAGGTTTCGCGGATCGAGCATGGCAACTCCGTTCTTTCTGTTCCCGCACCGGCTCCCGCTGCCAAGGGCAACGCGAAGGCTGCTACGGCTGGAAAGTAGTTAAGGTAACAGTGCTTCACTGGACCCCGCCAGTGGCGGGGTTTCCTTTTTGGTAGATAGCTTCCAGCCCTCAGGAACGCCACCAGCGAATTCCATGTTGTTGGGGTCAGGCATCTCTGGTGCCTTGTCAGGCTCCTCCGGCATTGGGGGCGGCTCCTCCCCCGGCTTAGTCACCACGAACCTGTCACCCACTCGTTCCTTGTATTGGTCAAGGAAGTTCTGCGGCAGCGTGCCATAATGAACGATGATATGGGATGGCTTAGCAAACCCACCAGCCTCAGTTTCGCGGTACTTCGTGCCATCTCGAACTTCTGCTACAGCCGTGATATGATTCGAGCCACTGTATCCGATAGGGGTTGGGATACGAGCATTGGTAGTGTTTCCGCGAGTTGCGAGAGTACGCAAGGTGCGGGTGACTTTCTCTGATGCTGTTTTGAACTGAGCCTCAGCTTCGGCGACCGATGGGAACGTAGCTCTCTCTTCTTCAATCCATTCACCCTGTGCATCCTTCTTCGGTGGGTGAACTGTATTCTCCCAGTGTGCCTTGTCATAATTTGATGCCTTCGATGCAGCGTGTGCTGCCATGCGATTGAGAGAGGCGTCCCACACTTCACCATGTAAAAGCTTGGCGAGTTGTGCTTTCAGTCCTTCGTGGAGAGGTTTGCCCTCCTCGCTGTAGTTGTTCATCTTGAATTCGATGGACTTGATGGTTCTCTTCACGAAGCCATCTCGCATCTCTGCGATGCTCTCCTTGAAAGTTTGATCCGCATCAGGAAGCGTGTTGGCAAGGTAGTAGAGACCGATGTAGTAGCTACTGTCGTTTAGATTTCCCGAGAGTGGTTTCGAGATGTAGAAGTTGATGTCGTCCTCGTCCAAGTAGAAGGTGTTGGGCTGGAGTTCCATGCACACAATAACCTCACGGCCCTCTTCTCCCTTGTCACGTGGAGCACCAAGGGCAGTCATGAGGTTCTTGGTGACGTATGTCCCGCCGTAGCTCTCCCGGCTTGGGTTGTAGAAACCAGCATCGGGATCGTCTTGCCAGTTCTTTCCCTTCTCCATGGGTACGAGCCCCTGCGTGAGAATGCTCCGCAGATTCTTGATGGAAGAACCGTGATAGTAAATGCCACGCGGTGCAGCTATCTTTGACGCTGTTTTATCCCCATCGAGATATTCGATGTCATCTTCTTCCAAGTGTCCATCTTCTTCCGAAGGATCAAACTCTCCACCGTCTTCAGTCAAATATGACTCCAATTTCAAATTGGCTACCGGCACACTATCTGAAGTGTAGTAAGCGTCCTTAACCTCCGGGTGGTCATCGACCTTCAACACTGTGGATTCGATTTTTACTTTCCAAAGATCAAGACCGCGTTCGGCTCCTGAGAAATTCCACCATGTATTGTGGGCAAAGTTGATGGCGTTCTGCTCTGTCTTGAACACATAAACACCAGCGGGACGGTTGATGTCTATGAACTCTTGTATCTGAGCCCGGAGCCCGTGTTCAAGAATTGAAGCACGATTTATGGTTGGGCTGATATGGTAGTACCAGTGCATCGCTGCGGTGACATTCTTTTCAAACTCTTCCCGAAATGCACTACCTGCCGGTGTGAGACCCCCCCAGTTCAGCAGATAGCCGGGACAGTCTGCCTTCAACTTCTGAAGCATCTTGGTTGCAATCCCCCGGTGACGAGCCTCCGGGTGGGTCTCAATCATCTTGATATGAATGACCTCAGCGGGTTCACCGGACTCCGTGTGTATATCGTAGTCTGTGTAAAGACTGTAGTCGATGTAGCCCACTGTCTGCCCGTTCGGTCCTTTGCAGCGGACGGTGCCGTAGGTTTCGTTGCCATGGGCGTCGTAGATGTCGTTCTCGTAAGTCACCTTGGAGAGATAATCATCCAAGTTGAATTCTTCCGCTGCGGTCTTCTTGAACTGCCCCGGCGAGAACGCCACATAAGAATTTGCTTTCGCTTCGGCACCATAAACAGCCGTGCGCTCTTTTTGAATCACACCATCGTACCCTTGTGCTTGAAAGGCTTCTTTGGAGGTCATTCTGATTTTGTTGAACCAGTACCAGAACGGGCGCTTCTTACCTGTCTCATACCACCGGGCTTCCCACAGTAAGTCTTTCTCCTCTATGCCAAGAAGTTGAGCGTACTCTTGGAAGGTGAGATTTTTCACTTTACGAGCATCGAAGGGATTCTTCAAGTCTAGGTCATAGATTTGAGTTACCCCAGTGTGAATCCCATGTCTGGTGTTCGCAAACCAGTCAGCATATTCAGTGTCGTCTGTAAAGTAGTACACCCCACAATGGGAATCATAATTTTCGAAGGCGACTGGGGTGCCATGGAATACTCGCCTGACAGCAGCTACACGCATCCCATTTCGCACTTTGTCGCCGTAGACATTCTTCTCATCGTTGTGATGGGGAATGTTATAGAAGACTTCTCCTCGCGGCCATTTGGCTTTCATCACTTCCCAAATGTTGTCGCCGCCCACTGGGTTGGCTGAATGAACTTGCCACGCTTTAACTGGCATGTTATGCGACACGAGCCACTTTGCACAGTCTACGCCGGTCGGCTTGGTGTAGTCCTCGTAAGGCACACGCCATTCGTCATCACGCTTTTGTGCTTGTTCTTCGGTCGGTGCGTGTTCAAGGTCAATATCGTGGTCGAACGAAATGAGGTCAGGCATTTCGTGCGTGCTCAGATATTGCACGAACTCCTGATAGTTGTGAACATGAATGACCTCAGGGTCGTCGGGCACGCGACAATCATCCAGATACAGGATGGAAAGTTTCTTCTTTGAGGCTGTCTTCTTTGGCTTCTGGTATCCCACTAATGCTGGTAGAGTGTTTACACCAATAACGTGGGCAATTCCCACACGGTGATTGCCGTCCCATACATAGAAATTCTTATCCGTTCCCTGAGCTACAACTATCTCTTCGATTGTCCCATCCTTGATAGCTTCGCACATCTCTTTGACAAATTTTTCTGCACCTTCAAGAGTCTCGAAATTCTCGATGTCTCTCTCCCTTTCATCTTCATACAGCCAATCCCAGTCTCCTTGAGCCCACCCCTTTAATTTGTTAAGGTCAAATGTTTCTTCTCTCCAATTGAGTGACTCAGCGGGAACTCTCCCCGGTTCACCGTGAGAGAAACAGGCGCTCTCCCAAAATTTTGCTGATTGTAACATCTGTTCTGGTGTCATAGCTGCAATTTTCGGAAGATGCCACATCTCAGGGGTGACCTCAGCGGCGGGAATCTTCCTGACCTTTGTGACCACCTTGGGATTGAAAACAACAACCCACTGTTCGCCGTTGCCCTGCTCCTCAATTGCAGCGTCAACGCCATGTTCGACCAAGAAGTTCAACAAGTACATGCCTCTCTTCCCGGAACCGGCTTCGTAGTTGACAGTGAGGTTGATGAGGATGTCCGCCGTGAACGTGTTCTTCTTCATGCGTTCGCAGTTGGCTTTCAAGTCCTTGGCGATTAGTTTACCCTTACCTAAATAACGAGTGGCAAATTCCGCACCCTCGTTCAAAGGAATCTCAACCTTATTAGCAAAGTTCAGACCATCCTTCAATGAAACAAGGAAGGTTGAACCTCCACCTTTCGCATACGAAGATGCACGCGAGTAGCTGGTCGTCAAATATAACCCCGGCCCAGCTTCATACCGACCTTTTGTTGGTGCTTGAATCTGAATTGGCCCATAGATACGTCCACCGTGCCACAGGTCGGCAGCGGACTTCAGGAGGGCGCTCTTGAATGGGGATAGAATACCTTGTGTGCCCATGTTCTCTCTTAAGGTCTCATAGGTCTTAATGGCTTCAGTCAGACGCTTTTGCTCTAGTGGGTCAGCCTCATCACGAAGTGTATTCTTCGCCTCACTAATCAGTTTTCTAAGCATTTCTAAATACCATGCACGCTTGGATTCCTCCGACTCGCTTTGGTCAGCGTGACCACGCCATGCTTCACCACGGGCGGCGGTTTTTCTAATCCCAGTCGGAGGAATTGCAGTTTGGATAAACACTTCATCCGCTTCAAAGTCGTTGTCGTAGATACGTGTACCTGTCGGAAGTGTAACCTCCAACACAACACTATTTTTAATGTTTTCCAGACCGCCTAAATATTGAGAACAGGTGTCTTCGAGACCAAGAAACAGTTTCCTCCCGATGGGGTAACACCCATCATCCGAACGAGGCTGGAGACCATTCTTTTCGATTTCAAGCAGGTTCTTTTTCGGAGTAGCGTGATGAAGGATTAGGGGTTGTCTCAGAACTGCCGACCGAATGCCTTTGGGGTCTGTTTCTACAGTGAGCCCTTGCTCCTTAACAATAGTTGAAAACAAATCTCTGTTGCCTTCAATGTCTTTCAACTGTTTGGCTTCTTTTTTATTACCGAAGGGACGGTTTAGTTGGTTCCACAGTCGCCTTCCATTACTTGTTTGTTCCACAGCGGGTGCAATTTTGCATCCGGTTTTTTGCTCTGCGAACATGTACATTGCTGTAGCAAGCCCTTGTCTACGGTAGTTGTATGAGACTTCAAGATTCACAGGCTCTAGCTTCCCGTCATCACGTTTTACAAAGGTAACATGACCGACATAGATTTCTTCCCCCATGGTGTACGCACTTATCGTGACTGTGGGCTTGTTTGCCAAAGTTCTTTCTTCGAGTGAGAGGGTGAAGTTCTTGAATCTACCCTCGGGTGAGACTTCTACTGAACCGGAGGCAATCTTTTCCTCCCCCACGATTTTCACTTGACTGGGTTTGAACACAATGGCGTCGAAACTGCCATCAGGGTCAGGCAGAATGACACCATCGAACCCATCGCGCTTCAACTCACCAATACTTTTCTTTTCATACTCTTCCCATCCAGCCGGGTTCTTGATAATAACCAAACAACGCAAGATAACCTTAGTGCTTGATGCACCGCGCTCTCCACTCTTTAGAGAATTGGGGTCGGAGGTCAACCAGAACACTCCCTGTGCTCCTTTGCTCATATCCACTTTTGTGAAGGGCTCACTGGTGCCGTGGTACATCACAAGGGGGTTGGCAGCCGCCGTTTTAACCATTAGTTCATCTGTGGGGAAAATTATGATGTCGTTTTCTGTGAATTGGACATTGGGAAGTTTCTTCCAGTTCCCACCACTCCCGAATTCGTATTTCCAGAAAGGAACATCGACTACGTATGATTCAGATTTAGTGTAAGCCACAATCCATGCATGTTCAGTGTATCCACCAAGTTCAGTGTCCATGTCATCTATGGCTATATGAGTCAGGATGATGTCTGAGAATGCTGCTGCAACGTCGTCACAAAGACCACCGGATTTGGTTTTGGTTGGCCTCCATTTATTGTACAGTTTTTGAACGCATTCAACAAACGCTGGTTTCAATGAGATTAATTTATCAAACAATGGGTGGTCATCCTCATCGTCCGGGGTGTAGGTATCGTAGACACTGGCTGTCTTGCTTACATCACCAACCAACTGTACAGCTTGACCAGAGTAAGTCCGCCACTCACCAAGAGCCGATTCCTGCGTCCCCATGGCACCGAGAACGGGCTTGAACTTCAGGATGGCAATCTCTGCCTCAGGAACCTTCGCCAACCCCTCAACGTCCGTAGAGAAGAACAGGGGATTCAGAGCCCCGCCAGCGTTCTCACGGGCATAGCAGAAGACCTTGTACTGGTCAAACTCAACGTCCTGCTTCTCCTTGGGAGTCATAGGCCGTTTGAAGGCACTCCAGAAGTGCTCGTCGCGTCCTTGCCAGCCCTCACCTATGGGTTCGTAGCCAGTCTCCTTAAGCTTGCTCTCAGACATGGGAGCAACAAATCCCACACTCTGGACTTTCTTGCCTTCCAGAATGGCTTGCATGTCTTCAGGCAGCGGCTGGCCGGGGCTCCACTCATTGTGTGAACGATAGGCACCAGCCCAACGAACGAATTCAGTAATCCATGGACGGTCGGCACCCTCTCCCTTGGCTGCAATGTCCATCATTTGCTGAACTGTGAACTCACCGGCAGCAACGCGCTTAGCTTCAATCATGGCACTATAAATGCCCTTGGCGATGTCCAAGTCCTCGGTGAAGCTGATGGACTTGTTGTCCCCGCCGCCTAGACCAAGACCGTTTTGCATACTGAGTTCGAAACGAGACTGCAATCCGCCGTTCTGTACTTTGCTCTTAGCTGTTGTGACGTGGTACAACACTTGTGGCAATGGCTTGAATGCATCAGCAAAACGGCTACCAATAGACGTTGCCAGATACTTGCGTGTATCGGCATCATCGGGATTCATTTTTCCGAGTGACAGTGCGGCGAGTAACGACTGTTCCCACTCGTTCTTGCGACGGTAACGAGTACGGGATTCATCCTCGGTCTCGGTTTCTTTCCACTCACCAGCATATTCATTTCTGTCTTGCTGGTAGGCATTCTCATATTCAGCCGCCGTCTTGGTGGATGGAGCGAAGCGTGAGTCCAGCCAACGCTGGAAGTCAGGGAAGGTTCCCTTACCCAGCCATTCGCTTGTAATTGGGCTATCGTCAGCCCAGTAGACCTTCTTGTTCCCCGCGCTCAGTCTGGCAAGTTCACGCATCTGTGCGGGGGTTGGTGGAAAGAGAGCGTCCACATTCACACTGTCGCCAGTCACATTGATGCGTATGGCTTTGAACTTACGAGAGAACTCTCGGATATTGTCCCATGTGTCTTCTTTGATATAAGCGTCATCAAAGTCCTCGGGGTTCATTCCAAGAGCGTACGCGGCAAGCTGCCCATGGTGCATGTGATGACCACTATCCTTGAACCTGCTACTTAAGTAGGAGCCATCAGGCAACAGATACCAAGAATCAAACCCACCTTCTAACTCAAAGTAAGAGGGGTTCGGCTTCCATACAAATTTCCTCTTCAGTTCATTGAGGGATGGTAGCTTCTTTGCCAACAAGGGATTTCTGAGGCTACTTTGGCGTTGAGTAAGGGCATTTTCTTCTGGGTATCCCACATAAGCATCAATAGGCACACCAAGGTTCACTGCTGCTTGCAGTCTGTGGGCTCCATCATAGATTACAAACTTGTTATTGCTCCGTACTCCCAACACAATACGTGGAAAGGGAGAACCCTGTTGATACATCTTCATGTACTTCTTCACATCTCGCTTCGAGGCTGGGTACAGGCTGTACGCAGACGTTTCATTACGGTCAATACGTGGGTCATCAGGTTGAATCGTTTCCTTAACCCAAGTGGCACCCTTACCAGTAATGGGGATTCCTAAAAAGGCGTCTCTCGGTCCTTCGTGCGGATTGTTCTTTTCGATGTGCTTCCAGACTGTTTGCCAAGGAACTGATTCAGGCTCTGCCGCCGTCTTAGTTTTGTACTTTTTGAAGTTTTTAGGCTCCCAGTAGACCTTCCAGTGCTTCTCATATTTTCCAGTAAGTTCACACTTCGACTGTCCCGGCTTCTCTACATAGGCACACACAGCCTCAGCCACAGGCTTCTTATCCATAGTGAAGATGATGCGTTCACCCTTCAGCACACGAGGAGTGTTGCGGAACGCCCAAAATTCCATGTTGTGTTCTGGCGGCTCATTCCAAAAGTGGTCACGAGCCGCCGAGGGAATCTCGATGTAAAAGGCATACGGGCCGACATACCGACTCTTGGCCGTCTTAATAAGACCATCTTCTGAAATGACCTTAACCAACTCTTCTTTCATTTCATCCGTGAGGGTGTAATGTGCATCTGTCCAACTGCTCCGAACTAACTTACCATGGTCAAATTTCCTTTTTGACATGGCGTCATCTGGATTGTTAATTATCGGATAATCAACCTCCTCATCGGACTGGGGAACATTGATGCCTATTACAGCGGTGCCTTTGGGGGCAAACCGAAGCCTGTCTGCGCCTCTACTGTGTCCAATCCAGAGGTCGGCTGGTTCGGGTTCGGTGTATGGTTCTCCCTCATCAAAGCTAACTTCAAACCCCAGCTTCTCAAGAAACGCGCCCAACTCCTCGTAAAAACTTTCTGCCCTTTTATTGTCTTCAATGAGATTCGAGTCACCCATAATAACAACAGCGGTGGGCTTGTTCTTCTTCGCTGCCGTCTTTGGAAACTCTGGAATCTCAATCCCCTTCTTACGAGCCCAGTCCTCAAATTCCGCGTCTCTTTGCAATTCGCTTAGAGGTTTACCGAACTGTTGAACCTCGTACTCATTGTTGATTTCCGGGGGATTGTCGTACATCCTGTCCTGAATATCCCCCCTCCCACCGATAAGTTCATGGATTCTTTGTGCCACAGCCTCAGGAGAAGCGGTCGCACCCAGTTCACGAAGAGCTTGAGCTTCGGCCTCGCGTAGGGGAAGCATTGAATCCTCATGAAACTGTTTCTTCAACTCGACCATTTTACGGAACCACTGGCTGACCTCGGGGCTAACAGCGGCAGTTTTCGGCAAAACAGTTTTCAAATCTATTTGAAAACGCCCCTCCACCGAGTCATCTGTGGAATATGCAGTTCCTTTGGCTTCTGATGGTACATGAACCGTATCAGTTGGCACTGTTGTCACTGTATATCTCCTAGCAATACGTCCCCAAGCCTTTTTACCATCGGCGGACATGGATTGAATTGGATAGGATACAAAGTAGCTCAGCCCCATTTTCTTGGACTCAGAGATAGCGTAATCGTAAAGCATTTGACCAAGCCCGGTGCCTGTCCATGATGTGCCAATGAAGACATCGGAAACCACTATGTAGTCATCCACAATATTGGCTTCCAAGTACCCCGGCTGATAACGGTCATCGGCTGGATTTTCCGCACTGAATACAACATTCGCACCATACTTTTGATACTCAAAATTCAATGTCTTGATGGCTGTTTCACGGTCAGTATAGTGCGAGTAATCGTAGTTGGGCATGGCGGTTTTGTCAGACGCTGGTCTGGTCTTCTTGCACAGTTCTTTTTCATCTTCGGTGAGATGTTCAATTTCTTCGACAGTCTTGATCCGCTTCGCCGCTGTCTTGTAGAAGGAATGAATGTCGGTCTCCGGGTCGTACTTGATGAGCACGCCATATTCATCGCTCTGCATGGTGGTGTCGTCAATCGGTGTAGCCTTCTCCAATGCCTGAGCGAACAAGGTCGCATCGCCGAACACGCTCTCTACCACGGCGTCATCGGTGCAGTTGCCAATGTACTCATGGAAATCTTCTTCACCAGAAGCTACGATGCTTGGGTTTTTCTTGTTGAACTTGCCCACATTGCCCAAGGCGGATTTAATCTGACTGGGGTTCCACACGATGTAGTGTTTGGTGCCGCTCTCGATTCCCATGTTACGAAATTCCTGAGCGGGATTCTCCATAATGATTCCATCGAATCCCATGTTCTTGTAGATTTCAGTGATGACCGGCCCCGGCCCGCCTTCATTCATGATGTCCTCATCCATCATGGCTTCAGATTTACGCAGCTTCTGTTCAAAGTCGTAAGCGTTCAACCCATCGTGTGCATCTTCCCCGAAGGTGTCCCCCCAAAACTGGTATGTCAACGTTCGAACCACAGCGTCGAAAAGCTTGCCCTTGTAATCACCATCTCGTGTGTATCCAAGAGTAAAATAGGTTCCACCATGAGGAGCTACAATCACCGGCTTGACAATGCGGAGGTAGCAAGGCATCACTGCTCCGCCGTGTTCACCGACCAGCTTCTTCTTGACTTCAGCTTTGGCAATCGCTAACTGGGCACTCCAATCCATGTCTTGAAATGCCTCACGCTTCTCGTCGTCACTCATCTCAGCCCAGCCGCCGATGACCCAATCTGGCGGTTCAACACCGTAATCTATCTCACCGTGCCGCCATCTACGCCATTCGTTGACAAGGTTTTCAGCTTCGTGGTCGATGCGACTGGTGAGGTCGGGGCCGACACCGGCATAGTTTTTGGTATCGTCCCGCGAGGATGTGAAATAGAAACCCACCCCATAGTGATTCTCCGGGTTGCCATATTCAGTATTGAACACATCGAAGTCATGAGTCGTACCGTGGTACACTACTAGCGGTTGACCGTTACTGCCCACAACTTTGGATTTACCAAACCACCGCAGAAACGCTTTGTTCTCAGTTGGCGGGGTGTAAGTCGGCATCTTTTGCTTGCGTTGACGCGGCACCTTTTGCTTGTGTTCGACCGGGGGTGGGGCGGATTTCGGAACTTGTGTTTCTGTCGCCGGTTCATCACGCTTGACCTCGGGCGGCTTTGCCGGTTTCCAGTCCTTGGGCAAGCCATACGTCTGCCGTTCAATGGCGTAGTCATCTTCTTCAGGAGTGGAAATTTCCGGTTCTTGTACAGCGACTTCAGCCGCAACTTTGGGACGAACAATCTCAATCTGTTCCGGGTAGAAGGCAATCCATGCTTCCTTCTTATACTGTGCCCCATCGTAACCCTGCTCTTCAAGACTCTTTGCCATCTCCTTGAACTTGGGGTCACTTGGGCTCATGTGTAAAGTGTCGAGGTCAGCCGGGTTCTTGAACGTCAGGATAGCTTCAACAACATGACCATCGGGTTGACCGGCAATCAAGTCTTCACAATACTTGCGACGTACGTGGAACATGGCTGGGGTATCGAACACGTCGAAGTTTTTCGTGGTGCCGTGGTAAGCACGCACTTTCACTCCAGAAGCCTTTTTAGAAATACAGGCGTACCCATTGTAGTCATTGACATTGCAAACGTCTCCGACACGCACAATCTCAACTGACAATTTGTCAGGGGGGACTGGGGTGGAAGCGGCGGTCTTCACCCCCGGAGGAGGGACTTGCCATTTGCTTTTGTTCACTCTCATGCCGGTAACATTGAGAGGCGTTCCGGGAGCGATGCTGATTTCAGCTTCATCTTCTCCATAAACGATTCGAGCATAGAAAGTATCAAGCCAGTCAATGTCTGTGGGCTGGACGACAGCACGAAGAAGGACTTCAATATCACCACTGTCCTCATCCGCATTATGAGAACATGCCAGTGATTCCTTGTCTGCCCAAAACCTGCCTAGACCGGGTTTCTTTCCCTTGCCCCTGAGTTTGATGTCATCCAACGAATTCACGTAAATCTGGCGGTAGATGGTGAGGGGGAACTTGAGTTTGCTCAATATGGGAACATAGTAATCGTAACTGGCCTTATCGTCCTTGGTGATGTCTCCTCCATACTCGTTCAGCAATTGTTTGAATGTGGGAATCCAAGATGGAGCGGCAGCGATTTTCGTCATCACTTCTTTGATGTCTTTTTTGGTGCCAAACAGGGGCTTGTTGTCTGAGTTGCCCATGAACTTGGCGTAGAACTCCTGCGGAGACCATGGACCTTTGATGCTGTAGTCGTTAGCCGTATCAAAGTCAGCAGCCATTTGGTCAGGAGTACGCTTGCCCCTAACATCGAAGTCGCCTTCGCCGGGAACACGGCAGAACACATGAGTTATTTCATAGGGGATCGACCGGCTCCACTCTTCACCGTGGTTCCGGGAAATGATGTAGATTTCGGCATTTGGGTACTTGGACGCTACGGCCAAGGCGTAGATACCACAGCCCTCTTCCATGTAGTAGTCAGGATGCTCCATCACTATCCCCTACTTTTGGGTTTGAGAGTCTTCTTTTTCAGTAAAGGATTGGTGATTTTGGGCTTCTTCTTAGGTTCAAGGCTGTCTCCTGTCCCAGCCAGCCGATTGAGCGTGGCTCGACCCCCCTGTACGAACCAACTGGAGAGGTCAGAACGACAGTGGATGATGTTTAAGATGTGGTCGAGGATTTGTAGTTTCTCCTCGGCTGTCTTAGCTCGACGTAGCTTCCACTCATCCTGAGACAGAGGCTTCAGGGCATAGTCGCTGATACGCAAGGCTCCTTTTTCATCGTCAAAAAACGCACCATCAATGTAAAAATAGTCCTCAGGGAGTTCCTCTTCCCCCTCGCCGCCCATAACGTCATCAGCATAGGCCACCGGGTCTTGCTCAGAATGACCGCACAGGATGGTGTTGACATTCAATTTGGCAATGTTGGTTAGAACGATTTCGGCTATCATGTTAATACCCTTCTCGTCCCGAACGAATCCAGTATTCATGTAGTCGTTCCAGATTTTGATGAGTCGAGCAGCAGGAACTACGTCCCACTCCATTCGATAGTTGGGGTCGTTTCGGTGTTGTTTGAATTCGGAGATGATGTTCGCTGCCACGGTCCTTTCGTCATCGAAGTGGGCTTCGGCGGTGTCGTAATCAAAGTCGTCATCGTAGGCTTTTTTGAAGCTGGCTCTCTTTACGATGCTCTTCCGATACTTGGTATAGTTGGTCTGAATCCATGCTACAATCTCCTGCAAGGAACCTGAAGTGAACACGGGCTCCTCATAGGCTCCATTTTGTACCTCTGGCAGAGACCAATCTCCATAGGAGTTGTACACCGGGATCAGGTTGTGGGCGTCTGAGCCTTTGAAGATGACCTGACGTTCCGAGTCCCCATAATGGTAGACTTCAACACCGGGGGCTTGGAAAATCACGGCGTGCTTCCCATACTTGTTCTCCGCCTGTCTGGCGTCATCGGCGGTGAAGGCAAAGTTGTAGCCTCCGATCTTCCCTGAATCTTTGTAGTACGTCGTTAGTCCCAGTCGAGCCACATCATGCATCCCGATTGTAAATCCGTTGGCACAAATTCCCTCCGGGTCATCGGTTTTGTGAATGAGCCACTGCTTTGGCAGCATCTTCTCGAAAGCCATGTGCATGAAGGACGGGCAGTCTGCCGGGTCTCCCTGCATTAGGTAGTCTTCCTTGGCATCCATGAACTGCACGAAGACTTGTTTCGGGATAGCAGCCCATGCATCCTCATCATGCTCACGGAGTCCTTCAAGAATGTCCCCATCGTACTTGGCACGTTCGGCGTCACCCGCCTTGTATCCCTTATCAACGAGGTCTCGCCAGTTAGCGAGGATTTCAGCTTCGTCTTTTCCTGTGGCGACAATTTGACCATAGCCGTTCTTCAAGGCGAGTGTTCCAGCCGGAACCGCCCCACCATTTGTCAGCCGCATTTTTCCATCAGCCTGAACTACATCCCAGCCCTCTGGGCCTTCATGAGGCAGTGCAGTGGGTAGCTCATGAGCAACAGGCTTCCGCTTGGGAGGAGCAGGGAGTTGGATTTCCTCTTCCTCAAGCCAATCGACAAAGGTCTCTGTGAATGTGCGTGCAACCTCTTCCGCCTTCTGTTCCGGCGTCATGGTGAGGTAGTATTTGAGAGACAGTAGGTCTTCCTTCGCTCCGACTTTCTTCTTTCTCTCCAACGTGTACAGGTCTTCCCAGTGAGCCACACCGTTGGGATGGGCGGCGTCGTAGAACTTGTTTTG
>Ga0181520_10001637_pt1 | contig 44951 bp, 34 predicted proteins | sample PEATcosm2014_Bin_29_FD_132451 | JGI IMG/M metagenome (GOLD analysis project Ga0181520, IMG submission 132451) | Peatland microbial communities from MTU Mesocosm Facility, Houghton, MI, USA - PEATcosm2014_Bin02_30_metaG | ecosystem: Environmental > Terrestrial > Soil > Wetlands > Peat | place... | reverse complement strand
TGCGGTGGGGCCAACTGCCTTCGGCGTGGCTGACCCGCAGTTGGACGGTGTGAACTGGTAGCGATTCGGAAACACCTGCCGGCCACCTGCGGTGGGGCCAACTGCCTTCGGCGTGGCTGACCCGCAGTTGGACGGTGTGAACTGGTAGCGATTCAGAAACACCTGCCGGCCAGGAGGCCGGCGCTACAAATTCAGGCGATTCGCGGGAAGTGCGGGCTGGGCTATTCGATGGGGATGTCGAATTTGTCGCCGGGCAGGGGAACCTGCAGCGCGGGACCGGCCAGGCGCACAGTTCCCGGCGGAAGGGGATGCAGCTTGAAGAGCACGAGCCGGTTGCGCTCGGGGTCGTCGAAAGCACGGAAGACAGCGACCTGTTCCAGCGAGTAGAGGTTGTGCAGGTCTTCAAGGGTGCCGGGATCGAGGTCGTTCCAGGTGGCATACCAGCCGGGCTGGTAGGCGGTGAGCTTGGCCACCAGTTCCTGCGTTCCGAAATCGTCGCACAGGCTGGGCAGGTGGGTCACCATGGTGATTTGGTCACCGCTGATGGAAACCAGGAGCCGGTTGCCGTTGGGATGGGCGTCGATGTACTGCGTCAGGTGGCGGGCCGCATCGACAAATGTGTACTCCGGATGGGCGGCGTAGTTTGCGGTGGTGACGGCATTTGAGACAACTGCAACGAGAGATATTGCCAGCACGGCCCAGCCGGTGCGGCGGACCCATCCGGCGCCGGTGAGCAAGGCTTCGGCTCCTTGCGCAGCGACCAGGAAACTGAACAGCGCCACCACGGCGAAATAGCGCGGTTGGGGATGATTCTGATAGGTCATGAACAGGATGTATCCTGCGACGGCCAGCACGGAGGAGCCGAATACCGGGTCAAGCAACAGCGCGCGGCCGCGGGGGGTGCTCTTGATGAGCACGGTGCCGCAAATGAGCGTGCCGAGAAAGACAAGTCCTGCCAGGGGGATGAGGATGTGGTCGACCCACAGGCCACCGTGAAACGACCACCAAAGGCTCAACAAGGGCCAGTAGAACTCCGGGGGCTTGACGTATTTGTTGACGAAGAAGAGGTAGCGGTAATCGGGCATCAGGCCCAGGTGAGCCACGAGCGCCATCCACGAGCCGAAGGTGAGGGCAGCGGTTCCGGCGGCAACCAGGGCATAGCGGAAGAACAGCTTTTTGTTGTTCCAAAGGGGCAGCAGCATGGCCCAACCGAGCGCAGGCAGCAGAAAGACGGCGGTTGTCTTGGTGAGCAGCATCAGGGTGAAGAGGAGGCCAATTGCTGTGGCGGCAAGCAAGGGACGGCGCAGGCGGGGCAGGCGCACAGCAAGATTGAGCGAGGCCAGCGTGAAGGCGATGAGCATGGGCTCAAGAATGGCCAGGCGACTGAAGCAGTAAAGGAAAGGGCTGGTGACCAAGAAGGTCAAGGCCAGCATGGCCATCCAGCGGGTTCCGCGCGCCCTGAGCAGCATATAGCACAACAACAGGTTGGCAAAGAAGAAGCCGACGGCGAGGCCACGCGCGGCCTGGATGGTGACACCGGTAAAGAAGAAGAGAACCCATTCGAGAAATGGCCATACAGGGACGGCCACGGCGGGGTTGAAATCGCCGGGAAGGTACCATTTTCCAAAGAGATGGGCGCGGACAGCCGCGTTGCCGTACCAGCCCTCGTCGGTGTATTTGGCCCAGTCAGAGAACCACGGCGTGTGATTGGGAAAATCGGCACAAAGATTCACTGCGTGCAGCAGGGCGATGCCGCCAATGGCCGCCAGCCAGGCAGCGTAGTACCAGCGTTTGGATAAATTCATCGGTCGTAGTTTTCTCACCAGGAGGATTCCGATTCAGAACACAGCAGCAGGCCCATGCCCAGGCCCGCGTAAGCAATGAAAGAGTATGAAAGCGCGTTGAAGGATATGTTGCAAGTATACCTTGCGTGTCGGCAGGGAGAGATTTGCGGGCTCGGCAGGAAGGCTTTCAGAGGCCACGCTGGCCTTGCGGATGAGGATTTGAATGCATCTCGCGCCTGCGCTGCGGAGCGGGAAACTGCAAAGGCGACGACAGGACGGCGCAGCAGATTACTTCGAGAATCGCGAAGAGAAGCAATCTTAACCTGATATTCATCTGGGCTTTCCGAACTTTATATCTGGTTCATCAGCATTTTGTACGGTGGTGAAGTGGGGAGTCCTGCGTCTCCAGAAGCCTGCCGTCAATTTGCTGCGACGGTTATAGCCCAAGGCTACGAACGCGGCAAGTTCCCGATCCTGTGCGTGGTCCGCCGGTTGCGGACTGCAAACCGGAAGCACCGCTAACGACCACAAGCCACGCTGCACCGATATCAATTTTAGGAGAGCCATTATGATCCACATTCGAAAGCGCCGGGACATTATCTGCCTTGCGCTACTCATGCTTGCCCTGTTTCTGGGGCCATTGAGCCTGCACGCACAAACAACTACGGAGGGCGCGATTGCGGGAACCGTCGTCGATCCCTCCGGTGGCGCGATCCCAGGCGCTTCGATCATTCTTCACAACGACGGAACCAATGCCGAGATCAAGATGACCACGGACGCGGCCGGCTATTTCAAGGCCGCATTGGTGCCCCCTGGCACCTATACCGTCACCGCGACGGCAACCGGATTCGGCGTGTACACGGCCAAGACGGTTCCGGTTACCGTGGGTTCGCTGACCGAACTGAACCCGCTGCTGAAGGCCGGCAGAGTAGCAGATACGGTGGAAGTGTCAGCCGAAGTGCCGGTGCTGCAATTCGAGTCGCCGGAACTTTCGTCGACGCTGACGTCGAAGGAAATCGTCAACCTGCCCTTGAACGGCGGACGCTGGTCCGATCTGGCTCTGTTGACGCCAGCCGCCCTCTCAGACGCCAACGGCTTCGGGCTCATCGTCTTCCGCGGCATCAGCCCGCTGATGAACAATGTGGAAATCGATGGCGCCGACGATAACCAGGCCTTCTTCTCAGAAGAGCGCGGCCGCACCCGTGAAGGCTACTCGACCTCGCAGATCGGCATCGCGGAGTTCCAGGTGAACACCGGCGTTTATTCTGCCGAGTATGGCCGCGCCATCGGCGGCGTGATCAACTCGATCACCAAGAGCGGCACCAACGCCATCCATGGCCAGGCCTATTTCCTCGATCGCGACAACGAGTGGGGGGCCATCAACCCGTTCACCACGTTCACCAGCGTCAACGAACCGTCCACGGGCGGCGCGCCGACGGTGGTCTCCGGAGTGCCCTTCAAGCCCAAGGACTGGCGCAAGCGCTGGGGCTTCGGCGCGGGCGGCCCGCTGGTGAAGGACAAGCTGTTCTGGTTCTATGCCTACGACCAATACAAGCGCAACTTCCCCGGTGTGGCCAAACCGGCAACGCCGAGCGCGTTCTTCGGCTCCTCAACCAACGTGCAATGGGCCGATCTTGCGCTGCCTTCCGGCGCTTCCTGCACCGCATCGGCCACCGCGGCCAAGTTCACCACCTCAGGGACAGCAACGCCGGGAGACATCGGCGCCTGCGCGCTGGCCTACCGCGTCTACGGCGGCAACTATGCCACGGCCGCGGCTCACTACGACCAGTTGCTCTTCGGCTCGGCGGTTTCCGGCGTAACAGGGTTGACCAACCCCGGCCTGCTGGACGACCTTGGCACCACGCCCCGCACCGGCGACGAAGTGTTGAACACCCCGAAGCTGGACTGGCAGATCAACGACAAGGAAAAGGCTAGCTTCCTCTATCACCGCTTACGTTGGGATTCGCCCGGCGGCGTACAAACACAAACCTCGAACAACTACTCTGTGGATGCTTTCGGCACCGATTATGTCAAGCTCGATTACGGTCTGGCCAAGCTCGACAGCCTGATCAGCAGCACCTTCAGCAACGAACTCCGCTTCCAGTACGGTCGCGAACTCGACGATGAGGGCCAGCAGCCGTGGAGCAGCTTTACCAATGCCTACCTGAACAACAGCACGGGAACCCCGGTGCAACTGTCTATCTATGGGGACTCGGGAACCAGCACCTCCAATAACGGCTTCACGGCCGGCATGCCCTACTATTCGTTCCGCACCGCCTATCCGGAAGAGATCAAGACGCAGCTCGGGGATACCGCGAACTGGACTTACGGAGATCAGAACATCAAGTTCGGATTCGATTATGTTCGCAACCACGATCTGGTCAACAACCTCTATGAGAGCAACGGCGTTTACACCTACACCACCTACTCGGATTTCTTTGCCGACATCCTGAAGCCCGCCGGCACGTGCGACACCTCCGAGACGGTGTCGGGTCTTGGCACCGCTGCCTGCTACTATGGCTTCACGCAAGGACTGGGCACACCGAAGTTCGCTATCGGAACCCAGGACTACGGCGTGTTTATCCAGGACGACTGGAAGCTGACTCCGCGGTTGACGCTGAATGTCGGCCTGCGCTACGACTACGAACATGTTCCTCAGCCGTATCCGTCTCTGATCGCCACCTCGCTGTTGACCACCGTGGCAGCCGATGCCGACCCCACCGCAGCGATCACCAATCACCCCAACGACGTCAACAACTTCGGCCCCCGCGTGGGCGCGTCCTGGGATCCGTTCGGCAACGGCAAGACCGTGATTCGCGGCGGATATGGACTGTATTATGGCCGCAACCTCAACGGCGTGATCCTGAACGCCTACGAGGCTTCCGGAAGCCCCAACGGCCAGTACACCATTCCCAGCGTCTACGGCAAAACGCCGAATGGCACCACGGCGCCGCAATTTCCGCAGATCATTCCCAATAACGGGACCTACTCAACGCCCAGCGTCGACTTCTTCGCCAAGAAATTCCAGAATCCGGAAGTCAACGAATTCGATTTGAGCATCCAGCGTGAGGTTCTTCATGGAACCTACTTCTCGGCCAGCTACGTCGGGGCCCTGGGACGCGAGATGCCCAACTTCCTGAACCTCAACCTGAATCCAGCCACCATGAAGCAGGGCACCATGACCCTGGTTGCCGGCGCGGACGGCAGCTGCGGCCGTATGGCCTGCGGCACAGCCATCCCCACCAGCTATTACGTCAAGCCCTACGTCAACAGCAATTACGGCTCGGTCACCGAGATCATCAGCAACATCAACTCCAGCTATAACGGCGTGATTTTCGAAATCCAAAATCGCGGCAACCAATATGCGCAGTTCGACGTGAACTACACCTGGTCTCACGCTTTGGATTACGCTCAGAACCAGAGCACTTCGCCCAGCACCAACAACTGGTGGGATCCGAACGGCAACCCCAGAGCCAACTATGGCAACTCCGCCTACAACGTACCCAGCCGGTTGGTTGGTTGGGCAATGTTCACCTATCCCGGCAAGGCTGCCGACTGGAAGAAATACATCACCAACGGATGGCACTTCAATCCAGTGGTGCAATTCCAGAACGGCTTGCCTTATACGGCCGGCGTAAGCGGAACGATTACAGGGGCGGCCTCTTCGGGCATGGTCGGCTCTGGCAACTCCGGCTATCTGCTTCAAATCGGCCGCAATTCCGTGCAACAGCCGAACACACTGGTAGCGGATGCGCACCTGCAAAAGGATATTCGCATCAATGAGCGGTTCAACCTCGAGTTGGTTGGCGAGGGCTTCAATCTGCTGAACTACGTCAACGTTACCGGCGTCAACAGCACGGCCTACTCAATCGGCGGCTGCGCGGCGTCGGGAACGACCGAAGCCTGCAATCTAACCTATCAGTCGTTCAGCAACCCTACCGGCGGTTTGAGCACGCAATCCGGCTTCGGCTCAATCAGCAATGCCAATTCCACCTTCGTTTACAGCCAGCGGCAGATTCAGCTGGGAGTCAAGTTCGACTTCTAAGCTTTTTCGACCGCGGAAGAGATGCAAAGGGGGCAAGCCATTGGGGCTTGCCCCCTTTGCATTGAAGAAGACAACGCATGGGGCGCAAATCTGTTCGTTCTTGAATGCGGTATGTATGATAGGGGCCAGCACCTAAGATAAGGCGCAAGGAGACTGGAATCAAACGTCTTTTGTGTGTTTGTACCCTCTTGGCAGGATCCGCGATCGGCTTTACGCAAGACCAGATTCCCGATGCAGCATGGAGCATTCCCATCGGGACCGCGCCCAGCAAACCCGGGCACCCGCGAGCCGCCTACCCCGGCTTGATTGACGACGGATATTGGCAGGGAGCGCCGGTAGGCGGTTTCGGCGCGGGAACCTTCTCCCGCAGCGAACGCGGTCACTTCGAGCGCTGGCATGTGAAGGCCGGCATCCACAAATACCAGGACGTTCCCGCCAACCAGTTCGCGGTCTTCGCACAGCCCAAGGGCGAAGCGCCTATCTCAGTGGCGATGGCTGTAGGCAAGCCCAAGGACGACGCGCTGAGCAGTTGGAACTGGAACATGCCGGCCGGGGACGGGTTGTACTCGGCCCTCTATCCGAAGAGCTGGTTCAGCTATGGAACACAGGTGCTCCCGATCAAGATGAGCGTGGAGCAGTTCTCACCCATTCTGCCCGACAACTACAAGGAGACCAGCTATCCGGTAGCGGTGTACCGCTGGACGGCGGAGAACCCCTCCAACAAGCCGGTGACCGTTTCGATCCTATTTTCGTGGACCAACATGGTGGGCTGGTTCCGCGACACCTCGCGCACTTTCGATGGGGCGCGCAACGAGCAGAACGTGAACCGCTTTGTGAGCGAGGGAGCAGGCGCGGGCAAGGCGAGCGGCATCGTCTTCGACCGCCTGCGCCGCGGCCCGGTCGAGGAGGAGTGGGACGGACAGTTCGCCATTGCCACAGCTCCCGGAGACGACGCCGAGGTGACTTATCTCACCACCTACATTCCGACGGGAGACGGCTCGGATGTGTGGAAGCCTTTCTCGAGGGACGGGCGCCTGCCAAACCAGGCGTCGCCCATCGCCTCAAGCGGCAATCCGTTGGCTGGCGCCTTTGCCGTGCGGTTTACGCTTGCACCGCACTCCATCCGCATGATCCCCATGGCCTTGGGCTGGGACTTGCCGGTGGTGCAGTTCGGCGGCGGGCGCAAGTGGAACCGGCACTATACGCACTTCTTCGGCACCGAAGGAACCCATGCGTTTGAAATTGCCCGCACCGCCCTGGAGCATCAGCAGGAGTGGAGCGATGCGATCGATGCCTGGCAGCAGCCGATTGTGACCGACGTCCAGAAGCCCATCTGGTATCGGGGCGAGCTGTTCAACGAGCTGTATTTCCTGGCCGACGGCGGAACGCTCTGGGGTCATGAACGAGACGGCCTTGGCAACCCCGCTCATCCCTCTGCCAAGGGCAACGACAGCTTTACTTACATGGAGTGCTTCGACTATGCCTTTTACGGCAGTCTCGACGTTCGGTTCTATGGCTCGTTTCCGCTGATCCGGTTTTGGCCGGAACTGGACAAGCAGGAGATGCGCGCCATGACCGACACCATTCCGGAGTCCAATCCGCAGCGCTATATGTGGGACTGGATGAGCAAGCGCGAGGGACACCTGGTGGAGTACACGCGCAAGGTGCCGGGCGCGGCGCCGCACGATCTGGGCAGCCCGCTGGAAGACCCGATCGTGAACCCGAACCAGTACAACTTCCAGGATGTGTCGAACTGGCGCGATTTGAACTCGAAGTACGTGCTGATGATCTGGCGCGACTACGCCCTGACCGGCTCGACGGACGACGCTTTCTTGCGCTATAGCTGGAATGCCGTGAAGCAGGCCATGGAAACCCTGAAGCAGTACGACACCAACGGCGACGGGTTGATTGAAAACGGAGGCTTTCCCGACCAGACATACGATGAGTGGATCGCCGAGGGCGAGAGCGCCTATACCGGCAGCCTCTACCTGGCCGCGCTGAAAGCCACGGCGCGCATCGCCGAGAAGATGGGCGAATTGGATACGGCAAAGGAGTACACCGCCCTGGAGGAAAGAGCGTCGGCTGCTTATCAGAAGAAACTGTGGACCGGCAGCTACTTTCGCTATGCCGTGAAGGGCCAGGACACCGAAGCGGTGATGGCCGAGCAGTTGGCCGGGCAGTGGTACGCGGGCCTCACCGGACTCGGCGACCTGGTTCCCAAGCCCATGCGCATCTCCGCGCTGAACAAGGTCTATAACACCAACGTGCGCAAATTCGCACGGGGCCAAATGGGGGCGGTGAACGGCATCAGCCCCAAAGGCAAGCGTCTGCGGTCGAACAACCAGATTGAAGAGGTGTGGACGGGCGCAACTTTCGCGGTGGCCAGCCACATGATCGAAGAAGGTCTGACAGAGGAGGGCTATGCCACAGCGGAAGGCGTGAACCAAGTGGTGTGGCGCGACCGCGGCTACTTCTTCAGAACACCCGAGGCCTACGACATTCACGGCGCCTACCGGGCCTCGATGTACATGCGCCCCGGCTCCATCTGGGCCATGGAATATGCGCTGGACAAGAAGTAGCTTGCGCAAAGACCCCTTGCCCAGTCTTGGGAGTAAGATGTTTGCCAAGGAGGGAGCCATGGCAGCCGCAACATCTGGTGTCACCGTAGAGGAGTACCTGCGCAGTTCCTTCGAGCCCGACGCCGAGTACGTCGATGGCCAGATCGAGGAGCGCGCCGTGGGAGAGAACGACCATTCCGCCTGGCAGAAGGCAATTGTCTTCTGGTTTGAGAAACAGGCAAAGGCAAGCCAGATCCGCGTCCGGCCGGAGTTCCGTGTACAGGTTGCGCCGGAGTGTTTTCTAGTGCCCGATGTGACCCTTCTAGACCGCAACCGCCCCATCGAACGAATCGCAACCTTTCCGCCTGTTGCAGTCTTCGAGATTCTCTCCCCGGGCGATGCCCTCAAGCGGATGATGAAGAAATGCGAGCGCTACGAGCAGATGGGCATTCGCACCATTCTCGTGCTCGATCCCGACGGCCCCAAATATCGGTATTGTCAAGGCCGGTTGGAGCCGCTGGAAACCCGTGCGTTCGATCTGCCCGGCTGTACTGCACGCTTCGACCTCGACGAGATCGAGAAGCTCGTTGACTAGGCATCACGACATTCGGGACAGGTCAAGCCGGGCGATAAGATCCGCAAGGCTCAGCCGGATCGGCGTTCCCGGAATCTCGAAATCCAGCGTATCCCGCCATCCATCCGAGGTGGCCATCTGTCCGCTGCGCACGTTGGGATCGATCAGCCAGATGTTCTCAATGCCCATCTTGCGATAGTCCTGCGCCTTTTGCCATGTCCTGGAATAGGTGTCTTCGGGCGACACGATCTCGATGGCGCATAGAGGCGGCGCGGTCAAGACGTCTTCGGTCAAGGCGTCGGGCCTCACCAGCGTGACATCGGGAATCCGCACACGATCCGCCGATACCCTGATTCGCTGTTCTGTGGTCACGACTGCTTCCCATTCCTGTTCATGCATCACAAACCAGGCTGCCAAGAGCGCCTGGATTCGCGCGTGATCGGTCTTTCCCACGTTCCGCTCCTGCAGTTCCCCGTCGACAGACTCCCGGTCCGGTTCATAGGTAGTCTGGAGATATTCGCTCAGTGCGATCTGTGTTGTGGCTGCCATGCTTTGCTCCACGTTTCCCGTCGGCTTTCCGACACCCCAACATTAACCCATTTTCGGCGTGAGGTGCCGCTGGTTCCGGCTCAAATCCTCAAGATTGGCAGGCCCACTACCCAGCAAAAGAGGCGAACCGATGCCGGTTCGCCTCTTGTTCACTCTCGATTCCATGCTGGGAGCTGTTCCTATTCGTAAGCCAGGGCGTCGATGGGGTCTTTGCGTGCCGCCATCCAGGCAGGATAGAGGGAGCCGCACAAGGCCCCGGCAAAGGCGATCAATGCGCCCTTCACCAGCCATGCCGTGGTGATCTCGAAATGCTGTGTGGGAAACAGGTGCCCGAGCAGAACCTTGACGCCGAAGGTGCCGGCGATCCCCAGCAGCACACCCGCCACGGCCATGACCGCGGTCTCGCGCACCACCAGGCTCACGATGCTCGTCTTTGAAGCGCCCATCGACTTGAGGATGCCAATTTCGCGGGTCCGCTCCAGTACGGCCGTATACATAGACTGGAAGATCACCAGGAACCCGACGCATACCGCGATGAACGTGACCACCCTCAGCGCGATGTTGAAGCCTGGCAGCTTGTCCGGAGTCATCATGGAAAGCCACTCTTCCATGGTCTGCACCGGGTAGGATTCAAGCCCGCGGGTGTCGTGGATCTCCTTGATAACGGCCTGTTCGTTGGCCGGGTCGTCGGTCTTGATGTAGAACACCGACGCCTTGCCCGGGGAACCCATCATGTCCTGCATGGTTTCAATGGGCAACAGTTTGCGGCCGCCTCTGCCGTGCTCCACGATGCCGCAGATGTGAAACGGGCGATCCTTGATGGTGATGGTGTTGCCCACGAAAAGCCCGCCATCGGTGCGCGACAGCACATCGTCGATGATCACGTCGTCGGGGTGCTGGAAAGGTCCGCCTGCGACGAAGACAAACGGCCGCAGCGCGTTAAAGCTCTCGTAATCGATGCCGTAGAGCACCTCGACGGAGCCTGTTGTAGAGAGCAAGGTGATCACCGGAGACGCGACAGCAACATGGGGCAGTTTGCGGACGGCATCGAGGATCTTGACGGTCATTGGGGCACCGCTGACCCCAGTCATGATGCTGCTGCCGGATGGCCGCATCATCAGATCGGCGCCGATGCCGTTGGTGCGCGTTTTCTGGTCGTTCAGCATACCCATGAAGATGCCCACAATCGACAGAATCATGATGACTTCAATGGCCACCGCAAGGACGCTGATAATGGAACGCACAGGACGGTGCACCAGGTTGGCAAAAATGAGCTTATTCATGCTTGCGGATGGCTCCAGAGGGCGAAATGCCGCCAAAAACACTCGCTCTCAGGGTAACAGCCTGGACCCCAAAGAGCTGTCGCCGCTCGCCGAAACGGCTCCTGAACGCGACAGGGATTCTGACCCTCGAGAACCGACTCCGGCGGTTCCGGCGCCTTGAGATAGAAGAACTTGCCTGCCGCTTTGACGGAATGGGGCAGCCGGTTTATTGTGAGATTTGAATACCCCCGTGTGTTGACGTACTTTCTTTTTTGGTGGCGATGGGAAAATTTGGAGAAGACCTGCGCATGGAGCGGCTTGCCCGCGGCGTTGCGCTGGAAGAGATCACCGAGATTACCAAGATCAGCCAGCACCACCTGGTGGCCCTGGAGCAGGAGCGGTTTCGCCAGCTTCCGGGCGGCATTCTGAGCAAGGGCATCGTGCGCGGCTACGTCAATGCCTTGGGTCTCGACGAGCATCTCTGGACCGAGCGGTTCATGAAGGCCTATGTCGCCTCGGGCCAGATGATCGACGACGACCGCAGTTGGACGGCCTTCGCCGCGAATGTGGGAAAGGCCCGGATTCTGCGCCATGACGTGATTGAGCTGCGTCTCCGCTGGGCGGGTGCGATCCTGCTGGTGCTGGCGGTTGCCGCGGCTGCCTTCCTCACCGTGCGCTTTGTCGGAATCCGCATCGGATGGTGGTCGACCCTTTTGCCGCTGCACGTCGTTCAAGCCTTCAAAGACCATATCCACTCCTTGTTGGGTCATTGAGGGCGGGCCGTACGGCCGGTTCAGGGACTCTCCGCGCGCCAAGGTCCACTACCTCGCAAGTTCCTCCCGGACAGCTCACTTGCCCACAATTGCCTCTGGACTGCCATACCGCGCCATTCGCTGCCAGTCTTTGCCGCGGGCCGTCGGGGGCAATTACCATGTAGAGATGCATCCCAAGGCACAGGCCTGACGGTGCAGGTATGTCTTGCGCGAGAGTGGGTCCGATGCGGGAGAGAAGGTTCTTGCTCCAGCGACGGTGATCCAGCATGAACCGGTCCTCGTGACGGACTGCCCAAATTGAATTCCCTGCAATGGGAGGAGTTTTACATTGAGCGACCGTTTCTTGTTTACCTCTGAGTCAGTCACCGAAGGACACCCGGACAAAATAGCCGACCAGGTCTCCGACGCTATTCTGGACGCCTGCCTGGAGCAGGACCCGTACAGCCGGGTCGCCGCCGAGACCCTCACGGCCACCGGCCTGGTGGTTATCGCCGGCGAAATCACCACCAAGGCCTATGTGGACTTCCAGACCCTGGTGCGCGGTGTGGTGGCCTCGATCGGCTACGACAACGCCGTCTACGGCTTCGATTCCAACACCTGCGCCGTGATCTCCACGATCAACAAGCAGTCCGGCGATATTGCCCAGGGCGTTGACACCGGCGGCGCCGGCGATCAGGGCATGATGTTCGGATACGCCTCCAACGAGACCCCCGAGCTGATGCCTGCTCCCATCTCGCTGGCCCACAAGCTCACCCGGCGTCTGACCGAAGTGCGCAAGAACGGCAAGCTGCCCTACCTGCGCCCCGACGGCAAGAGCCAGGTCACGGTGGAGTACGACGAAAACGGCAAGCCCGCCCGCATCGACGCCGTGGTCATCAGCAGCCAGCACTCCGAGACCGTCAGCAACGAGGAATTGCACGCCGACATCCTGAAGTACGTGATTCAGGCCGTGCTGCCCGCCGAGTGGCTCGACGAGCACACCAAGTACCACATCAACCCCACCGGGCGCTTCGTTATCGGCGGACCCATGGGCGACACCGGGCTCACCGGGCGCAAGATCATCGTCGACACCTACGGCGGCGCGGGCCGTCACGGCGGCGGCGCTTTCTCAGGAAAAGATCCGACCAAGGTGGATCGCAGTGCGGCTTACATGGCGCGCTACATTGCCAAGAACATTGTGGCCGCGGGTCTGGCCGACCGCGCCGAAGTGCAGCTTGCCTACGCCATTGGCGTGGCCGATCCGGTCAGCGTGCGCGTGGACACCTTCGGCACCGGCAAGGTGAGCGAAACCAAGCTGACCGAACTGGTTCGGGCCAACTTCCAGCTCAAGCCGAAGGGCATCATCGAGAGCCTGAACCTGCGCCGGCCCATCTACCAGAAGACCGCGGCATACGGTCACTTTGGCCGCACCGAGCCCGAATTCACCTGGGAGGCCACCGACAAGGCAGCCGCCCTGGCCGAGCAGGCCGGACTCGTCACGGCTGCCAAGTAAGCGGAATTCACCAAGCACGCCCCATGGGACCCATCGCCAGGTGGGTCCCATTCTTTTTGGGCGCAGGAACGTCCATGACTTAGAATGCTCCGGGGCATACATCTATCCTAGGAAAGAGGAGTTACCCATGCGATTTTCAGCATTTGCCGTGTTAGTTCTCGGCATTGCCACCCTGGGAGCCGCGCAGGAGACGGCCCATTGGGATTACGAAGGCAAGACCGGCCCACTGGGCTGGGGCAAACTCGACCCCGCCTACAAGGCCTGCTCTCAGGGCCATGAGCAGTCGCCCATCGACATTCGCGGCGCCCATCTGAATACGGCTCTGCAGCCCATCGAGTTTCACTACATCGCGGGCACGGTGAAGCTGGTGAACAACGGCCACACAGTTCAGGTGGAAGTGAAACCCGGCAGCTACATCCTGGCCGGCGGAGTGCGCTACGACCTGATTCAATTCCATTTTCACCATCCCAGCGAAGAAGCGGTCAAGGGCAAGCTGTCGGACATGGTGATCCACCTGGTGCACAAGAGCGCCGACGGCAAGACGGCCGTGATCGCGGTGCGTCTGAATCAAGACCCCGGGTTCCCGAATGCCCAGCTCGCCACTCTTTGGGAGCATTTGCCGTTGAAGACAGGCGCCACGGAAACCACCACCGAGATGGTGAATCCCGGCGGCTTGTTGCCCGCGGATCGAGGTTATTGGACCTATATGGGGTCGCTCACCGTGCCGCCTTGCACCGAGGGAGTGCGCTGGTTTGTCTTTGAGCAGGAGGTGAGCATCAGCCGCGAGCAGTTGCGGCGTTTTGCCGCGCTCTTCCGCATCAATTCGCGGCCGTTGCAGGATGCACATGGGCGGCGCATCGAGGCCAACGAGTAGCCAACTACCTTGTGAGCGGCGTAAAGCGGAGCACCATCCCCTGATCGCCGCCGAGGACCCTGACTTCCACACCGGTCAAGTCGGGAATGAGGTAGTGGGCGGCGGCCAGCGACTCGACGGAGTGCGAGAACGTGGTGGCAACCACGGTGCAGCCGGCAGCCCGGGCAGATTTGGTTCCAGACGCTGCGTCCTCAAACACCACGCACTGCTCGGGCCGCAGGCCCAGCAACTCCGCACCCGCCAGGTAGGGCGCCGGGTGGGGCTTGCCCTGGGTCACGCTGTTGGCGTTTACGATGCGCTCCGGGACAGGAATGCCGCCGGCCGCCAGGCGGACTCGCGCCAGTGGATCGGTGGCGCTGGTGACCACCGTCCAGCGCTCCCGAGGCAGCGCCGCCAGCAGATTCAATACGCCGGGCAGCACCGTCACTTCCTCAATATCCTCGATCTCCATGTTCTCGACGATGAGGTTTTCCGCCTCGGCGTCCAGGTCGGGGCGCAGCAGGGCTACGGTCTCGATGCTGCGGCAGCCGTGGGCGACGCGGCAGGCATGGGCTGGGTCCACGCCGCGCATTTGAGCCCAGCGGGTCCAGCTCCGCTCCACCGAGCCCAGCGAGGAGATCAAAATGCCATCCATGTCAAAGAGAACGCCTTGGCAGGGAATCTCAACCGGCGAAGAAAGAATAGAAGAGGCCATCCTTCGATTTTATCGGGGCAGGGTGAGAGACGAAATCCGGATCCTGATTTGTGGCTAGAGTCAAGGTAGGCAACGGCGAGTCTGACGCAAATTGCAGCAAGTTAGCCTCCGCGTTGCGGAGTTTGCAAGTTAGCGAGTTAGCGATGCCGTGCGACGCTTCGACCGCCTCTGTTCACCCGCTGGGAGGGTGATGAGGTCGCCCGGATGCGTGAATCCCTAGTGGTTAGACCGCATGGATTGGTTATTCAGCATGAACAAGCGCGGACGAGGACGTCCGCGCGACAGCCGGCCAGGGGGCCGGCGCTACTCTCAGAGCCATTCCCTAACCCGGCGGTCACGATACTAGCGGATCGATTTGGAGGCGCTGACGGCCTCCAGGTAGACATCGAAATGCACGTCTTCATTGCTTCCGGCGGGCACGTTGCGTTTTGTGAGCCATAGGTCGAATTCCTGGCCGACGCTGCCGGATTTCTTCTTGAAGGTGGAGTGCATGAGCCAGGAGCGGTCCTGGTCGAGGTTCTGGGAATTATCCTTGAGGCTCTTCTGCCAGCGCTGCAAGATGTCGGTGGATTCCTTGTCGAGCATTTCGAAGGAATCGCGAGCCGCCAGGCCGTCCGGTCCGCTGTACATGAGGTAGCGGAAGCGTGGCAGGCCGCCTTCCCTGGCGGCAACATTCTGGGCAACGATGGTGCGGCCGCCATAGCCCAGGGCGATGGTGGCAGTATCTCTGTACTTGATGTACACGAATCCGCTGAGCGAGGCGTCAGCCAGCAAGGGCAGCGCATCCTCGAGCGTCATCCGACGGGCGGGCGGGCCGGTTTGCGCGATCGGCGCCGGCGGCGGCGTCCTCGGTTGGATTGGCTGGGCGCCGACCTCGTCCTCGATGCTGCTGCCCACGCCGGAATCCACCGGCCGCTGAAATCCCAGGTCCGGCGGGCGCTCAAGTTTGGCTTGTTGCATGGGTGGCTTTGGCAATGTACAGTCGGCGTTGCTGGTGGCGTAGCATCTTCGGATCCAGTCGGCGCGCTGGGGTCCGGGCATATAGGCCGGGAAGATGGTGGGGTCTTTCTGGATCTGGGTCGCCAGGGTGTCGACCTGCATCCGATTGATGTGCAGTTGATCGCGCAATAGGCGAATACCGATCTTGTCGGCGTTCTTCTCCCGCTCAAGATCTGCTTCTTTCAGAATATGGCCGGGAAACACATCGCCGGAAAGATGGTGGGCACACTCGTGGGCATAGAGAAAGAGTTGGACGATGCGCGCCATTTGCGCAGTGAGGGGGCGATCGATGACGATGAGGCGCTTGCCCGACGCCGCATCGATGCTGGGCATGGCCCACGCGGACAATTTGGTGGCATAGCGGGTATAGACAACTGCGCCGGTCGAGTCGGAACAGTGCACGCTCAATCCGCCCACCACCATGGTTGGAAGATCGGCGGCAGCCAGCCTCGTGGAGGCTAGCGCGAAGCTCGCGACAAGACAGCAAAACAGAATTATGGGACGAGAAGCGATGCGCATGGTGGGTGCCTCCACAGGTCTTTCACTCGATCCCGACCTCTTTTAAGGAGGAACCTGTGGTTGAACTCCTTAATGAACGTGATGCGTCAGGTACGAACGCCTTGGCCGCCAGTTGCTAGTGCCGCCCGATTTGGACTTCGATTCCAATTGAGAGGGGGCAGACAGGCTGGTGCTACCCGCCGACAGAATAGCCGGGAATGGCATTGCTTTCAAGCGATTTCGCGGAAACCCGGAAAACTTGCCCTGGGGAAGGCGATGCCCGGCTGTTCTTGTGTTGGGCGGCAGCTTGAACCTAGCGTTTCGCCTGAATCTCCTTGGGAACGGCCAGCTTGATCCGGGGTTTGTCAGCGATGGTGACGGCCCCTTCCATTGGCCGGCGGCGGGTACCCTGCTGGATTTCATTCTGGCCTAGAGAAATCGTGCCATTGGCGATCACCGCGTCGGCGGTCCAGCGGTCGAACCGGACCGTTCCTTCGGAAGAGGCGGCCTTGGGCTTCAGAGCCTGGGTCGCGGAGGCGCCAGTTTGTGCGTCCACAGCCCCGTGCCGGCACTCGAAGTGCAGCGTACCCTTTGCCGAGTTGGCCAGATCGGTGCCGGTAAAGCCGGTAAGTTCGATCTTGCCCTGTGCATCGAGAGGTTCGCCGGTCCAGCGTACCCCGAGCAACTGGCCCAGAGCGGCGGGACTGACCTTCTCGAATTGACCTTCCAGCGAATACGCGGGCTTGGTATCTTTGGGTCCGGCAGCGCCGAGTGTGCCCTTGCCGTGGAGCCTTCCGCCCAGCAATCCGGCATCGAGCGCCGTAATCTCCACACCGGCATCGACCATGCGCAGGGTCGCAGCCACATCGCGCAGGGTCACGGAACCTAGGATCAGAGAATCGGCTTTGACAGTACCCTGCAACTGCGGCCAGGCCGGGGCAGCGACTGGCCGCAGGCGCGCGATCAGAGTCGAGAGCATGGTCCCGGGCTCATGCGCACCGAGGATCGCGGCCTGCAGGGCGCCCGCGTCCAGCGAGCCAAACTGCACTTGAAACTTGGGCAGGCAGGGCTTCGGCGTGGCGCAATTGGCTTGCAGATCCAAGGTTGCCGTTCCTTTGATGGGGCCATAGGAAAAGGCGACTGAGTCCCAGCGTACCTGACCGTTGTCCACGTGCAGGGTCGCCTGGCTGATTTCCACATGATTGGCCAAGTAATCGGCTTTCCAGTTGGCGTTGTGCAGCACCACGGTTCCATCCAACCGGTCGGCGCCGGCGTCGGCCGCGACCGGGGCTCCGGTCCGCGCTTCTTCGCTAAAGGGAACCTTTTCGGCGGCCATCCAGGGGCCGGCGGCACGCAGATCCACAACCACCGGATCGGCCGCGACTGCATCCAGACCGGCGGAATCGGAGATTCCCGCCACATGGGCCAATTCCCGGGCTCGCACGAGACTGGCCTGTCCTCGCACGGCAATTTGATAGCCGGATAGAGCCAGCCGGGTGGTGACGGTCAGCGGGCCTGCCCCGCCTGCCGGAATTCCCACAGTTGCCAGAAGCGCCGCGGGGATAGCCTCCGCCTGGCCTTCAATGGCCGCTTGCGCCTGTACCGGAGTGAGAACAAGGCGAGGCGCGACGATGGGAGCGCTGAGCCCGCCGCCACTGAGCTGAAGGCCATCTACGGTCAAGCTTCCAGTGAGCGGCCCTGCCGGGGCTGCATTTTGCCTGGCGGCCGGCATCTTGGCCGATCTGTGAGCCGAGACCTTTGACGCGCCGGAGGGCTTCTCCGGAATCGGAGGTGCAGGCACCGCTTCGGCATAGGAGATCTTGCCGCCGATGACGCCTTTGGCCTCCAAACCGGGACCAAACCCGCTGCGCACGGTGCGCAAGGCGTCAAGGCCGGCTGCAACTGGAATCTTGTCCAATTCGACCGAGAGGTGAGGCAAGCCCCCTTCGCCCGGCAAGTCCCCTGCCAGCCGGATATGACCGTCGCCAAGCGGGGAGTCACAGGTGAGCTTTTCAACAGAGCGAGCGGAAAAATGATAGACAAAGCCACAGCGGGCATCGAAGTCCAGGGTCTCGGCCGGTGCAAATTCGGCGCGATGAACGCCTGTGGCGCGAAGCCGCGTCTTGATCTGAGCGGTTTCGGCGGTACCGTCCAGGTGGAGTTCGCCGGTCAAATCGCCGCGCCAGCCGGGATCGGAACCAATCACCAGCCGGGTCAATTGGCCCAGTTGCGCTTCCCGCCAGTCCATATCGAGATGGACCGGCATCTGGCGCAGCTCGGCACTATTGCGAAAAGTGGCCTCCAACCGAACCACGCCGGTATCGGCCAGATCCAGGCTCACATCGGTGCGAGCGGGCTGGCCGCGAAGACGCACTTTCCACTCGCCGGGATCTTCCTGGTTGAGGGAGAGCTCGCTGTCGAGCAGCGAAAAGGGCAGCTTTTCCGCTCCGTTCTTGATGTTGATGCGGGAGTGGGTCGCCTCCAGATAGGGCAACCTCGCGGCTTTGCGCTCGCCGCTGCCCGCAGACTGCGCCGCTGCCGTCCGGAAGAGGGAATCGAGATTCCATCGGCCGTTGGAGTTGCGCACCAGGTTGAGGCTGGCATCGTCGACGCTGATGCCGCTGATTTCAAGCCGGCCTCGCCACAACGAGAGGAGGCGGATGGATGCCGTCACGGAGGCGGCGTGGAGCACCGGTTCGGTGCCGAAGGCCGGATCTTCCTGGACTGTGAGGTCGGTCAGCAGAAAGCCGGGTCGGGGCAGGAGGCGCAATTCAACTGAGGAGAGCCGCACGGGACGGCCCAACGACTTGGCCATCAGTTGGGTAATTCGGCTCTTGTAACTGCCGATGCTCACCAGGGGCGGCACAATCAACACTGCCAGAATGGCTACGAGCAATGTCGCGGCCAGCCAGATCCTTCTCCGCATACGTTGCCGGCCTTCGCTGTTCTCGTTCATGGTTTTTTTCGAGGTGCAGTCTTCAGTATTCAGCATCCAGCGGCCCTTGCCTAGAGCGGCCTGTGAACAAGCTTGATTCCGGTGTGCGGGAGATGCCTATCGTGTCTTGTTTCCAAGCGTCGATTTCATAAAATCGAGAAGCACCCGCAGGTCTTTCGACCCGGCTGAAAAGCGCCGCGCGCAGGATGACGGTTGATTTTGTTACGCAGCCTGTTTTGAATGGCTTATGCGGTGTTTTATCCCCGACTGCCCCGCATCGAATCGTTCACCGCACCGGGTGCCCGATCCGCGTCCAGCGCGTTTCGGTAAAGAAGTGCAGCGCCACGTGGCCCATCCAGGCCAGAGTGTTGCCCATCCCAGCATTCTCATTTTGGTGATCCGGGGTCTCGAATGACCAGTAGTTGAACAGCGGACGGCCCACGATGTTCTCGCGGGGCACAAAGCCCCAATAGCGAGAATCGAGGCTCTTGTGCCTGTTGTCACCCATCACGAAATACTGGCCGGGAGGAACCACCAACTCCCCATTTTCAATTAGATGAGGAAATTGCACCGCCCAGGCCTCGGGTGTGCCTTCGTAAGCGTCCGCAGTCGCCTCCGGGGCGATTGCGGGAAACTCATCGAGGAAGTCCGCGTGGTTTTCCGGAGTCGTTGGCTCGGCATGGGGCTGGTCCTGGGCGACGCCGTTCAAGATGACGATTCCATTGCGCAAGTGGATGCGGTCGCCGGGGAGGCCGATGAGGCGCTTGACCAGGTGCTGGTAGGTGCCGCTGCCGTCTGGCACCGGCTTGTAAAACACGATAATGTCATTGCGCCGAGGCTCGCGGTAGTGAACCAGGGGCATCCATTTGGTGGCCGGCGCCAGGGTGATTTGATCCACCACCAGGTGATCGCCCACCAGCAGGGTCTTCTCCATCGATCCGGAAGGAATGACGAAGTTCTGGCCCAGGAAGGTGAGGATAAACAGGCCCACCACCAGCACCGAGCAGGTGCTGGCCAGCGCCTCGAAAGGCGTCTCAGCAACCCTGTTTTCCACGGGAGCGGTTTGGGCCTCGGACGGCGAATTCAGCGCCAGTGTATTCTTCTTCGTCATGCTGTCGCTCGTATCAGTGGTCAGGGAACAGGTTTCCGTTTTCAGCGCTTAGCGGATCGGGTGGCCTGTGCGCGTCCAGCGTGTATCGGTGAAAAAGTGCAGCGCTACATGGCCCATCCAGGCCACCGTATTGGCAATTCCAGTCTCGTTGTATTGGTTATCGGGCGTGCGGAACGACCAGTAGTTGAACAGCGGCCGGCCTACGATGTTCGCGCGGGGCACAAAGCCCCAGTAGCGTGAATCCAGACTGTTGTGGCGGTTGTCGCCCATCATGAAATACTGGCCGGGAGGAACCACCAACTCACCATTTTCAATGACATGGGGAAACAGCACCGCCCAAGCCTCGGGGGTGCCTTCATAGGCGTCCGCAGTCGCTTCCGGAGCGATGGCGGGGAACTCATCGAGGAAGTCCGAGTGGTTATCCAGGGTCGTTGGCTGGGCATGCGGCTGGTCCTGGGCGACGCCGTTGAGGATGACGATCCCGTTGCGCAGGTGGATCCGGTCGCCGGGAACGCCGATGAGGCGCTTCACCAGGTACTGGTAATTCCCGTTGCTGTCGGGCACCGGCTTGTAGAACACCACGACATCGTTGCGCCGGGGCTCGCGGTAGTGCACCAGGGGCATCCACTTTGTAGGCGGGGCCAGGGTGATGCGATCCACCACCAGGTGATCGCCCACCAGCAGGGTCTTCTCCATGGAGCCGGAGGGAATGACGAAATTCTGGCCCAGAAAGGTGAGGATGAACAGGCCCACCACCAGCACCGAACAGATGCTGGCGACTGCCTCGAAAGGCGTCTCTTCCACTCTGTTTTCTTGGGGAGCAGGTGCGGTCGGGGCCTCGGATGGCGGGTTGGGAGGCAGCGTCTTTTTCTTCGTCATCCTGTCGCTCTTTATCAGTGGTCAGTGAAGGGTGGTCAGACGGCGGGTCGATTCGCGATCGCTGCTTCTGTTTTTCCGATCACTGAGCACGGTCCGCTGTTCGCTGCGTTTAATGCACTACCAGGAAGATGCGCTTCCAGCGCGCAAAGCCGGTCAGTTTTCCAGAGATTTCCCTGTCGTGTCCGAGTCTATCATCCGCGGCCTGTTGCACATCGGTTGTGGAAGGCCGGGTGACCGAGAAGTAGATGACCAGGGGGCGGGCGACAATGGCCTGGCGCGGCACAAATCCCCAGTAGCGGGAGTCGTCGCTGTGATTGCGATTGTCGCCGAGGACGAAATACTGGCCTGCGGGAACCACCAATTCGCCGTTGTGGTTGAGACTGCGCATTTGACGCCACCAGCCGAGATCGATCAGCGGATCGTTGTAAACGTCGCCGGGAAATTCGTCGCGAAAGGGATTGTGCGCAGTGGGCTCGAAGGCCGCGTAGGGCTCGTCCAATGCCCTGCCGTTGACCGTGACCCGGCCGTCTTCAATGCGCAGCCTGTCGCCGGGTACGCCGACCACTCGCTTGACGAGGTAAGGATGCAAGGGGTGATGAAAGACCACGATGTCCCCGCGCTCCACATCGCGATAGGGCAGGAGCCAGCGGCTGAGCCGATCGGGGGGGGCATAGACCTGCTTGTTTACCAGCAAGAAATCGCCCACAAGCAGGGTGTGTTCCATGCTCTCCGAGGGGATTAAGTAGGGCTGCAGAACAAAGGTCAGCAGAAAAAGGGCGACGACAATCGTACCGAGCAGCGAAGCCAGAGCCTCGGGCACGGTGGGCAGATGCAAGGGCAACTTCGACGACCGTATCTCCCGCGGCCCGGCCACTTCTGCTGTTGAACTCATTGCTGCGATTACTCCTCATCCTGCGCAGCGAACGGCAGGAACTCCAACTCGGCATCCAATTCCGGCAGCAAGGCCGACTTGGCCGCCAGCCGCTCCAGTGCCATGCGCGCAGCGTCCTGCTCCGCGTGTTTCTTGGTGCTGCCTTTTCCACGGGCCAGCGGCGTTCCTGGTTCCCCTGCAGCCGGCTTCAGTCGTACTTCTACAATAAAACGTTTTCGATGGTCCGGTCCGCTTTCGCTTTTCACGCGGTACACCGGCGTACCGGCGCCGGTGGCCTGCAACTGCTCCTGGAGGGCCGATTTGTAGTTGCCCAGGGCCGCGCCCGAGCGCAATTCCTCGGCCAGATGTTCGGCCGCTTCGCCCATCACCCAACGGCAAACAAATTCCCTTACCGGCTCCAGGCCACCATCCCGAAACAGCGCGCCCATCACAGCTTCCATGCTATTGGAAAGCACTGTGCCCTTGTTGCGCAGTCCGCTGCGGTCTTCACCCTTGCTCAGCCTCAGATACCGGCCCAATCCCAAGGCTGTGGCAACTTCTGCCATGTGTTGCCGACTGACCAGTTGGGCGCGCACACGGGTGAGCGCGCCCTCATGCCACTCCGGATGCGCCTCGAACAGAGCCTCGGCCACCACCAGGCCCAAAACCGCGTCGCCCAAAAACTCCAAGCGCTCGTTGTCTCCGGTTTCTGCTGTCTCTTCGTGCTTTCCCGACGGGTTCTTTTCGTTGGCAAGCGATCGATGGGTGAGGGCGCGCACCAATAGCTCCCGACTGGCGAACTCATGCCCCAGCGCGGCTTCCAATTCCGCCAACTCTGCCTGTACGTGCTTCGCGATTAGATCGATCCCCTTGCCTCACTGCCGGAAATCGCCGCCAAAGAGCGCCACGCGACAATACCCACTTCCTCGATTAGACGCCTCGGGCGCGCCGTTGGATCTTCGATCTTCCAATTTACTTGGTTTTCTCAGCCCCATCCGGCTTGGCCGCGCCTGGGTCGTCCGCGTCCTCGTCGCAACTGTGACCATGCACGGCATAGGCTGTCTTAACCCCGCGTTCGGCTGCCAAACGGGTGTCTTGCTGCCCATCGCGCACCTGCAGGGCCTGCTGGTATTCGGTCACTGCCTGGTCTCGCTTGCAGTCCAGGTCCAGCATTCGGCCCAGGTAAATATGCGACCACGCCAGCAGGCGCGGCTCCTTGCTGGTGGCCAGCGTCTTCTGGAAATCGTTGAGGGCGTCCTCGGGATGGCCGGTCATCAGCGCTGCCCGGGCCAAAATAAAGTTGGCGCGCGCGCGGTCCGAGTCAGCTTCCTGCGCGCCGGAGTGCACCGTCAAAGCCTGCCGGGCCATAGCGCTTGCCGTAGCCGCGTCGCCGGAGGCCAGTCGCGCCTCAGCCACATCCAGCGGGGACATCACCCGCGGTTTGCTGCGCTGCAAGACATCGCCGTCCGCCACCTTGTCGAATTCGATCTGCCGCGCCTGGTGAACCTGCGCATCCACGTCCATGCTGTACACCATTTCGCCGATGGAGTCTTTCAGGCTGGCCGCATCTTTCTCAAACTGCACCAACTGCTGGTAAAAGTAGTAGGTCAGCACAAACCCCTGGGTCATGTCGTGGCGTACCGTCGCAATGCGGATCGCATCCACTTTTTGCTGGTAGATCTGACGCTCGTGCTCGTACTTGGGCAGGTCAAACCGCTCCACGCCCGCCGGGATCTTGTATTCCGGGATGCCGGTGTCCATGGTCCGCGCCTCGATGGCCTTGATCAGGCTCTCGATGGTGAGGGGCACCGAGTCGGAGCGGTAGCGGAACTCCAGGGGAGCGTCGCGCACTTCCTTGAGAATGGGCTGCATGCGGTCCACGGCCGAGGCGCGGGCGTAGAGCAGCGGCTCCAGGATGTAGTGCAGATAGGTATGGCGGACGTCGGCCATGCGAATCTGGCCATTCACGGGCGATACCACGACCACATAGTCGGTGCCGTAGACCCGGGCGTTGACCATGCTGGGCGCCAGCAGGGGTTCAATCACCACCACGAAGCGGCGGCCCTCGTAAGTTGAGGCCGGCATCTTGAGGTAGAGGTTGGTGCCGACAATCATGTTGGTCATGGGGTCGTGGAGGCGGTCGGCCTCCTGATCGTAGACGCGGTGCACGGCCAGCCAGATGCCGTGCAGGTCCACAGCGGCCACAAAGTCTTTGAGCAGGGGCACAATGTCGGCCACCTGGGTGGAGTCTGGCGGCATCTCGGACAGCTCAGCAGAAGTCTCCATCTCCGGCGGCGGAGTCAGATAGAGAGCCAGCGAGATGTACTGCGCAATGTCTTTCTCAGACCCCGTCATGCGGTGCTGGGCAATATAAAGACAGAGCTTGTCCCGCCTGGAGCGTGCTTCCTCGCTGCGGGCGAGCGCCTGGTTCATCTCTTCCCGGACGCGTTTGCGTACCGGAGCGCTGTCCTGCAAGCCTTCATCGTAGCCGCAGGCATTCAGGGCTGCAGCCATCACGAAGACAGGCTCGGAGCTCACCAACGAAATGGTTGGACCGGCCGGGTCCACCAGAGAGGGAGCTTTCTCCTGCCGGATTCCAGGCGACGAGGACGAGCTCTGGTTCTTGGAGGAACTGCTGTCGGAAGATTGGGCCTGAGCGGCCGAAAAGCCGGCGAAGAGGCACAAAAGCGCAATGGAAACAAAGGCGGTCGATCGAAAAGAGTGCGAAGTCATGAGAGAACCCTGCCTGCAAGTCTACAGTTAGACGCACCGGCAGGGTCAAACGAGAGGAATCCCTGCAAAATGCTCCGGCCGGTTCCGGAAGTCCTTTGTGGACTCCGCAAACCGGCCGATTTCATCTTTGACTCGAGCAGCGCTTGGCGGTCTTCAGGCAGCGCGCTTTCTGGTCATCTTGAAGCCGGATGCGACCCGTTCGTCGTCCACCTTGAACTTGTTGACCAACTTATGTAAATCGTTCGCGAGAGAGGAGAGGTTTACACACGCGTTGGCAGTTTCATCGGCATTGATCGACGCCTTCTGGGTCAGGTCTGAGATCTGCGAGACGCTGGAGTTGATCTGTTCGGTGGCGCCCTGTTGCTGCGAAGCCGCGGTAGCAATTTGTGCCACCATGTTGCCCACCTGTTCCGACATGCCGATGATTTGAGTCAGCGCCTCGCCGGACTCACCGGTTTTCTGCACGCCCAGCTCGACATCCCGGTTGCCCTTCTCGATAGCTTCGACGGCCACCTGGGTTTCGGATTGAATGGTCTGAATCATGCTGGCGATCTCCTGTGTTGCCGTGGCCGTGCGCTCGGCAAGGCGGCGCACCTCGCCCGCGACAACGGCAAAGCCTCGACCCTGTTCTCCGGCTCGTGCGGCTTCAATGGCCGCGTTCAAAGCAAGCAGGTTGGTTTGGCCGGCAATCTCGGTGATCACTGCCACAATGTTCCCGATCTTTTCTGAACTCTTGCCCAACTCCACGATGCAGGCCGCGGCGTGACTGGTGGAAGTGGCAATGCTGTTCATGGTAGCCAGGGTCTCCTCGGCCACTTTGCCCCCCTGGCGAGCCGCCTGGGCCGATTTCACCGAGGCGTCGGAGGCCGCCTGTGCGTGGCCGGCCACCTCATGCACTGTAGCCGACATCTCCTGCATGGCAGATGCGGCCTGGCAGGCTTGCTCGGCCTCGCTGTGCGCGCTGGCCGAAGACTGCCGGGCACCCTGGGCAATTTGTTCGGTGGCCGCCGCCAGCAGCTCGGCCGATTGCGTGATGCTGCGGACCATCGCGGTAAGATTGGCCTTCATGGCATTCAGCGCCTTGCCCGCCTCGCCCAACTCGTCCTGAGCCAGGATTTCCACGTCCGGCATAGACAGGTTGTGATTGGAAATCTCCTTCATTACCGCGACAATTGGTTGAATGGAGCCGATCAAGGATCGGACTATCGAAGCGGCAAGGACCGCGCCAAACAACAGGCCGAGCAACGAGAACCCAAGAATCATGAGCGAGGCTCGTTGCGTATCGGCAACTTCGGCCGCCTCCGCCTCGTCGGCTAGTTTCGAGTACCATGCCACCAGATCGGCCGTATGATTGCTCAACTCCTCGCGCGTCTGATGCGCGATGGGCCCATAAAACAGCTCCAAAGCCTTGGCGCTGTCTCCTGACTGTCTCAATTGAATCGCCTGGTCCACCAGCCGGTCGTAGGCAGCATTCGAATCCTGAATCTGCTGAAAGAGCTCGTGGCTAGTTGTCGAAGAAAGCAACGGCTGGAGCGTATCCATCTGCCGTTGCAGCTCGGCGCGCGCATTGTTCAGGTATGCGGTATCCCCATGGAGGAGCACATCGCGGCCGCCCACCTTCTGCTTTTCGACAGCAAGCTGGATCGCGGAGGTCAATTGCTGCTTTTGCACGTTAAACTGGACTGTGTGCACCAGTTTGGCAGTAGTGCGGGCCGACATGTATCCGATGCCCCCAACCAGGAGCAGCAGCGCGAGCAGGCTGCCACAAACTAACCAAAGCTTCTTCTGCAAACTGAAATGCTTCATGCTTTATCTCTCCGAAATGGAATTCTGCTGTGCGTTTTCCTCTTCGAGGAAAGAAAACACTGTCCTCATCGCAAACTCCAGGGGGCCCATGACAAAGTGAGTTACTCACACGAAGACACTAGCTGTATCGGCAGTGATGAGGGATACACGAGTCTGATCGCACGAGGCGTTTGCGTTGGCAAACAAACAAGGCAGCCTCTTTCATCCAGTGAAGGATTTCTCCCGATTTACCCAAGCCCTCTTAAATGAATGCGTTCCAACCTTGTGGGCATTTATCGAAAATATGTCCCGCGTGGCACAGAATGAAAGAAAGAAGGCACAAGGACCCATTGGGAAGGCGACAGATCCCAAACACCCCTGGGACTTGAATGGCTGAGACGTCGCTGACATCTTCGACCATCCATAAGCTTGGTGGTCGGTCCTCAGAAGAAAGACTGTGTCAGGGATGTGCTCGGTCCGTCCCCCGAGTTGCATGCCCCCTCCCCGGGCCTAATACTCCCTTTCTTCGCCTTTCTTTTTAGCAGGCAAAACCCTGAAACGAAATGGCTCGGCAGGTGTAATCTGATGCATTGTTGCGCTTCCTCACCGGCAGAAGGGGTTGCGAAGCTGTTTCCCCACCATTCCCGCTTTGAAGGATTTCCTCGATGAATCTACGCAGAATGCCGTCTGTTTTCGTGTTTGTGGCCCTGTTTGTCTTGGGACTGCCTCCGGCTTTTTCGGTTGCCCAATCCGCACCGGCCGTTTTCGGCTACGGCGATTTCGCGGCCCAAGGCAAGATCGAGGACAGGTTTCTTGCCGTACCCGACGCCAAACTTGCGGGAGAACACTTGAAGACGCTGACGGCGGAGCCGCACCTGGCTTCCACGCCCGAGGACCGGAAGACCGCGGAATACGTTGCCCGGAAGTTTCGCGAGGCGGGCCTGGACACCGAGATCGTGCCCTACCGGGTTCTGCTGAACCAGCCCAAAGTGGTGCATGTGGAAGCGTTTGACGCCGCCGGCCGGCAGTTGATGAGCGGCCCGACGCGGGAGCATGTCGAGGGAGATCCAGGGCAGGACGATCCGCGGGTGGTGATGCCCTTCAACGGCTCGTCGGGGTCGGGCGATGTAATCGGCGATGCGGTCTATGCCAACTACGGCCGTCTTGAGGACTTTGACCAGCTAGCCGCCCAGCACATCGATCTGCACGGCAAGATTGTGGTGGTTCGCTATGGCGTGAACTTTCGCGGGGTAAAGGTGTATCTGGCCGAGCAGCGCGGCGCGGCCGGGGTTCTAATCTATAGCGACCCTCAGGACGATGGCTACTACAAGGGCGACGCCTACCCGAACGGCCCATGGCGTCCTGAGACCGGCGTACAGCGCGGGTCGGTGCAGTTCCTGTTCAAGTATCCGGGCGATCCGGAGACGCCGGGGGTGGCCTCGACGCTCGATTTGCCGGATTCGGCCCGCGTGTCGCCCTACGGGGACCAGCCTCACATCGTCTCCATTCCTCTCAGCTACCACGATGCCGCGCCGATCCTGCAGGGGATGAAGGGCGCGGGGGTGCCGCAGGGTTGGCAGGGAGCGCTTCCCTTCCGCTATCACTTGGGGGGATCGGGCGTGAAAGTCCACCTGGTTTCGCAGCAGGACTATCAGCGCCGGGTTATCTGGGACGTAATCGGCAAGATCAAGGGAACGGACTATCCCGACGATTGGGTGGTGACCGGCAACCACCGAGACGCCTGGGTATACGGCGCAGTGGACCCTTCGAGCGGCACAGCGGCCATGCTGGAGGCGGTGCATGGCATGGGCGCTTTGCTCAAGCAGGGATGGCGGCCCAAGCGGACCATGGTCTTTTGCAGTTGGGATGCGGAGGAAGAGGGCCTGATCGGGTCAACCGAATGGGTTGAAGACCACGCCAAGGGGCTGGAGCGCGCGGTCGCCTACTTCAACGTGGACGTGGCCGTGGCGGGGCCGGACTTCTCTGCTGCCGCAGTTCCGTCGCTGAAGGGATTTGTGCGCGAGCTGACCCGCTCGGTGCCCAGCCCGCAGCGAGGCACGGTTTACCAGGCATGGCGCACGGCGCACAGCGGCGAACAGCATCGCCAGTCCAATGCTCCGCCGGCGCCCAACGAAGAGGTGCATCTCGGCGATCTGGGCTCCGGGTCGGACTTCACGCCCTTCCTACAGCACGCCGGAGTGCCTTCGACCGATATCGGCTCGGAAGGTCCCTACGGCGTTTACCACTCCACCTTCGACGACTACGCATGGTTTACGCAGAACGCCGATCCACACTTCTTCTACTTGCAGGAGATGGCCCGGATACTGGGTCTGGAAGCCCTGCGCATGGCCGACTGCGACGTGCTGCCGCTGGACTATGTGGCCTACTCCCGCGAGATTTCCGCTTATCTCGAATCGGCAAAAAAGAGGGCCTCGGATGCAGGGCTGGCCTCACTGGATTTTGGCTCCGCACAGGGTGCGGCGGCACGATTGGCTTCGAATGCGCGCACGGTGCATGACCGCCAGGTGGCTGAGACAGGCGACCTGGTCAAGCTGAACGGGGCCCTGCGCCGCACCGAAACCGCTCTTCTGACGGAAAACGGGCTGCCCAATCGTCCCTGGTATAAACACACGATCTACGCTCCGGGGGAGTACACCGGATATGCCGCAGTGGTGATTCCTGGCGTCAACGAGGCGATCGATGCTCGCGATGCGGCCCGCGCGGCCCAACAACTGACGGTTCTGACCGAGGCTCTGAACCGCGCTGCGGATACCTTGCAATCGGGACTGTGAGGGCAAGGAGCAGACGGCAAGGGGCCGGGATCGGCCTACTGCCGCGCACCCTTCGGGGCCACCAGCACCTGTTGCGGGGTGTCGACTTCCGTGCCCGGGGCGCTGAGCTTCAGCTTCAGCGTCTCCACCTCGGCCTTGCCCTTTAGACCGGTTGTGAACCCCAGCTCATATTGATTGTTGAGACGGCGGGTGAGGTCGTCGAAATAGGGCTGGAAGGAGACCGGATTGCCCGAGCCTTGCCAGAAGGTTTTGCCACCGGTGGCGTCGGCTACCAGCGACAACAGGTTCTGGCCGGTCACGTTGCCGCCTCCCATGGTGTCGCCGCGTCCCTGGGACATCCAGTAAATGGAATAAACCACCAGCCGGGCACGCACCGCATCGTGGATGGCAGTCTGGACATATGGATCGTCGGGATCGAAAGCTCTGTTGTAGTTGTCGACGCCATCGGTGACCATCACCACCTCGCGCCGAGCGGCCGCGTCCTTTGAAGGCCAGTTCTTGGCCAGGTCGGAAAGGCAGAAATAGGGGCTGGCCGAGACCCCGGCTCCGCCAATCGGCAAGTGGAGAGCCTTTAGAACCTGTGCGTGGTCGGCGCTGAGCGGACCGGCAAAGCTGGCGCGGCCGTTCTGCATGTAGGCGATGCCCGCCTTGGCATTGGGGGGCAGCGACTTGACGAACTGCTCGATATCGCCCATTTGGCGGCCCAAGCTGGTGCGCGAGCCGTCGTCGATCAGCAACACCAGTTCCACGGCATTGGCCGGGCTCTGAAAGGGCGCCCACTTGGTCACTTTGGCGTTCTTGCCGTCGACCTTCACCGACAGGTCCCGGTTAGCCACGCTGGCCGGCACTGGACCATCGTGCTTGGGCAGAACCGTTACCACCGCCTCCCCTTGCCCTTCCGGCCCTTCGTATTGCGCTGTTGCCGGCACCGTCGCCAGCAGGGCCGCGGCCACCATCCATAACGCCATCTTCGGATTTCTCATTGCTAGCTGCTCCTTTGGAGGCTGCTGCACGCGGGTCTGACCCGGCACGCATGCTCTCCATCCGTTAGTTAGATGGATTCCTGTGGGAATGGTCTCAGTCCGGCTCCTATTCGAGGCGATCCGGTGAAGATCCCGAAGATCCTCAAGGATCGGAAAACGGCGATGGCAAGGAGCGCACTTCAGGGGCGAAACAGGCTGCGGAAAAAGTGTTGTTCAGAATTCAAAAAGCCAGGCAAGCATCCCTCCGGGGGCTAAAGCCCCACTCATTCTATGGGTTTTATCGGCACGACTGAAGTCGTGCCCTGACGCACCGAGCCTTCCCGAAGAGTTTTTCCGCAGCCTGTAAAGCCCTTTGGGTTCTTGCCTCTGTGTCAGGACTGAAGCCCAGACCTACCACACATGCCTGCTGCTTATTTGCCCTTTTGCAGCACCTCTGCCGCGCGCAGCGCCAAACCGTGCGCCACCGAGGTGAATTCGTTTCCACCGCGAATGCGCTCCTCGCCAAAGCGCGTGGCAAAGATCTGCCGCACGGCCGGGACGAACGAACTGCCTCCGGTGAGAAAGACGCGGTCTACCTCCCGAGGCCCCACGCCTGCGGTCACAAGCAAACCGTCGATGCAGCGCTCGATGGCGCCCAGTTCTTCCTTGATCCATCCCTCGAACACTGCACGGGTCATGGGGATGCGCAAATCCATGCTGCCTTCGCGGAAGCGGAACTCCGCCGTCTGGCTGCGCGAGAGTTCGAACTTCACCGCCTGCACGGCCTGGTGGAGTTGATAGCCCAGGTCCTCATCGATCAGGTCGATCAGGGCCTGAATCTTCTCCGGCTCCAGCGCCCGGACCCGCGCTCCTTTCAGAATTTCGCGCACATTGTTGGTGCGCAGAAAGGACAGATAATGCCAGCGCTCGAGATTGGCGTAGATCCAGGCAGGCACCGCGGGCAAGAGCTTGTTGAACGAGCGGGCCTCGGAGTCGGACCCCAGCGCCGGCGACACCAGCTTGCGCACAATGCGCGCATCGAACGCATCGCCCGCCAGGCCCACGCCGCTGTTGCCCAACAGGTCGGCCGGAACGCGGCCTCGCCGCCGCACCTCAGGGCCCACACGCAGCAGCGAAAAGTCGCTGGTGCCGCCGCCGAAGTCGCCGATCAGAATCAGCTCGTCGTGATCGAGGGTGGATTCGTACGCGTAGGCCGCGGCCACCGGCTCCATCTCGAAGTCCACGCGCTCAAAGCCGGCCTGGGTAAAGGAGTCGCGGAGGCGCTCCACGGCAAAGTCTTCGTCTTCCTTGTTGTCGGCGCCCACAAAATGCACCGGCCGGCCCACCATGGCATAGGAGATCGGCCGCCCGAACTGCGTCTCGGCGCTCTTGCGCAGGTCGGCCAACATGCGGGCAATCAGGCCTTCCAGCTTGTAGCGGCGGCCAAATACCTCGCTGCCGGTCAACATGCGGCTGGGCAGGTGCGACTTGAGCGACTGAATCAGCCGCCCCTTTTCCTCCGCATCGAGATAGCGCTCAATGGCCTCCGGCCCGGTCAGCGAGTGGATGCGCTTGGCCCCGCCGGCTGCCTGCACCTGCTCGAAGTAGAGCACCGAGCGGAACGACTCCAGAGAGCCGCCGGCCAAGGGGAAGGTGACCAGTTGCACCTCGGCATCGGCCGCGGTCAGCGCCACGGAGCTGTTGGTGGTGCCAAAGTCGATGCCCACCGCATCAAGCTGTTTTCCTGTTTTCTGCACTCATCCCATTATTTCCTAGTTGGCGTCTTCAGGTACCAAAGCCGCGGCGGCGGTGAGGCACATGCCCAGGCGCCCAACCGTTCCAAAGTCGAGCGGAAGCAAGCCTCAGGCGTCTGTGGGTATAGAAGATTCCATGGCGGTGCACGGATGCACCATTCATTCAATGAACCCCATTGAGAGGTGAAACATGCGATTGAACCGCGACGCGAGTGGAAAGCCGAAGTTGAATCCTGCAACACTAACTGCCTTGTTGACGTTGGGCATTGCGCACTTTGCTTCATGCGCAAACGCACAGACCTCTGACTGCAAAGTGGCCGAGCCGAAGCCCGGCCCGGAGCCGTATCAGACCCTTTACCTCAACAACGTGACGCAGCAAAACGACCTGAACGATCTGCTGACCGACCTGCGCAACGTGCTGCCAAAATCCAGGCTCCTCGGTTTGCCCTCGCAAAACGCAATCTCGATTCGCGGCAGCGCGGAAGAGATTCAGCTCGCGCAGAAAATCCTCGCCGATTTGGACCGGCCCAAAAAGACCTACCGTCTCACATTCACCATTACCGATATCGAAGACGGCAAGCGCACCGGATCGAACCATTTCACGCTCATCGCAGTCGCGGGGCAAAGAACGGATTTCAAACTGGGCAGCCGGGTGCCGATCCTGGTTGGCACTCCCAGCAGCAAAAGCTCAACGCCGGACACCGAGGCGCCACCGCCTACCAACCAGGTGCAATACATGGATGTAGGGCTGAGCATCCTAGCGACCGTGGAGAGCGCCCCGGACGGCGTCAGCTTGCGCTCCAAGGTAGAGCAATCGAGCCTTGCCGAGGAGAAGTCTCCGTCTGTCGCACAAGACCCCGTCATTCGGCAAAGCACGCTGGATGAATCCTCGACCCTGGTGCTGGGCAAGCCGCTGGTGCTGGGATCGCTCGATGTCCCGGGAAACACGCGCAGACACGAGGTCGAGGTGGTTGCCGAGCTGGTCCGGTAGGTGATCCCGAGGCAGCTCGGAGCAGCTCCCGTTGTCTCCTCTCGCGTTGCAGCCCTCGATCAGGTTCTAACCTGCATTTCTCCCGGCCAGATCGGCGCCGCCGAGTAGCGTCGACCTCCCGGTCGGCTGTCCTGGCTGCGTCCTCGCCGCCAGAGCCTTGTTCATCCACATCGTTTGCGCACACTGTGGTGGAGCAAACGCTGCCAGGCGTGGGTCAGGAGACCCACGCTACAGCCGGCCAGGAGGCCGGGGCTACAAATTCGCTGACGCGCCTCGGGAGAAATGCGGGTTCAAGAAACTGGCCACTGACAACTGCCGTTAAAGCACCGGCTTCATGGGCAGGTCTTCATCCTCGTAGCTCATCACAATCTGCCCGAAGGGCAGAGCCACCGGCTCGGTGCCGGGCGTATAGGTCCAGATCGGCATGCCAGGCAGCGCTTTGGACTTGCCGTCCGTGGCCATGGCCCCGGTGAGCATGACTTTGCAGTCCACCTGGCGATGCAGGCGGAAGTTTTCCTTCGCCGGCGCCGCCGCGACCCACTTGGGGTTCTTGCCGCAAGGCAGGCTGAAGTCGATGCGAACGAATTTGTCGGGGATCGCCTGATCCGGTTCCAGGCGAACGATCATGGACCAGTAGCCGCTCTCGTTGACGCAGGCCTGTCCACCGGAATAAGCGACCACGTGCCCGGCAACCACGGTGATTTTACGGTGAGTCGCGGCCGTCTTGTGGTGCGGCGCGGAAAACGCAAGGCTGCCGGCAACCAGCAAGCACGCGACCAGCACCAACTTCCGTGCCGGTTTCAGTCTCTTTAATGAACGCACCTTCCAACCTCCATGGGTGGCAGCGGCAGTCGCCATGAGAACCGCCTGCGGTTCGAAAGCGACCGGCGAATCACTGCCGTTCTGCCTCGAAACCGAAATGGCCCCGAAACCTGTCAACAATCGCGCTTTTCAGCTAATTAGGATGATTCTACGCAAACAACGCCCGGTTTTCCGCACAGAGTGCACTCGTATTTGGGGAGTAACGGCAGCTTTCGAGCGTACGGTTCCGCGCCGTCGCAGGGACTGGATTCCAAAAACCGTTCCTTTCCGGCGCTACCGCTGGTCCCAGGCCCCTGTTCGCACAGTACCATCGAATGCAAGGAGCATTCTCGATGGCACCGTCCGCACCTCAGGTCTTCAACGGCATCACGCCCGCCCATTACGCCATTCTTACCGAGAAGGCCAAGGCCGCAGGCATCGAACTCAGCGGTCCCTCGGGCACCGCCAATTCATTTGGGGTCAAAGTGGCCTGGAACTATTCTGCCGAGTCCGAGACCCTTACTCTGCAGTGCATGAGCACTCCGTTCTTTATCCAGCCCGCCGACGTCGACGCCAAGATCCAGCATCTGGTGAAACAGGCGCTGGCTTGAACAGCTCCTGGGGCCAACCTCAAGGCCATCCCGGTCTCTCTTAAAATTCAAGACGTGGTCGAGACCTCACCCAATCCGGTTTACCGAACAGGCGCGCGCCGCCTTGACGCGCCGGCGCCGCTTCGCTTGTGGCATCTGGCCAGTTTCGACGCGCCCACCGTGGCCGTTGTCTGGACGCTGGCGTTTGGATGGGCGGCGGGAGTTCGCCTGCCAGGGTGGATTCCGGTGCTGATGGCGCTAGTGGCATGGGCCGTCTACCTTGGCGACCGCCTGCTGGATGCCCGGGCAGCTTTGCGCCGCGGCAATCTTGGCCTGCTGCGCGAGCGTCACCTTTTTCACTGGCGCCATCGCCGCATCTTCGTTCCTCTGGGCTTGGCCGCAACGGCGGCGGCCGCTTGCATCGTCGTGGCCCTCATGCCTGCGGTAGCCCGCGAAAGGGACTCGGTGCTGGGAGCAGCGGCCGTGGCTTACTTTGCAGGCGTCCATTCTCGCCGAAGCCTCGTACCTGCTTTCCTGGCCCCGCTCTTTTCGAAAGAACTGCTGGTGGGGGTGTTGTTCACCGCGGCCTGTGCACTGCCGGCGCTGGGGCGCACCGATACCCGGACGATTTGGCCATTGGCGGCGGCGTTGGTCTTCTTTGTCCTTTTGGCCTGGCTCAATTGCCACTCCATCGAGTTATGGGAATCGAGCAATCCAATTCGTCGTCCCTTCCCGGCCGCCATCTCCCTCGTTCTCCTCGGCCTCATCCTCTCGGCCGCGTTAGCCCACGCCCAACCCCGCCTCGCCGCCTTGGTCCTTGCCGGCTCGGTCAGTTCCCTGCTTCTTGCCCTGCTCGATCATCATCGCGACCGCCTCACCCCTGTCGCCCTCCGCGCCGCCGCCGACCTGGTCCTGCTGACTCCCGTCGCGGTCCTCTTCCGATGAAGCCACTACCGTCGAGCGCTCCCGACTTCAACCGCCTCGCTAATCTCTATCGCTGGATGGAGTACTTCAGCTTTGGCCCGTTTCTTTGCCTTGCCCGTTCCGCCTTTCTGCCCCGGCTTGGTGCCTGTCGTCGCGCACTGGTTTTGGGCGATGGCGACGGGCGCTTTACCGCGGGCCTGCTGCGCCTGAACCGCTGCATCGAGGTTGATGCCGTGGATGCCAGCGATGCCATGCTCCAGGCCCTGCTGCGCCGCGCCGGCATGCACGCGGCCCGCGTCCACGCACACCTGGCCGACGCCCGAGCCTGGGTGCCAACCGCGCCCTGCGACCTGATCGTGACCCACTTCTTTCTCGATTGCCTGACCACGGACGAAGTGGCCGCCCTCGCCCTGCGGCTGCGCCCCGCCGCTGCGCCCAACGCCCTTTGGGTGGTGTCGGAGTTCGCTGTCCCGGAGGGATGGTTTGGACGCCTGCTGGCCGGGCCATTGGTCGCGGCGCTTTACCTGGCCTTCGGCCTGCTGACCGGCCTCTCGGTGCGGCGGCTTCCCGACCACTCCACCGCGCTGCGCCAGGCCGGTTTCGTACTTGAAGAGCGCCACTGGCGGTTGGGCGGGCTGCTCCAAAGCGAACTTTGGCGCGCAGTGTCTTCCGATTCAGGAGCGAATCCCTGCCAAGCCTCCGAATCCCCTATTGAAATGTTACAAACGTGTTAATATCGATCTTCAAGGAGCAGCCGGACCCTACTATTCCCCTGCCTGATCGAATCCCATGAATCTCTATCTGATGCGCCATGCCAATGCCGGACTTCGCCGCGAGAACCCCGCCCTCGACACCAGACGCGCACTAATCAAGGAAGGCAAAGAGCAGTGCGTGCTGATGGCCAGGCTGTTGAGCGCCCTCAAGGTGCAGGTGGACGTCGTGGTCTCAAGCCCCCTGAAGCGCTCGCTGCAAACCGCCCAGTTTGTGGCCACCGAACTGGGTTTCGAAGGCAAGGTGGAGATCAGCCCGGCACTCGGCCCCGACGCCGATTACTCCGACTTTCAGGACATGCTGGCCCATTACGGGGGTTACGACGGCGTACTGGCTGTGGGACACAATCCCAACGTCTTCCAGTTTCTCGGCAAGCTCATCACCGGCAACGGCGGCGCCGCCATCCGCATGAGAAAAGGTTCCGTGGCTCGCGTCGATATGGACCGGCATCCGCCGTTGTTGCAGTGGGTCGTCGATCCCCGCATGGCGCGCGCGATCTACGCCAGCGTGGCAAAGAGCTCGCGGCCAAAGACTTCGCGGAAGTAGTCGGCTTCCTTGCGCAGGGACCACAATTCCAGTTCCGCGCCCGTGCGTCCCGGCTCCAGCTCCAGATAAACGCGCTTGGGATAGACCTTGGCCGCTACACGCAGCACGTCGGATGCGCGATCTTGATTGAGCGCCACGGCCAGCCGCAGCAGCACCACCGCCCGATGCACGTGCTTGTGCTCTTCTGCGGGAATGTTGCGCAGCGCACGATCTCCCGGCTGCGGGCGGCTCTTGCCCAGGTAGCGCGCAATGGCCGAAACCACGGTGCGGTGCAGTTGCGTATAGCCGTAAATCTCCGAGCTGGAAACAATGTATTGCGTATGCCGGTGGTGGCCCTGGTGGTTGATGAACTTGCCGGTGTCTTTGAGCATGGCCGCTGCCTGCAGCCAGCTCTCGTACTCGGCGGGCAGCTCGTGCAGCGACTTCAGAGCCCGGAAGAGCTGCACAGCGTGAGCCCGCACCGGCTCGGCCTGCTTGAGATCGACCCCGTAGCGGCGCGCCGTGGCCAGCACGCTCTCCCAGCGCTCATGTTCGAACTCCCGGTGCGCCGTGGCCCGTGCGTCCTGCTCGGCCAGCATCTGGGCCAGGATACCGTCGCGCAAACCCAGCGGCGAATAGTGGAATCCCTCCAGCCCGAAGCTTTCCAACAGCACCGCATAGACCTGGGTTCCGGCAACAATGATTTCCGCACGCCTCGGCCCAATGCCGGGCACCGCTTCGCGCTCCGGAAGCGCCAACTTGGCAATCTTGCTGGCCAGCTTGCGCACGCCGCGCGTGGTGGCCATCTCCGTCATCCAATCCATCGACGGAGCACCGGGGCTGCTTTGCTTCTTCGCTGACTTGCCGGCTCGCTGACTGGCTGACTTGCCGACTCGCTGACCTGCTGCTTTTCCGGCCGTCTTGTCTGCGGCGGCGCAAGCCTCTGCCAGCGCGGCGGCAGTGCCCGAAGTGGCCACCACCATCTGCACGTCTTCAGGCTGAATCTTGCGGTGCGCCCGGCGCAATTCGCGCGCAATCAACTGGTGCATACGAGCGAGGCCGTCGGGAGGCGCAGGATCGGTGGGCAGAAACTCCTCGGTGAGCCGCACCGCGCCCAGCGGCAGGCTGATGGTCTCCTTGATGCGCTTGTGTTCGGAGAGCGTGATCTCGCAGCTTCCTCCGCCCAGATCGATCAGCAGAACCCGGCCGCCCAAGCCGGCGCCTGCCGAGCCCTCCAGTCCGGAATCCATGACCCCGAGATGAATGAGACGCGCCTCTTCCAGGCCGGAGATGATCTCCATGTTCCAGCCGGTCTCGGCCTTGACCCAGGCCTGAAAGGCCAGCCCGTTGCGCGCATCCCGCATGGCCGCCGTGGCTACCACGCGGATCTGGTCCACCCCGTGCAACTGCACCGCCCGCTGAAACCGCTTGAGCGCCCGCAGGGTGGCAGTCATGGCCTCGGGCGAAACCAGGCCGCACTCAAAAACGCTGGCCCCCAGCCGGGTGACCTCGCGGTCCTCGGCCACCGTCTTCAACTGGTGGGCCACAACCTTTGCAATCTTCAACCTGCAGGAATTCGATCCGATATCGATAGCGGCAAAGGTGGGCATAGCGGTCCGGTGTTCTCCCCGTCGAGCTGGAATCTGTCTCTCGGGTCAAGATACACGAGTGAACCGGGCGGGCGCTGTGGATGCCTGAGCAAGATTCAAGGCAGTTTCATCTGAGAGGTTGTTCGACTTGTGTTGTCGAAGCGCCTAGAAGCTCTTCGGCTTCCCGCTTCTCGCTATCAAGTTCAGCGTGGTGCTGCAAGGAACATTCCTTGTTGCCCGACACGTTCCGAGTGTCCACTGCGAGATCCCAATTGGGCACCATTCCGCAACTTGAAAGTATGAGATAGTCAAGCGCCGCCCGTCCCTTCCGATCTTTCAGCGACGGATCAGCACCTTCCTGAAGAGCCTTGCGAATCTCAGAAGGAAGGTCTCGCCCATATGAATATCCTTGAGCACCGGCCAGCAGCATCAACGCAGTCTGCCCGTCTCGATTCTGCGCATTCACGTTGGCTCCGGCCTTTACTAGGTCTTCGTTCCATCCGAAGTCCAACGCGGCGGCCATCAGTGGCGTATCCCCGCGGAGTGAGCTCTGGTTCGGGTCCGCTCCAGCTCTCAGAAGCATGCGCACGGCCTCAAGGTCGTTGCTCCCCGCCGCATAAAGCAGGGCGCTCCACCCGCTTGCATCCACTTCTCTGACATTGCTGCCTGCACCGATCAGTGTCTTCAGCTCATAGCATCGACCCAGCGCCGCCGCCTTCATGAGCGGCGCCATTCCGGGCTTGGGCAACCATCTTGACTCATTGATCGTGAAAATGGTTTGCTTGGCCGGATCTCCCTGCCGCCATTGGTAGGAGTTGGCCGTTTCATCAATCGCAAGGCCCAAGTCACGTACGGCCTGCGGTGCAGAGTCCATGTAGTCGGAGATCGAGCGGACTCTTCTTCCGATTCGCACCTTGATCGTTATCGGCTCTCCGTCAGTGATGTTGGCACTGTAGTCGCCGCAAAAGGACCAGAAATCGGGAGTTCTAAACCGCTCCAGGAGACTCCGCGCCTTCTTGGCTTCGATATGTGTAGTTAACGTCTGATTGCGGGCGTTCTCGCCCTGTTCAAGTTGATTGAATTCAACGAGCCCGTCTGCGTAGACCCTGGCTGCATATCCGGTCAATTCCCCTGGTCTTGAAATCTCCGCGAAGTCTCCGGGCAAAACCCTGGACGGCACGTTCCTTTCAGCTAGCTTGGGACATTTTGTGATCTCTACGCCACCAGCGATTGCGGTGGCTTCAAAGTAGTGAAATGTGTTCGATCTGACAGTCGGTCTCGCGTCCTTCCCCGGATCGGGCTGACCAGAAATGAGCCTGTAGTCAATCGTTGTCCGGTACCTTCTCTCCGGATCTCGGGCTGTGACGCCCATTTCGAAACTCCAGGTTCTCACGAAGTCTTTTGCTTCGTTGCCAAATCCGGAATAATCGTTCATTAGGGAAACTGGGATCGCCCGTCCCTGGTCGTCGATAACAAATTCGACGGTGACCGTGCTTTCTACATGCATGGACCGCGCGCCGCGATCGTAAACAGGCGAACCATAGGACTTCAGTACCGGCTCGTCGCTGGCCTGCGCCACGACACCGAGTGCCGAAAAAGCCAGCAACGAGAAGAAGAAGATACGGAGCATTGGCACCGATTCTATGCCTGAGGCCCATGCTGTTCCAACAAGCTTGCGATTCAGGCCTATGTGGCCTGAAAAGAAATCCAGCCCTCGGGAACTTTCTGCCGACTCGCCGCATTACCCGTTGTGAAGGGCTCAGGCAGGCATCATGGAAGACGCATACCCGGCCTTCGTTCTACACTCGGAGGCAACTAAGCCCCCCATGGACGACATGCCCGGAAACACCGACGCGGCACAGTTCGGCGCAAGGTTCGGCGAGGACCGGACCGACGAACAGCTCATGGTGGCGTTCGCTCGGGGTCATGCAGACGCGTTCAGCGCGCTCTTCCTGCGCTACAAACAGCCCCTCTTCGGATTCTTCCGGCGGCGGGTGAGCGACCCGGCACTGGCCGAGGAGCTGACCCAGGAGACGTTTCTGGCCGTGCTGCGGGCCGGATCGCGCTACCAGGCTTGTGCCCTGTTCCGCACCTGGCTCTATGCCATTGCTTTCAAGATCCTGCGCGCCCACCGCCGCAAAGCCATCTTTCGGGACATGTTTCACGGCCAGGCGCCTGCCGGCCATGAGCCGGCTGTCGAGAGCGGCGTGGCCACGGAGGTGCTGATGCGCCAGGCCGTGGGCAAGCTGGAACCGCTGGACCGCGAGGTGCTGTTGCTGCGCGAATTTGAGCAGTTGAGTTATGCCGAGATCGCCGAGTTGCTGGGCCTACCGCTGAACACCGTGCGCTCAAGGCTTTTCAGGGCGCGCACGGCCCTGCACGATTTGCTTGCCGCCCCGGCGCCCATCGAGAATCTCGCAGAAACGGAGGAGCGCGCATGAGCTACCAAACCCACACCGTCGCTCCTGAAGACGTGATGGCCCTGCTCGACGGAGAGCTGTCGGCCGCCGAGGCCGCGGTCGTCTCCGCGCATCTGGAACAGTGCGCCGAGTGCGGGCGTCTGGCCGCGGAGTTGCGCTCGACGTCGCAGTCGCTGGCTCAATGGGCTGTCCCCGCCGCTCCGCCGGCATTGGACAACTCGGTCCTGGAGTCAGCCCGCAAGGCCGCAGGCAAGCATAAGGCCGCCCGGCCAATCCGCACGGTTTCTCTCAGCTTCTGGAACTGGCGGCTTTGGGCCATTGGCGGCGGAGGCGCGGCATTGGCTGCGCTGCTCTTTGCGGCAGTTGTGGCCTCTTCGATTTTCCGCGGGGATCGCCCTACGGCTCAACGCCTGGGGGTCATGGTGTATCCGCAGGTCGAGCAGAAGGAAGCCTTTGCTGTCTCGTCCAAGCTGCGGGAGCGCACGGCATCGGAGCCTGTCGCCCCACCGCCCTCCGCCGGGATCGTCGGCATCGCCGGAATGGAGCAGGATTCGCTGCAATCCGCCTCATCCGCCGCGGTGGGCAAGGCGCGGGTTGTGGCTCAGAGTACCGAAGAAAAATCTTCGTCGGCGGCCGGCGCTGCGCCGATGATTGCCCGCGGCGTCTCGCTCTCCATTCTGGTGAAGGACCTCGCTGCCGCCCGCCCTGTGGTCGATGCGATCCTGGCCAGGCACCTGGGCTATGCCGCGCAACTGACTATTTCCGACGATGGCTCTCCGCGCAACCTTCAGGCTTCTCTCCGCGTTCCTGCGCCCGAGCTGCCTGCGGCGCTCGCCGACTTGAAGACCCTGGGCCGGGTTACGCGGGAAACCCAATCCGGCGAGGAGGTCAGCCAGCAACATGCCGACCTGGTGGCACGGTTGCAGAATTCCCGGGAAACCGAGCAGCGCCTGCGCGCCATCCTCGAACAGCGCACGGGCAGGATCGACGATGTTTTGCAGGTCGAGGAGGAGATCGCCCGGGTTCGCGGCGAGATCGAAGGGATGGAGGCGGAGCAGAAGGCCCTCGAGCATCGCGTCGACTTCGCCAGAGTCGATTTGCAACTCTCCGAGGAAGACAAGGCCAGGACCAAAGTGCCGACAGCTTCGCTATCGACCCGGCTGGAAAGATCGTTCGACGCGGGAATCGATCACGCCACGGATTCCCTGCTGGGAATCGTCTTCCTGGTCGAAGAGTTCGGCCCCGTGCTGCTGATATGGCTGGCGATTCTGGGCCTTCCGGCGGTGCTCGTCTGGCGGCGCTACCGGCGCGTCAAGGCGCGCGGCTAGCCCGGAAGCAGGTCGGCTCCGGAAACCAGCCAGAGCCGTTCGCCGGGATCGGCGGCCATCTGGCGCAGTTCCGGAGCAAACTCGCCCACCGTGAACAGCAGATAGCTGGGCCGTTCGCGCCAGGCAGGTTCGGGCAAATTGGCCACCTTGGCCTGCAGGGCGGCCAGGTCTCCCAGGCGCATGGGCCGGTCAGGCCGCCATTTGCACTCGGCAAACAGAAACCCGCCATCCTGGAGCTCGGCCATCAGGTCGATCTCGGTGCGCCCGTCCCGGCTCCAGTACCGGGCCGTTTGCTTGAGTTGCAGCCCGAGCCGCTGCCCGACATGGCGTTCGAGCCATTGATCGCAAATGGACTCGAAGACCTGCCAGCCCATATAGTCGGCCAGCCGCGGAGCCACCTTGGCGGCATACACAGCCCGCGGGTCTGAGAACTGCAGGCTACTGGCCAGCGGAGCCACAAAGCGATACCAGAACGTCAAAAACGGGTCGGCGATGCGGTAGATGGAGCGGCGTTCGGAGCGCTCTCCGAAGGGATACTCGCGGCGGATCCAGCCCAGTTCCAGCAGGCTGCGCAGCGACGAAGACAGGGCGCCGCGCTCGACGCCGACCAGTTGCTGCATGCGATTGAACTTCGTCTCCCCACCGGCGATCACGCCCAGAATGGCGTTGTAAGGGGCCGGGTCGCGGATCTGCTCGCTGCCCAGCAGGAAGCGGACTTCGTTCTCCAGAATGGCGCGGGGCCGCATCAACAGCGTCACAATCTCCTCGTCCGGCGGGCGCGAGGTATCAACCAAAGCGTGATAGCGCGGCGTGCCTCCGAACACCCCGTACATCAGCAACTTGTCGATGACACCATACAGCGGACAGCCGGCGTAAAAGGCGGCGGCATCTTCGTAATGCAGCGGGTCGAGATGAAAGATGCCGGCATTGAACCGCCCGAACAGCGGAGCGCTCTCGACTCCCAGCGAAGCCATGGCCGAGAGCTGCGACCCGCACAGCACCACAAACAGCGGCGAATGCACCCCCTCGCGGTCCCACCAGGCTTGCAGGATCGAGGGCAGCTCTGGCGTCTGATCGACGAGGTATGGAAACTCATCCAGAATCAGGGCAAAGCGGCCGGAACCCTTTTTGCGCCGCAGGGCCAGTCCGGAGGCGAAGCGCAGCAGGGCATTCCAACTGACCCCGGCCTCCTCGACTGTCACTCCAGTCTCTCCCTGCTCTTCGATCAACTGGCGGGCCAGCGTCATGCGCTGCTGGGCGGCGGTGGACTGCTCGGCAAGATAGTAGCAGTGCGGCTTTCCCTCGTCTCCGTTCACCCCGGCAGTGAAATAGCGCTGCAGAAGATAGGTTTTGCCCAGCCGCCTGCGCCCATACACCAGCATCATTTGCCCGCCCGTACCGGGGCGTCTCCAGGCGCGCTCCAGGGCCTGGAGTTCCATGGTCCTGTCGTGAAACGGATCGGGTTTGAAGGTCATGGCAACACACCTCCATTGAGGTCAAATCCACATGTATCATATTATATTCTGCCCTTCTTCACATTCTCATTTTATAACCTGTCATTTCGTATTCATGCAATGTACGCACAAACATCAAACGAATGCTAATAGTTGACAACATACATCGCACAACATAGTATGTTGCTGTGAACACACCAGCGCCCCCACCCCCGGAAAATAGCGAAAAATGGGAGGTTCAGCTCCGCAAGGGCTCTCTCGAACTTGCCATCCTCGCCGCCCTCTGGAACGGCCGACTCTACGGTCTCGAGATCCTCCGCCATCTAGAGAGCAATTCCGCCCTCACCGTTGTCGAAGGCACAGCCTATCCCCTGCTGAACCGGCTGCGCAGCCTCGGGCTGGTTGAAACCGAATGGGTCGAATCCGACTCCGGCCACCCCAGGAAGTACTACCAGCTCACCGAGGCAGGGCGGCAGAGGGCCCTGGAGATGACTCGTATCTGGGGCCAGTTCTCCCAGAAAATGAATGACCTGCTCGCGCCTCTGAACGGGCAACCGAGAAAGGAAGAGCCATGACCACAGCGACCATTTCGCAGAAGACCATCGATGCCTACCTGGCCGCGCTGCGCAAGCAGTTACGCGATTTGCTGGATGAGGACGTGAAGGACATCGTCGAGGAGATTCGCGCCCACATCCTGGACAAGATTTCAGACCAGCTCACCGACGACTCCGTCGCCGCCACACTGGCTGCGCTCGGCACGCCGGAGGAACTTGCGGCACGCTATCGCACGGAGGAACTGTTGAAGCGCGCGCAAGCCTCCCGCTCACCCGCCTCGATGTTGCGCAGCCTGTTCCGCTGGGCGACTTTGACGCTTGTCGGGGTCGTCGTTTTCGTTGTTTCCGTCGTCGGCTACTGCCTCGGTGGGTTCCTGGTCATCCTGGCGGCGCTCAAGGCCATTTGGCCCTCTGGGACCGGGCTATGGCAGGACTCCCAACCGGACGGAACCATGAAGAGTCTCGGCCTGGGCTTCGGGAACCAGCCCGGCCAGGGCCACGAACTGCTTGGCTGGTGGCTCTTGCCCATTGGATTTCTGCTGGGCGCCGGGTTGCTCGTTCTCACTTTCCGCTTCGGCATCTGGAGCATCCGCAAATTCTGGCGACCGCTTGCTTGGCGATAGCATCAACTCCTCGCCTCGATCTACCGCTATTCGGCAGGCGCAATCAGGTATTGTTCCAGTTTGCCGTCGGGGTAGGTGTAGGTGGTCAGCGTGAGCCGCTTCTCCGGATACACAATCTGAAAGGCACGAAAGGTCATGCCCCCGCGGAGTTCCGAGGACGTCTGGCGAAAGCTGAGGGGCTCGCCGAGAGCGGCAAGGCTGGTTCGAAAATCGATCAAGGCATCCGTGGTGAAATAGTCGCTCAGGTTAGGGGCCAGCAGGGCCCGGTTGATGTGGCCGGCCAACAGGTCGTGATACAAATCGAGGGCCTGCTTTTCGGCGGGGGTCAGAGGAAAACCTGCCACGACAGGAGCTACCAACCGGGCAATGGTTGAGGCCGCGCCGACGGCATCCTGGTTGGTAAGCACCGCAACCGCGACGCCATCGTCGACCAGGACTTCGTTATCCGAGACGAAAC
>Ga0181520_10001636_pt1 | contig 44956 bp, 34 predicted proteins | sample PEATcosm2014_Bin_29_FD_132451 | JGI IMG/M metagenome (GOLD analysis project Ga0181520, IMG submission 132451) | Peatland microbial communities from MTU Mesocosm Facility, Houghton, MI, USA - PEATcosm2014_Bin02_30_metaG | ecosystem: Environmental > Terrestrial > Soil > Wetlands > Peat | place... | reverse complement strand
TACCGGGGCACGCTGGCCGGCCTCGCCAGCCTTCCTGACACCGCCAGCTAGCCCTTCTTAACGCTCCGTGCTCCCGGCCGGGCCGCCGCGCAAAGGTTTTGCACACTCACCGGAACGACACCAGAAGAACACACTGCACCTTATCACCCGTTCGTGGCAGTGACGGGTTGCGTTGGTCGCCGTTCCTGGAGTTGCGGGCGCTCAAGTGGGCCGCGAACCGATGCGAGAAGCCGCCGAGCCACGGGCTTACCGGCCGCCACTCTCCTTCGGTCAGCGTGCCGACCCACTCTTCGACACGTACGGATGCGATTCCGTCACGGTCGGTAGCGATCGTGTCACAGAATGCTTTGGCACGGATTACGGCTTGCCGGAGGTTTTCGGCCAGGGTTACCAGCGATTGGCTTTGGTCGCGGTGACGGGCCATCACACGGTAGCCGGCCAAGGGGCGGATCGGACGGCGAGGTGCCGATGTCTGGGTATTCGTATAAGAGTCCATGTTTGACCTCCTCTGCAAGAAGACCGCCGCGTACCTTCGACCCGTCTGCGCAGACGGATAGCGCGGCATTGACTTCTCGCAGAGGCAACCTTTATGGACTCATTTCGATACCTCACCGATATTGACGGTCAGGCTCTGGATGACCCGGAAAAAAATCGGGCCCAGGACCGAGCGATTATTACAGGTCAGCGTTGGCACAATCGGCCAGCCGCTGACAGTTTCATATAGTAAGACGCCACCCGACGGCGGAAGGTTCGCGTGGTCGCTAACCATCGGAGCCCCAGGCGCCACGGTCATGCCGATGTGGGTAGAGCAAGCTCCATGCCAAAAGCCTCTGCCAACGCGCGCAGCGGCACGCAAATCAGATGGCCTCGGCGCACGGACGAATCGTCGCTCTCGTGCATCGCTTCGACCAGAGTCTCAACCAAGAACGGTCCCAGTTTCCGGAAGGGACTTCCTAGGCGCTGGCCTCTTCGCACGCCGCCTGCGCCGCCACGGCGCTCGCATGACCGTCCACATCGACAATCTCCATAGCCGCCATGGCGTCTTGCAGGAACGTCAGGCTCATACCGGGCTTGGAAACGAGCTTGGAACCCAGCATGGACTGCCAATTGGGCTCTTGCTGATATGTGCGATTTGAACTGGACGGGCACGAGCACTGACATCCACAGGCCATTGCCATTCTCCTTGTGTTACTGGACAGTCTCACTTTACGGCAGATCTGAACCCGATTCAGACCCGCAATTTCAACATCCTACCAATAGAGTGGCCGCACGTCTACACTTGGGCAAGTCTGTCTTTCCTGACAGCCAGTTTGCAAGGGTCTCGGAGCCCGACACCACGCCCCTAATGGGTGGTCTATAAGGGCGCACCATCGAAGGCGTGCCCTCCCCGAGTTGCTAAGTTCTCTTCGGATCAGTTTACAGTTTCATTCAAGCCGTGGTGGAATCCATGTGTCAAGATCGTCTGACGGTACGTCCTCCGTTAAGGATGCGTAGAGTTCAAGCAGTTGTTTGGAGTAAGGCAGCTTGGACGCGCACTGGATACGCTTCTCTTCGATGCCCATGTAGTCGCCTTGAAGCGCAGACGACGGGCAATAGTCGCAAATGTTCCCGACCGGGCATTGCAGGCAGTCGGCTTGGCTAAGGGCGAGATAATCGCTGTAAACCTGCCACGCCCGATCCGTGGAGACGCCAGAGGTGGTGTCACCCAAGGAAAACCTGTTGTTCTGGGCAACCTTGTCGCAGAGGAAGTATCGGCCGTCGGTTGAAAGGAAGATGCGACGCTGGCCGGGAACGCAGCACCCGTTGGGGCCAATGATCTCCGTGCCGTTCTCGCCCTGGGCTTGGCGGAATCTCGCAAGGTTTTGAGAGAACAGGCCGGACTCGAACACCGCACCGTCGAAATCGCCTCGAATCGCTTTCTGGTGCATTTGGCGCAGCAGTTGAGAGAACTCAATACCATCTCGTTCTTGCTCCGACATATCGAAGTCCAGATCGCAGTTTGTAATTCCTACTGCCGCAACGAGAAACTGGTGGCCTTTGAAGAGCGGGTGTGTGTCGAAGAAGGCGGCACGTTCAAGATACCGAAACGGTGGACATAGCGTGGCGATGTATCCAACCTGCTTGAAGAATTCGGGAAACTTGTCACGGGCAGTTTCCAAGGGGCACAGCACGGCGTCGAATGTGCCTGACCCATCTGAATGGACGCGATTGCGGTCGTGGAAGTCCTTGGGGCCGTCGATGCTAATCTTCAGCGAGACGCCGTACTGGGCAAGCAGTCCGAGCTTTTCTTCATCCAGAAGTGTCCCATTCGTGGTGATGGAGTGCGTGATCCGTCTACTGATCGCCGGATACCTGATCTGATGGACCTGATGCAAAACCTCCTTGATTAGATCGAACTCAAGCAGAGGCTCGCCCCCGTAGAAGGTGATGGCCAACGTCTTTTCTGGATTCTGAAGTGTTGTTCCCGCACGGGCAATGAACTGGTCTATGGCAAGCATCGCCGTATCGAGGCTCATGGAATCAACGCCATGTACCCGTTGTCCGTGATAAGCACCCGAGAATGCGCAATACTTGCATCGAAGATTGCAGCGATCCGTGACGTTCAGAATCAAGATTTCGGCGTGGTTCTCAATCTGGTCGTCGAACTCTTCACGCGAGACACCGCGCATCTCCCGAAAGAATCTACCCGTTGCGGGCTGGTGCGGCGTCCTGGGAATCGCACCGTTAGCCGGAGCGATCTTCCGGGAAATGATGTCGTACTCCCAGGCGTTGCCACGATAAGACTTGAACGCGATTCTTGGCATGATTCTGACCTGCGTGCCGCCTTGTTTCTGGCTCTTGCTTCCGACCGGAATTCCCATTCCTCCAGGGCGATACCCCTCGCACGGCTCACGGGTTCGGCACTGACGAACTTCTGTAGCCGGTGTCCACCACAACTCGAAACCCCACGATGTTGTTCCGAGGTTCGGGGTCGCATTCCATGCCCGCGGCTGACCGGCAGTCGTCCGCACTGCTGTCCCAGCAGCCTCCGCATAAGGCATGGCCGTCAAGTTGATCCGGGCCTATTGGATCGGTGACTGGCCCCGAACCAAAATAATCCTGCCCCCCGCTCACGTCCTGGCACCACTCATACACATTGCCGTGCATGTCGTACAGGCCCCAGCGATTCGGCTTCTTTTGGCCCACCGGGTGTGTTGTTCTGCGGGAATTGCCCTCATACCAGCCCACGCGGTTTAGGGCCTTATTGGAATCCCCAGAGCAGAACCGAGTTGTTGTTCCCGCGCGGCAAGCGTATTCCCATTCCGCCATTGTCGGCAACCGCACCGCTTGCCCGGTTAGCGCGCTGAGTTTGCGGCAGAAGTCCGACGCATCGTTCCATGAAATCCTCTCCACCGGATTGCGCGGGCCTTTCATATCGCTGAGATTTTGGCCCATGATCTTCTCGTATTGCTCCTGTGTCACCGGGTACTTCCCCATGTAATATGGCCGGCTGATCGTTACCTTGATCGGCAGGCATTCCAACTCAGAACGTCCCTTTTCGTGTGGCGGGCTACCCATCACGAACCTGCCAGCCGGAATCAGGACTAATTCCAGTTTTACATGAGAGCCGGTTAAGGCCCACAGACCCGAACGCCTACCCAGGTCCAGCGTCAATTTTTTCGGCAAATCCCGGGGTTCATTGCCCGCGCCGGATGCTGATGATTTCGAAACGTGCGGATTCTCGTCACCCCATTTTGCCTCCGACCGGCCTGTGAACGGCGGTGGAGGAGGCTCCGCCAGCACCGGGGCACGAGACGGCGATGGCGATGGCAGCGGAGGAGGTGCCATTGCACTTGCACGCCGGACGGACCTCGCTTCCTCCCGCAAGGCGCGTGTTGCCTGGCGCAATCCTTGCAACCGGGCCATGATCGCCGCCAACGCCGCCTCCGCGTCTTGGACCGAAGGTCCGAAAACGGATGCCTGAACCGCAAGCAGGGCGTAGACTCCAGCCGAAACGGCGGTCACAACAGCCGCACCGACAAAAAGCCCTTCGGCAGCCCCGCGAGCAAAGAGGCATAGGAGGAGCGCGACCAGAAATGCCGCCGCTGGCGGCAGCAGTGCAATCAGGAGCCAGCTTTCCTGCGGAAGTGTCTCCCGTTTCCTTCGTAGCGGACGATAGAAATATAGGTGGCCCAGCTTCAAGACGTTCCCGATCGTCTTTAGTTGAAGCATCCACGCACTGACTCCCCCTGCCGTGGTCGGCGTGCCAGTTCCCTCGCCGTCCCCGCCACCTGCCGTTGTCGTCGCTTGCGGAACGAGTTGGGCGACATTGCTCGACGGTGCCTGGTCTTGGCGGCCTGAAGCGTTGGGTATTTGGAGCACGACACCGCAGGACGGGCACTTGCCGTTCTTGCCAGCCCTGTCTGCTGGGGCGCTTACGCCCTTGCCGCATCCCGAACACTGGAATTGGATCTTGTCCACGAGAAGACTCCTGTATCGCGAACGAAACGTCACTTCAACGTGAAAACCTCGGCCACTGCGTTTGTTGTGGCTTTACCAAACCGCGCAATCCTATCACCAATCCTGTGTCTCTGACCCCCGCTAGCGCTTGGCCACTGTTCCGCAGCCAGGATAAGACTTCGATTGGCCGCTGGACATATCAAGCTTCTTCCCGCAGTCGCACGTGATCCACGTCACCATTCGTCTCCCATTTGCTTAGGCTCCTAGCCTCCTTGACCTCGTTCCACCCGCCGGAACGCCGAGGCGGCGGGGCAACTGTGAATTGGCTTCCTCGATTCTCCTCCATTCTGCGATTACTGCCGATATGCCGAGCTGTGATCGCCGGCAAAAGCTAAAGGTTTCCATTGATTTGCAGCCTCTTTTTCACGTGGGGGGACTGCCGCCGTTCGCCTTTGTGGATGGAATCCGGCGGTCGCGGACTCCCGGCCGTTGCAGGTTGGGACAATGTGCCGATCCCTACGAGCAACGCGAACAGGCCCAAGACTGCAAACGCTCCCACAACACAGTGCCGGCCGCGCATCGGTTTGCCGCGCAGGAGAAAGTCCCTGCCTTTCGCCACTTTCCAATGCTCCAGGAATTGGTAGAAGCCGCCGCCAAACTCGCCGTACCACGAGGCAAGGGTCAGTGGGATTAAGAATAACAGGTAGACCTTTATCAGTTGAGTTATTGTGTTCCCGCTGTCAAGCTGCATTTGCTTGAAGAGGCTCAGGTTCTTCCACCACGGCCAAACCACCTTCCAACCCCAAAACGTTGACCAAGCCACGTACACAAAAAGCAAGGAGAATGCGAGTCTGGAAAACACGGGCAATTCTTTCGCCCCGGCAACCATTGCTATTCCGAGCACGCCCACAATCGCACTGATGATCACCGACCAACGAATACTTGCCATCGCCAGCCGCGCAAGGTCCCCTTGCTCCTGATGGCTAGTTCTTGCATTCTCCGTTGCCCCTCGTTCTTTCGGGGCCGGGACTCCCGCACGGCTAACGGGTTCAACTCCCGCAAGCTTTGTTGGCGAGTAATCCACGACCACTCGGAACCCCGTGATGTTGTTCCGGGGATTGCGGTCGCATTCCATGCCCGCGGCTGATCGGCACTCGTCCGCGCTACTGTTCCAACAACCTCCGCACAAGCCATAGGCATCTTCATTTTGCAGGCCCCTTGGATCGGTGATCGGCCCCGTCTGATGATAATCGGCCCCGCCAATCGCGTCCTGACACCACTCATACACATTGCCGTGGACATCATAAAGTCCCCACGCATTCGGTGCCTTTTGGCCGACGGGATGTGTGGTGCCACCGGAATTGCCTGCATACCAAGCGACGCGGCCTAAATTCGACTCGGAATCCCCAGAGAAAAACCGTGTTGATGTTCCTGCGCGACAGGCATATTGCCATTCCGCCAGCGTCGGCAACCGCACGGTATTCCCTGTCAACACACTGAGTTTACGGCAGAATTCCGAGGCGTCATTCCATGAGACCCGCTCCGCGGGATTCTGCGGTCCTCTGACATCGCTTAAATTGCGACCCATGACCTTCTCGTACTGCTCCTGCGTGATCGGATATTTCCCCATGTAATACGGGCTGATTGTCACATCAAGGCGACGGGGTATCCCGAGTTCCGCGTGCTGCTCTTCGTCGAGTTCTTTTTGCATCACGAATCTGCCAGCGGGAATTAAGACCAACTCCAGCTTTATAGGAGTGCTGAATACAGCCAACAGGCCAGCCTTACTTCCCAAGTCTAGCGTCAATTCTTTCGGCAAACGACTTGCTTCGCTGCCTGTGTACGATGATGCAGTGTGTCGCGCTTCTAATTGAGGCGGCCCTGAAGAGGATTCAGGAAGAAGAGCCAAATTGTTCCTCGCTTTTCCTCTCACCGTCTCTTGTTGCCCCTCCCACCCATGAATCGGCTGCGCACGCAAGACCCTTTGAAAGCACGCTCGCGCAGCTCCCTCATCGCTTCGGCCACGAAGGTAAGCCACGCCGAGATTGAGTAGCATATTTATCATGGGGTCACCAGACAAATGCTCAAACAGTTTCAGCTTCTCCTCTAGGTACGCAATGGCAGCCTCGATGCCGCGAGTCTGTTGAATGCAGTTCGACACAATCGTATAAGAGGCGTCGAAGGGAACCAGCATGGCCAGCGTTGACGGTTCACTACCAATTCCGTAGCCACGATCGGAATCCACCTTGATGGCGTATTCCAGTTCCTTCAGGGATTCGGAGAACAGGGGATTGGTCCACCATGTTTCTGACTCGCCCTGGGCTCCCAGCGTTTGATAACACTCTGCCAACATCAGCCTCGCTTGCACCTCATCATCTTCCGCTAAGCCGCCTCGAATCGCCGCCTCGAATAGGCTAGCAACCGTTTCACAGGACTGATCGTTTTTAACACTTGCAACCAGTGCCGATGTGTAGTAGCCCCGCGCTGGATTTTCCTTAAAGCATGGACAGGTGTGCGTAGCGTCGATCCGTTGACCGAAGAATGGGCTTCGTTGGTTTCCGCATATTTTGCGGGGAAGACGGTGCTTGCAGTCACTGCACTGGGGGTCTAATGGTGTTGCGGACGGTGGTGGAACAAGTGTGCTTCCGGGCGACGGGAAATGCTCTTGCAGGTCGGATGCAAGGGTTTGTGAGGAGGCGGTGGGCTGAGACGTTGAAACGGCTTGCGGAGGGGCCGCTAGTTTGGCTGTCGGCGCTGATCCTCCCGCGACCACGGTCACCCGCAACGGATCAGCGGAAATCGAGAGTAATGTCTGGCACTTGTTGCAGCGCGCCATTGTGCCGGCAAGTCGCCGAGTCACTTTCAGAGGACTGGCACACTGAGGACATGCCAAGGTTACTGGGCGATCAGCAGCGACAGAAGCGTCCTGGACCGCAACAGAACTCGGCTTGGCGTAATCTGGCGTTTGCGGTACTTGAATCGCACCACCGCACGACGGGCACTTACCGTTCTTACCAGCCCTGTCGGCGGGGGCGATTATTGCCTTTCCACATCCCGAACATGCAAAGCTGATCTTGTTCGAAGTGGGCTGAAGGGCCCCCGCACCGTTCCGGCCGTCTGCTGGTGTCGCTCCTTGTGGAACGGGTTGAGGGGCATTCCTGGGCGGCGCGTCGTCTTGGCGGCCCAGAGCGTCGGGTATTTGAATCGCAACGCCGCATGACGGACACTTGCCGGTCTTGCCGGCCTTGTCCACCGGAGCGATTATGCCTTTGCCACATCCCGAACATGAGAACTTGATCTTTTCCATGTAGGGTGGTTCCTTCTGTTACTGATCAGTCACATAATGACAGAATTCATTTTCTAGCCACCAATGTAACCCTGTCTTTTCATTGCAATAATACAAATGCGTTAGGCTTGAGGTCTCCCCGTCGTAACTAGGTAATGTAACCGTCTGTAACGCAACTGTGTCGCTCTTGGGGGATTTCGAGGATCGTCCTACAGTCTCTGATGGGGCTAGAATCCCGCTGTCCCCGTGCTGCGGTGTTTCGCGGGTGGAGGCCGAATTCCCAGCCGGTGATCTCTGCGTTGCAGAAGTCCCGGATGGATGGACTGCCGGCACGGAATTTGTCGCAAGGTTTACATTCCAACCGAAGATCAAGTGAAAGACGGCTGCCGCGATGCAAGCCAGCCCGACAAACCACGTGACAAGCTCGATGCGAGCCAAGATTGGCCGAACCAAAATGATTCCTCCGATTATGGCGGTCATTGGCGGCAAGAGAGCAAACAACGGCCTCTGCGCTGCGAATGACCAGATCAGGCAGAACGACCCTAAAACGAGTCCCAACCAACCGATCCAGGGTAGCAATGGCTCTGATCTGTCAAAGATCGTCTGGACTCGGAGCGGGAGTCTCGGCCTAAAAAGGGACTGGGATGCTGCCAATCCAAGAACGATGTTCACAAGCGATAGAAGCGCCAACTGGATTCCGAAGAACGAGACGGACGTTCCAAGGTGACGCTCCATGTAGATCGTTCCGCCCACAAAAGGCCAAAACAATAGAGAGTACAACCATACCCTGCTCGTCCCACGTCTATCGGGGAACAATTTATCGAGGATAACGCCGGGAATAATGAAGGCGAGTGAAAGAACGATTACCGCCAGTTTCCCGAATTTTTCCCCAAGACTATAACCGGCACCGAAACTTCCACCACCGCCACCGCCTCCTCCTGTAAGTGTCTCCCACCACGATGCTTGCCTCGTTGGAGTCGCTTGGCCGGTCAGTCTTTCCCACGCGCTTGCTTCTCTGGTTGGAGTGCCGTGTCCCGTTGCCTTCTCCCACCACGATGCCTGCCTCGTCGGGGTCGCCTGGCCGGTCAGTTTCTCCCACGTGGTTGCTTCCCTGGTTGGCGTGGCTTGTCCCGTTACCTTCTCCCACCCCGTCGCTTGCCTCGTCGGGGTCACCTTCTTGTCTGACATGATTCCATTTCCTCTTTGCGAATGTTGAATTGGTTCACGCCATGTGTCTCAGTGGCAGCGGGCGCAGGTGTCTCTGTAACGACCGCATTATTCGCAGTATTCATAAGCCATGTGTGTCACCTTTTCCAGAGTCCGATAGCGCGGCCAATCGCGGCGATTATCCCACTCGGAGACGCCGGCAACCCCTGGGCCTTCTGAGGGCTGACATTCACATCATCAGGTGGCGGCCCCATCCTGAGGACCGCTTGTTTCGTGGCTGAATCCGCCAACTCCCTCGCCTGTGACGCCTTGATGGGCGCCTCAAGCACCTTGCGATAGTCCCCTGATGCTGCGTCTTCTTTTGCCTCCGCTAACTTTCTTACCGCACGGTCGTATAGCCGAAACAATTCGGGGAAATCACGACTCCGTAGGAATGAGTGGAGAAACGACTCGGACTGATGCTGACTCTTTTCGGCCTCACGTATGTTGCGGTTCGCTTCTTTAATGGCTGTCAACAACCTCGCCAACTCGCTGCGAACCGGAGCGAAGTTGCGCTCCGCCAATGCCATATACTGGTAGGCCGGCTTCGCCGTGGTCGCTCTCAACAGCGGGCCAATCCACTCCTGCCTATCCCCAGATTGTACGCAATACTGCGCGTACTCGTAGTTCCCCTCCTCATACTCGGGCGATAGCTGAATGGCCGATCGTAGAGCAGATGTGGCATTGGCCCAATCATCTCGGCAAGCATGTATCCGACCAATCAGGCGGTACGAGTTGCTTTGGTAGTCGAACTGGAAGGTACGGATGTATCGAGCGTCGAGGCGAGCAATCTGACTCTTCAAATCGTCCGATTCGTCTCCAAATCCAAACGCTTCGTCGATCGCTTCGTCATCCGTCATCTCTTCTATCTTCTTGCGTCGTCGTTTGCGATTCAGCCCAAGCGCTTCCGTCAGATCGTGCCGATCATCCCCGAAACCCCGTGAGGGAATCGTGAACTCCGTACCCCGGCCTGAACTACAGAGGATTTGCCCTACCGTGGATGTTGGCTCCACAATAAGCCGCTTGCACTTGGGTGCGTGCGGTAGGCTTTTCTCCAGCAGTTCTTTTGCTTTGCCAAAGTTCTTCCCCCAAAGGCAAGTCATAGCGAGCCCGACGTAGGTGCGATAATCAAGTGGGTTTGCCTTCAGGGCTTTTTGAAACCATTCCGCTGCTTCATTCAAGCAGCCTCGCTCGCGAAGTTGTTCAGCCATCCTCCGCCATTCGTGCGCTTGAGTCTGGGTAGGGTTCCTTAGGGTGCGGTCAATGGACTTCAGGATGTGCGTCTGCTGCTGAAGTTCCCATCTAATCTCTTCAAATCCCCATTCCAAGACGCTGGCAAGATTAGAGAGTTCCTCTTGAATGGTGTCGTTGAGACTGGAGATTTCCTCAGACACACGTGATACAGCGGCGGCCAGTTGTTCATGCCCGTTTCGCTCAATGGTCGCGAGATCCCGCACTCCCGTCTGGATGTTCTTCATCAGCCCGACCCCTTTGCAAGCGGGACATGTGAAGTGTAGGGCTGACACGTTTGATCCACACGAAAAACACCTTGGCATGGTAGCGTCTCCTTAGGACGTTTGCGAGGAAGGTTGGCCACTTCTTCGGCACCAGGAGAATAGGCGGGAGTCACGCATACGCCGAACTCGTTCTCGCCACCACCACCATCGCCATCCTCCCCCGGCGGTAAGCAGAAGGATGCCAAAGGCGCCAATCAGGAAGAGAGCGGCCAACGTTCCGCCGATCACCATACCGATTCCTCTGCCCACACGCTGCGTGGTACTCACCTGCGGGTCGCTCAGCGGCCTGAGCAGGGCCTCATGGAGGCTTGGCGTCGCCGGTTGTACTTGAAGCCTCTTGTCACTTGGCTTCGGAGTGCCAACATTTCGGAATTCGCTTGGCTCCGAAGACGCGACGCTCTGGGCTGCAAAAGACCGTGCAATGGGAGGCCCTTCGTGACCCTGGGGCTCAGCAAATATCCAGCCTTGTTTTCCATCCAGCATTTGCACCTTGTACCAGAGGCCGCTTTGATCCGGGGTGCTGCCAAAGGGATTTATCAGCGCGAGAACGCTCTTTTGATCCACGAGGGCGAAAACCTCCCCGACGCTGGCGATGCCGAATATATTCAAGTTGGTCGCAGTAAGATCCGGCGCACCAAGGATCGGTACGTTGTCTTGCTCGATGCGAACAAGCTTCTCGGCATCAGGCCAATCGGCCGGGCTCGTGCTTTTCCGGCGTGGGACATCTCGGCTTCCCGTATATTGAAACAGCCGGTCCACAATTAGGCGATTTGCTTCCTCAACCGTTAGCCGCCCGAATCTCGGGCGTTGTGCCGGACTTGCAGCGCGTGGGGTGCCCAAACCGCTGCCACGGCGGGAAACCGGGGCGGGGGGCGAAAGCCTCGGGCCGGGGCTTGGCGAACGCTTGGGCGACGAATCCACATCGGCGATCCGAGAACCTTCCAACCTCGGGGGCGTTGGCGCTTCGGCCATCGGCCGCGACGACTCTGGCACCGTTGGCACTGATGCCAAGCCCACTCGGTCAGTGCGGCCTTTAGTCTCCAACTGCTGGCTGACGTATTGTCGGTCCTGCCGGCTCAGACTACGGATCGGCACTTTCAAGACCCGGTTTCCGTGCAAGAGCACGACAGTTCCTTGATAAACGCGGACGAACTCGGCGGTGATCGTGCGGCCGTGGGTGTCGGTCCAAGTCCGCGGCGACGCCTGCAAGGCGAATGCGACCAGAAGGTAGCCGAGCGTGTTAAGCATAAGGGCAGCCAGAAGGTTACATCACACCCCCCATTGCGAACTAATCGCGGGCATCAACCCCACTATTGGGCAGCCATCAATCTATCAGTGGCCCTATGGCTTTACAAGGCTCTAGTGCACAGCCTCGATTGCACAGCTCCCGCATGGGGCGAAACGATCACGCACACTGTTGGTCGCCGTTAGATTCTTGCTTTCAACTTTTCTAGCACCTTGGCTGCGTCCTGCTGTCGGTCTGTCTGGTTTGCCTAATCGCAGATCGTCTCCACCTATCCCTACCGGAATAGGCAAGTCCACCGAAGAAAAAGAACTTCTTGCGAACGCATGGTGCAAGGCATTGGATCGGGGAGCGTACTGAGAAATCGCGGATCATACGTGGCCTTTCCCGCCGCACACGTTGCACTTGACGCTGTCAGAACCTTTGCAGTTACTGCACGTGTAGGACGACCCGATGAATGGGTAAATCTTGCCGCTGCCGCCACAGCTCGGACAGTTGTGGTACTTCTTCCCGTTGCACTTTGGACACGTTGCCATGGTTGTTCTCCTTGTTCGAGCCAAACGCACCTCGCGTTCGGGATGCTTGCGCTATCTCCTAAACGGCCCGGAGACCATGAGGTATATTCCAAAGACCACGAGTCCCAGCGTGCAGAGCTGAACGACGATGTTCACGGCGGCCTGCTGGCTGCCGCCACCGTAATAGAGTGCAAGGGCTATTATCGACAGGATGGGTATTCCGACGCGGAGCACTGTCCCGGCCAGCCCAGTCCCCATCGCCCGACCGATGGCGAGAAGGATGACCAAGATGACTAAAGCTTCGGCGGCCTGGTTTGGGGACATCAGGCCGTGTGCGGCCAGGCCAACCAGCAATGCAACAAGACTGAGGATGATGAAGAAGCTGCTCATGGTTGTCGGGCTTCACGGGCCCGCTGCGAACGGTATGATGCGGGGCGGCCTCGCGATTTGGTTGCCTTAACGGCGCGATTGGGGTCCTGGCCAGCCCAGGTCAAGGCGCACGTCTCGACGCCGTAGTCCTTGTTGAGCCGGTCCTGCACTGCCTCAATCTCCGCTACTGCCTCGTCGCAAACGGTAGCGGGCTGGCCATTGCTGCCCTCCTCGATTTCCATGGAGAACCCGTATGGAGACCACCCAAGCGGCCCGTCTTTCGGCACACTGACGGCGAACCCACGACCGTCCCATTTGTGGACCTGGATAACGATGCCGCCGTCGCCCTGCGGTGACTGGCTCATTCCGTCCACCGTGAAGCCGCACTCCTGAAGGGCTGCGACGGTGCTTTGAGCGATGTAATCCTGCTGTTCCTGGCAGCACTGACGCTCTTCAGCCGCTTTGAGAACTCGTTCGACCTCGCCTAACAGCTTGTCGGCGTCCCGCGTGGCGTGTTCAAACCGGCCGCTCTCAACCAGCTTGCTCACCTGGCCGGCACGCGCCGAAATGTCTGCGATGGCCTGCGCCTCCCAACGCTGAACTACCTGATCCGCTTGCAGGCCGACGATCCGCTCCTGTACGCGAGCCAATGCAACCTCGCTTGCTTGCTTTTGAGCCAACCAATGCCCGCGGCGTTTCTCGACCTCGGCCCGGTGCTGCTCGAACTGCCGCCCCACGACCGTCATCGCTCGCCGTGCTCCGGCTAGGTTACGCCGAGCCAATTGATCTTCAACCTTGCGTAACGCCGCTTCAAACTGAGCGAGCCCCTGCGGGTCGAACTGCCGCGAGCCTTGCCGGTCTTCCGCGGCCTGGTACTTCCATCGCAACACAGTTGCCGCCTCTTCCTGTAGGCTTTTTGCGTCTTCGGCCGCCTTCCCCTGGGCAATGGTCTGGTTAAGTTCCCGCCGGACACGGCGCAGGTCCTTATCGGCTCGCGCTAGTTCTTCTTCGCTGGCCAGGGTCCCTTGCTCGATCTGCGCGAAGCGGTCCTGCAACTGTCGCAACGAATGGGCGACGTGCCGGCCAGCCGGCGTTCCGGCAAACGCCGCAAATTCCTTCTTCCCGTCTCCGACCCGTGCCTTGAAATCCGCCTGGTCCTGTCGCAGTTGCTCTTTGCGGCGTCGCTTCGCTTCGGCGGCTCGCCGGGCTGCCCGCTCCTCAGCACGGCGACGATTCTCTTCACGCTGGCGCCGGGTCGCTTCTTCCGAGAGACGAACATCGCTGTACTTGGGTGAACTGCTCATGGGAACGCCTCACTCACAAAAGGCCAAATGGTCGCCGATTTGTTTGTCGCTCGAATACAACTTGAAAACCTTCCTGCGTCCACGTCGGCAGCCACGCAACTGCTGTTCCAAATTGGCAACCGTGTTGGAATCGTCAACGACGATCATGATGTTGGATGCACTGCGGTCTGCTGGGCGCTGTGTGCGTCGGAACGCAGCAACGGCTTTGTCGTCGTGCCCGGACGGTTGGGATCCTTGCCTTTCCAGAGCAACTCCCCTGTTCCCACGCCACGCTTTTCCAGATAGGTCTTGACCGCCTCGATTTGCTTGGCCGCCTCGTCGCAGGCCCGGGCGGGTTGGCCGTCGCTGCCGATGACGCCTTCCGTGGGAAATCCCTCCACTGCCCACCGCAGTGATCCTTCCAAAGGAATGCTCACGGTAATCGCTCGGCCATCAGAGCGGGTGGCCCGGATCGTGGCGTCTGACGACGCCTGTTCCGCCGGGAATTGTTGAACCCAAAAGCTCACCTCCGCCAGGCTTTCTACGAGGCTCTTTGTGACATAATCCCGTTGGTCTTGGAGACGCTGGGCGTCTTCTGCAGCGGCGACGAGTTTGTCCGCGTTAGCCATCAGCGATTTGCACTCCTGGTGGACCTGCGCGAATCGCCCAGCGGAAACACTGCTCTCAAGCTCGGCAATGCGGCGGCCCATCGCTTCCAAATCCGAGGCGCGCCAACGTTGCACCACCACGTCGACCAGCAAGGATGCAACCCTTTCCTGGGCTGCGGCGACGGCGGAGGCTGCCTCCTCGTGTAAGCTATTCCAGCGGTCTTGTTCCCGCTCAACCTGGGCACGGTGGCGAGCAAACGACTCTTTCAGACAAGCTATTTCGTCTTGTGCCTTCGTGGGGTCGCTTCGTCGCAGGTGCGATTCCACTACACTTACCTGAGCCTCGACCTCGCGGAGGCCATCCGGATCGAATCTGCGGGAGAGGAGCCGACCCGCAGCAAAGTCACGCTTCAATTGCAGCAGGGCGGCCTGCTGCTGCCCGACCTGCGCCGCAAGTTGGCTGGCTTCGGCACACGCAACAGCGTCCGCCAGATGTTTGCGGAGCCCCTTCAGTTGCATTGCCACATTGGCGATCTCGCCCTCGTCACCGAGGGTTTGCTCACCGAGCCTGGTCAGATTGCTCCTGATCGATTGCAGTTCCTCTATCACGCGCTTTCCCGCCGTGCTTTGGGCGAACGTGTCAAGCCACGCGATGACCTTAGCCAGTTCCGCCCGCAGATCCTGGCCGCGCCGCCCAACCCGCTCGCGTCGGCGACGTTCCGCCTCCGCAGCACGCTGGGCACGTCGCTCCGCGGCGTGGCTATGGTATTCGGCAGCCAATCCCACAAGAAGAATCGGCGCCACAATCACCGCACAGAATTTTGTCACATCACTCATGACAGTCCTCCGTCGCCCTCAAGAGAATACCGCGAGCCAACATGTTGCGCTCAAGCGTCTCGCGAAAGCCTTTGGGCGGAATTCCCATCCAGTGGAACGTGCCATCGGCGGCGTGTTCGCACTCCAACCAGTAGCCTCGATCATTGGTTTGCGCAATTAGGTGCCGGTAGCGAACGGACAGGAAATGCACTTGTTGATTGTCGGACCCTCGCCAGCGGAGATCGGTGTGCCGGGCAGCGATATAGGGACCATCAACGAGAACATCGAGACGCTTGACGAGGGCTTTCTGCCCCGCACTGCCCTGGCGGAGCAAGTACTCCAGGGTGTAGCCGGTGTAGGACATGAACGTGAGATCCCGTTTGCGTCGGACCGAATCCATGAGATTCACCAACGCCACCGCCTGGGCCAACGGCTCGCCACCGGAGAACGTCACCCCTTCGATTTCCGGAAGGCGGCTCAGCTCGTCGGCCAGCGACGCAACATCCACATCTTGCCCGCCGTGAAAGGGCTGCGTCTCCGGAGCTACGCAGCCAGGGCATCGGAAAGGGCAGCCTTGAAGCCACAGAACGGAGCGTTTCCCAGGGCCCAGGACCGTGCAGCAGTTGTTTCGTCGGGCCACATGCAGGACGTCGCAGTTATCGGGCCACGCTTTCCGGGTCTTGCTCGCGTCTTTCGTTCGCATTGGCATAGCCCTGGCTTTCGTTCTCCCGTGACTGTCGAGACCGGCATGCACTTATCGCAAACCGCGTGCCGACAAAGTAAACTTGCCATTTCCGGCACGTGAGCAAGGAACCATGTGCAAGTCATCCTGCCCATACGAGCAAACTTGTCACTGCCGGTAGCGGGAACGTTACTCGGCACGACGAATCCGCAGTCTTGCGCTCCTTGCGCGGGTATGGCACGTCTTCGTCCGTGCCCAAACCCATCGAGCGTAGCTCCGTCTTCGCGCGGCGGAGGGCGGCGTTCAACCGGCTTTTGATGGTGCCCAGCGGCCTTTCAAGCAGTCGTTCGATCTCCTTTAGGGAGTGGTCGTCGAAGTAGAGCGAGCTCAAGACTTCCTGGTCCTGTCCGTTCAGGCGCTGTACTGCCTGCCGTACCTGCTCCTTCTCTTCTTCATCAACGATGGCCGTCATCAGCAGGAAGGGTAGGGCCAGTTTAGGAACAAGCATGACGTAGGACGTGCGTGGGTGTCGCAAGCACGGACTTGTTACCGAAGTTAGCAAGAACGTTACTTCAAAGTGCTGATTCGAGTATCTTGCAGTGGCTCACGAACAAGGATTCCTGCTTTCTCACGCGGCGGCCGGCGAGCGGCGCTTCTGGCTGTCCTGCGATGGCTGCTTTGCTGCCTTCTGGGACTTTGCGGTCGTGGAGCCGGCACCGGCTGACGGCGCGGTTGGGATCGCGCCTGCCTGTTGAAACAGCCAAAGCAGGGGCACTGCCGCCCGCGGCGGAGCAGGCGCCCGGCTTGCTGAGGGCAGCTCTTCGATAGCCGACGTGGTGAAGTACGCGACTCTTCGGAACCGGGTCTCCAAGCCGAGGACCAAATTGGCGAGCCCCAGGTCCAGCAGGAACTCGCGGATCGGCGAGGAAGGCTTCTTGCCAACGCTTGCCGGCTCACCAGATCCTTGGCGGCACGAGTTGACCGGCACGGCCGAGCTGCGTTTTTGCGCTATGCCAGTCCACGGTGTCTGGGACATAGCGCCCATCTTCGTAACCACGACCGCGATCGGAATTGGGAACATGCCTTCTGCCGAGACGTTCATCTGTTGCTCTAATCGGTTCACAAAGGGCTGGAACACGGACGCCACGTCAGTGGCCGCGGGATTGACCTCAGACCACGCGTTGCGGTCGATCGCCCTAGCTTGGCTAGGTCGGGCAAGGGCTTCGGCAAACGGGTCGATCACCAGCACCAGACCATCCACAAAACGATGGAACCGGTGGCCGCTCATCCTGGCCTCTTCCGTAAAATCCTCGCCGGCCACATCGTACAGATAGATGAGGCCCCCAGGCCCCTTGGCTGTATGGAGCGCCACGTTGAAGGCTCGGGGCCGTGCCATCGAAGCGGTCTTCGCCAGCCGAGCCCCGGATTCCAAGTGCCCGACGAAATCGTGAAGGGTCTTCTGCTGCTGATTGTCGGCGAACTCCACTCGAAGCCCGTATTTTGACGCAAACTGCTGCACGACCTGCCAAAGAGACACAATCATCAGCGTCGTCTTGCCGCTCGATTGGGCCCCGACAAAGCCGATGTGAAGCTCTCGTTCTTTGCCGATGGCTGGATGCACAAGGTCAGCCGAGCAATGGCGGCAGACCTTCGGGAGGGCAAGTCGGCCAAGGAGGTCCAGTGTCGGCAGTTCCGTCTGGCACGTCGCGCAGCAGGCACGGAAGATGCCATAGGGAGAGGGGGTGAGATCTCTTATCAGTGTCGAGCACTTGGGGCAGCGGAAGTAAGGCACTCCACGTTCGTGGTCTGTGGGACAGGTGTATTGGATGCCGAGCAGACGGGCTTTGACGATCGCCTCGCACCTGAGAACGCCGATCGTCGCGAGGACGGCCAGGGCACAGGTGGTTGCGATCACCAAGACCGACCACGACCAGAGGTAAACGTTATGCCCGATAAAGACCTGCATCGTGAGGAGTTCGGCTGCCTCGCTGCATCGGGCCAAGGCAGCTTCGCCAGCGGCACACACCGGTTTATTCCAATGACCGTGTAACGCGACTCCCGCCAGCCCGATGCCTCCCACAACGACGCCTCCGCCGTTCGCCTCAGAGCCGCCGCCCAATAAGCCGGCGATCAGTGCTATGCCGCCGACGATCGCCAGCAAACCGCCGGCCAAACCGAGCAACATCATTGCCAGTACGCACCCGACGTAGGCGAACCCGCCCGCAATGACGCAGATCAGAGCAACGAGCGGCAATATAAGGAAGGCACCAGTCGAGACGATCGCAATAACGCCGATGGTTGTCGGCCTCAAGCAGAAATGCAATCGTCTACGGCTGCGGTCGATCATGGCGTATCCCCTCGGCAAGTGGGTTCCTCGTTGCCTGTGATTGACATACAGGTGCCTCGCTACTCGCAAAGCCCGTGCCAACCGTGTCGCCTCGATAACCCATCCGGCTTGCGCCAACTATCAGGCAAAGAACCACCAACGGGACGGCAGCCGTTTTCTTCCACGGACGGGCGATGCGGTCGATCAGCCGCCGCGGTCGCACGAACTTTGCGAAGAGGTTCCAACGCACATGGGCCTCGTCCGGCCAATTGCGAGACTCCCGCTCGATAAAGGTGAAGACCCACCTTTTGGATCGCTTCGCCACCTCCTCCGTCAAGTCGCGGGCCTGCTCTGCCATTACGACGGTCTGCCGCGACAGGGCCGTTGATCCCGTTGCGCCGAGGCCAACGACGACCAAGGCACAGATCAAGTGCTGACGCCTCCAAAAGTCCTTCCTGATGCGGGATTGCTGCAACATCCCGCAGTACAGACCGCCCGGCCCGCCCAATATGAATGGACCAAGATTTCGGAGCAGGCTTTCTGGTATGCGGCCCAAACTGGGAGAGTCTTCCATGGCAAGCATTCCTTCCAGCGCAGCTTCCAAGACCAGCTTCCCGATGGCCGGACTTTGAAGCCCTTTCAAGCCCATCGAGACCCTTGCCAGCGTCTCTTCGTCCAAGACGGGCCGTTCGAGGAAGGACCGGATGGCCAGGACAGATTCGAGGCCATCTCGGATCTCACCTCGACCCATGTTTCCTACAGCAGCCCGGAACAATGCGAGCACTTGGGAGTCGTTCAAGAGCCTCTCCGGGGAACAATCGAGCAACTGGAACAGAAACGTGTTGCGTTCGTTCCCTCTGTCTAGCACCTCCAAGAGGCCGGGACCACCATGCGACGCCAGAGAGAACACGTCGATACTACCGTTTCGGGCAGCGGCAGCCAGAAATGCTGAGGTCACTTCAGGGCTGAGTTGGCGGCGATCGCGAACTATGTCACCAACCAGCCTAGCGGGCGCGCGGCTGTTGGCCAACAGCGCTGCAACGAGCGAAGGAATGTTTACAGCCGCTCCTCTGTCGCCCGGGAGATTACGAAGCACTTCTCGTAACAACTCGGGATGGTTTATCAGGGTCTCGACCAACGAGCGGGTTACTCCGGCATCCAGTAGGCAAGTCAAGCAGGCGTGCGTCTGCCATCCGGATGGAATCGCAAGGTCGGACAGCAACGGCAATTCGGCCGGTGATGGCGCAAGCCATCTGGCCCGAATAGCGGCTTGCTGACCATTGGATGGAATCCCAGCCATTTGCGTGATCAGATAGGCGCGGGTTTGCCACGGCACGACACGAGGGTCCGTGATATCCGCCAAAACGGCCATGTGTGCTGAAGTCGTTGGGGCGTCGCTTGCAGCCGGGAGGATCTGTTCCACAAAAGCCTGAGTCTGGACCAACGCGCCATGGAGTATGGCTTGCATAGCGGCCTGCTTCGCGATCTCTCGAAAGGCTGCAATCGCGTCAGGGCTCTCTTTCAGGATTGGAACGACCTTCACCGCCAAAACGCCTGTCAGCTCTTGGTCTTCCGTGAAGCGGTCGAGCAACGGCCGCCGGATAGTCGGCTTGTTCAGCAGATGCGATAGGAACCGTGGGTAAGGAGTCAGCTGGCGGAGGTCGTCCTTCGATAATTCGTCCACGAGTTCTGCACGGCACACCAGGTTTAGCAGCGAAGGACGGTCAATTCCGCATTGATCACAGACGGCCCGCAGATTATCAAGCCTGTTGCAGTTACCGGTCATTGCCGCCGTGACTGCATAGTCAACGAACTCGCCTTCAATCGCCACTTGGCTGGCTCGCCCAGTGCAGGTGTTGTAGCCGACCGCCCTACCGAAATAGCAGGAGGAGGGCATATCCGTCTCGGCGGAGTCGGCCGCCCATGTGCCGACCAGTCGGGCAGGGCAACCCAACGGCTGGGACTCATAAGTCGAGAACGTCAGCGTCCTCTGGCACCCCTCGGGCAAGACCCGGGTGAGTCCGTAGACGCAAAGAGCAACGTCCTGCGAGGACGCGGCGAGGAAGATACGCCAGTCTGCTTCCGTCGCAAGCAACGCCGCCAGGACAAAGTGAAACATCCGTTGGCCGTGCTCCGAGGAAAGGAATCGCCTCAAAGCTTCATCGGTAAGGGTCTCGGCGGAATGGATTTCCTCGACATCCGGCAACGTCACCTCGAAGTGGCCATCCGTTCGCTGCCAAGAGTCGCTTTCCCAAGTCTTAATGGCTGCCTCTGCGGTAAAGGCAGGCGGTACATCCAGGAGAAGGTGGGAGAAGAAGTTTCCCGGGCGGTGCGTCGTGGGGTCCTCTCCGGCGGAGACACTGTGGCAGAGAATGGGGCCAAGTTCAGGCGTCTTGAGGAAGGCCAGCCGCACGGGCGACGATGCGGGCGCAAGATGTAAAGGATGAATGTGGTTGGGAAGGCTATACGCCATGTATGGCAGCGCCGCGCGTATGCGTTCCGGCCCAATCCCCGCCGACGCTCCCCGAACCTGAAATCCTTCAGCGCCGTTCAGGCTTTTGCCCGCCGCACACGAAGTATAAAGGACTTGTTTCATTGCTATTTCTCCAAAATCATGCCGGACAGCGCGAGAGGTAGCCACGCTTCCACAGCAGCCAAAGCAATGGATCAGCAACGCGCCGTGGCGAAATCGATCTTAGACTGAGATCCTGGCCGGGCATTTGGCCAAGCGCAGACATTGCGAAGAACTGATAGTCGTCAAACCGTGTTCGGACCAGGTGCGAAAGGTCTGAACAGCCCCATTTCCGCAGGTAATACTCCACTTCCTCAGAGCACTCGCGGCAATCGTCTTCATTAAAGCCGCCCGCGTGCCGACTATCTCGAAGGATAGGTGAGTGATGATCCACAATCCCTTCGAGCATATCGGTCTTTGTAAATGCGACGGCCACCGGAACGGGAATCTTGTGGTCGGCGCGCAGGCCATTCCGTTGCTCGAACAGGTTGATCGTCCCCTGAATGACTTCCCGTGCGTCACCTTGCTGCGGCAAGCGGGCACGCAGGCTAGGCGGAAGCAACTCCGCCATTCCTGGAAGTGCGAATGGGTCGATGAGAAAAATGATCCCAGACGCCGCGGCGATATACCGTGCGAATTGTTGCCGCTTTACGGTATCCTTCAGATCTTCGCCTGCGGCATCGAAGATTACCAGATCAAGTGCCCTGAAGTGTGCGAAGGGGCGTGTGATCTGTTGCGAAGGTTGCAGCGGGAACTGCATCCGGTAGATCAGCGGAATCAGGATGTCAGGATTGACGGCGGCTGGCGGGGTCGAATCAAGCGCCACCGGTTGGGATGAGAAGAGACGAGCACCGTACCTCGCCTTGTAAAGCTCGCGGGAACTTACTGGCTGCATCCTGTCCACCGAAAACGTATCTTGGGCGAACATGCTGAAGCCCACTTCTCTGGCGTAGCGTCCCTCCAGTGCGCTGACGAGCACTCCAAAGCAATTGCTCTTGCCGGCGCTGCGGGCACCAACGATGGCCAGAATCTCGCTATTGAGTTCTCCGCAGGCCATCTTGTGGGGCAAGAACATGTGGCATCGCGGGCAGACCTTCTTGCGATCGGAGGTCGGATCGTGCGAAATCCATGTGCGGCGTAGCCATCGCTTTGCGAAACCTGTTGTGGGCAGCGGTTCGATACGCCGCATATCGGGGACCTGCTTCAGGTTTAAGAAGTCGGCCACCGCCGTATCAGGTTCCGTTGGGCCCACAGCCGACGTTGAGCGGCTTGGTGCATCGCCCAGAAAAAAGCGCTCGAAGCAGAAGGGGCATTGCCTCTTCGGAAACGGCAAAATGAATCCCATGGCAACCCCCTGTCTACGAAGACGACGGGCTGGTTCGACCCCGTTCTGGAATCAATCGCACCCCATCATCGGACGCGCCCCGAACGAGCAGGCGCGTGTTTTCGATTCTCGCGCCTTCCGGCGGTCGGAAGTCCTTCTGCACGACCATTCCCTCCTCGTACTGCTGAGAAGGAACTGCCAGGATAGGAATGCCGTTGCCCACGTCAGATGGTGCTCCGCTTTCGGCTGCCACCAACGTCAGTTCCGGAAGTGTGGCCGTTCGGTCGGCCCGCATCGATAGCCGCCACGGCTCCGTCTTCCCAAAAAGCCGCGACAAGAGCGGAATCCTTTCGACGCGGTAGCGAACGTGAATGTTCGGAGCAATGACAATCAACGCTCTCGCCCCGGTCGTGCGGCCAGATGCGCGTTCCCAACCGTCTTCATGCCGATAAATCGCATAGACCGCAACGTGAATGACTCCAGTGCTCGGATCGATCGGGATAGTGAACCGCTTTTCCGCCATGTAGCCGGGCCGGAAGCAACGCTCAGTGCGGGCTCGGGGGTCGCCGGGGCCAGTCGGGAAGGCGCTCTCACGGACCACAACTTGCGCGATATGCGCCGCTGCAGGCCAGTCCCATGTTGCGGTGACGGATTTCCCTTCGACAGTGAGTTTCAGTCGTTCCACATCGGCAGCCCATGTCAGCGTAATGCTGTCGCCAATGACAGCGGCATCGCCGGCAATGGTGGCAACGATAATCTGATAAGCCGCCCCTAGCGGCAACTGTATTTGGGTGCCGGCCTGCATGGTGAGCGGTACGCTTTCGGTGATGCGTTCGATATCAGCAACGAGCCAGATCTCGCCCCGCGCCGGGCATCGGCCGCGTGACCAGCGATAGACCTGAACCTTTCCGTTGCCCGCCGGCTGCCATTGCACCAGGTAGTGATCCGCTTCACGGTCCACCAGAACCTCGGCGACGGGGGGCGGGGTCTGTGCGTCCAATAGCGCGAGTTCGGCCGCCGAGCACCGCTGGTGAGGGTCCGTCGCCAAACAACGTCGGAGCCAATGCTGCCAGGACTCGGGCAGGGTCTGAATGGTCTGCTCAATTGCCGCCGGGGTCACGGGTTGCTGAGAAGCCTTCTCTTGGATCGATGAGAACTTGCGTGACAAGCAGGACAGAAGTATAAGCCCGAGGCAGTAGATGTCATCATGCGCCGTGGGAGGATTTGATGCACCGACTCCCTTGCCGTTCCCCTTTCGCCGAACAGCCGGAGCCAGTTTCCACTGCCCGTCAACCAAGCAGATACGCTCCGCCCGCACATCGCCATGCACTCGGTTCTCTGCGTGGTAGCGGGCCAATGCCGCCCCGATGCCGGTTGCCAGGTTGCGAGCCTCTTGATCGTCGAGAACGGATCGCCGTGTGAGAACCTGAGTAAGCGTGTCTTTCCATGCCTCCATTGCCATGTAGGAGGCCCCTGCCAGGTCTTGATCCTGACTCTGTCCAACCTCAAAGCAACGCAACAGATGGGTGTGGGGCTGAAGACCATTGAGGTTCTGGAGTTCTTCGGGATCGAAAGCCAGACTGTCGCACGCAATCTCCAGAATGACCCTTGTGCCGCCCCGATCATCAACATGACCGCCCCCGAAGTCAGGCCGAAGCTCGGTGCAAGGATTCTGCGAAAGTCGCTCAGCGCCAAATAGCCAGCCAGCGCAGCCATTGCCGCGAAATGACCGGATAGCATACTGCCCGCAGCATGTATGGCCGATAAGCTCTTCGGGACGCATCATACTGACGCTCCTTTCATGGCAGCGGTTTCCCATTGATCAAGATGCGGCCGTCGTCTTCCGAACTGACCGTCACAGTTTGCCCTGCGCTCGGACGATCTAGTAGAACCCATTGATTCAGGGTGGGCAACACAAGTTCCTCCAAGAGCGTCTTGATTCTCCGGCCGCCCATCTCAAAGTTTTCGCGACGGCGCATGAGCCGGCAGATCATCTCCGAGATCGTGTTACTAAACTCCAGTCGGATTCCGTACTTCTCCTTAGCCGATATGGCGCCCAACGCGAAGAACTTGCGACAGATCGCAGGGATATGTTCCGGACGCACGATATCGAATACGACGACGTTGCCTCCGAACCGGTTAAGCAGTTCCGGCCGTCCAATCTTGTCTATGAAGTGACGCCGGACTTCCGTCAGGTAATGATTGCGAATGGTCGGGTAGTCCGGCAATTCGCCATCCGATTGATACAACGTGCTCTCAAGAGTGGAACCTCCGATGTTTGACGTGAAGATTAGGCAAGCCTCTGAGAAGAACGCAGTTTTCCCGCGGCCATCGGTGAGGCGGCCATCTTCGAGGATTTGTAGGAAGAGGTCGAGCACGCGGGGGTGAGCCTTGTCGATCTCGTCAAAGAGTACGGTGCCGAATGGCCGTTCGAGCAAGCGGTTCGTCAGTTGCCCTCCTTCCTCGTGGCCGAGGTAGCCGGGTGGCGGGCCTATGAGGCGTTGATCAGAATGTTCGTGCATGTACTCGCTCATGTTGAAGCAGGCAAACGCTGATTCGTCACCGTACAATAGTTCCGTAAGTGCCTTCGCCGTTTCTGTTTTGCCGACGCCAGTAGGTCCGCAACCGAAAAACACTCTCGGTTGGCCTCCTTTGCCTGTTGTTCCCGAGAGCGAAATACCACCCACAGCGCAACCGAGCATCTTCGCCACTGCGTCGATCGCATGGGGTTGACCGATCACCCGTTGCTCCAATCGTGGCCGAGCATCACGAATCTTGGTTGGGTCCAGCTTTTCCCAAGGATTGTCTTGGAGGCCAAACTTGTGCCTGCTTATCAACTTCTTCGGCTCACGGATCGAAACCTCTTCTGCCCGGCTCATGCGCAGGATCGTGTCCAATTCCCGTAAGGTGAGGCCATCGGTATTGTCAGTGAACTGCTCAAACACTTTCGTGCGCTGCTCCGCAGACAGGGTATTACCTTCGTGAAAGTTGTCACAGAATAGCTCAATGAAACGACGCCGTTCCTTTGCGCCGGGCTTCGGCAGGTGGACCAAACTGATGAATGGATTGCCCTGGTACAACCAAGGCGGCACTGCGGCCAAGCTTTCCGCGACGATTATAAGGCAGTTCTTGCGGCCTTGATGCTGTCCCTGCTGGACGTAGGCCGCTTCCCGCGTGATCTTCTTGAGTAGGGTGATCGCCTGTCGCTCGGAATCAACCTGCTGCTTTGGATCAGTAAACAGCTTGTCTCCAACATCCACGATCATGGCAGCAAGCGTCTCCGTTTGCCGTAATGCCTGGCGCATGACTGGCAGCACCTGTTCCAGGGTTTGCAATGTAGGGATGCGTCCCGATACCGCCGGACGAGCGGTCTGTTGTGCTACCGGCCGAACCGGCTCCGGTGAGGAGGACCACGGCGTATCAGTCCTCGAAGTCGTCGGGGAAGTTGCGGGGCCAGAGGCAGGATTCTGCTGAGGCGGGGTACTGGCAGAGAAAGCGGTGCCCTGCGCTCCGGAAGAGCATGGGCCTGCAGCACGCAAGAAGGCTGCCTGCATTTCGTTGGGCTCAGCCAGCCGGAAACCATCAACAATATCATACCAGCCCACGACTTCGACGCCCATTGCTCGCAAATACCGGTTAAGGAACTCCGGCAACGGCATGTATTCGCCATTGAGCAGAACGTGGTCCAACACGTTGCCATCAATGATAAGGCACTGCCCCCGCGTCAACTGGTTGTGAAGGTCGGTCATCCAAAGTGACGAGGTTTCGCAGTTGATCATGGCTCGGACTCCGGCGGTTACATGGTTCTGTTTGTGTCTTACGCAACTTCGGTGCCATTACTACGAGTTGGGCCCAGACTCAGGCTAGGAGAAGGCGCAAATCTGCTGTTGAGCAGGCCTTGCACTGGAAGCATCACGATTCTCCCGCCCCGCTAGGTGCGAAGGGCAAGGACGCCCATTCTGGCGACAGACTGAGCCCTGGCCCCGAGGCTTAATAGGATACGAAAACGGATTCGGCGTTCGATTTGGTCGCTCCTACGCTCTGCGATTCAGCGGTCTCCCGATGTTGCGAAAGAGAAGCATCTTGTGTGCCATCTCAAATGCGGTTGCCGTTCTTCTGAGAAGAAAGGAATGTGTAATAACAATGTCGAAACATGTCTGTTACGGTCAGTAGCGAAAATGGAAGTCGCAATAGCAGGCCCAACCCTTGACTGTCAGCAAATGTCAGCCGTAGCCGATCTCGCGGCCAATTGAAAGGACGAACAAGACCGGCAAAGGTTCGCCTTCCGGTAGAACGGAAATGGGAGGCGAAACTACAGATGGCGCTGGTTGCGCGGGCCAGCTGTACAGCACGGGGGCTTAACCGGAATCCGCCCAGCCAAAGCTGGCATGGTAGCGGTCATGATACCGCCCCTAACCGAATTGTCACTTTGCACCGCACCCCGTCACCAGCTAACCGAAAGCATGACTTAGCCCTGTGGCCATCAGCCGGGATTCAAGGGACGCGGGTGGTCGTTCCGGTAGCAAACTCGGGAGAAGTGGCAGGTTCCATCGGTCATGACGCTTGCTGGCGCGGCGGCTAGTTGGGTGCGCCCACTTGGGGCTCGTCTTGGGTGTCTGGTTGTTCGCGGGTCCTCTTCGCGATCAGCCGTTGGAGGATCTTATTCTGCTTGAGCTTTTCATTGCCAGGTCGGTTGACGAACTCACGGACCTGCTCAGCAACTCCGTCTACTTTCAGGAGTCTACCCACCACATCCTGCGGGCCTCTATGTTCCCAGTCTTTGCCAGTTACGTATCGGGCGATCTCGGGCGTATCCTTCTCCCTCCCGCAAAACAGCGACCAATTTACGAGCGCTGCAATTACAGTGTTTATCTCCCCATCAAGTTGCTCATTGATGGCACGGATTTCAGCCGTGCTGAGGCCGTCCCAACCTTCCGGAGCAACCGCGCGGCGCAACACCAACCCGACGGCCTCCGCAATGTCTTGGATCGCTACCTGTTCCTTCGGCGTGCCTTCTCGTTGGTCGAGTTCCCGCAAGGGCGGCTCAAGAACAGTTTCGGGGGGCACACTCGCTGGTTCTCTCGTCGCCTTCTTCGCCCCATTCCTTTTCGATCTTCTCGACTTTTGCAGCCGTCGCCAAGCTGCCTCCACGTCCTCCCTTAAGAGCACGTTCGGACCGCTCATGCCCACAGCAGCTTCGTTCAGCACTTCCTGCAAGTGACGCACGTTTCCGGGAAGGTCTGGCAACTCAGCGAGGAACTGACCGGCAGTATCATCTAGTTCTAGTTCTGGATGCACCATGCGCAAGCAATGCTTGGCAATTGGCACGATGTCGGCACGCCGCTTCCGAAGTGGCGGCAGCTTAATCTCTACTTTTCTCAGTCGGTAGTACAAGTCCTCACGAAACGTCCCGGCCTTAACCATCTCTGCCAGATTTCGGTTAGTAGCAGCGATCAGCCGCACATCGATATTGACCGGAGTATCTTCACCAAACGGCAACATCGTGCCTGTTTCTAGGACACGCAGTAGCTTAACCTGAACTTCGAGCGGCAACTCGCCAACCTCGTCTAGGAATAGCACACCTCCGTCTGCCGTCCGAAAGGCGCCCAAGCGACCTGTCGCGGCCGTTGTGAAAGAGCCTTTGGCATGACCAAACAATTCAGAGTTAGCCGTTTCGACATTCCCTTGGAACTGTCCGCAATTGCGTTCTACGAATGAGCCCTGCGCCCGCGGACTGCTGTCGAATATGAACCTAGCCAGTCCTTCCTTGCCGACGCCGGATTCACCCAAGATCAGGATGTTCAGTTTCTTTTCTTCATCCTTCGCTTCCTTCCAGGCACGGAAGAGGATTCTAAGCATCCGCCGGTCTTCGGCGACAAACTGGTCCGGTACGGACATCGCAGCCCGTAACTGGGTGGGAGTCACATCCGGTGAGCGAAGCAGGTGAAAAACCAAGTCGATGTCCGAAGCGCCGCTGCGATGGAGGTATTGAAAGCCTCGCGAACGAACGTCCCGGATCAGTTCTTTAGCCGCCCGGCTTGTAAGTACTACAACCGGCATAGCGGGTGGATTCTTGATCAACCATGGCAGGATGTTTTCCGTGCCAAAGTGGGTATTCTCGGGGCCTTGTCCATGCGTATCCGGCCGCCCCACGTTGAATACCACATCCACGAGAATTAAGGCAAACCGGTGCTTACCCAGAAGTTTCTTGACATCACCTAAGTCATTCACGAACCCCTTCTCTACATCCCATCGCTGCCCGGCGCAGAAGCGAGCACGGGCCACCGTCCCCTTCGTCACGACGTTCCCTTTCCGGTCGGCATCAATGAGTCGGAACCGCTGGCAAAATGCCCGGCGCATCTCTTCCAGTTCTTCAATCGCCTTGCCCTCCAGCACCGGTTTACCCTTGTGTTTCAACGAAAGTCGCCCCAGCAAATCATCAATTACCAGGATCTCTGGCAGTGGGGAAGCGGTTGGCTGCGGCCAAATCACCCGATCTGGCACCTGGCGTCGAAGAGCAGATACCTCTTCAATCTTCTTGGCTAGGTCTTTGCATTCCTCTGGGGCTAGTTTCTTCCCTTGAAGTGCCAAGAAGTTGTTGACATCACGATCAAGAATCTGCAAAGCCCCAAGCAAGCCGTTTGCCAACTCTGCAAGGGACTGCGCGCCGACACGGTAATCGTCCAGGAAATACTCATGGACCCACTTGGCAGTCTGCGCGCGGAAATCTGGCGGCCATGCCGCGAAAGAGGGCAATTGTAAGACTTGTCGGGGAGACAGGGCTTCGGTCAGCCCACGAACCCAGTGCTGCAGCCTGGGGTAATCGTCCTTCCACCGCTGCAACTGCTCCGGGATCTGCTTCGTGCCTCCCGCATTGCGCACAACATCAGGCAGTCTTTCAAACCAGTTATGCCAGAGCGACAGCCGCTCGGCATGCCATTTGACAAACGCGATCAAGTGAAACTGACTCATGTCTGCGCCGTGACCTCCCCGATCTGCCCCGCGACCTTCGCCATCTGCGCCGTGACCTCCGCCGTCAGACGATCTAGCGCATCGTCAACAGTCTTCTTCAGGACCGATTGGTCTTTCGGGTTGGCTAGAGACTCTCTAAGCGACTTCAGCGAATAGTTGGCCAGAAACTCCATGAGCGACTTTGCTGTGTCCGCTTGGCCCGGCACGGCACCAGCCAAGTCGATGGCCGGTTGCAAAAGAACCGCTAGGACAACATCCGCTCGTTCGTCCTGCGTGGAGGCACCGTCTTCCAACTTCGCGGTAATCTCGTGCCGTATCACTTCCAATGCTACTCGTAGCGCAAGGCGTAACACGGGCGCGTCCAGTCCCAAAAGAGTCTGGACGTTGGGATCGTCGGGTAGATCGCTTTCCGAACGAAGGAACGCCAAGATTGCCTGCCACCTCTCGGGGCTAAGGTTGTACCATCCCCCAACTAGTCCGAAAACCCGCCTGCGTTTCTCCTCAGGTAGATCGTTCCTCAAGTCTTCGAGGTATTGTAGATTCGCGTCCGCGGAGCCTTGGACGTACAAAAGGGCATGGATGTATTTAGAGACGATTGGTTTAAGATCCTCAGATAGGCTCCACTTCCCATGCGTCACCCCGACAAAACGCTGATGGTTCGCCATCAGCGTTTCCTGATCTAGCGTCTCTGGGCTTCCAGGACCCTCGATCGTCGGGAAGTCTCCACCAAGGGCCACCACTGGTATTTTAGTGCCGCTCATTGTCTTAACCTCATAGTAACGGCGACCACCGAAGGAGGAGTTTCGGCTGCGTATTGGACGTTACGATACGATACCCGCCTGCAAACTCCCGCATTGTCAGGAATCGCCCCCACTCGCCGTCAGAAGAGATTGGCGGAGCGCACTTCCGGAAAGCTCGGAATCGCGATTCCAAGTGAAAAGCCTCCTCCTTGGGTCCCCTGGTTGTCGGTCCTCTCGGCGCGAAGTTGTATTCGCGGATTGCCTTGACTATTTCGTAGTCGGTGAACTCCATTTCGAGTTCACCTGGCTTAATCACGAGCCTGCACAGTCGTGACGTTCTCTTCTCATCCGCCTCGGTGGCCACAATGAAGTCGCATACGCACATCAGGAAACGAATGCCAGGGCGGCTAGGTAACGTGATTCCGCTCCCGATGATGATATCGGTCTTGCTCTTCAAGTCCCTCGGGCCATCCCAAAGCTTGCCCAGGAGGTATCCACACGCATCACATAAACATTCTTTACATTTGATCTTCTTCCTTGACATCATGGGGTCGGAGATGGGGTCGCTCAGGAATTGTTCCAGCGTCTTGCAGGTGTCATCATCACCAATCTCTAATAGGGATTTCCAGACGTTGTCGCAGTCCGACTCTGGCCCTTCACCTCCAGAATTGAGCGATTCCGACCAGTGTGGACTAAAGAGATTCTTTACTCGAACACGCGATGGCCCTGTATACTTATCATGATCGCTAGAGTATAGCAAGGACTGGTCGTCCGGCCTCAGCCCAACTTCCAGTAATCTGAGGATTCCCTCTATCGCCTTGTGGAAGTCCTCGCGAAACTGTCGCCTTTGCCTCTGCCGTTTCTCGACTAAACGCGTGGTGCAGAAATGGACCAACCCAACGACTAACGGTCGAAGATGGTCAGCAAACGAATGGAAACGAGTTTCCTCGAAAGGAACGCCTGGCCGCTCAAGCCCCAAAAACGTGCCGCCAACAAATTGACAGAGCTGCGGTTCGTTCTGATCAAAAGTCTGGCCGAGTCTAAAGAGGACGCTTGTCCTGGTCAGCTTCTCTTGCCGGCGTAGAAGTAGTTCCATCAAATAGCCAAACTTCTCGTCATCGTTCGTGGGCATGGTCTTGGGGAAGTGCTCAATTAAGTCGCCCCACGACACGAGTAAATGTCTCTTTTCTCCCGCCAGGTAATCAAAATAGGCTGACGCATGATAGTTCGCGTGGAGTTCCGCTGGACCTGGAAAAAGATGAGGAACGACCTCATACGGGTCCTTGTACTTGGTCCACCAATTGGCTTTGCTCCAATCCTCGATCGTCACCCCGCTTGCCAGATCCTGCAATGCTCGTGCATACCAGATCGGCCAATCGTCAGCAGGCGGCTTGTGAGTTAGAAATTGGTCTGTGGTCTCGCCGCTGGCAACGAATCCCGTATGGTCATCCGCCCCTCCGATTCTTTCAAGAGTTGCTTGCCGTTGCCGCTTGAACCACTCGAAGGTTTCCCCCGGTGCCGAGTAGATCGCATCCGCGAGTGTGCGGAACGACTTTGCGTCAGGGTCCTCAAGCCAGGAAGAGCCGTGTTCATCGAGCACCGAGAATGGTACAAGCCGTGCAGGCAAGCCTTCCAATTCTTCGGTGGTCTCACATACGAATTCGCGAAGTAGGACTTCCCTTCCGACCAGCAAATTCGTTGGGTCGGAATGATAAAAAATTGTGAGTTGCCCTACCCCCAGCCGTGTGAAGGCATCCCGCACACTCTTCGGCTCCGTTTGCCCAGCAGCACCTAGAGAGATGCCCTGAAGTTCAGACAACGCCTCGTGGACCAGAGGCACCGCTCGGACGAGTCTAAGAACTTCGTCTGCCAAGAAATCAACGGCACATAAGTCGGGAATGAACTCGACAAGCGGGTTTCCCCACCGCGTTTTTCGGTTGTTGTCAAGAAGCAGTTCACTTAGTTCCTGGCATGCGCGAACCCGTAGGAGGCAACGCAAGGAGTCAAGAGTCGCCAGTAGGTCGGTGAATAGCAGTCGCTGAATAGCACAGAGGTTCTCTCTGGCCCGGAGTCGCACATCCTCGTCCGCGGCAGGCGCGGTCGAGGGATATCGATAGTACAAGGCTGCATAGTAAGGCCACAGGCAGTAGGCAGCAGCGATCTGCGCCAGCTTTTCCTTGCCGGTGGCGCCCGATCCAGGAACTGCTTTCCCTTCTGTGGTGACGGCACCGCCAAGTTGAGCTTGATGCTCCAACCGATCGATAATCGTTGAGTCGCAGCCCGTCACTGGCGACAGGTTGCCTAGGGAGGCCAAGTTACCCCAAAGCCTTTCGCCAAACGCGCGAATCTGCTTCAGCGGGTCGCAGCTCATTTCATCGGCTCAAGTTCAACGGTTCCTCCCGGCGAGGCTCTCACGCCCGCCGAGCTTGATTTGCGGCTCGCGCCGCTCGACGGTCTTGTATACTCGTTCCAGTCACAGTCAGCAATCCTCATCGCCATTTCTCGATTCCGATGCCAGGTAAGTCTGCTAGGCCGGCAGATCACACGCGATGCGAATTCTGGCCGAGCGGAGGGGAACCTCTGGGAGATGCTTCGTTCAACGCACCCCTTCTACTAGCCAGTCGATGCCCATGATTTCCTCGTGAGAGAGTGTTTTGCCCGCTGGAACTCGCTCCTTGCCAGTGTTGTCGGAGATTGGCCCAGCGTACGCGGCCAGTTTGCCGTCGATGATTTTCTGGCGTGCGGTTTGGACCTCCCGTTGGACCTCGCCCGGAACCGCAGCCGAAAAACCCGTCATCCCTACGTACCCCTCCTTTAGGCCACCGGTAGCGTCCTCGCCACCTTTCCATTTTCCTTGCAGCATCAGTCGAATTTGGTCGTAGTACAGCTTGCCCCACAACCAACGCGTGCCAGTAAGACATCTGGCGGGTGCGAACCCTGATAGATCAGCGTTGTGTCCGATCAACCATACACCCCGTTTTTCGGCAGCTTGGGCCACCCCGACAGAGCTATCCAGCACGCCGCATACAACGTCATGTCCCTGGTTGATCAGCGCTTCGGTTGCCTGCCCTGCAAGGACCGGATCGAACCAGTGGTTGATGAAAGTGACCGTTGCCGTCACTTTTGGGTTCACTGATCGGGCTCCAAGTACGTAGGCGTTGAGTTGCCATTTCATGGGAGGAATCGGATGGGCCGCCACGATTCCCAGTTTGTTCGTCTTGGTCATCCGCCCAGCAACAATCCCCATGAGATACCAAACTTCGTACATCTTGACAGAATACGAGCCGACATTGGGGGACCGCTTGAACCCCCACGCCTGCAAGAACCGCACATCCGGATGGCGGCCGGCAACTGCGATTGTCGCATCCTGATAACCGAAGGAAGTAGCAATGACAACCTTGACCCCGGCCTCGATCGCTCGTTCCATCACACGTTCCGCCTCGCTAGTCTCCGGGATGTTCTCCAGGACGCCGGTACGAACCTCTTTCCCCAGCGCTTGGTCCACAAAGAGCCTGCCCTCGTTCTGGGAATAATTGTATCCCCAGTCAGACACGGGCCCGTTAACTAAGAAGGCAATCTGAGTACGTTTCTCGGATGGACTGAACCCGGAGAAGCCAGTGGGGCCTTCAGAGCCGCGGTTGCAACCGAAGCAGGCCACCAGCGGCAATAGGCTACCGAGAAGAATCAACATCAAGCGTCGCGTCGAAGCTTTCATTTCCAAATCTCCTTCAATGGATGGAGTGATATTCTCAAGCTGCCAGGGTACGTTCTTCCTACTGTTCGGCGTTGGCAACTTCCGCAGGCATTGCCGTCCGTTTGCTCCAAAGGTGCGCAGCGGTAAGCGCGGCGATAGTCACGATGTAAGGCAACATGGATAGGAGGTAGGGAGAAATTGAAATCCCAGCCGCCTGAGCGTTTAATTGAATGGCGATCAGACCACCGAAGACGTATGCACACGGGAGAGCATAGATCGGGTTCCACCTTGCCAAGATAACCAACCCGATCGCCACCCATCCGCGGCCTGCGATGATGCCATCGAGCCAAGTGTGCGAGAAGCCCAAGACAATGTGTGCCCCGGCCAGGCCAGCGAGCGAAGCGCCTACTGTCACGCAAAGCAGACGGATTCGCACTACGGGGACACCTTCGGCCCGTGCGACCTCAGCGTTTTCTCCCGATGCCTGAATGAGCAGACCGAGGTTTGTGCGAAACAGGACCCACCACATTACTGCTGCTATGGCGATCGCAAGATAGACTACGATGTCTTGGGAAAGAATTGCCGGCCCTAGAAACGGTATTTCATTCAGGACCGTCAACCGCAGAGATGGCAGCCCCGGCAGCGGACGGCCAACAATAGGGGCCCCCCAGAAACCAGCAAGCCCCTTTCCCACGAAAAACAAACATAGCCCGCTTGCCAGAACCTGGATTCTTGCGACGACCGTCAGCGTAGCGTGGGTCAACCCCAGTAATGCCCCTGCAATGCTGCCTGCAATGAGAGCGAGGACCGTACTGCCGGTGGCAAGTTGAACCCAAGCGGTGGTCATTGCACCTAGTGCCATCGCCCCTTCCAACCCAAGATTCACAATCCCAGATCGTTGGGCCAAAATCTCGCCCAGAATAGCCAGCAGAACGGGAGTGCCCGCCGCAATAGCGCTGCCGAGGATCAGTCCGGTCAGTTCCACGAACTATATTTCCTTTCCCGTTGTAGCACTTGCCGCACAGCACGCACTTGCTCCCACTTGGCGAGAGACGACTGCCCCAGCAAGACGAACAAAAGGAGCAATCCCTGAACGACATCCGCACTAGCTGCGGGAAGGCCGCTCATGATCTGAAGGCTGTCCGCACTGGATATCAGGCCAGAAACGAGCACCGAGAGCGGAAAGAGCAGCCAAAACTGGCCGCGACACATCCACGCCACCAAGAACCCCGAGTAGCCGAAGCCTAGCGAAATATCGGTTCGCAGGCGATGCTGCACCCCCGCAATCTCGTAATAGCCGGCAAGGCCCGCTAGCATACCGCCGCAAACCAGACTGCCGAACCAGTACCAACGGACGGGGATGCCGACCAGCGATGCCGTGCGCACGTTGAGTCCCACCGTGCGCAATTCCACACCGGTTCGTGTGAGACGCATCACAGCCACGATCACCAGAGCGACCACCAGTACCAGGAGTACCCCCCAGTGCAGGCGAGTTCCGAAAATGGGCGTCAAGATCGCGGCGGGGGGAAGCGGCTCGCTCATCGGCCAGCCGTGACTGGCTGGGTCTCGCATCGGCCCATGCACCAGATACTGCACTAGCGAGATCGCAACGTAGTTCAGGAACAGAGTGACGAGAGCTTCATTTACCCCGAACCGCATCCGTAAAACACCAGGAATCGCTGCCCACATTCCACCAAGGAGGATGGCTCCTAGGACCATTGTGGACACCATCAATCCAGAGTTCCCAACGAGGCTCAGGGCGAGAACGGTGCCGATCGCCCCCAAGTGAAGCTGTCCTTCACCGCCAATGTTGATCTGTCCGCTCTGGGCCGGAATCGCCGCTGCCAAGGCGCACAAGAGCACGGGCACCGTGCGCAACAGGGTTTCCGACAGGCCCAGCCGCGAACCAAAGGCCGCGTCGAACAATGAGATGATGGTCGTGTCGGGGCGGCGCCCGACCAAGAGCAAAGCCAATGACAGCCCAGCCAGCGCCAAAACGAGTGCGAACAACAGGTTGGCGATGGAGATCAGTCGGCGCAAAGCGACTGCCCTCCTCCCTTGCCATCTTGCGAGGCCCCATCTGAATGCGAAGCCTCTGTAAGCGCAAGGCCAATCGCCTGCCGGGTGACCTGTTCGCCGCTCAGCTCGCCAACTACGCGCCCACGCGAAAGTACAACCACACGGTCGCACAGCGCGCACAACTCATCCACATCCTCGGAATAAACCACGGTGCAACGACTTTCGGGTTGCTGCAAGATTCTTTGACGAACAAACTCCGCGCTGGCAATGTCGAGCCCAGCCGTAGGATTCACGGCCAATAACAGATCCGCCGCGTACTCCATTTCTCTTGCGAGTAATACCTTGCGCATGTTTCCGCCCGAAAGATTTCTTGCCTTCTCTCCAGGGTTCGTCGGGCGGATGTCGTAGTCCTCAATCAACCTACCGACGAAAGCGGTGGCCGAATCTCGACGTGACTTGCGCCACGCATGGCCCAACAGTTTTCGTTGCCGCAGCGCAAGGTTCTCGGCAATTGTGAGGTCGCCAACCAGGCCCGCTGCGTGTGGGTCCGCCGGCATAAAGCCAATAGTGTGGCGGTGCTTTTGCACCGCGCCAACCCACTCGACATTTCCCTGTTCAAGGCGCACCGACTCCCCATAAATGAGTCTTAGGAGGGCTGTCGCCCCACTTCCGGCACGGCCTGCAATGCCGACGATTTCGTCGCGATTGAGTTCAAAGTCCACGCCACAAAGCGGAGCTTCGTGGGGTGATTCCCGAACAGTCGATACGCCCTTGAGTCGGAGCAGCGGTCGCGGCGAATTCGTACTCTCATGCCAGTGGCGGCGTCGGGCCAATCGCGTCGTGACACCCGTGCTCGACCAAGCGGTTTGGGCGAGGTCCTCGCATTCCGGCAGCGCCGAGTCCTTCCGCCCCAGAATCAGCTCCGCAAGGTGCTTCGAGTTCGCTTTGGCCCGTTCCAAACGTCCCACGACTCGGCCCTTGCGAATCACCGTGAACCGGTCCGCGTGCTTTGTGATTTCTGGCAGTTTGTGCGAAACCACAACGATTGCATAGCCCCGGTTGGCGAGAGAACGCAATTCTTCAAAGAGCCCCTCCGACTCTTGTGGCGTCAAAGCGGACGTCGGTTCGTCCAGCACAAGAATCCTCACGTCGCTCGTGAGCAGTCGCCCAATCTCTACCAACCGGCGCTGATGGGGGCTAAGGTCGCGAACTAACACGTTCGATGCTATTCTCGTTCCGCCCAGGAATTCGGGCCTACCCCGCGAGTCGCCATCACCTGAATCGGCCTCGTCGCTCGTCGCCCGAAGGTGCTCGCACGGTCGTTCGTCCAGAGAATCGACCTCAGTGGGACTACGGTCAGGCCGAATTTCTCGGGGTAAACCAATCCCCTGTTCGTGGACAGAGAATTGTGCCGGGAGGAGGCGTGCGGTGGCAGCCCCGAGCCTTCCTGCTAAGCGAAGATTCTGACCCACGGTCAACGTGTCGATCAGCGATCCTGCTTGATGTACAACGCCGATCCCTAGCGCCCTCGCATATCGTGGATTAGCAAGGCTCACTACCTCACCGCCGATTTCCAGATGCCCGCGGTCCGGAGACAGGATTCCCCCTAAGATCTTTACGATCGTGCTCTTCCCCGCGCCGTTCTCTCCTAAGAGAGCATGTATCTCGCCCCAGTAGAACTCAGCGGTCACCTTCTCACATGCCAAGGCTCCGGGGTAGGCTTTAGTGACCCCACGGAGCGCAACAGCGATCGCCTTCCGTTCGGTCATCACGATCGGTCCACGGCTTTCCAGGGTTTGTGTGTAAGGCATGTGCGACTGTTTCGCAAATGTCGAGCCATTGCAAGCAAACAGTCCAAATGGGCGGGGAACAAAGGACTTAGAGCAATTTTACCACCTGCATTACGTCGTCCCCGCATGGGGCCGGCTTGCGGCATGACACTGCGGGTATCAATACTGATACTCATGGTAGCGATCGCCTCTATCTGCGTCCACCGCAATTGGGGCAGCATCCTCCCTCCGAAAACACCAGCGGAGCAGGATTTTCGGGGACGGCGCTAGCTATTCTCGCCCCGGATGCCACATGGCGCACGCTTTGCAGAACCGCTATCTGTCCACGCTTTTGGGCACGCGCCGCGTCTGCAGCCTCGGCGTTGAGTAACCTTCGTGGCCATCGGTTCGTCGGGCGTCCCGTAAGCAGCCGTGGTCCGCAACTATCGGAGCCGTTCAGTGTGTGGAATAGCCGGCATTGTGAGCAAACGCATCGACCGTGGAGAACGGGAGGCGCTGACTTGGCGGATGGTGCAAACGTTGCGCCACCGCGGCCCAGACGATCAGCAAATGGCGTCCACCGGTTGTGCAACGCTGGGCGTCGCCCGGTTAAGTATCGTTGACCGTGCGGCAGCAAAACAACCGATGGCGTTCGAGTTGGGCGGGAAGCACGGACTAATCGCGTACAACGGGGAAGTATACAACTTCTTGAACTTGCGGCAAGAATTCGTTGAGCGGGGCGTTCGATTCGCAACTTATTCGGACACGGAACTGGTTCTTGCCTCGCACTTGCAGCACGGGCACCGCGCCCCGGTCTTGTTCGATGGGATGTTTGCTTATGCCGTTTGGGATGCGGCAAGCGAAGAACTAATCCTGGTCCGCGACCGGCTTGGGATCAAACCCTTGTTCTACGTCGATCTAGGCGACGCTTTTCTGTTTGCCTCCGAGCCGAAGGCACTATTTCACCATCCGCGCTTGGCCCGAAATCTCGACCCTACTGCTATGCTGGAGTATTTCCTTCACGGTGCTACGTTCGCTTCGGGGTATGTTACCCAGCAGCGTAGCTTCTTCGATCGCGTCCGGCAACTACTCCCCGGCCATTTCCTGGTCTGGAACTCCCACGGCTCGCGAATTGAGCGGTACTGGTCGTTACTCGACGAACCGTCGGGCAGTCTGTCGGATCGAGAGGCCGCACAAGAACATATAGCCGAAGAGATTCATCAGGGCGTGCAGGCGATGCTGATGGGTGAGGTGCCTGTCGGCACAGCACTTAGTGGAGGGCTGGATTCTAGCCTCATCACTTCGGAAGCAGCGGCTGCCTGCTCAGGAGAACTGGTGTCAGCCTGCATTACTTATCGCGAGGATCACAACGATACGGATGCCCACCATGCCGAGCTTCTCTCGAAATGGCTCAACCGGCGGCGACCAGGTTCCCATCATTTGGAGTACACCCGACTTGACGAGCAGACATACTTGCAGAACTTGGATGAGATGATCGCCGCCTTCGACGAACCGCACTGGGAGATTCGGCAGCTAGCGATGTTCGAGAATTACCGCACCTTGGCGCGACTGGGGCAAACAGTCGTGCTCACTGGAGAAGGTGCGGATGAGCTATTCCTTGGCTATTACCAGAAGTTTCCCGGTTTCCGTTCGCCACAGATCACCAAGCCCGCCGACTTCGCCGCGATCTGGCGTCAACGTCTTCCTTTGGTGAAGCAACTGCTAGCTCCTGCTTTTGCCTCGCGTCTGCTTTCAACTGAACTGGCCAACGACCTAATCGACCACACCGTCGGAGCATACCTCTTGCCCTACTGGCAAACATCGGGGGATCGGCTGCGAGCGGTCCAAGCTTGGTATATGCAGACCTTTCTTCCGTGGCTCCTAATGGTCAATGACCGCTGCAGCATGGCCCATAGCTTAGAGGGGCGATTTCCCTTCCTGGCTCGGCGTGTTGTGACGTTGGCTTGGCAGCTACCGCCGGAATGGAATATCGGTGACTCAGGAGGACCGCAAGAAAAGGTGCTGCTGCGATACGCCTCGCGGCATCGCCTGCCCCAGGAAATTTGGCAACACCGGGCAAAGTCGCCCTTGCCCGTCCCCCAAGACGTGGCGTACCATCGTGCTATTGCTCACAGGCTTGCCGTGGAAATTGAAGGCGCCCCCTCTGAGGTGTGGGATTGGCTCAACCGAGACGCCATCGTTCAAATGATTTCCTGTTTTCGCGAACGTGTGGACCACGTTGGCTCTTACGAGGGGGACGCGCTGATGGCTTATATTCCCTTGGGCGACAGGCCGGTCGTTAGGACCGTGAATCTGTTTGCGATACTCTCATTCCTCCGTTGGTGTGAGGTGTGCCTAGGGCTGGAACCAAAGCGATCAATGAAATGACTTCGATCCAGAGACCAGTTGTCGAAACGACGGCCGATGTTCCCGAGAACTGGCTGAACATTGCTGCTCAACTTCCGGACCGACTTCCCGGGCTACAACGGGCCGATGGGCAGCCCGTCACGCACGCCGAACTAGCCCAGTTGTATTCGACTGAGTGTGCCCGTATCGAATTGCTGGCTGACCATTACAGCCACGACCACACCATTCCCATTCCTCCGCCCGTCCGGCAGGAATACCGCAAGTACCGGCCCACGCCGTTTTGCCGTGCGAAGGGGCTGGAAGAACGGCTGGGGTTTTCTGGACGAATCTATTTCAAACGCGAGGACTGCAACCCGACCGGGAGCCACAAACCAAACACAGCTATCCCGCAAGCCTACTATGCAAGTTTCCAAGGTCTAAGCGAGTTGGTGACAGATACCGGTGCCGGCCAGTGGGGTACTGCGTTAGCTTGGGCGTGCCACAATATGGGGCTAAGATGCACAGTTTTCATGACTCGCGATAGTTTCCTCAGCAAACCGTACCGTCGGTACATGATGGAGCTATGCGGCGCGAAGGTAATTGCCTCTCCCAGTAATGTGACGGCGCATGGGCGGACGCTCCTCGAAGCCAACGCATCCCACTGTGGGTCGCTCGGGATCGGCATGGGTGAGGCAATGGAGTACCTTGCGGACCGAACGGAAGCTCGCTTGGCGCTGGGGTGCATGTCCTATTATGCCGCACTTCATCAAACGGTGATCGGGCAAGAGCTAGTGGGACAATTGGGGCGGGAAGCGATAGTGCCAGATATCCTTATAGGATGTGTAGGCGGCGGATCAAACTTCGTCGGTTTCGCTGCCCCATTCCTCGTCAACGTCTTCACACATCCCGACCTCCCCAGACCGCAGTTCGTGGCCGTGGAATCAGCCAACGTCCCGGTACTGACCCAGGGCCGCTATGAGTACGAGCACGCTGACGCTTTTGCCCTCACGCCCCGCGTGAAGATGTATACGCTCGGCCGGGACTTTCTCCCGCCAGAAATCCATGCGGGTGGCCTTCGTTATCATGGGAAGACGCCGATCCTATCGCTCTTGGTAAACAAAGGGCTGGTCTCCCCAGCGGCCATTTCACAGGAGAAGGCGTTCCACGCCGGCAAGCTCTTCTTCGAGACCGAAGGGATCTTGCCGGCACCAGAGTCATCTCACGCCATCGCGCAGGTGCTCGTCGAAGTGGAAATCGCTATGCACCACGGCAGAACGCCAACAATCGTCTTCTGCCTTTCTGGTCATGGCTACCTTGATCTGGAGGGATACGCTCGCGCTCTCGATCTTGACAGTGCCCCGTGCAGGTCTGACCTAGAACCCGTTGCGACTGACCGCTTGCGTTAGTTCGCAAGGAGGAACAAGCATGCCGCCCGATTTGCATCGTTCTTGGCTCTATCTGGGCGCATACCTTCTACGGCGCTTCCCCGGAGCCCACCTTGTAAATTACTCTTGCCCCAGGTGCTTCGAGTACCTATTTGCACCGATCAGTGGTTTGCCAACATCTGGCTCTGGGTGTTTTTGTTGGGAGGAACAATCACGCCAGGTAGCACCGCAGTTGATAGCTGGTGTACAACCAGCTGCGCACGGTGAAATTGTCATCATCCGCTACGAAGGCGCGCCACAGGGGTACAGCCGGCCGAAGGATTGGCCCGACATCCACCTTGATGTTCTCTGCTCGCCAATGGCGATCTTTTCCCTCTTGCCGGATGAGAATCGGGGATGCACTCGCTGGATTGTGGTTGATCCCCATCAACGCATCAGAAACTCGCAGGACCAACTGGCATTGGCACAAATACTAGCGCCTGGGTTGCAGCTTTGGGACGACAGCCAGGCGCTCCTCCTCGTCCAGCCACCGGCTAGCATATATAAAGCCGCTGTGATACATCGGAAAAGCAACGCGGCGCGCGAGTACCTGAGACTTGTTGCCACAAGGCCGGAAGGCCGTCACTCGGTGGCAAACGTTGTGGGACCATTGGTATTGCAAGAGGGCATGGGCACCGCAACATCGACATTCGACTCGATGACAGCCGTAGGCCAAGAAGCCACAAGCGATGCAGCATCGGCGACGGCTGTCGTAGTCGACCGACAGCCCGCTGTGACGCCGCCGCACCAGACGGACGGCGATTCTTCATCCGGCACAGCAGGGTCAAGAGGAGCACGACTCGTCTTAAAACAGATCCTGACCGCGCTGAAGCTCATTCCGGGGCCCCCCAACGACGAGACTCGTGCTCCGTGGCTCGCTCGTAGTGATTGGGAGGGCGTGGTGGATAAATTCGTCTTGATCGATGACATGCACGCACTCGGTTGGGCCGATTTTGTGCGTTGTGCCGCAGACATCCCCCCAGAGGATGTGAATGCCGGAAAGGATCGCTTACTTGTATGTGATAGCCCTTCCCAGAAGAGGTTCGTGGGGAATGAAAGTCTGCTCGATCTGTTGGAGAAAGGCGGCAAGTTGCGGACCGGGAAGGGTATCAGTTTCTCCGGCTCTCACAAGGCGATCCTGTTACTTGACCTCCGTTTGACTCGTCGTGGGTCAGATGCAGAGCGCGATCTCTTTACCTGGCTTCGGAGGCTTGCTAGGCAAACGGTCAACACGCCTCAGGAGCGACTACCTTGGCGGCGGTTCGAGGAATCAGAATGTCGCGCTGTGGAGACTGCTCTGGGAACTGACAAGGAGACCGAAGATTACTACACCGCATTGACCTTCTTGCCGCGACTTATCGCCTTGGTGGACCCGTCGCTTCCCATCATGCTGTTCTCTACCACTGGTCAGAGAACCATTATCGAGAAGGTAAGGGATTACGGTAATGTCATTACCGCGTTCGATAAACCAAGGTTCTTCGGCGCAGGATCAGCAGATGTTATTGGCAACGCCGCTGACCGATTTAGAGAGGCTATGGACCGAGCCCTGACAATTCTTAGGGGCCGAAATATGTGCCGTGACTTGACTGCAGAATCCGTGCCAGGTGTTGCACATAAGAAACTTGTCGAGATTTATATCGATGAGTCGTGGAGGAGCGAGGATGAGAACATCGCGGGACTTGCGGTCGGTTACCCAAATCACGCCACGGCGCGCACGTTTTCGGAACTCATGCGTCAGACTGGCATATTCTGGGGCCCTGATGAAGACGCGATTCGTCGTCCCAAAACGCAACCGCTCGACAAACGCGTCGAACGCATAAAAAACGAGGCGCCGTTTCGACACAAGCTACGAGAGAAAGAGTATGTAGAAGGGGTATTCAGTCGACTTGCCCAACTAGTACCAAGAGGCGTCCTCGCCATCACAGCATTCCGTCTGGATGCGTCGCAAGAACTCAAGGAGCGTGCGCGGCACACGAAGGCACCCCAGGATTATCTGCACCGGCAACTTGTGCAACGTGCGCTAGAGGCGCTGCTTCTTGTCTGGCCAGCAACTCGCAGTGAGGATATCGAGATAGCCGTATACGTCGGCACCCGAGTAGATAAGGTTAGCCGGAGCGATGCCGACGACCTTGCCTTACATTTCGGTATCCGCAACTTCCCGCTTAGCAAACCCGAGCAGACGCTAGGCCAAGCGACTGGAACACCGGCTATGCCAGACACGGCCAAAGATGAGGTTATGGCCGTTACCTTCCCGGCGGACGCCGTTCGGCCCATGGTGGATGCACTATTCGCGGGAAGACGCACACGTCGGGTCAATGCCACCAAGGTCGCGAAGGCAGTGCGTCTCAAATACTACGGAGACGACACGAAGTTTCCGGAGCACTATGAGTTGCCTCGACAAATCCATTTTGTCGCCGATTTGGTCGCTTCCTTTAGTCAGTATGTCCCTGAGGACTGGTGGCTCGGCGGCTTTCGAGAAGAAGCGGATAATGACTTTGACCATCTGCTTAGGGCCTCGCGGTTAGCGGAGATCAGCGAGCATTATCCTGATGCACTGGTCGAATGGAGCCGCGTGTCAGAGGGCAGAAGAAACGACCCCAACTCTGTCGCTAGGTGGGTTAGGCAAGGGCTTCGATCTGCTGCCGCTGGCTTGATGGGCAACGAGTTTATACGCTTTTGCAAAAGTCTTAGCGACCTGGCCAGCCGGCCAGCCCGTGGCTCTTCGGCCTCAGCCCGCGACAGTTAGCGGATGACACCCCATCGGTAACGGATGCCGGTTCCCGAGGCAGCCCCCCAAGCCCACCCCTACCGCACTTCGCCGCCGTTCCGCCCTACCAACCGGCACGGCACCCGATCGCCATCGCCTGCACGTCGAGGGCAAGTTGCTGCCGCGAACCCCTCAGTATCTTGGGGGCGCGTTTGGCGTTGAGACTGAGACTTTGAGACTGGATTCAGTCTCAAATGAGACTTTACGCCCCTCGCCACGCCCTCCCGCCATGGGGAGCACCTCCCCATGCGCATCTTGATAAGGAGTCGCAGCCTCGGATCGGCGATCGCGGTCAAGCTGTATAGGCCGAAAGCATCGGAGGACAACCACGATGCCCAGCCAAACCGAGATCCGCCAGCAGGTCACCCAGCAGATCATCACCGCCCTGGAGCAGAACCTCCTCCCCTGGCGGCGGCCATGGCGGCCGACGATGGCGAGCGCAAGCCAACCGGGACGGCACTCCAACCTCGCCAGCCGAAAGGCGTACCAAGGGGTGAACCCATTGCTGCTCGAACTCCACGCCATGCAGCACGGTCTTACGTCACGGTGGTGGGGCACGTTCCCGATGTGGAAGAGCCTCGGGTGCAGCATCAAGAAACGTCCCCCGAACGTCGAGGAGGGCTGCTGGGGCTGCCGGGTGGTCTTCTGGAAGCCGCTGACCAGGACGGTCACGGACAGCCAAAACGGCGACGAGGAGGAAGAGGAGGAGCGGCGATTCGTGCTCAAGACCTTCATCGTCTTCAACGCCGACCAGGTCGAGGGTGCCGAGCCTTTCCAGGTGCATGAAGACAAGGGGCAGCCCCATGCCGAACTCGACTTCGCTCCCGCCGAGGAGTTGATCTCGGCGACCGGAGCCGACATCCGCTTCGGCGGCGACCGTGCCTACTACTGTCGCAAGGGCGATTTCATCGTGCTGCCCCCTCGGGCGACCTTCTCGCCGCCCGGGGCGTTCTACGAGACGGCGATCCACGAATTGGCGCATAATGCCGCGTGCCGGATTATGCCGCGTCGGATGCGGCGATATCGGAGAATCACGGGCATTCCGACGCGGCAACTCGGCATAATCAAAGCGATTCGAGGAACGCAAGCAGCTCGTCG
>Ga0181520_10001635_pt1 | contig 45009 bp, 43 predicted proteins | sample PEATcosm2014_Bin_29_FD_132451 | JGI IMG/M metagenome (GOLD analysis project Ga0181520, IMG submission 132451) | Peatland microbial communities from MTU Mesocosm Facility, Houghton, MI, USA - PEATcosm2014_Bin02_30_metaG | ecosystem: Environmental > Terrestrial > Soil > Wetlands > Peat | place... | reverse complement strand
TTCACCGTCCCAAAAAGGCTGAGATGAATGAAAAACAAAGCTATTCCCAAAAGAGCGATGAACACATTGAGACTATCAGGTATGATCTGCTGTCTAAAATCTATGACCGACATCAACAATAGCGTTAAGAACGCTATCACCCATATGAAGATGGGCAGATACGGCGAATAGAACCTCCCATAGAAAGCGATCAACTTTAATGGCACAAAAACGAATATCAGACCGGCTATGAGCTCGACTATCGGATACTGTAAGGCCAGACGCTCATGACAGGTGCGGCAACGTCCGCCCTGGATCACAAAAGACACCAACGGAAGCAGCTCATACCACTTGAGGGTTGTTCCGCAATGCATGCAGTGCGACCGGCCGTATATGTCCGAGAATATGCCCTTGCCGTCCTGATAGCGCAGGGAAACTACGTTCAGGAAGCTGCCTATGGCAAGTCCGAAAATAAACAGCAGTATGTAGAATACAGGGGAAAGCAAAGTCTTAAATTACTTTTTATGAATTGACCCAGTAAGTGTTAGAACCACTGGCTCCGCAAGCCGGAACTCCTGGGATAGTAAGAGAGCTAATACTATTGTTCGTACCAGGAGGGTCGCCCTGCTGCGAACCGTGCAAGATACTATTATCTGTTTCAAGCACCGTCCCGAGAACATAGCTTAACCCGTCTGGACTTACGCCGTAGCAGAACTCCCTTCCGCTGACTGGATCGCTAGGAAATTGGGTGGCTATGCCTCCGGCCTCTGTCATTTCTGCGGCAAAATCAGACCACTTGGTTTTGTCAGGGGCGCCGGATACGCATACGCCGCTGGTATTCAGACTTCCCGGGTAATAACCGCATTTATTGAAGTAGAGCTCCAGATAATCCTGGATATTCTTCATATCACCGATTCTAGCCGTATCCCTGGCGCTTGCCTGGAAACCATTCACTCCGGTCAGGACCACCGCCGACAGGATGGCTATGATCGCGATGACGATCAACATTTCGATTAGCGTGAAACCTCCTATGTTCTTATTTTTCATTTTTATTTTGTATTAGAATGTATGCAATAAATTGTATATTGGGACAAGAATGGAGGCGAATAGTGCAGCGACCAACAGACCAATCACCACCATTAATGCTGGTTGGATTAATTCTACCAAATTAGCCACCACGCCATCAACCTCGCGCGTGTAGAAGGACGCGATCTTTTCAAGTAGGTCATCAAGACGTCCGGTTGACTCGCCTACTGCGACCATTTGAGATACAAGCGGCGGGAAATATTCTTCATTCTTAGCCAGCGACTGAGACAACAATTCGCCCCGCCTAACATCCTCGGCAATTCTGTGCAACGCGTCCCGGTATATGACGCTGCCGATGGTCTGCCCGGAGATCTCCAGACTCTGAGCTATAGGTATGCCACCCTTGGTCAGGATGCTTACCGATTCCGCAAACCGGGACACGTACATCCTCTTTAGCAGGCTGTTTACCACCGGTATGCGCAGGATTATCTCGTCGATCACCACCTTTCCCTCATCTGTCCTCATATAGTCGGCTATAAAACCGGCCAAGGCCACGATCGCTATTATTATTACGTACCACCAATTTTCCAGCAGATTGCTACTGGAGATTATTATCTGGGTGAATAGTGGTATGGGGACGCCGGCCTGGGTGAATATCGGTTCGATTTGCGGCAGCACAACGGTCGCCATGATTGCGGCTACGATTATGAAAAGCACGACCATGATCGCCGGATAGAGCAAGGCGTTATAGACCTTTGAAGTTATGTCGACCTCCTTTTCTATGTAATCCGCCAAGAAAGTCATCGTCTGTTCCATGCGACCAGTGACCTCTGCTGAACGGACCATATTCACGTAGAAAGGCGAAAATACGTCGCTGTACTTCTCTAATGATTGCGATAGGGAAAGCCCCGCATCTATATCCGAGGAAACTTCGAAAAGCGTTTCCTTTAACGTCACGTTTCTAGTCTGCTTCTGAAGAGTGCGCAACGCTTCGCCCAACGGGACTTGGGCATCGAGCAGGGTCGCGAACTGCTGGGTGAAGACCATCATGTCCTTCTGTTTGACCCGGTTCAAGAAGCCTAGGATCTGATCGTACCAATGACTCTTCTTCTCTTCCGTCAGGGAGAGAATGAATAAATCGTGGCCGGACAGCATATTCATGGCCGCTTCGCGCGAAGCCGCCTCGATTGATCCGACTTGTAGCTCCCCTTCTTTGGTCCGAGCCTTATAATTAAGCTTCATTGTAATATAACCGTCTTCCTATCCGGAAAGAACTACATGCGCTCCAGCAATATCCTGAGTTCCGATGGGTTCAGCGAGTACAATTCGCCGTTCTCCAGTGATATCTCTTTGCGCTTGATTAGTTCTGCTAGCGAACGGTTCAAGCTGGTCATACCTTCCTGCAGGCTGGTCTCGATGACAAGGTCGATCTGATAGACTTTGCGTTCGCGTATCAAATTGCGGATTGCTGAATTGGTGAACATGACCTCGCAGGCCGGAGTCCTGCCGCCATCGATCCTGGGAATCAAACGCTGCGAAACTATTCCGACCAAAGTGGCCGCAAGCTGCGACATTACTTGGCCCTGCTGCTCGGCTGGGAACGAATCGATGATACGGTCGATTGTCTGGGCGGCTGAGTTTGTGTGCAACGTAGAGAAAACCAAGTGGCCGGTTTCGGCCGCAGTCATGGCTGTAGCCATCGTTTCCGGATCGCGCATTTCCCCGATCATAACGACGTCGGGATCTTGCCTGAGCAATGAACGCAGAGACCTGTGGAATGACGGGCTGTCCGTCATTATCTCCCGTTGCGAGACGATGGAACGGTCTTGTACGAAAAGATATTCAATAGGATCCTCAATGGTGATTATATGGTCAGTCCTCTTGTGGTTTATCTCGTCCAGCATTGCCGCCAAACTCGTTGACTTGCCCTGTCCTGCCGGGCCGACGAGCAAGACGAAACCCTGGTTTATTTTTGTAAATTCATGGACTATTGGAGGCAAACGGAGTTCCTCCACCGTGCGTATCTGCGCTGGAATCAACCTAAGCGCAGCCGCCATAAAGCCGCGTTGGAAGAAAGCGTTGACCCTAAAGCGGGCTTTGTCCTCAAAGGTATACGAGAAGTCGACATCCCCATATTTGAGGAATTTCTGCTTCTGGTCCTCATTGAGCATCGCCAAGACCAGCCCCTGAGTATCTTCCGGAGTCAGGATATTCTCCTGCTGCAGACCAATCAGAACGCCGTCGATCCTGAGGGTAGGCTTACGTCCGACAGCGATATGCAGATCCGAAGCGTCCTGTCTGGCGGTAGTCAGTAATAAATCGTTTAGTTTCTGTTTGTAGTCCATTATTTACTATTGTATCACGATTCCGTGCTCTCTCGGAGCACTTCTTCCATGCTGACTGTTCCCGCCAGGGCTTTCGATATCCCATCCTGACGCATCGTCACCATCCCCTGCCGCTTCGCTTCATCGATCACCTTGCCCTCCTCGATTCCCGAAGATATTATCGCTTCGAGTTCCCGAGTCATGGTCATAACCTCGAAGATCGCTATACGCCCTATCGCGCCCTTGCCCTTGCAGACCTTGCATCCAGGAGCGTGGTAGACCTGATAAGGTTCGCTGTATTTTATATTCTTACGCGTCTCTTCCGGCAGCAGGCTTATTTCCTTCTTGATCAGCTCCTGCATTTCGGGGGATGCATTCTCAGCTTTCTTGCAAGAATCGCATAACCGACGGACCAGTCGCTGTGAGATCATAAGATTGAGGGCTGTCGGTAACAGAAACGCCTCAACGCCCATATCGATAAGCCTGGGAATGACCCCAGCCGCATTGTTTGTGTGCAAGGTGGAAAGCACAATCTGCCCGGTCAAAGCCGCCTGCACGGCAAGCTTGGCCGTTTCAGCGTCACGGATTTCTCCGACCATTATTACGTCAGGGTCCTGTCTTACGATCTGCCGCAGGCCCGATGCGAAGTCATACCCTATCTCAGGGCGCACCTGGGATTGGTTTAGGCCGTCGACGAAATACTCGACCGGATCTTCCAAGCTCAATATGTTCACGGAATCGTTGTTCAGCGCCTGGAGCAAAGCATACAGAGTGGTGGTCTTACCCGAACCAGTAGGCCCGGTGACCAAGATCATGCCGTACGGACGCTTCAATGCCGCATCCACCAATTCGAAATTGCGCCCGACAAGGCCAAGATTGTCGACTCCCTTAAGACCGACGGTGGGGTCGAGCACGCGGATCGCCATCTTCTCCCCCGCCGGCGTAGGGAATGTGGATACGCGAAAATCGATATCCCTTCCGAAAACCACGGTGCGGAAACGTCCGTCTTGAGGAACCCGGTTCTCGTCTATCTTCAAGCTGGACAATATCTTAACGCGGGATATGACCGGCTGGGCAAGCTCGAGTGGCATTGAGGTGACTTCCTTCAAAACGCCGTCCACCCTGAAACGAATGCGCAACCTTGAACGCTGTGGCTCGATATGGATGTCCGAAGCGTTCTCCTCAACTGCAGACCTTAAAGTCGACGCGACTATCTTTATGACGGGGGCGTCCTCCGAAGTTGAGGCCCCCTCTTCTATTTGCACTATGCGCTGGACATCATTAACTCCTTTGCCCGGCTTTATATTCATCGAGCTTAGGGCTGATTGCACGTCGGATTGATATGGATGATAGCGTTGCAGAACAAGTTCAAGATCGGAGGGCGTGACTATGTATACCCCTAGGCTCAATCTGTTCTGCTTGGCGATGAACCTCAAGGCCTCTTGCGCCCTTACGTCGCTGGGATTGATCATCCCGACGACCAACATTTTATCATCCCGGGACAGCGGGATGACGTGGTAGGTCTGTGCGGTTTCTTCCGGTATCAGTTTGAGAATGTCGTCCGGAATCTTATCGAACTCCACGGCCTTATAGGGTATACCCAGAAGCTGGCTCTTCACCTTGGCCACCTCGACCTCATCGATGAGTCGACGGCTATAGATGACATTTTCGACTGACTGTCTCAATTGCGTGGATTCGGTCAGCAACTTCTGGCCGGTCTCGGCGAGAAGCAACGATTTTTTGATCAACGCCTCGATCAAGGATTTATCGTCCATTAGTAGATTTGGAATGGATCTGAACGACCGTATCCGTTTATCTGCTGGGCCGGAACCAAACTTTTAAGATTGGTGTATGTACTCGAGGAAGTAAGGGATTGGATTATGCCTATGTCTATTTTTGAGACCTGCGTGATCGACTGCAGATCCGGAGGCACGATGATGTTCTGTATGGCCGGAGCCGGGCTAAAAAACAGATAATAGCTGCCGCCGATCAGCACTATCAACGCAATAATTACGATTATTATCGCGACCAAGGGGTTTTTCTGTTTTTCGCCTTCTACTATTATGGCCATTGTTATTGTTGATAGTATGTGTTCAGTACGATTGAATAGTTAAGATTGGCGTTGCCTGCCGTGCCACCTCCCGAGATGTTGATTGAGGATATGTCCATAAGGCGGATGTTGGTCTCTATATTGCCTAAGAATGCTTTGAATCCCTGGTAGGGTCCGGTGACGACCATAGACACCTGCAGCCTTCCGACTGGGCTGGTCAACGAGCCTGAATTGGTGGCTTGAATCGGCAGATATTGCAAACCCAGGGATTGAATGGTGAGTCCGTTCGCTGAAGCTAGTCCCTGCAACTGATATACGGCGGAAGGCGCCTCATCGTCCGTTGGTAGTATCTGGGATATGCTATCCCTAACCTGGGACAGGCTCTGATACTGCCCCAAAAGCTTATTGACTACATCAACGGCCTGTTGGTCCTGAGTTATAGTGTTCTGTATACCCTCCTGTTCGCTGCGTAAATTTTGTACCTGGTTATAAGCTGGCAAAACCAAATTGGTATAGCAAATCACAGCCAGCACCAGCAGGGTCAGGCTGCCCAATATCGAAAGCAATCTATAAGTTGAAGCTCGCATTGTTTAGTGTAAGTTTTACAGTGAAGCCCACTGCGTTGTTCGACAGGGACGAGCTTTCGAGAATGACGTTGTTGATGTCGGGCGACTGCTTATATAACGCCAATTGATTGGCCAATGTTGCATAGTCCTTGGCAACGCCGTTTATGACGATGTTGTTATTCGGGACGGATAAGTTCAAGGAATTGTAGGTAACGCTCTGATCGGTCATGCCCTCGAACAGCGGGAATATCTGGGAAGAGACGACGTGCGACCCCAGAAGCCTCTGTAAGTTTGTCAATTGAGAATAGAAAGTTACGAACCCCTGACGGTCTGTTGGCGACACCTGCAAACTCAGCGAATTAAGCGTGGTGTTGAGTGAGCTGATGGAATTGTTTAAATAGCCCTCGTAGCCGAAGGCCAGACCAGCATAAACAAGCAGGACGACTATAAGAAGGCCGCCCATAGACAGAAGGAGCCTCCATGGCCAGCCGACCGACATACGGTCCTGTAGGAATTGCTCATTTGTGTCCCGTGTATATGCCATTTGTATGCGTCTTTATAAAAATTGTCGGATGCCTAGGCCTAATGCCACTGAAAACGGTGGACCCAACTCACTTATTAATGGTGCCGCTTGCGGAGGATAGACGATCTTCGAGAACGGGTTGGCTTTTGCCGTAGGCAAACCGAAAGCGTCACTCACATATTTCTCTATCCCGAGAAGATTAGCCCCTCCGCCGGAAAGAATGACACGCTCGATCTTCTCCTTATAGGTTTTCTCGTAATCGTCCCGCACCCTTTTAACCTCACTTATTATAACATCCAAGAACGGCAGCATTAAAGTGGAGAGTTCGTATTCTCCCCCGCTACCCATGAGACCCCTCTGCTTCTTAAGCTCCTCAGCTCTGCGAATATTTATACTCAGACCGCCGGATATCGCTTGAGTGAGAGAGCTGCTGGCAAAATCGGTCTGGCCGCTTCCTTTGAGAACTCCGTTTTTGGCGACCAGAATAGCCGTCGAGCGCGCGCCGATGTCCGCTATGAGAGTAAGCGTCGGATCTCCGCTGGTCAGGATGCGCGCCAAGCTTAGGCTCTCCACCTCCAAGGCTATCAGATTCAATCCAGCAGCCTTAAAGATTCGCTGGTACTTCCGTATCTGTTCATTGGGAACGGATATAAGGAAAAATCGCTGCATTTTGTTCCCCTTCTCATTCGTATATTCGCCCACCGGGGTCCAGTCCAGCGTCACTTCCGAGATCGGCAAAGGCACGAACTGCCTGGCCTGGTACTGCATGGCCTGAATTGTCTCCTGCGGAGACATGATCGGCATCTCCAGCGGAGCCATAAACGCGGTGAAAGAAGGCAGCGAGGCGACGGCGTCAACTGTTTTTAGATTCAGCTGCTTGACCAGCATTATAAGCAGGTCCGCTGTTTCCTTATCGAGCATTTTCAGGGTTGACGTCTGGATGGCATTGTTAAGACGCTCCAGGTGGCCGTAGCTCTCTAGAATTCCATAGTTCTTCAATATAGGACGCTCCTTTGACGAGGATAGTTCGACTATCTTGATTGAAGTGGTACCTATGTCGACTCCCAGATAATTTTTATGTCCTGCTATGAGGCTCAACGGGTTGAACATGTATGCTGATTATAACACAGCAGACGCATCATCATGACTTGAAAGAGTTTAATGAATGTTAATCAAACAACATCAAGACCCCGCTATTGACGTTCCCATATACAAATCCGTTAGAAAGCGTCCCCAACGTACCGTCTGGATTTGTCACACTTACGTTGACGGCACCCGCAGAACCGGCAGGAGTAATGGCACTGACGCTGTTAGAAGAATTGAAGGTCGTTGTGGTCGCGGTGTTGCTGCCGAAAGAAACACTCGGGGGCGCCGCTACCTCAGCCCCAACTGAAGTGGTCGGCTGCGTAGAGGCGTATTGACGGACTCTGAAGTTATAAAGATCCAAAGTACCGCCTTCTCCGGGAGATTCGTTCCAGACCCTTGGTGCCAATATATAGGTCGTACCACCAACCGCTATACTCTGCGTAGAACCGACCTGTGTACCATTGCTGTAAAAACTGAAGTTTGAACCGTTCTTAACGGTCTCATAGTTAGCGAAAGCACCAGGGGTATAACTGCCGACGCTACTCTGTAGAAGAGTCCAGGTCCCAGATGTCCTTTTATATATATTGAATGCGTTCCCTGTCGTGAAGAATGGATAGTAGCCATTGCCGTCAGCCTGGTTGGCATCCATGATTCCAAGTTGTATGTTGCTGGCTACCGAACTGGCTGCTGCCGAAAAGTCCACGACGTAGTTAGGTATAGATATCCCGTCTAACGTCTGTATGGTATTAGTGTTACTTCCATTCCTGACAACCGCTAGGTAACCGTTCGCTTCAGTAATCGATCCGGCCAAAATTTGAGTCACCCACTTAGTAGTATCTATCTGATTGCCTTTAAAATCGTCGAACATAACAAAGGTATTATTGCCGTTGCTTGCACTTGTCATGTTAGGACTGCCATATTTGACGTAAATAGTCTTGCCTGCTGCTGGTATGGAAGGGACGCGAACCCAAAACACTCCGTCTTGTTGCATCCAGTAAGACAAAGGCGTGATACCGTCGGCATCAAAGAAACGGACATTTTGATAATTGTCGGCAGCGTGAGCCTGATAAAGGCCGGTAATTTCGGTCGAAGACAAAGTACGATTGTAAATACGTACTTCGTCTATATATCCATTCATAGGACCTCCATTTGGCGTAACGCCCGTATCTATCGCCATTCCGATTTGGGTATTAGTCCCTTGGTCGGTTGGGGTAATTGTTGTGGTTGTCGAGTTATCCAAAGATCCATTTACATAAAGCCTGAGAGCGCTACCGTCGAAAGTAACGGCGACGTGGTACCAGGAGCCTATAGAAAGAGCGGTATTACCCAAAACTGAGTTATACGTCGATCCATTGCCCATATAGAATTCTAATTTGCTGGTTGATGTCCTGATAATAAAACTGTAATTTTGATTTACGGCGCTTCCGCTTGTCCCCTTGTAAACAATAGTGTTGTAATTCGCGCCCAAACTTGACGGTATTTTCACCCATGCAGCGATAGTAAAGCTGCCCGTAAGTGGAATTTTCGGCGTAAGTATACTGCTTGTCGAGCCGTTGAAACTCGCTCCTTGGCCGAATTCTCCAGAAGAAGTCGAATACGTCACAGAGGTATCGGTACCATTGTTATTATTACCGGAGCTGTCCTGCGAGTTCCCCTCCATATGCCAACTCCCAAGGAGGCCGGTTTCGTTATATATGGGGGTTGTCACCTGAACCTGATAATCAGTTAACACCGAACCGCCGCCATTAGTTATGGTGATGGGTCTTTGATATGCATTGAAAAACCCGGTGCCGCCGACCGTGACATTTGTTCCGCCAGACGGCGAACCGACCGAAGGAGAAGCGGAAGTAACCGTTATTGGATTTATGGGATCCTCAGGCAGCACAAGCGTAGCCGATGTATAACTATAAAGACCCTTAGCTTGTGTGGCAGACAAAGCGGTGTTGTATATACGAACGTCATCAATATAGCCATTAAAGAACCTCCCGCTAGCGCCATAGGTATCAGAACCTAATTCTAAGTTATGCGAGCTGGTAAAAGATGGGTTTACTGAACCGGGTGAGTAATTTACGATAGGGATTCCATTTTGATATACCTGTATCGTTGTCCCATTTACAATACACACTAAATGAGTCCATACACCAACTGGTATCGAAAAAGTGTTGCTCCCATATCCATACCAAGAACCATTGCCCCCGCCAAAGAACACACTCCAAGCATTGGAAGTACCACTAGTTGTTCTCGATAAAATCATACCGTAGTTACCCGTGTCGTTCTGGTTGGTAAATATGGTTACATCTTGAGATTGTGTAGCGCTGTTGTTCCATACCCATAGACTTACGCTCATAGCTGTTCCAGATGAAACCACTGGACTAGACATTTGAATATATGAGGAGCTCCCATTAAAACTCCTAGCATTATTAATCTCTCCAGAGACAACCGCAGTAGCAGTCTCAGTGCCATTATTATTATTGCCCGAGGAGTCATGTACCGTACCTACAGTTGGTTCGTCCATATTCCAATCCCCTACCAAACCTGTCGGTGCATTCGACTGATAAGACGAATCCGTGTCGGTCGCATTCCCGTAAACCACATATATAGTCTTCGTCCCAAATGGGATCGATGGGACAGTAACCCAAAACTTTCCGTCTGTAGGGCGATAGTAGCTTAGGAAAGTCGTCCCATTGGAATCGACGAAACGGACATCCTGATAATTCAATGCCGCATGGGCTTGATAGAGGCCGGTGACCTCGGTCGAAGACAGGGCACGGCCATAAACACGGACTTCGTCGATATCGCCGTTAAAGTAGTAACTAGGAGAAGATCCTCCGTAAGCACCGATACGCTCTCCGGATTGTCCGGTCTGTAGCGCTCCAGACACAGCCACGCTGCTTTTCAATACTCCGTTGACATATAAATTTATCAGCGATCCGTTATATGTAGAAACTATGTAATACCAATTGCTGTTGGAAATGCCAGCGTTCGCCAACGTCGTATATTGGTTTATAAAGAGGCCACCGGATGAATTATAAGACCGTTGCACTACGCTCCCACTCTCGAAGAAAAGCGAATACTGGGTGTTAACCGGCCCCTTCTCGAAAATAAACATATCTTGAGAATAGTTCGTCGAATAAACCCAAGCCGCAATCGTGTAGTTCGAAACGTCGAAAGCGGTAGAATTTGGAATATTGATGTAGCTGCTGCTTCCGTTGAAATTCGCCCCTTGGCCGACCTTGCCGTAGCTCGTGCCGTATGCCATGTTAAGATCCGAGCCGTTATCGGCGTTACCGGAAGAATCGTTGGAGTTCCCTTCCATATGCCAGCTGCCGACGAGGCCGGTGTCGTTATATACGGGATTTTGTATCAAAACGGAGGAGTTAGTTAACGTCGTGCCGCTCAACACCATCGTCTGGCCATTGCCGCTGTTATACAAGTCGGAAATCTCTTGGGCGGACAAGGTCTTCGACCAGATGCCGATTTCATCCATCGATCCATTGAACCAGGCGCCACTACCCATATTAGTGGTGTCGGTTGCTCCAAAATTTATATATTCTGAATAGCCGCTGGCTCCCGGACTGGACCTAGTGCCGGTCGTAGTCCCACCCGCCACTCCATTCAGGTAGCTGCGAACAGTGGTACCGTCGTAAGTGAGTATGACTTGATTCCAGGTATTGAAAGAAGCGGTTCCGGCAGTAACAGCGGTAAGACTGTATACCCTCACCATTACATTGCCACTTGATAGGATTTCTATGAAATCTTGGTGCCAGCCTGCATTTATAGATGTCGAACCGGTCTCATCGACTATGACCCCGGCTGCTGTGGCTTTGAACCACACCTCGAACGAATAGGGCTGGCTGTTGGAATTGATTGCCGAAAGATTCGGGGTCTGGATATAGCTACCGCTTCCGTTGAAGCTTGCCCCCTGGCTTATCTTCCCGTAGCTTGTGCCATAGGTCATCGAACTGTCCGAGCCGTTATTCGAACTAAAGAAGTCTTGCGAATTACCCTGCATCGGATAATAGGCAACGAGACTGCTGGTCAAAGTGCCGTTTGTATCTACCTGAAAAGATTTGCTGGTAGCGGTATTCTCCAAGGTTACCGGCCGGCGATAACTGTAATTGGTCATAACGTCGGCATTTGCCGATCTAAAACTTAGATTTAGGAAAAACACCAAGACAAGCGCTGCAATAACCAGCGCCGCTAAGACCGTAATCGATAATTTTCTTTTACGATTCAGTAAACCCATCATCCCGACATCACATTCATCATTCTAACCACTATCAGAAATTGAGAGATGATCCCACCCCGTAATAGTTAGTGCCGTCATATATAAAACCTATGAAATCCGTTTTTCCGGCGGCCGTAGTGAGGGTTGGGGCCGTAGCGCTGGGCCATTTAACGTTTGAAGGCCACGTCACGGTATTGCTGCCACCTCCGCCCTGGATCAGTTCCAACATATACTTGCCTCCGGGGTGGCCGTTTGTAAATGTGAGCGTAGGCGACCCCGTAAGCGTAACCTGTTGGGTGTTGCCCGCACCCCAATTCACGTTGATGGTCGAAGCATATGTAAGATAGTAAAGCTCGCTGTACAGAGATCCGTTCACGTCCAGAGCTGACGCCGGACTGGGCGTACCTATTCCTACGTTGCCCATGAAATACGTACTAGTACCGCTAAGCACGAATGGAGAAAGGTTGACCCAGGCGCTTCCGTTCCAGACCCTCAAACTGTTCGAGGTTGTATTGTAGTAGATGTTCCCGGCCGAAAACGCCGTAGTGTCGGTAGAATTGACGCCTAATCCCAATAGCCCGGAGAGATACAGATTCTGCCACCTCAAAGTTGGGCTCCCCTGTCCTATGCTCAACGAGTTGTCAGAGCTAGGCAATATGGCGGAATCGAATGTGGCCGCGGATACCCGGCCGATCGCGGACTCGAGGGTTCTGGTTGAAGCCAGTTCGGGATTGCCGGTGTTGTAGGAGAAGGAGGCGTTGACTTGAACTGTGGAGTTGCCGCCCGGAATCGTATATATGGTGAACTGCATGCTGTTGACCACTATCTGATTGTTGGTCAGCAATACCGGAGTGCTAGTGGCGCCCTGTTGCAGATATACGCCGGTCGAGCTGGCCGTTATCCAGGTGGGGTCGTTGACCCCTCCGCTTCCGGCTATCCTTAATTCAAGAGTACAGAAATTGGTCGCGTTGGTGCAGGTAGTAGAGTCCGACGAACCCGTCTGATACGCATACTCTATCTCGCTGGATTGTTGGACCAGACGCTGAATGGTCGTCAGGACATAGTTCAATTGATTGTTGACTTCCGTGGAACTATTTTCGCTGCTTTGAATGCGCAGGGTATTGGTTGTTATGCTGGTCAATATAGCTGCGGAGATGGCGAATATGGCCACATACAGCATGAGTTCAATCAAAGTAAAACCGCCGTTTCCTTTATTATTGCCTGGATGCATATGCATTGATTATACAATATGAAAGTGCTTGTTAAAAACACGCGTCACTGTCCCGTGGTGGTGGATGTCTGCAGCTCCATGCCTAGGTCCGTAGAAAGTTTGGTATATGCGGATTCGATGCTCGTGCTTAGGTTGGACATACCATCGGTCTCGTTCTGAATGCCCCGGACGAGCGTCTCCGCTTGCGCATTGGTAAGAGAAACCGCCCTTTGGCCCGAAGCCATATCCTTATAATACTGCTCTGCTGGCGACAGCATCTGGGTCTCATAGCCAAGCAATTTAAGAAAACTCGCGTTTCCCTGCTGCCAAAGCGACACTACTTGCAGACTGTCATTGCGCACGGTCGAATCTTTGACCTTTTGAGCCACTGTGCTGAACTCAGATATGCTCGAGTTAAGGTCGCCGACTTCCTTAACGAGATTATCTATGTCGCTGATGTCCCGATTGACGACTTTGGCCGCATCGCCGTAATTGCCCGCACTGTCGTCCGCGCCGATAGACGACCCTATTCCAGATAGTTCGCTCGCCTCCGAATCAGAATCGGCGCTTATCTTTTGATACAGGGCAGTCACGGCGTTGAATTTATTTATATAGTCATCGGAGACTTTTGGCGCGCTGATGAACGCGTACCATCCCATGACCGACGCAACCACTACCAAAGTCACGCCACCGTATATGAACATGGTCGGTCTGGGTTTCGTTTCCTTGTCCGCGTCGGTTTTATCCAAGTTTGGATCTTTCACTGGCTCCATCTCCATTTGTAATAAACTCTAGGCCTTTAGGGGCCATAACACAAAATACCAAAAGCCGCCGATGACCGGCGGCTTTTTAGTTATATTGCTATTGTGACGAAGACGGGGGCGTCTGCGGCGATTGAGTTCCAAATGCGCTAGACCCGGCCGGTCTTATCTGTACGCTCTGCGCCGTGATGCTGCCATCCGAGTTGGCTGTTCCGGTCACGACAACGTTCTGCCCCACCGAGAGATCTTTCATAGAGCCTTCGGCAGATTTCATTATCGGCGTCGATGTCGCGATAAATACTACCTGGCTGTTGCCGCCAGCAGTCTGGACGGTTACGCTCTGACCGCTCGAGGAGACTATGCTGCCAGCAACCAACCCGCCGCCGGTGCCCGTACGGCCACTTCCGCCGAATCTCCCGGCATAAGTGGAGGTGCTAGACGTACGACTGACGCCAGCACTGCCGGCTGAGTATTGCATGCCGATATAGAATCCCAGGCCACCGGCCACGACAACAGCGATTATCACGGACCAAATTAACTTTTTCATTTGTTTAATCTTTTATTTATTGGAATCGCCGACCAACGATTCGTTCTATTCATATCTCAAAGCTTCTATTGGGTTCAGTGAGGCGGCCCGCCGCGCAGGATAGTAACCGAAAACTATGCCGATCACCGCCGATACCCCGAAAGCGAGCAACACAGACATCCAAGAGACTGAAGTGGCTATTCCCGCAAATTGCGTGACGAGAAATGCCGCTGCCCAGCCGAATCCCACCCCGATCACTCCTCCGAAGAAAGTAAGCGCGACGGATTCGGCCAAAAACTGGGTGGTGATGTCTTTGCTCTTCGCGCCGATGGCTTTCCTGAGCCCTATCTCACGGGTCCTCTCGGTAACGCTCGTCAACATCATGTTCATGATGCCGATGCCGCCGACCACGAGAGATATCCCCGCGATTGCTGCAAGAAGGATCGTGAGCGTATTTGTTACCGACGACGCTGCGGAAACAATCTGCGATTGGTTCAAGACGCTGAAGTCGGCTAAAGCGGGATTGGATATATTGTGCTGCTGCAGGAGCAGGGTGGTGATCTGACTCTGCAGGTCGGTCATCGAATTCTGATCGGGGGCCTCGACGCTTATTGTCGAAAGGTAGCTCGACCCTTCAAGGTAACGCTGGTCAGTCGATAGCGGTATATAGATCATGTCATCCGAATTGCTGAAACCTGTGCCTCCCTGAGACACGGTTATTCCTACTACCGTGAAAGGTATGTGATTTATGGTTATGGTCTGTCCTACCGGATCGGGGTCGGTGCTGGTGGAAAAAAGATCTGCCTGAGCGGTGGGGCCAAGTACGGCCACCTTATCCAGGTCCGTATTATTCTGATCGGTGATAAAGGATCCCTCCGATATCTGCACGTTCCTCACCTGGGAATATGCGGCGACCGTGCCTACGACCGTGGTGTTTGTATTCATGCCGGCAGCTGTGATTTGGTCCCTGCCAGTGTAAGCTGGGGCGACGGCCAAAGCGGTGGTCTGTTGGGCTATGGCGTCGGAATCAGCGAGGGTTAGAGTCTGGGCAGTTCCCCTGCCTTGGCTCACAATGGTTCCCGGACCGCTTACCGCTCCAGGCTCCACGATTAACAGATTCGATCCTAGCGAAGATATGCTGGACTCGATTGAATTCTGAGAGCCCTGGCCGATAGAGACCATTGCGATGACCGAACCGATGCCGATGACGATGCCGAGCATCGTAAGCCCCGTCCTCACCTTGTTAACAGTCAGCGAGAAGTACGTTTCTTCTATCAGGTCGGATAGTATCATTGTGTTATTTCCTTAACTATTCTCCTTCTATGATTCTTACTGTCCTCAAGTATCTGCCCATCCTGAATATGGATTATCCTGTCGGCATGCTCGGCGACATATTTCTCGTGGGTGATTAAAACGATTGTATGGTTGTGTTTGTCATTAAGTTCCTGGAAGGTGCCCAAGACTATCTCCCCGGTCTTGCTGTCCAAGTTACCAGTGGGCTCATCCGCCAATATGATCGATGGGTTGTTCACCAACGAACGGGCTATGGCCACACGCTGCATTTGTCCTCCCGAAAGCTGATTGGACAGATGGTCCCACCTGTCTTTGGGCAGGCCCGCGGCAAGAAGGGCCTTTTCTACTTTGGCCTCGCGTTCTTCCTTCGGAACGCCTGCATATAATAGAGGAAGGGTGACATTCCTTATGACGGTCGCCCTCGAAAGCAAATTGAACGATTGAAAGACGAATCCGATTTGGTTCCTGCGTATATCAGCCAATTCGTCATCGGACAGTTTCGAAACATCATGGCCCCCCAACTTATATAGGCCGGAAGTTGGGCTATCCAGCGCGCCTAAGATGTGCATCAAGGTGGACTTACCCGAACCCGAGGGGCCCATTATTGCGACGAATTCGCCGTCGGCAACATCAAATGTTATTCCTTTAAGAACGACTGTTTCAGAGTCATCGTTCTTATAGATTTTCACGATGTCTTTGCATTCAATCATCTTGAAACAATATTGGAGATTATAGTCCGCCGGCGCGGAAGACAGCTCCGCCGGCACCGCCGGTCAATCCCCTAGTGGAAGCCGCCGAGGTTGTCTGCGTCGCCGCAGCGGTTCCCGAAGATATCGTGCGCGTGACTACCAGTTGTCCAGCGGTGAGCCCGCTTGTGATCACGGTTTGTGTATCATTGGAAGCCCCGATCTGTACGGCTGTCGATGTCGGAGGAATTGTCGAAGTAACGCCTTGGGAGCTCGTATTTGCGGCCGAAGCGCCTCCCGGAATATTCAAAACCTCCACGTATGAACTAGTCCCCTGTGTGTGCACCGCAGAGTTAGAGACAAGAAGCACGTTTGGTTCTACGTCGGTTACTATCGCCGCGGATACGCTCATGCCGGGCTTGACCGAAGTATTCTGGGAATCGAAGGTTATCTGCACATTGAAAGTCACCACTCCTTGGGAGACGGTGCCGATGGTGTCTATTTCCGAAACGTTTCCGGCTATCGTGACGTTGGGCAGGGCGGGGAAAGTGAGCGTCACCTGATCGTTCAGCTTTATTTTTGCCGCATCCACCTCGTTGAGCTGTATATTGGCTATACCCTGCGTAGTTATGAGGGTGGCTATAGTCGAACCGCTCGAAGCTTGGTCGCCGACAATCAAAGGCAAACTTGCGACTATGCCGCTGAACGGCGCGCGGACGGTGCAATAAGACAGAGTCTGCTCGGCGTCGGTAAGATTATTCTGAGCGCCCTGTATGCTTAGTTGTTGCGCTTGGATCTGTAGCGCAGTCGGTCCGGACTGAAGCTGCTGAAAGGCCTCGTTTGCTTGGGTCAGATTCAAGGCATTCGTGTTCAGGGCAGCGGTGTCGTTCTGCAATGCATTCTGCTCGGCCGATAGGCTGTTGAGATCGGTGTTTACGGTGGAAGTGTATGATTGCGCATCGCTCTCATGAGTGGCCAAAACAGCAGGCACATTGATATGGAGACTGGCGTTGCTAAGAGTGGTATTTACCAAATCTAGGAAGTCCTTTGTATCCTTGACCGCTTCGGCGATCGAGTCGGTAGTGGTATATGTTTCGTTCAACAGACTGCTGATCGTGCTTGTTGAGGAATAGCGGCTCGTATTGCTGTAGTCCTGTAAGCTCTGATCGTATGCGGTAAGTGCCGTGTTGTAGCTATTGATCGCAGAAGTCTCGAATTGCTGGGCATCTGGGGCATATGTGGAAATCAGGTTGTAATAAGCGTTGGCGTTGCTCTGATCCTGACTGGAAGAGAAATTGGCAGTGCCGTTCAATATCGTGTTTAGTCCGCTCATAACTCCCGGAAGATTGACGAAGGCATTAACGATGGAGTTGAAGGAGTTCTGATAGTCGCTGGCAAGGTTTGCCGTGTCCGTCTGCTGCGAAGCCTCAGCTTGGGCTATCGCATCCTGATCCTGGGTCACCGAAAGTTGGGTCGGAGCCGCTTCAAGTTGTTGCAGGGAGAGATTCGCGCTATCCAAGGACAGTTGGGCGTTGCGCACGGCCTGTTGTGCACTTGTCGAGTCCAATCTAGCTATTACGTCCCCAGCCGATACAGCCTGCCCTTCGGTCACCGGGATTGAAGTTATAATTCCGGAGGTTTGAGGCTGCACATTCAATTCAGTCGAAGCGGATACCTGACCAGTACCTGTTACCGAAGATATGAAAGTTCCCTGTTGTACGGCGGAAAGGACGTATTTAGGGGCAGAACTGGGGCTGGTTATACCGGTATAAGCATAGTAACAACCGACGAGTAATACGATCGCGACAATTGTAGATATGAACTTGTGAGCCGCGGCATATTTCCATACCTTGCCCAAATTTATCTTTATCCAACCCATCATTTATTTTTATATTATTTTTATTCTTACTTATTTTATTGCGACTGAACTGGCGGCTGCATCCCGTCGGGAGACAAAGGAAGGGACGAAGGCGCAGGTATTACCCGGATCAATCTGGCCTCGATCTGTCCGGAATTGTCGGGAGAGCCTATAACGACAATCTGCTCATTGACCTCAAGGTCGCCGAATGGAATATCGCTGTTAAGGTCCCTTATCACAGTGTCCGTCGAAGTCATGATGTCCTTTTCGGTATTGCCATTCATGTCCTGGACCACAAGACCCGGAGAATCAATGCTTATGATCGGACCGAACACGCCATGAGCCATCATGGAGCCGCCATCTGGTCCCGGACCAGTGGCGGTCCTGCCTACGAAATTAGGATAGTAGTTCTGGCTCCAACTATAGGCGAAATCGGCTTTCTGAGACTGGACCATTTCCCCGGCCTTGAAGGCGACTAGCATTAACAGTACGACTCCGACCGCACAAAGAATAGTCACGAACGTTTTTGATTGGAAAAATGAAGACTGCTCAATCTGAACATCCTCTCCCTCAACCTGATCTTCGGATTTATTTTGTTCTATCTCTTTCTCTTTCATTTTAATTAATGTGTTTATATTCTGCTAAGTTTAGGCTGATGGATGATCCTATTGATATCACGCACAAAAAATCTCATCGATATCAATAGTATTAGGACGCTGCCCAGCACGGCGATCGTGCCCGCAACGGGGAAAGACTCCAATAGGGATAGGGAAAACTCCTTCCAAAAGGCCATCACGGTATTTGTGTCAGACAATAAGAGGGACAAGAATTGGGAAAAACCGGACTGATAAATCTCTGACTGGGTTATGAGCCAGGACGGCACTAGCGCGGCGAGGGCCGCAAGCGACAGGACGCCAGAAATAACGGTTCTCGCCCATAGCGCGCGACCGGCGGTTTCCTTCGATATTGATAGCGAGATCTTGTCTAAGAGTCCTACTGGAGGATCTTTGACCTCAAAACGCTCAAAAAGTCTTTCATAATCGCTTGCCATAGTCTTCAATCTTATACAATTGATGATACCAATTTGGTGCTTGGTTAGATAACAAGGAACTCCTTTAGCTGCGTCAGGGCCCGGCGATGGCGGCTCTTTACCGTATTTATCGATTCCCCTATTGATTCAGCTATCTCCTGAAAGGTCATATGTTCGTTGTAGTGCAATATAAGCACCGCTTTGTAATTCGGCGACAATCGGCCCATGGCCTCGGAAAGCTTTCTCGAGAGATCGGCGCGCTCAAAGAGCTCGCTTGGCAAAGGAGACGGGTCCGCAGTCGATTCGAGGAATACGTTGTCGCCTTCCTCATTCTCAAATCTTGAGAAATTGATCGGTCTTTTTTTCTTGATCCAATTCAACGAGGTGTTCTTGGCAATGGCGAAAAGCCATGTCTTAAACTTCTTATCTGGATCAAACCTGTTTATATTCCTCCAAACATTGACGAAAACGTCCTGAGTTATCTCCTCGGCATGGCTTTGCTCGCCGGTATACCTGTAAACGAAGTTATAGATGGGCCTCAAGTAGCGTTCGATAAGCGAACGAAGCGCGTGTTCGTCGCCCTTGAGATATTCCGCAATGAGTTGTTCGTCGGTTTGCATCAAGGATGTTATGTAAAGTAATCAGGCTCGCGTCGAGCCTAGTCCCATAAGGTCGTAATGCCTGTCCAGCGGCGAGGGTGAGATTCGAACTCACGATACCCTTTCGAGTATACCGCATTTCGAGTGCGGCGCCTTCGGCCTCTCAGCCACCTCGCCAATATCGCACTCACGTGTTTTAACCCATGGTTGCGCCTAAATCAAGTATAGCCGATGTCTATAATATGGTGTATAAGCGTCTTTTGTATTTTTTTATCGGCAACTGACGTAATATATGGTGCGGATGCAAGAAAAGACCCGTATCTGTGCCTGCGCAGGCTTAGGCCTAAAAATAAATTCCTCAGTATGAACAATCCATTTGAAAACGCCCTTAAGCAGCTCCATCGCGCCGCAGCTGTATATGAATTCCCCAATGATCTGCTCGAACGCATATCGCATCCGGATAGGGAGCTGCGCATCTCGATCCCCGTCAAGATGGACGACGGCGTACTTAGGATATTCGAAGGATACCGCGTGGAACATAACAACGCCCGCGGCCCTTATAAGGGAGGTATACGCTATCACAAAGACACGGATATAAACGAGGTCAAGGCACTAGCCTTCTGGATGACCCTCAAATGCGCCGTGGCCGACATCCCGATGGGCGGAGGCAAGGGTGGAATAACGATCGATCCTAAGACATTGTCCAAACGGGAACTTGAGGACCTGTCGCGTGGGTGGGTCAGAGGCATGGCCGACGTGCTCGGTCCAAAGAAAGATGTGCCCGCGCCCGACGTCAACACCACCCCGGAGATCATGGGGTGGATGGCAGATGAATTCGAGAAAATATCCGGCGACAAGACCAAGGCCACATTCACCGGCAAGCCTATCGCTCTTGGCGGATCGGAAGGGCGTGGCCCAGCGACCGGGCTTGGCGGTTTCTATGTGTTAGACCATCTGCGCAAAGAATATTCTCTGCCGGAAAGCTGCTCCGTAGTGATTCAGGGGTTCGGTAATGTCGGCAGCAATGCCGCTGAGGTATTTTCAATGCACGGCCACAAAATAATAGCCACATCGGATTCAAAGAGCGCGATATTTAAAGAGGATGGGATAGACGTCGACGGACTAACGGTTTACAAGACGAAGAATGGGAGATTAGAGGGATTCCCGGGATCGAAGACCATCACCAACGAGGAATTGCTGCTGCTCCCGTGCGACATACTGATACCGGCCGCGCTTGAAAACCAGATAACCGAAAAGAATGCGGGGAATATCCGCGCAAAATTCATCCTTGAACTGGCCAACGGCCCGATCACTCCGGAGGCCGACGAGATATTGCTGGCCAACGGCATCCCCGTCGTGCCGGACATACTCGCGAATTCGGGCGGCGTCATTGTTTCAACTTTCGAATGGGAGCAAAACCTCAAGAATGAGCATTGGAGCGAAACCGAAGTGTTGGATAAGCTGAAAGCCGTACTTTATAAACAATCCGAGACCGTATACCTGAAATCGGTTGAGCTTAAGACGGATATGCGCCGAGCGGCTTTTATAGTGGCTCTTTCCAGAATTGCCCAATCTATGGGTTATTGATTATCATTCAACGATGGACAAAGTATACGAAGACTCTTTGGAGCTGCATCGCAAGAACCACGGCAAGCTCGAGATTAAAAGCAAGGTGCCGATCGAAACGAAAGAAGATCTATCTCTCGCTTACACCCCTGGAGTCGGCGCAGTGAGCACCGAAATCGGCAAAGACCCTAATCTAGCCAACGAATACACTCTAAAACGGAACACTGTCGCTATCGTCTCCGATGGCTCGGCCATATTGGGGCTCGGAAACCTAGGTCCGGAAGCGGCCATACCAGTGATGGAGGGTAAGGCCGTCCTTTTCAAAAGATTCGCTAACGTCGACGCATTTCCAATATGTCTCGCGACCCAGGATGTGGAGGAGATAATACAGACCGTTAAACGCATCGCTCCAGTGTTCGGCGGGATAAATCTCGAGGATATTTCCGCCCCTCGCTGCTTCGAGATTGAGCGCAGACTACAAGCGGAGCTTTCCATACCGGTGATGCATGACGACCAGCACGGCACGGCCGTCGTTGTCCTGGCCGGACTCATAAACTCGCTTAAAGTTAGGGGTTCCAATAAGGACGAAGTGCGCCTGGTCATAAGTGGCGCCGGCGCCGCAGGCACCGCCGTAACGAATCTTCTAATGAAATACGGATTCAAGGATATAGTCGTAGTCGACAGCAAGGGGTCCATACACAAAGGCCGCAAGGACCTGACTCCCGAAAAGATAAAATTAGCAGAGTCCACAAATCCGCACAATCTTAAGGGATCGCTCTCTGAAGTTATAAGGGGATCCGATATATTCGTCGGCGTAAGCAAGGCTGGGATATTGAATGAAGAGATGGTTCGATCAATGAACCTGAAGCCTATAATATTCGCGTTGGCCAATCCCGTTCCAGAAATAATGCCGGACCTGGCGACAAAGACAGGCGCATTGGTAGTCGCGACCGGGCGATCTGATTTCCCCAATCAAATCAACAACGTCCTAGCTTTCCCGGGAATATTCCGTGGTGCGCTCGACAACCATATAGGGCAGCTAAACGATGAGATGTTCATACGTGCGGCCGAAGGACTGGCTGCGACCGTCGCCGAACCCAATCCCCAGATGGTCCTTCCCAGCGTTTTCGATCCAAGCACAGCCAGCACCGTAGCCAAGGCCATGCGCAATTAGTTATTTACCCAATCTCCTCTCTGTAGCGGAATATGAACCTATAGCCTCCTTCAACTCCTTGACCGAGAATGCCGGCCATAGAGTTTTTGTAAAATAGAGTTGGGCGTCCCTAACATCCCACATCATGAACCCGCTGGACCAATGGGGCTCCCCTCCCGTACGGATCACAAGGTCCACTGGAGGAAGGTCTTTCGTAAACAAATTCTGTTTTATGGTATCTGCATCTATATCTTCGGGTTTGCCGGATGAGATGCTCCTCACAGCCGAAACCATTTCATCTACGCCGCTATAAGCCATAAGGAACGTCATATGACGCTTGGAATGCTTTTTGGTCTTCTTTATAAGTTCGTCCATGACGGCAATCCCGCTTTTGGGAAAATAATTTCGCCACTTGCCCAGCATCTCTACACGCACTTCGTTCTTATATATTTTCTTATCGGCTAACAGCCTCTTAAAATATTTCTCGAATACCCTAAAGAGAAACCCCACCTCTTTGTCATCGCGCTTGGTTATGTTGTCGACCGAGCATCCCCAGAGGGTCACATATTCGACGCCGAGATTCATCGCCGCATTAATTATTTCCTCCGCTGTCTTGGCTCCCTTGCGATGGCCGAAAATGGAGGACAAGCCCCTCTTCTTAGCCCACCTTCTGTTCCCATCCGGGATTATGGCTATGTGCCTAGGTATATTCGTTTCCATTTAGATGTGGACCTAGCCAGAATCGAACTGGCGCCTCCTCGTTGCAAACGAGGCGTTCTACCACTTAACTATAGGCCCAACTAAGAATGTAGGTTACTGGATTTAATTCGATTTCTCAATCACTAGCTCCTCCTCGGGTTTACCCTTCTCCAAATCCTCTATAACCCTGTCCGCTACATACTGCGGCTCCATATAAGTATCGTAATCTGCTGGCTTGTCGCTGCCAAACAAGTCCGTCTTGATGCCCGCCGGGTAGACGGCTATGACTTCTATCCCGTAGGGCTGCGCCGCCAACCTTAGGGATTCACTGAACCCCCTCTCCGCCCACTTGCTCGCGGAATATCCGGCAGTTTCCGGACGTCCGGCCAGCGAACTTCTGGAAACGATGTTCACTATGGCCCCAGAACGCTGGGCTTTCATTTGGACCAATGCGGACTGGGAACCGTATATCGCACCAAACAGATTGACCTCCAGCATCTGGTGGAGTCGCGATATATCCAGATCTTCTATCGAAGAACTCGGGGCGTCTATCCCGGCATTGTTTATCCATATATCTATACGGCCGAACTCCTTAACCACTTCGTCCGCCAAGCCCTGTATGTTGGCTTTACTTGTGACGTCGGCGACAATCGCCGTGGCTCCTATCTCCGAGGCCGTCTGTTTAAGCTCATCCCCTGCCTTGGAGCTTATGACCACCTTGCACCCTTTAGTGACCAGAGTCGCCGCCATGGACCTGCCCAAACCCCTGCTTGCTCCAGTTATAACCACAACTTTATCCTGTAAGTTCATATTGTTGTGGACCTATGGGGAGTCGAACCCCAACCTAATCCATGCCATGGATCCGTAATACCGTTTTACTATAGGCCCGCCTGGACATCGCCTTGCGGTGTACCGATGATATTATCGTTATCGGCCTTTTTCAATCTTACTTTATTTTATAGATAAATAAAGTATTATGCTAAGAGCACACTTACGGAGGCGTGCCTGAGTGGTTGAAAGGGCTTGTCTTGAAAACAAGTAGGTCAGAAATGGCCTCGAAGGTTCGAATCCTTCCGCCTCCGCATAAAACCATGAGCTTCCCAAATTTCAAGGACAAGCACAGCAATGATTCTATGGTCTCTCCCAAGGATTTCTTGAGATACCAGAGGAAGTACAAGAAATACGATAAGTTTAGTCCGCCCAAGGGCGTGATCATCTGCTATCAAAGGAAGTTGATGGAGTATGTCCTGAAGAACCATAAGACCACGCGAGTGGAAAGGTTCTACGGCGAGATGTATCTATTGGACGAGACGGGAGGCAAAGTCGCCATCATCGGAAAGTTCGGCATAGGCTCCCCTGTCGTCGTAACGCTGGTCGAGGAGCTGATCGCCTTCGGCGTTAAACGCTTCATATCCATCGGCACTGCGGGGACACTCCAAAAGAAACTTAATATAGGCGACCTCATCGTCTGCGACAGGGCCATCCGGGATGAAGGCACCTCGCACCATTATTTGAAAGCATCGAAGTACGCCTACGCCTCCAAAGATATGACCGGCAAGATCGAGAAGGCCCTAGGGGCATTGGGACAAAGTTATTCCGTAGGCACAAGCTGGACTATAGACGCCCCATATCGCGAAACCATCGCCGAAGCGCGCAGATACCAGAAGGAAGGCGTAGCCACGGTGGAGATGGAGGCATCGGCCCTATTCGCGGTCGCCCAATATAGAAAAGTGGAACTGGGAGCCATGTTCACGATCAGTGACTCACTTGCGGAACTGCAGTGGTCTCCTAAATTCCACCTTAAAAAGGCTGAGGTTGGATTGGAGACCTTATACAAGGTCGCGCTTTCGACCCTTCTAGGCAAAGCCTTGCCGGTTAAAAAATAGAGGCTCCGGAGAGTTCGGAGCCTCGATGTCGAAAGATCACCCACTACGACGTCCTTGCAAGACCGCAAAGACACATTAGTCGGATGAAAATCCATCCCGGATCCACCTCGCTCCATTTGTACCAGAGCGAAGGGCTTCCGGGTTTTTGATGGTGGTTGTTGTGCAACCCCTCTCCCATCGTTATCCAAGCTATGAGCCGATTGTTGTACGCCACAGCCGAAGGGAAGTTCTTGTATCCCCTGACATGGCACCATCCGTTGATCAGATTGTTCAGGAAGAACAGGTACAGGAACACATGCGTCCCAGCGACAATGAGCATTGGCCAAAAGCCAAGGGCGAACCACAGGAAGCCTATCCCGATCAGTAGACCGAGGAGCTTCGAATGGAAGATGGTCCGCTCTGCGAATGTCGGCACGATATTCCTCCCATACCACAGGACCTTAGGGTCGCGGGCTGCACGACGGTACAAGAAAAGGTTGCCTAGCTGGACCCGCCATAGTCCAAGCAGGATAGGGCTGTGAGGATCGCCTTCCTCGTCAGCATGTGCGTGGTGGCAAAGATGGACTGCGACCCATTCTTTGCGGTTAATTCCCGTAGTCAGCCAGAGACCGAGCTGCATGAAGAACTCGAGCACTGGATTGAATATCACCGAGCGGTGCGTTGACCCCCGGTGAAGGTACACGGTTGTTAGGAGAGAAGCGAACTCCGCAATCGCGACCCCGAGAAGCAGGTACATCCAAACAGGATGGTTCATAATGCACCTCCTTTAGGGCATTAGACTGTTACGTGAACGGCTCAACGACCGTCTTTGAAAGAGCCACTATAAATCTATGCTTAACCCAGATTTTAATCCATGAACACAATATCGGCCCCATAATTGGGGCCGATATTGGCGATATTGAAGACTATTTCTGTCTCGGATTATTTGAGCACGAATCTCAAGAAGACCACTACTCCAATTCCGATCAAGACCAGAATTATGAGCCCGATGATGGTCCAGCTTCCGCCTAGCGCCGAGAAGATGCTGGCGGTATAGCTGTTAGAGCTCGGCGCACTGGAACTGGCAGTCGCCGTTCCGCCACTGGTAGTGACACTGCGGGTAGCGCCATAGCCCGTGCCGTAAGCGTTGGTTGCGACGACGCGATAATAGTAAGTGGTGTTTGGGGCGAGATTGGTTAGAGTGGCCGATACTGGAACCGTCACCGAGCCCGAACCCACATCTTGGGCCGCCGTTGTATAGCCGAACGAAGTTGTAGGACCATATTCAAAGTAGACACTGGTATCTGCGCCGTTCGGAAGAGCTGTGCCGCTAACCGTGATCGAACTGGTAGCAGGAGCGCTGGCCAACGCCACAGAACTCTGAGAGCCCTGGCTGGCATTGGTGTTCTTCATGCTCAGAAGGATCTTGTTCATTGACGTAAGTATCGAGGTCAATGTTGTTCCGGTATTTGATGTTACCGAGGTGTTAACGCTGGAACCCGAAGACGTAAGACTCCGAGTACCCCCGTAGCTTGTGCCATAGGCGTTTTGGACATCGATACGATAGTAGTAGGTCGTGGCAGGCGCTAAATTACTTAAGACAGCCGAGACATTAACATTGGAATAACCCGAACCTACGTCTTGAGTCGGAGTTGTGTAGCCGAACGAAGCAGTCGGGCCATATTCGAACCAAGCAATGCTATCGGCACCGTTAGGATAGGCCGAGCCGCTAACTGTAGCCGAAGTCGATCCCGCCGAAACCGCTGATGTCACATAGTTTATAGGGGTAGCGTAGTTGTAAGCGTATGTAGGCGTGTTGTATGTAGGTGTGTAGTAGGATGTGTAGTAATTAGGAGTAACAAAAGTTTGTACCGTTCCATAATCAGTGCCTTCATCATTTTGGGCGACTATACGGTAATAGTATGTAGTAGCAGGCAAAAGATTGCTTACAACCGCGCTTAAATTCGTATCAGTAGTCAACCCGACCTGCTGCGATGGAGTATCAGAACCAAGCGAAGAGGTATATCCGTATTCGAACCAAGCTGTCGTGGTGTAACCATTGGGGTAAACTGAACCAACCAAGGTCGCGGATGTATTGGTTATATTGACGGCACTACCAGTAGATGCCGAGGCGCCTACGCCGTTGTTGCTGTAATAACCGGAGTTACCAACCGTAGCGTGGGCAATGACGTAACCGACATCGCCTGCTGGGATGTTCCCCAATAGGACTCCGCCGTTACCAGACACTATCTGATCTCCGTTCTGACCGAAAGCCCAAGGAGTCGGGCTGGATGAGCCCTCGTCGTACCAAGTTGTGGCTCCGGAAACATAGGTCAATGGCGAAGTGCCGTAGTTGTTGTAGTTAGTATACACAGTCGCACTGCCCTCCACCGCAGCTGCGTTGTCTGAGGTGATAGTGGCCGTGACCGTGGTGCCGTTAGACACATTGGAAGGAAGGTTAAGCTCGACCCGAGTATTTAGGGCTGAGTTAACCGAAGTATTGTGGTAGAAGATCATAAAACTGACCTCATTTGATGAATTGGTCGATACATTGGTTGACCAGCTATTATTCGATGCGGAATATGCCGCACCGGCCACAGCTTGCAACACTGGCGCATCCCCCACCGAATTATTGAACTGGGCGTTTCCATACGCTCCGGCCGACGGGATGATAAATCCCAAAACAGCCACGGATAGAATGGACATTAGGACCTTGTTCGCTAAACTTATATTTTTCATTTATTTATTTTGTGTTTGTATTAGACCGTTTTTGTTTCTCCTCTACACTTCCCCATCTTTAAAGTCTCTAGATCAACTAAAGAATTTAAAGATGAGGGCAAGTATCACAAGTACTTGCTCTCACTCGATTTCAATCGCATAAACGACTCTTCGTCAGTCACTCGCGGTAGGAGCTCCAGCACCGGTGGTTGCCTGTGGCGAACTGCCGTAGGTGTATGCCTGAGGGGCACTGCCGTAAGTAGTCGCTTGATGCGCGCTGCCGTAGGTGGTTGCCTGTGGCGAACTGCCGTAGGTGTATGCCTGAGGGGCACTGCCGTAAGTCACAGCCTGGGGGGCACTACCATAGGTATATGCCTGGGGCTGTGAATACGTGTACACCTGCGCCGGAGTATAGCTGTAGCCGTAGTAGTAGTTCTGAGGAGGCGTATAACTGTAGTTATAGTAATTCTCAGGGGGCGTGTAACTGTAATTGTAGTTATACGTCTGAGGCTCGGATACCGGAGGAGTGTAATTGTTATAACCGTAGTTATAACCATAGTTATACTCCTGAGGTTCAGGATTGCTCTGCACAATCACTGGCGCCGGGGCCGGCATTGGTGTGTTGACCACGACATAAGTCGTAGTTTTCTTCACCACAACGGATGGCACACTAACCACGGGCTTCGCTACCTGAGTTTTATGATTGAAGGATCCTATGATGTCGTCGCAATAGACGTTCTTGCCTGTACAGATTATGTTCACGTTTGGCGCACTCAGTACGCCACAGTGAAGAAGTACAAGAAAGATTACAAATAGGATTCCGAAAATCGCTAGACCGAACAAGACCCAAGATGCCTTTTTCATATTTGTGGTAATTAGCACCCTCCGTCTTATTCAACTCTTGAGTTGAAGTAAGCCGGATGGTTATTGATAAAGTCGACCTTTATCTTTCGCCAAGCGGCTCACTTCTAAGCCGTTTATTGATTAATTTGTTTATAAAGAACAGGAATTCTCGTAGCTCGAGATTAGCATAATATTTGTTATATGTCAATACCAATCGGGCACAATGCGATATATTTCGGTGGCCGTTGAAGGCCGTAAACACTGCAAAATCCGGCGCCGATGAGATAACCGGACCGAATAATATAGGGCGCTATATGTTTTATATGACGAAATTGACTAGGCGGTCCTTAACGAAAATCACCCTCTTTGTATATTGACCGCTAAGGATTTGCTTTACCTTAGGATCCGCCAAAGCAATCTTCACCGCCTCTTCTTCGCTTATGCCGCGGTTGACGGAGACGGTGGACCGCACCTTCCCATTAACCTGTATGACTAATGTCACGGAACTGTCTACCAGTAGTTTTGGATCGTATTTGGGCCAAGCAGTTACGTGAATTGATTTTATCCGTGCGCCATAAAGTTTGCTCCATATTTCTTCTGCGATGTGCGGCGCGAAAGGCGCGATTAATTGCACAAACGCCGCAAATTGTCCTTCTGATACAAAGCCTCGGCTCTCTTCGAACTGATTGAGTTGGATCATGAGGGCCGATATCGCTGTGTTGTAGGCGAGAACCTCTATGTCGTCGGTAACCTTTTTAATGGTTCGGTGTAGATGCCTGTCTATGTCCTCCCCGCCCTTGTTGGCGAACCTGACGCTGCCACTCAGCTTCCATACGCGCTCAAGAAATCTCGTAGTACCTTGTATGCCGCTGTCACGAAAGTCTCCGCCGCTGTCGAATGGCCCCATGAACATCAGATACATTCTGAGAGCATCGGCACCAAAGTCCTTTATATAGATGTCTGGGTTTATGACGTTTCCTTTTGACTTCGACATCTTTGCACCATCTTTTATGATGAGGCCATGGGCTCTGAACTTTGGAAATGGTTCCTCAAAATCTACCAACCCCATGTCTTTCAAAGCCATAGCGACAAACCTCACATACAGTAGATGCAATACGGAATGCTCGGCTCCCCCGGTATATAAGTTAACCGGGAACCATTTCTTGATTATCGCCTTGTCCCAAGCCGCCTTTTTATTCTTAACGGAAGGATAGCGCAGGTAATACCAGGCTGAATCAAGGAATGTATCGGAAACGTCGGTCTCGCGCCGGGCGAAAGCACGGCACTTCGGACAGCGCGTCTTATAGAATTGCTCTATCGAGGCTAGCGGAGATTTGTCTGTTCCGGTCGGGCGAAAATCCTTAACATACGGTAGCTTTACTGGCAGGTCCTTTTCAGGAACGGTATACCATCCAGGCATATCCTTTCTTTCTCCTCTCCCCGCTTCTTCGCACTTGTCGCAATGGATCATTGGGATCGGCGGGCCCCAGTAACGCTGGCGCGAGATCAACCAATCACGGAGGTGATAGTTGACCTTCTTCTTGCCGTCGACGAACTTGGTGATCTCCCACTTTGCCTTTTCGGAATTCATTCCGTCGAACTTGCCGGAATTCTGGAGAGTCCCCAATCCTACATATAGTCCCGTGGCGTTGAACTCTTCGTTCAGTTTGTTTGTGATTACTGGTACGACCGGCAGGTTGAATTTCTTGGCGAATTCCAAGTCGCGTTCATCGTGTGCGGGAACCGCCATTATGGCGCCTGTGCCGTAACTCGACAGTACATAGTCAGCGATCCATATAGGCACGCTCTTCCTGTTGGCGGGATTGATCGCCAAAACGCCTTTCAGCTCCACGCCCGATTTCTCCTTACCCTCATCGATACGCTCAGCCTCGGATTTATCCTTGGCATTTTTTATGTACCTGTTGACCTCGGGCAGATTAACAACCTTCAATTTAAGCTCTTCAACCAATGGATGCTCCGGAGCCAATACGACATAAGTCGCGCCGAACATGGTGTCTGGTCTCGTTGTGAAAACTTCTATTGATTGTTCGGAGTCGGCTATCGGGAACTTGACCAGCGCCCCTTCCGACTTGCCTATCCAATTCCTTTGGGCGACCTTAACTTTTTCCGACCAATCGATCTTATCCAAATTGGCTTCGAGCTTTCCGGCGTAATCGGTAATCTTGAAGAACCATTGTTCCAACTGCCTCTTTATTACCTGGCTGCTGCAACGCTCGCACTCCCCGGCTATGACCTGCTCATCGGCCAGCACGGTTTTGCAGGAAGGGCACCAGTTGACGGCCTGTTTTTTGCGATAGGCCAATCCGGCCTTGAACATCTGCACGAACAGCCACTGCGTCCATTTGTAATATTCCGGGTCATAAGTCTCCAGGCGCTCATTCCAGGCGAAGCCGCTGCCGACCATCTGCAGCTGGCGGTAGAAATTCTTCTCGGATATCTTTGCCTGATCGGCCGGATGCTTACCGATCTTTATGGCGTAGTTTTCGGAGTTTATGCCGAAGCCGTCAAGGCCGATCGGTTCAAAGACGTCATAGCCCTGCATGCGCTTCATGCGTCCGTAGATGTCTGAACCCGTGACCGCATACATGTTCCCGACATGGAGGCCTTCGGCCGAAGGATAAGGGAACATCATCAAGTTATAAAAAGGTTTTTTGGCCGTTTTAAGGTTCGGTTCGTATATGCCGGAGCTCTGCCACTTCTTCTGCCATTTCTTCTCTATTTTTGAAAATGGATACATTTCTATAATCCTACACGGTTTACGGCCGTATCCTCAATACCCTTAAAGCGTTAGCAGTGGTCATCTTTGAAATAGTTTCGACGTCCGTATCTAAAACTTCGGCCATCTTTCCGGCCACATAGCTCACATATGCGGGTTCATTGCGCTTTCCGCGATATGGCGCCGGCGTCACGTAAGGCGCATCCGTTTCCAGCAGGACGCGTTCTATTCCTATGGATTTGATTGCCGGATCATAATCGCGGGCAAAAGTCGTCACTCCGCCGAACGAGAAATAAAATCCCATCTCTTTCAATTCCGCCGCGTCGCGCTCCGTCCCAGTGAAGAAATGGATTATGCCAGGGATCGGGCCCACCAATTTAGAGCTCTCTCTTTTAATTATCCCGATTAGATCGGAAAATGCGTTGCGACAATGGATCATGAGAGGCTTATCCAGCTCCTTAGCCAATTCAATCTGGGACACGAATGTAGCCTCCTGCTTCTTTTTGGATTCCTCTCCTAGATGGTAGTAGTCCAATCCGCACTCTCCGATAGCGACCACTTTCTCATCGCGTCCCAACCTGAGGTAATAGTCGTGGTCGAACACCTCTCCCCTGGAAGTGAATGCCTTAGCCTTATCATCCGCGCCAAGTTCGCTCACATCATGGAAAGACTTTTCGGTATGTATCGGGTGTAATCCTATTGCGGCATATACGCCTTCCTTATAGTTATTGGCCACCTCCACCGCTTTGGCCGACGTATCTTTCTGCGTCCCGACGTTGACCAGCCATATATCGCTGTCCAAGGCGCGCTGGATGGTCTCCTTATAGTCATCCTCAAAGGCGGCAAAGTGGGCGTGAGTATGTACGTCGAAAAATCTGGGCATTATAGTCTCGGGAAAAGAGGCTTTGTTATTTCTGCGTTGTCTTCGATTGCCTTCGTAATCTTAGCGCTCGTTTCAGGCATCAACGGTCGCAACAGATAGCCTATCTCATAAAGATTGGCCAACAGCAATTTAATGGTCGTTTTGGCATTCTCTTTTTCCTCTTCGATCTTTATTTTCTTGAACGGCTCGTTAATTTCAATCAACGAATCCGATTTCTTGATCAGATCCCAAACCAGGTTCGCCGCTTTCTGGATTTCGAAAAATTCGAGGTGTTTATTATATTCAATCCTGTACGCCTCATTCTTTTTAACCATATCCATATCCAATCTCACATCGTGCGTCGCGGCCATCTTCATAACCCTACTCACTAGATTGCCTAAACCATTTGCAAGATTGGCGTTGTATGACTCTCTGAATTTATCCAACGTAAAGGCGCCATCCTCGAACGTCGGCATTTCGCGCGCGAACCAGTAACGTAAGGCGTCAGTTCCAAACTCATTGATCACACCTATCGGGTCAACGACATTACCCAAGGTCTTGCTCATCTTCAAGCCACCTTCGCCGGTAATGAATCCGTGAATTAGAATAATCTTTGAACCGGGCAATCCAGCCGACATGAGCATTGCTTGCCACATTGCCGATTGCTGTCTCAAGTTGTCTTTGCCGGCTATCTGTATCGCGTTCCGGTCGCCCCCATCTCCCCAGAATTCACCGAATTTATCGATGTTCTCCGGCCAGCCAAGCGTAGAAATATAGTTGATCAGCGCGTCGAACCAGACATACATTACCTGGCTATCATCGCCTGGCACCGTTATCCCCCAAGGCATCTTGGACTTGAGACGCGATATGCTGAAATCCTGCAGCCCCGCTGCGACGAAATTCCTTATCTCGTGCATGCGCGAGTCTGGAACGACGAATCCCGGATCTTTGTCGTACAGCTCAAGCAGCTGTTTTTGGTAATTGGAAAATCTGAAGAAATAGTTCTCCTCCTCTATTATCTCTATCTCTAACGAAGGGTGTAGCGGACAGCGGCCATCGACTAGCTCTGAATCGGTTTTCTCCAATTCACAACCCACGCAATACTTAACCTTATACGCTCCTTTATATATGTCCCCTTTCTTGTCGCACAGCCGCCAGAATTCCTGGGCGGCGCTGATATGATGGGGGTCGGTTGTCCTTATGAAAGCGGTGTAGTCCATATCGAGCGCCTTGCAGAACTGCTTGAACTTCTCAGCATACTCGTCGACATACTCTTTGGGGTCCTTATTCTCTTCCACCGCCTTACGATAGATCTTTAGACCATGCTCATCGGTACCGGTATTCAAGAACACATCCTCCCCCAAAAGCTTATGGTAGCGAGCGATTATATCGGCCTGCACGAACTCAAGAGCGTGCCCCATATGGGCGGCTGCGTTGACGTAGGGCAGAGTCGTCGTTATATAGAATTTTTTAGACTTCGACTGTTTCACTTTCGCGTTGCCGATCTTTTTTTGCTACCCAATCGTCTACTATCTCCTGGAACACCACCGCTGCCGGAACGGCCAAGAACATTCCTGGTATGCCGGCAAGGGTATTGCCGATCAGTATCGCAACGATCACTACGACCGGATGTACGTCGACCGACCGCTTCATCACAAGAGGCACTAATGCGTGCGCTTCGACCTGCTGCAGGATGATGAAAAGAATGAGCACCGAAAGGGCGAGGCCGGCTGATTGGTTCAATGCGACAGCGATCGATAGCGCCCCGGCGAAAATGGGGCCGACCAATGGGACGATCTCAAAGACCCCGGCGAATATCGCCAGGATCAGCGCGTATTTAACCCCAAGGAACAACAAGCCGAAGAAGACGGCAGTCGCCATTATGAGTGCGAGCACCAGTTGGCCATTCACCCAGCGACTTATCTTGTGTTTGGAACGGTAAAACGTGGAAAGCGCCTTGTCTTCCATGTCGCGCGGCAGTATCGCTCTAATAAATTTACCGACGCCGTCACGAGTCACAGTGAGATAGAATGACAGGATTATCGTAACTATAAGCAGAGTCACACCCCCTAGAACGTTGCCCAACACGTCGACGAACGAGGCATTGCCCGCCAGAAGCGAATTGGCGAAAGAATTTATCTGCGGCGTTATCGAATTTATGAACGTATTAGGCACGGATGTCCCGAGTATCTGCCCTATTGCGCCGCCAAGATTGGCGAACAAGTCTCTGAACTCGATGATCGAAAGAGGTACTATGGTGTACGTCAGCAACGCTAAAAGCGTTAAAGTCACGACGAAAATGGCTATGGTTCCTACGACTCGCGGCATCCGCCATTTCTCCAACTTCTCGACCAATGGGTCAAGCGCTGAGGAAATAAGTATCGCGACCAGAAGGACTATAATCGTTTCACGTATGGCAAAAAGAAGCGCAAGAAGCGCCGTTATTGCAGCCACCTTCCATAGACTGCCCCAGGAAATTTCAAGGCGGAGGCGTTCCATCTTGATTTTAATTCTACTCTACTGTCAGCAACCCCTGCAATGACGCCTTATCGTCTTCCGGGCCGACTAGGGCCAGATTTAGCGATGAATTTTTGAATACGTCCTTAGCGACATTCTGCACCTCTTCCGAGGTCACTTTTAGGTAATGTTGTATCACCTCTTCCGGAGTCAGTATCTCGCCAGAACTGATTTCCTGCGACCCGTAATACCTGGCGATGGCGTCGGACGTCTCAAGATACACGGCGAAACTGCTAACCAGTCTCTGCTTGATCTCGTCCAGCTCTGTTGCCGTAAGCTGCTTGTCTTTAAGCATGCGACACTGTTCGAATATGGTCTTTATGGCCAGCTCCAATTTTTCGTGATTCAACCCTGCGGAAATTACCAGTTCGCCATGGTCCATGAACTCATCCGCTTCGGACGAAATGTAATAGGCCGCTCCCAGCTGGTCACGGACAGTTGCGAAGAGGCGCGAACTCATACCTTCGCCCAGATAGGTGGACAAAACCGAAAGCGCGAATCTGCGCGGATCGCGCACCTCATACGCCCTGAACCCCAAAGCTATGTGCGTCTGATCGGACTCTTTGGTCTTCAGCTTCAACACCGGATCCGTTTGGGAAATAACCGTCTTAGACTTGGGTATGCGATCCCCTACCGGGATATTGTGAAACGCCTTTTCTACCTCGGATATGGCGTTCTTTTCATCTATCGCGCCGGCTATGACTACCAATGTGTTTGCGGCGACGTACCGCGCCGAACGGTATTTTATGAAGTCTTCCCTGGTCAGCTTAGAAACCGTCTCCTTGGATCCGCCTATTTCCCATCCGGCCGGCTGGTCGCCGTACATAGCCTCCTGCAGGACCGAATGCACTTTCTGCATAGGAATGTCCTCGTACATATTGAGTTCTTCTGTTATCACGCCGCGCTCTTTCTCTATTTCGGCAGGGTCTATTATCGGATTAATATAGAGGCCCGAAACCAAGTCGAGTATCTTAAGGAAATTGGCGTTGATCGCCTTGGCGTAGTAGCCGGTATATTCGGTGGAAGTGAATGCGTTATAGCTTGCGCCCAAGGCCTCGAGCTCTTTCGGTATCATTATCGGTTTCGGTCGCCGAGTGGTCCCCTTGAAGCACATATGCTCCAGAAAGTGGGAAAGACCGTTAATCTCCTTGGTTTCGTATTCCGATCCGGCCTCCACCAGTACCAAAACCGTGGTTGTGGCGCTTCCCGGCATCGGTACGGTGATTACCCGCAGACCGTTACTGAGAACTGTTTTCTTGTATTGCATTCCTTAGATAATTTTTTAGTTCTTTTATGGGGACCCTCTCCTGTTTCATGGTATCCCTGTTGCGCACGGTGACGTCGTCTTTATCCAAACTGTCGAAGTCCACCGTCATGCAGTAAGGGGTGCCTATCTCGTCCTGGGAATAATAGCGCTTGCCTATATTGCCTCGGGCATCCCAAGCCACAGGGAATTCCTTCTTGAGATCCAGATAGATTTTCCTGGCCAGCTCTACCAATTCAGGCTTGTTAGCCAAGAGTGGGAATATCGCTGCCTTGTAAGGAGCCAATCTCGGTTTGAGCTTAAGCACGACCCTGTCTCCTTCCTCGGCGTAAGAATCCAGCATCACCATAGCCAGTAGTCGGTTTATTCCGACAGCTGGTTCGATCACATGAGGTATGAATTTCTTGCCCGAAACCGGATCGCTGTAAGAAAGGTCAACTCCGGAGTATTTCATGTGCTGCTTCAGGTCGTAATCTGTGCGGTAGGCCAATCCCCAGAGCTCTTTGAACCCGAACGGGAACTTGTATTCCAGGTCCTCGGTGCGCTTGCTGTAAAAGCTCCTTTCCTCGTCGCTGTGCTCGCGCCAGCGTAAGTTCTCTTCGCGGACGTTTAGATTGCCCGTAACAAACTTCCACAAGCTGTCCTTCCAAGACTCGAATAGCTTGTTCCAATCCTCGACCGATGGGTCGAAGAAGTACTCTATCTCGCCCTGTTCGAACTCCAGAGTCCTGAATATGAAATTGCCTTTTGTGATCTCGTTTCTGAAGGTCTTGCCCAATTGGCCGACCCCGAACGGGAGAGTGACCCGGGTCGAGTCGATTATGTTTTTGAAGGAGACGAATATCCCCTGAGCCGTCTCGCCTCTCAAGTAGACCTTAGACTGATCCTCCGGAACGATGCCTATTTTTGTCTCAAACAGCAGGTTGAATTTGCGCACCGGGGTCCAATCGCGTTTGCCGCACACCGGACAGGGTATCTTGTTCTCCTGGATTATCTTGTCCAGCTCCTCGACGCTTTTACCTTCGACGTTGGTCTTTTCACCCTTTTTTTCGAAATAATCCTCTATCAGATGGTCCGCACGAGTGCGGGACTTGCAGTTCTTGCAGTCGATCATCGCATCGGCGAAGCTGGCCACGTGGCCGGACGCTTCCCATACCTTGGGATGCAGTATGATCGACGAGTCCAGCCCGACCATATCGCTACGCTGCCTTATGAAATTATTCCACCACTCGTCCTGTATGTTCTTCTTCAATTCCACCCCCAATGGCCCATATTCATAGGAGTTGGCCAATCCGCCGTAAATTTCAGAGCCAGGGAAGACAAATCCGCGCCTTTTGGCCAAGCTTATCCATTTATCCATTAAAGACGCGTTTTCTGACATCACTTCAAGTGATTTGATTGTAGCAGATATGTTGCGCTGGCTACAAAGACCTACTTAACTATGCCGTCTCCGCTGGCCACGGTTTTGTCCGACGGAAGCAGAGTAGTGATGGCGTCACTGCCTGCGGTAAGCGGTAAATTAGTGAAACTGTCCTGGGCCGAGAGAGACGTCGGACCGAGTAAATTCATATATTGTCCGACATCGGACGACTGTGGCGTTGCCGATATCTGGAATATTCCCTCCGGCGCCGGCGTCAGTATCCCGCTGGTGGCAGGCAGATATCCGACGTTCCAGATCATCTCGTTGGTCGAAGAGGAATATTGGAGCGTTGAGCTTGTGTTCGAGCTCGACTGTCCGGTGAAAGTGACGCCCGGCGGCAATTGGGCCTCTACCTGCACGTTGTTCAGATCGGTCGAATAATTAGTCAGATCCCAATGAATAGTGTATTCGGTAGGCGTCCCATTTTGCGGAGGCCATGGCCCGGAGTTCACAAGCCCGGATACGGCATCCCTGAAATATCCCGCCGCCTGCACGGAGACCAATCCCCCTACCTTGGTGATCGATGAAGCCGTGTTCACCGTCTGATCTGCGGTTATAAGATACGGGACAGTGGGCGAAGTTATAGTCGCATTGACGCTAGCCGAGAAATCCTTGTCGTTCAGCTGGTTGATGGGATAACTTTTGTCCAAACTCACATTAAAACTTACGCTGCCGCTGGACCCGGGCGCGAAAGATCCCAAGCCTGGAGTATTCTCGGGGTCCCAGGTAAGGGTATTCGTATTTGGATCGAAATTGGCGCTGGAGCTCTGCAGGGTATTCCAATCAAGCATTCCCCCGGAGACATTGGCCTGGATAACGATGTCTTGGAAGGCCACCTGGGTGTTATTTTTATAATTGAGCGTGTAATCCAGCGTCTCGCCTGGCTGGGCCACGGTGCTGGTTGAATTATTGACCATGATATCCAAGGACAACGGAGAAGCGTTGACCGTGGTCTGAGCGGAACTCGACAAGATCACATAATTTTTGCCTAGGATGTTAGCCGTAATGTTGGCGGTCGTATTGAACTGGGTCTGGTCAGGTAGGCTTACCTTTCCCCGAACCACGATCTTGCCCGGATCACTTGGGTCCAATGGATTTATCTGCCAAGTACTCTCGTTTGCAGCGCTCGCGGACGGGATCGATGAGCTTAAGGAAAATGTGCCTGGGTAGATGAACTGGATTGATAGCGGCGGCAGGGTCGTGCTGCTGCTCATATTCATAGACGCAGGATTCCATCCGTAGGCCGCCACAGACTCCATCTCTTCGCCGGAAAAAGTCGTCGACGGCGACGTCAGTTCAAGGGTCAACGGCAGATTCTGCACGTTAACGTTCAGATTCGATGTGGTCTGAAACTTGGCGCTTAAAGAACCTATGCTGTAAGAGGCGGTTATCGCGATAGTTTGGGAACTGTTCACGCTTGGCAGGGGTACAAGCTGGAAAGTCTGCTCGTTGATGGACCCTTTGGAAATATTGCCTAAGCTCTGGTTAATAATGGACATATTCGAGCCGTCGGCCATAACGAGAGAGCTGGGAAGGGACACTGACAATTGCACGTTTTCCAAATCACTGTCGGAAGTGTCGCCTAAATCGACTTTGACTGAAAACGGCATTCCGACCACGACCGGACTCTGGCTTACCGAGGCGGCGATCGATACCCCCTGCGAAGAAGACCGTGTCCAAAGGTATAGGCCCACGCCGACGATTAGGATGACTATAATAGTCCCTATTATCCATAGGGACGAAGATTTTGCCCGGCCGCAGTTAGATCTTAACAATTTCATATTCGCTGATCCCCATTTTTTTCACGGAATCGGCGCATAGAAATGTTACATCCCCGGGGACGAAATAGGCAATGCGCGAGCTGCCGCACTCCGCGCATACCGCAGAATCTACGTCTATGCCTAAACCCATCAAAATCCGGCGATAGCGGGTCGGGCTGAAGTCGCCCCGACTGATGGCCCGTTCGGCTTCATACCACAACCCAAGGTCTGGTAGGCCCAACGGGGAGGCCCTGTTTAGGATATCGATGAACTTCATCAGCTCCGGGCTTATCTTCGGCGGTCTGTCGGACAGGGCATCCAGCACTTGGAAGCTTCCGCCCTCACCTCTCTCTATGAGACGTATGGAAACTATGTTCCCAGGCATAAGATGCCCGGCCAGCTTCGAAGTTATCTTCTTGACGCTCTTAGCCCTGGCCTTAAGCCGGCCGAAATCCTTAGTATATAGAGTGATCATCCGGTCGAGATCGTCCCTATCCTCGACATCAAGGATAATTGCTGTCGTATAATGTTCTAACATGATTTCATTGACTATTATACCTTTTTAGGCTAAGATTCGGTTAAGTTAAATTATTCCCGGAAGGGAGTTTTTTAATGCCTGAAATGAATAAACGACTGGTTCTGGTGGCCATATTGGTGCTAATCGGGACTACTAAAATAGGTATTATACAGGGTGCAACTGATCCTCCGGCCGTAAAGCCGGAGTACCAGAGCGCCTTATTGGCCGACGCCACCCCATCGGACATAGTGCAGGCCAGGATTACCGCATATGCCAGCGTCCCGGAGGAAACCTCCGACCATCCCTTCATTACCGCCTCCGGCATACACGTGCACGACGGCACGATAGCCGCCAACTGGCTGCCCTTCGGCACCAAAGTTAAGATCCCGGCGATATTCGGGGATAAGATCTTCACCGTGGAGGACCACATGAACCACATATATGACAAGGGCTGCGTAGACATATGGATGCCCAGCGTGACCGGCGCCGTAGACTTCGGAGTCAAATATACAAATATAGAGATCCTGTAAACGACAAGGCCCCATGAAGGGGCCTTTTTAGTCGAACTGGAGTATCAGCGGCAGATGGTCTGATATGTTCAGCCTGGGCACTTCAAAGCTCCTGACGTCTATGCCCGGAGAGGTAAACACGTAATCGGCGAAGTGCAGCTGCACCTTTGAGGACTTATACTTCTCATAATTTAGGTCGCTTCTGGTTGAAGCGATGTTGAAGCTCTTTATAAGATCCTTCATTCCTGCCGATTCTATTATCTTCACGCTTTCGGTCTGCGGCATCAGGTTGAAGTCCCCGCCCAGTATCTTCTCCCCCTTCTCCAAGGTCAGGAATTCCGCTATCTGTCGGGACTGACCCAATCGGCCATCGCTATCCAATTTATTCCAGGGATATGCGGCCCCGTGGAAATTGCAGAGGGTAATTTTCTTGCCGCCGTGGACAAACCTGAAATATTGCAGATTCTTTATCCTTTCCAGCGGCTTTTCTTCCAGGTCATTAACATAGACGATCAAATCACCTTCGGAATCGATCTCAATTCCCTTTTTGCTGAATATCGCTAGCCCGACATCGACCTTGATGCCGCCTATGTTTAGCACGTTGGTTAAAGCCAGAGACCCGTCGAAACCGGCAAGCCCCCGTTTGAGATCCTTGAATATGTCGGATCGGAAACCCGCAAACTCGGGCGCCAAGTCGACCCTTTTATCGCTATCGAAGACCTCCTGGAAACAGAAGAAATCCGTGGATGGGGCGGACTCTTTTATGAACTTCATGAGCGGTTCGAACATCGTGCCGCCCCATATATTGAGGAAGATGATCTTCATTATCAATTAACGATAACGTCCAGTAGATTATCTACGTCGGCATTCTTCGGCAGACACCTGTCGGCGATAATCCTTTGGAACCTATTCGTCTCTATTTGGACGATTAAAGCGTCGGTGCCAGATGCCGGTCTGGAAATAACGCCACCGAAGACGCACTCAGCGATGACCTTAGATGCATCCTCCGAACTTGTACCCTGCTTAAAGAAGACTAGAATCGGCGCCTTCTGGCAGAACCAATAGATAGCGCACCCGATTATAACGGCAATAATTACGAACGACGCGATTAATAATTTCTTTTTCAATTCACTAATATACGATGGTCTGATTTTAACTATAGTGCGCGGGACAGGATTTGAACCTGCAAGCCCTTACGGGCGCTACCACCTCAAGGTAGTGCGTCTGCCAGTTTCGCCACCCGCGCGTTTACTACGCTACATTATAGCCAGAATGCGGGAATATAAAAATCTATCGACTTATTCCGCCGATAGATCTTTCCAATTAACCCTGATTCCTTAGCTTCTGCCTGGTATTCCTAGCAGACAGACTGCGTAGGTAATACAGCTTGGATCGATGAACTTTCTTGGGAGAATCTATTATTTCAACCTTAAGGACTGTCGGTGAGTTTATTGGATACACTTTTTCCACCCCTACGGCGGCAACCACGGACCGGACGGTAAAAGTTGCCCCTATTTCACTGCCGTGCTTCCTGGCGATTACGACCCCCTCGAAGACGCTGCCGCTCTTCTCGTGGACCTTAACCCTGCTTCCAGGCTTTATTTTGGCTGCGATTTCTTTATCCATATCGAAGGGAAGTTTAGGGTGCACCGGTTATAAAGTCAAGATAAAACGCCTTGCTTAAAGGCTTTTTCCAATTCCTCAGGCGGGTCGGCCACTATCTTTATCCGCTTGCCGCTGGCGATGGGCAGCTCTAGGGAATAGGCATGGAGATACAACCTGCTGACCTTGTCCCTATGCTTTCCTCCATAAATTGGATCACCGACGATCGGATAGCCTATTGAAGCCATATGCACCCTGATCTGATGAGTCCTTCCGGTATGCGGGGAGACCTCCAGGACGGTGCACTCCTGCGGCCCACGGGCAGTGACGAGTTTAGTGTATCCTCTGACCTTGTATTCTGTTATTGCCTCTTTTACCATCTTGGCTCTAGCGGTGGTGACGGTCCTCTTTATGCTGCCGTTCCTCAGGCCGATCGGCTTGTCGATAATCCCACCCGAAGGCACATGGCCGTAAACCAATGCCAAATAGGTCTTTTTTAGCTCGCGCTCCTGGAACAGGGACTTGAGGTACTCAAAATATTCCTGGGTCTTGGCTATCACCAAAACGCCGGAGGTGTCCCGATCCAGACGATGGACTATTCCCGGACGAAGTTCGGTGTTGTCGCCCACCTTGAGAACCTGCGGCCGATTGACCTTAAGCCAGTCGACTATAGTGTCCTCGCCGCCCCGCAAATTTATCGGATGGACCAAAATTCCCGCCGGTTTGTTGACCGCAAGGAAATTGTCGTCTTCATAAAGTACTTCTAGATTGAACACCTTAGTATATTCGCCGACTAGAACAGGGTGTATATCGCACACTTGGCTATGTCCGGTATCACGCCTCCAGTCACCTGCTCGCTTATTTTATCCAGCGAAACCTTGTCGCTGCCCGTTGCCGAATACAGGTAGTCACCTTGTATATAGGCCACCTTTTTGCCGTTAAGATCGAAAATGAACCTGTCCTGAAAATAACCCAACTTGGTCCCGTCGTGGGCATGCAGATAGATCCCGTCGATCCAGCCTATTTTCGAACTGTCGCGCCATATATCGTGGCCGTCCATTCTTATCATATTGGTATTATAACCCTTCTTTGATTCTGGTGCGCGATGCAGGGATCGAACCTGCGACCTCTTCAATGTCAATGAAGCGCTCTACCACTGAGCTAATCGCGCTGTTAAACCGGCCCATTTTAAAGACGCCTGGTGGGCGTGGAAGGAATCGAACCTTCGACCTCTGTCTTATCAGGACAGCGTTCTACCATTGAACTACACGCCCAGACCTCAGCCTGTAGATTAAACCATTATAATAGTACGAATCCCAGTCAGACAAGTTAGTGCAGCCCCAATGAGTTGTAGGCGTTAATGTTGAAAGTTATGCTCGGCGTAGACGGCTGCGAGGGGGAAAAGGCGCCATACAGCTCGGAGCTCAAGAGGCCGATGGAGATAACAACGACGACAATGGTCGCAATCAGGGTTACTATCGCCCCGCCCACTACCCATATCTCCAATCTATCGAAACTTCTTTTGTTGTTCATGAATGGAATGGAATATTTCCGGTTATCATCGCGCTGAAATTGCCGCCGGTAGGCTCCTCGATGAGGTCTACGCTCGATACGCTAACGAAAGCGCTGCTCTCGATGTTATCGAGGAACGTAAGCACGTTGCCGTAGCTGCCCTGCAGCGTCATCTCGATAGCAACTTCACCGGGCATATTCGCGGTCGGGGCCGTCTCAGATCCGAATTCCGAGCTGAAAGCCAAGTTGTCGCCCTGGGCCATAGCCTGGAAATTATGCTGCACTGAGAAGAGCATATCCTCGCTGGGAATTATGGCGCTCATATTGGTCAATGCAGGAGCGGCCACGGGTTGCTCCTGCTGAAGGTCACTAAGGTTCTTGAGGGAGCTATTCTCGTTTATTAGAGCCTGATTTACCTGCTTTATGCTGTTTGAATTGATGGCTATATCGTTTTGCAGGTAGTACATCAAAGTACATATCACGACCAATAGGACGAGAGTTATCCCGACGCTCAATATAAACTGTTTCTTAAATTCGCGAGGCATTACTACTATTAGTATAATAAGCTTAGACCTTTTGGGGAAGTAACTCTATGGCATAAATGGCTTGTTGCAGATATCCTTAGCGGGAGGGCGCAAACAACTGATAATTGACAAACCCCACGAACTAACTAGTATTTGAATTCAAAAGCTCAGGCCCGTCGCAACTTTCTATAGTAACGGCTGCAGGTTGGAGTTATTTGCATAAATTATGAAAACACTGGTGATAGTAGAATCCCCGACCAAAGCCAAGACCATCGGCCGTTTTTTGGGGTCTGACTTTAAGGTTGAATCCTCATATGGCCACATACGCGATCTACCAAAGAGCAAGGTGGGCATAGACATAGCGCATGATTTCGAACCGCAATATGTTATTCCCCCAAAAGCCAAGCCGGTCGTGGACAACCTTAAAGAGCTCGCTGGAAAATCATCGCGCATCATTCTCGCAACCGACGAAGACCGCGAAGGCGAAGCTATCGCCTGGCACCTCTCGGCGGCATTGGGCATAGACAAGAAGAAAGAGACCGAACGTATTGTTTTCCATGAGATAACCAAGGACGCAATCCTTGCGGCCCTTGAACACCCCAGAAAGATAGACATAAACCTAGTCGACGCTCAGCAGGCCAGGAGAGTCCTGGACAGGCTCGTTGGCTACGGGCTATCCCCCTTCCTATGGAGGAAAATCCGCTACGGGCTCTCGGCTGGCCGCGTACAGAGCGTAGCCGTACGCCTAGTGGTGGAAAGAGAAAGAGAAATCCAGGCCTTCAATAAAGAGGAATACTGGTCAATAGAAGGCAGATTCCAGAAAGACAAGCAGACATTCCCCGCCAAACTGAATTCCATAGACGGAAAGGCAATCGGGAAAATGGGCATAAATAACGAGACCGATGCCAGAAAGATATTGGCGGACCTGAATGGCAGCAAGTATTCGGTAGGCGAAGTCTCGACCAAACAGGTCTCCAGGAGCCCGGCTCCCCCATTCACAACCTCAACTCTCCAGCAGGAAGCGGCCCGCAAGCTCGGCTTCTCTGCCAAACAGACCATGGTCATAGCCCAACAGCTCTATGAGAACGGCCACATAACCTATATGCGTACGGACAGCCTGAACTTAGCCAGCTCCGCCCTCGCCCAGGCCCAAAGAGTGATTACCGAACAGTTCGGGAGCAAGTATTCTCTGGCCA
>Ga0181520_10001634_pt1 | contig 45010 bp, 35 predicted proteins | sample PEATcosm2014_Bin_29_FD_132451 | JGI IMG/M metagenome (GOLD analysis project Ga0181520, IMG submission 132451) | Peatland microbial communities from MTU Mesocosm Facility, Houghton, MI, USA - PEATcosm2014_Bin02_30_metaG | ecosystem: Environmental > Terrestrial > Soil > Wetlands > Peat | place... | reverse complement strand
TCTTTGCCGATTTCAACCCTGAACTGGCTAAATTTATACATCAAGCAGCAACCGGTCGTGCGTGTCAGACCATTTCTGGTGCCGGGGTGCTGGCGCACGGACACCCATCCCAACGGGCCTCGTGGCGCGGGCGTCCCGCCGGCGGGCTGGCCGGGCGTCCCGCCCGGTGATCGAACTGGCGGCGAGACGCCGCCAGCACTCGCAGCCGGGGATGGCCGCGCCACCTGGGCGTCGGTTCAAAAACCCGAGCTCACCATGCTGCCGTCCCGGCGCCGGGCCGCGCATTGCCCCGGGCACCCGCTCAAATCCTTGCTGACGTTAAGCCATTACTGGCTTAACCGGTAAAACTGCTGTCCGCCGGAGATCGGATTGGTCACGGTGTTCTGGCCATTAACAATGACCGGCACGGCGGAATTGGTGACCCAACCAGTCGGTAAAATATTTGTGGTGAACAGCAGCGTGACCCCGGCCGCATTGGTCGGCCAGGTCAAAACCACAGCGGCTCGGGAAAAATTAATGCTTAACTGCGGGGCCGGGCAGGGGACATAGAAAACCGCCGGCCGGCAGATGGCCAGCGGCGGAGCGCCGGGCGACCACGCGCCGTTGGTGAAGGTGTAGATGGTATAGTTTTGCGCTGTGTAAGGAAAGGCGGGCTGTCCCGAAAGGTGAATCAATACTTGGGAACCGGTCTGGGGAGCCGTGCCAGTGTAGTCTTGATAAGTGCTGGAATTAGTGTTCTGTGCGCCAAGCAAGGAATATTCTCCGCAGCCGCAATAATAGGGGGATGGATAGACCGCGGTTGGAACAGCGCCGGTAAAAGTGACGGATTCAGTCACGCCGACCGTGTTTTGGTAATAGAAGCCCCGGCCTGGAGCCAGGACGGGTATTTCATCCATGGTCGCAATGTTCCCATTTTCATCCGAGAAAACTGTCGGGCTTGCGGAATCAAAGGTCACATATTGAAAAAAGCCGGAACAGTTGTAATAATAAAGCACGTCCCCATCCCGCGACCCGTCGGCATCGGGAAACAGCACGTTCGGCGTGTTGGAAGAGTTATCGAGGGGATTGGCGAGAGCCGTAATTCCAACCGGCAGCGTGACCGTATAACTGGCGGCGAAAATGGAGGTTGCAAACGCAGTGGAAACACCAACACTCAAGAACAAAGTTTTCATAAGATAGTTTTAACTCCAGTTTACATCATATCAAGAAGTAGCTTTGCTGTCAAAAGCAATCTGTTCGCCGGGGGCATGGAAGAAAACCGTCCGCGTGAAACCGTCGGTTGGCCGCCCGCCCGGCGTTCCGGCCCCGGCCCGCTTGCATTGCACGCCGGTGCTGTCCCGGCCTGCAGCGGGTTGCGAATGACACGCGGGTTTTTCCAGAGGTCACAATTTTTTGCCGCCGCCCAGCCACAGCAGGCTGTCAATCACCAGCCGGTCCTGAACTTCATTCTCAAAGGTGAACGATAGGGTGCGATTGGTGTCATCGAACTTGTGTTCGTAATCCATGTCGTTGTGCCCCATGTTCAGATAAACCATTTTGTAGCGCTGGTTGGTCCAGGCCACCGGGTAATAACCGCTGTGCCAGATTTCATAGGGTTTGGGTCCGGTGCCCAAAGGAAAACTGGCTGGGTCAATGGACAGCAGGATTTTGATGTCGGGGTTTTTCCGCAAATCATTCTTCCAGGCATACCATTCGTTGGGCGCGGATTTGAAGGTCTCCGGCAGGCGACTGGTGGCGGGATGATGCCGGTCTTCGACGCGCAAAATGGCGGCGGTGGGCCGCCAGGTGTTGCCGGCATATTCGCCCGCGCCCAGGAACTGATTATGATACCAGTCCCAGTTTTGGGGGCAGCCGGAAGGCGTCAGGGCAAATGCGGCAAAGTGAAATCCCAGCCACGCGCCGCCGTTCTCCATGTATTTTCTGAACGCCTCCCTTTGGGCCGGGGCTTCCGGGCGCGTGTCCAGAAAGACCACCACTTGATAGTGGGAAAGCAACCCGGCATTGAGATCGTTCCAGTTCGTGGTTGAATCGTAGGTGAAATCATATTTTTGAGCCGTTTGCGGGAACCACCGGTTGGCCTCATGCACAAAACTGACATGCGCCAGATCGTCTTTGCCGGTGTAAAAGGCGATCACCCTGAATTGGGGGGTGGAACTTGCTGCCTTGGCGCCGGCAAGGCCAAAACACAAAAGGCAGAAGGCGATCCACCGCAGGGCGGTCCGGTTGATTTTAATCCAGGCGACCATGATCGTTTGCCGGGGCTTTAACAGTTTCAGAAACAGGATTGCACCACGCCGCCGTCCACGCGCAGGGCCGCGCCGTTCGTGGCGGCGGACGCCGGACTGCTGAGGTAAATCACCAGGTTGGCGACTTCCTCCGTGGTGGCGAACCGCTGGAGGAGCGAGCTGGGCCGGACCTTGTTGAAAAAATCCTTCTCGAAATCGGCAAACGGTTTGCCGCCGCTCAATTGTTTGACGAATTCATCCACGCCGTCGGAATGGGTCGGGCCGGGCAGCACGGCGTTCACGGTCACGCCGGTGCCGGCGCAGGTTTCGGCGAGGCCGCGCGACACCGCCAGTTGCGAGGTCTTGGTCATGCCGTAATGGATCATCTCGGCGGGAATCTGGATGCCGCTCTCGCTGCTGATGAAAATGATGCGGCCCCAGTCCTGCTCCTTCATCCCCGGCAAATAGGCGCGGCTCAGGCGGACGCCGCTCAGGACATTCACTTCAAAGAAGCGGAACCAGTCTTCATCGGGGATCTGCTCAAACGGTTTCGGTTCAAAGATGCCGAGGTTGTTGATGAGGATGTCCACGGCCGGGAATTGTTTCACCAATTTGTCCACGCCGGCGGCGGCGGCGAGGTCGCCGGCAAAGACTTCCAGCTTCGCCGGCGGCACCGCGTGGCGGATCTTTGCAAGCGCCGCGTTCACGGATGTTTCGGAACGGCCGTTCACGATGACGCGGGCGCCTTCGCGCGCGAGGCCGGTGGCGATGGCCAGGCCGATGCCTTTGGTGGAGCCGGAAACGAGGGCGAGTTTGTCAGTCAATTGTAAATCCATGATGAACCGAGCTTCGCACCAGCCGAAACATTGTCAACTTTCCGTCCGCTGCGGATGCCGGACGTCCGCGCTCCGGGCGGCTCCGGCTGCGGGCTTAAAATCTTTCGCCGATGAAAGGGGTGTGCCAGCGCAAATCTTTTTCCACCACGCCTTTCTTTTTCACCGCGCGCATCATTTCCGACACCTGGTTCCAGTCCAGCTGCAAAAGGCTCTGGTCCGGCCAGTCTTTGTCCTCGGAGTAAAACTCCAGTTGCAGTTCCAGCCCGCCGTTCTTTGCTGCGGGGGTGACGAGGCTGAATTGGTCCAAAGCCTTCGCAAAATCCTTGCCGGCGGCCTTGGACCAGCGCCACAACATTTCGTCGGTGATGTCCAGCGGCAGTTCGGGGGCTTTCACGGCAAACAGCCGGGGGCGGGTGCCTTTGGCATCCGGCTCCACATAAGCCAGGTCGCCGACAAAGATCGCCAGGTCGCCTTTGACGACCTCGTTGACGCCATACAAGGAGGGCCAGATCACGACCGTCTCGCCGTCGGTGTCCTGGTGCTCAAAGGAATTGCGCGTCAGTTCAGATTCGTCATGGGAAAAGCGGGCGGGATGGGACACTTCTTCATAACCGCCGCCCAGGGGCGCGACGATTTTTGGCGACTGGCATCCGGCCAGACCAAGGCAGAGCAGGGCCAGGGCAGGGCGGGTGACCGAAAAATTGAACGGTTTCATGGGCAAAGGCTCGACGCCGGGCGGTTGCGCAAAAATGTCAAGCAGTGGCAGACCGTGTCCGGCATTTTCCAAACTGAAATAATGCTGGCGGACGGGTCTGCGGTCAAGCCTCTCATCAGCCCGCACCAGACAACAAAGCAAAGCGGCGAAATTCGGCTGGCCCGATCTTCAGTTGAAAGCCATAATTGGCCGTGCCGGAGCCTGGGCAAAATTTTTGTGGACGCGGCAGGCGATGGCGAATAGATTTCAGCAACTAATCCGAACCAGTGTGCCAACTGATCATGTCAGATGAAGCGGCAAGGCGTGCCCGCAGGCAAAAAAATCCCGGGCTGCCGGGCGGCATTTGTCGCGGTCCGGGGGTTCGCTTTCGCCGGTTGCCGGCCCGGCCAGCGACCGGATGCTCCGCACTTAGTTCAGGCATGGCCACAGAATTTTCGTCGCCCGGCCGTCGTGCGCAAAACCTTGTTTTGCTGGTCTTGCTCGTGCTGGCCTGGCTTGGCGGGGCTTGCAGCCGGGCGTTGGCTTTGCAGTCGGTGGAGCTCTCGTGGAATCCCAGCCCCGCTGCGAATATTGTCGCCTACAATGTCTATTACGGAACGGAAAGCGGTTTCTACACCGATTGCATCACCTTTTCGGATGTGACTGATGTTGTGATTCTCGGACTTGAAAGCGGTGAGACTTATTATTTCGCGGTGTCGGCCACTGATGCCAGCGGCCTTGAAAGCGGCCTTTCCAACGAGGCTTCTTACACAGTTCCCGTTCCCGTTCCCATCGTGCTTCAGACACAAGCGGCCTTGGCTGACCGGGGCGTGGAGCTCACTTGGAATGCCAGCCCCGCCGGCGACATTGTGGGCTTCAATGTTTATTATGGAACCCAGAGCGGCGTTTACTCGGCCGTCATCGGCGTCTCCGGAGTGACTGACACAATCATCCCGGAACTTGAGCCGGGGAAGATGTATTATTTTCTCGTCGCCGCAGTTGACGACTATGGTGAGGAAAACGATTTTTCCAACGAAGGCTCGTGCGTTGTTCCCGTTCCCGCCCCCATCGTCCTGCAAACGCAGGCCTTTAACGACGGCAGCGGTCAGTCTTATCTGCGCATCAACACCCTGACGGCTGTGAGCGGCTATTGGGAAATGGACTGTTCCACCGACCTGCAAAACTGGTTTGCCTATGCCTGCGGTTACGGCAGCGGCAATGGCGACGGCCACGATGTGGAGGCTTACGTCTGGCCGGACCCGACGCAGGCGCAAATGTTCTTCCGCGTGATTAATTATTAAATTATTGCCGGTCGCGCCAGGCCAGGCCGGCGGTCATCCGCCGCCCGCGCCCGTCAAGTCGCTGACCGCCGGGCCGGCCGTGAAACTGCGGGCGGTGGACCTGCACAATCTTGTCATTTTCAAGCCACAAATTGTTTTTCGGCGCATGATCCATTGACTCTTATGCCTCGTCTGCTATTTTCGGAGTTCGTTTCAACAGCAAAACTTTATTGATTTTATTTATGGCTAAAGCATCCAAAACCAACAAATACGTTTATGTTTTCGGCAACAAAAAGGCGGACGGCGACGGCTCGATGAAGCCGCTGCTCGGCGGCAAGGGCGCGAACCTGGCCGAAATGGGCCGCATCGGTCTGCCCGTGCCTCCCGGCTTCACCATCACCACCGAGGTCTGCACCTACTACTACAACAACAAAAAGACCTATCCCAAAGTCCTCGACGCGCAGGTCAAGGACGGCGTCGTCCACATCGAAAAAATCATCGGCACCAAGTTCGGCGACAAGGCCGCGATGCCGCTGCTGGTTTCCGTCCGCTCCGGCGCGCGCGATTCGATGCCCGGCATGATGGACACGATTTTGAACCTCGGCCTGAACGACCAGACCGTGCTCGCGCTGGTCGCGGCGACCAAGAACGAACGCTTTGCCTGGGACTGCTACCGCCGGTTCGTGCAGATGTATGGCGACGTGGTGCTCGGCGTGCAGAAGCGCGCGAACGAGGATGACGAGCCGTTTGAAACCGTCATCCACACGCTCAAACACGAGCGCCATCAGGCTGACATCGAGGACACAAAGCTGACCGTGGACGACCTCAAGGAACTGGTGAGCCGGTTCAAGGCGTTGATCAAGGAACGCGCCGGCACGGAATTTCCGCAGGATCCTTGGAAACAGCTTTGGGGTGCGACCGGCGCCGTGTTCGGCTCCTGGATGAACGACCGCGCGATTGTTTATCGCCGGAAATATGGCATTCCCTCCGAATGGGGAACCGCCGTCAATGTTCAGGCGATGGTCTATGGCAACACCGGCGAAACTTCCGGTTCCGGCGTCGCCTTCACCCGCAACCCGGCCAACGGCCTCAAGGAATTCTACGGTGAATTTCTCATCAACGCGCAGGGCGAAGACGTCGTCGCCGGCGTGCGCACGCCCGAACCCGTGGCGCAGCTCGCAAAGCAGATGCCCGCCGCCTACAAGGAGCTGGACAACATCCGCAACACGCTTGAAAAGCATTTCAAGGACGTGCAGGACTTCGAGTTCACGATCCAGGACGGCAAGGTGTTCATGCTCCAGACGCGCAACGGCAAGCGCACCGCCGCCGCCGCGCTGAAAATCTCGCTCGACCTCGTGAAGGAAAAACTGATTGACGCCGGGACGGCGGTTCTCCGCAATCCGGCCGACCAGTTGGATCAGCTTCTCGCGCCGATCTTCGATCTGGCCGAGGTGAAAAAGGCGAAAGCCATCGCCACCGGCCTGCCCGCCGGTCCCGGGGCGGCCGCCGGAAAAATTTATTTCAACGCCGACCGCGCCGTGGCTGCGGCCGACAAGGGCGAAAAAGTTCTGCTCGCCCGCATCGAAACCTCGCCGGAAGACTTGCGCGGCATGATTGCGGCGGAAGGCATTTTGACCGCCCGCGGCGGCGTCAGTTCGCACGCGGCGCTCGTGGCCCGGCAGATGGGCAAGGTCTGCGTCTGCGGCGTGGCGAAGCTGGACATCAATTACGACAAGAAGACCCTCACCGTGGATGGCAAGACCTACAATGAAGGCGACTATTTCTCGATTGATGGCACCGCCGGCACCGTCTATGCCGGCCAGTTGAAGACGGCGCCGTCCGAAATCATCGCCGGCCTTCTCCATGGCGACAAGGCGGCGCAGGCCACGGAAAAATTCAAGGGCTTCGCGCAGTTGATGAAATGGTGCGCGCAGTTCACGCGCCTGGAAGTCCGCACCAACGCCGACACGCCGGAGCAGGCGGCCAACGCCATGGCGTTCGGCGCGACCGGCATCGGCCTCACCCGCACGGAGCACATGTTCTTCGAAGGCAACCGCATTGACGCGATGCGCGAGATGATTCTCGCCGACACCTTGCCCGCCCGCGAAGCCGCGCTCGCCAAGCTCCTGCCGTATCAACGCGACGACTTCTTCGGCATCTTCAAGGCGCTGAAAGGATTCCCGGCCACGATCCGTTTCCTCGATCCGCCGCTGCATGAGTTCCTGCCGAACACCAAGGAATCGCAGATGGACCTCGCGCGGAAGCTCAACATCCCCGTCGAGAAGATCATCAACCGCGTCCACGAGCTGCATGAATTCAACCCCATGCTCGGCTTCCGCGGCTGCCGCCTCGGCATCAAGTATCCCGAAATCACCCGCATGCAGTCGCGCGCCGTCTTCGAGGCCGCCGCCCGCTGCATCAAGGAAAAGGTGAAATGCCAGCCCGAAATCATGATCCCGCTCGTCGGCTTCAAGAAGGAGCTGGATTTGCAGGTCGCCATCGTCCATGAAACGGCGAAACAGGTTGCAGCCGAGCAGAAAGTCAAGCTCAGCTACCACGTCGGCACGATGATCGAAGTGCCGCGCGGCGCGCTCACGGCGGACGAGATCGCGCAGACCGCCGAGTTCTTCAGCTTCGGCACGAACGACCTCACGCAGACCTGCCTCGGCATGAGCCGCGACGATTCCGGTTCCTTCCTCGGCGCCTACACCGAGAACGAAATCATCAAGAAGAATCCGTTCGCCTCGATTGACCAGGCTGGCGTGGGCCAGCTCATCCAGATTGCGGCCGAGAAGGGCAACAAGACCCGTCCTGGCATCAAGCTCGGCATCTGCGGCGAACACGGCGGCGACCCCGACTCCGTGAAGTTCTGCCATCGCGCCGGCCTCACCTATGTGAGCTGCTCGCCCTTCCGTGTGCCCGTCGCCCGCCTTGCCGCCGCGCAGGCCGCGATTGAGGAAAAGCGCAAGGCCAAGCCTGCGAAGAAATAATTCGCGGTTAAAATTCACAGCCGCTCCGTGAAAATGGAGCGGCCTTTTGTTTTTCAAGCGGCGCAGATTTGGTGGAGTTTGTCACGCTGCGACAAACCCGTCGCCGGACGGAGCGGCAGGCGATGGAAACGGGAACGGCAAAACACCGGACAAAATTGGATGGTGCCTGGGCCCTGGCCGTTTCGTCGGGCGTCCTGCCAGCTAATCCCTGGTGGACGCGGGGTCCATTGTGGTAATTCTCGAACTGTTCAGACTTCCGGCCAGTTCGGTTTTTTGTGATGCCGGCAAGGCTTGCTTGCCCCAGGAACCGTGGCAGGTCTTCAAGGCGTTTCATTCTGCCAGGCAGAAATGGGATTATCACAAAATGGCTTGGGCGGCACGCGAACAAAAACGTCAAGGCAGGTCAAAAGAAGAAATAAAAAAAGCCCTGGCAAAAAAAGACCCAGCATACAAAGCTGGCAGTCGAGACATGGCCAAAATTCAAACAGGAAATTTCCGACACAGGGTATCATTACCCGGCATATTTCGATGCCGCCAAAATGGGACTTTGGAAGCCGGGGCCGCCGGAAAGTCTTCAAGAACGAACTGATTGTCAGGCGCAGAGCACACGGGATGTAGAAAAGGAAATTCGTGCGCTTGTGAATGGTGCAGCAAAACATTACCCGGCGCTGGCTGGCGATGTAGCTGTTGACCAGACCAGCGCCCGCGTGATCCGATCCAACCGGACATGGCCGAGGTGTTCAATCCAATGCCGGATGATGATTCTTTCGGTGTAAATGGTGCTGGCCCGTTTGGCGTCTTTAATCTGGTCGTAATAGTCAAAATTCCTTTGCATAATCTGCGAACAACGGCGTCCGCTTGAAGACGGACAGTGCGCCCTAGCGTCTTTGCGTTAAAAGCTCCTGAAGTTTGGCGACCGCCTGGGCATCGGTGCCGGCCCCTTCCAGCGGGACCCGTTTGACCTGCTTTGGTCCCGTGGTTTGATCCTCAACGGTAAGCTGGCCGTAATAGCGCCTGTTGCGCGCCCACAGCCGCGAATCGGACGCTTGCGTTTGTCCACCACTTTGTTGTATGTTGCGCCGCGATGTTGATGGCGATTGACAATTTTGCTGCGGGTGCCCGTGCTTTCCGTTTCAGCGGCTTGCATGGCATAACTCTAGCACAACGTCAACATCAGACTGGTATTAAAGCTGTAAGTCATTGTTAATCAGGTGGCCGATGTGGCGGAATTGGCAGACGCGCTAGACTCAAAATCTAGTATCCGTGAGGATGTGTGGGTTCGACCCCCTCCGTCGGCACCATCTTTTTTTATACCTTGTTATTGGTGTATAAAAAGGACTTTGCCAAGTGGTAGGCCTGCCCTGAAACTAATCCCCCGATCCACCGTGCCGCTCGGCTGAATGCCGGGCGTCGTTTTTAAGCACAACTGCGGAGCCGATGCACGAGGTCACTTTGAACCGCTTCAAGGCAGGCCAACTTTCAGATCTGCGAGGCCGACGTGCGCTTGAGCAGGATGCTGATGATGCCGGACACGTTGTCCTGGTATTGCGGATCGCCGGATAATTTTTTCCAGACGGGTGAGGCGGAAAATCCCTGCCAGTGCTGCTTGTGAGCTTCCAGATTTTCGCCGGAGAGCATGTAGGTCAGGCAGGGCATTTTCGTGCCGACGACAGTGCGACCGTAAAAAACCGGGGCCAGACCGACGGACTGCATCAGCGGGATTTCGCCGCTGTTGAACATCTGGACTTTGTTCAAGCCCTTGTTTTCGCTGGGGCTCATGTAGGTGCGCAATTCAAACAGGTTCGGCTTCTTGTCGGCCGGCGGCAGGGTGATATGCTTCATGCCGTCGAATGCCACGAGCAGCGAGCTTTCAAAACGGTCATAGGCTGCATTCGGTTTTGTTACGGAAAGATAATCTGCGGCGGCTTTCTGGTAATCCGCGTCGGCGGCGAGCTTCGCGGGAATCGCGGCGAAAATTTCCATCGAGTCACACGGAATGAGAACGTAAACCTTGTTGGTCGCGGAATCTTCCTGCTCGGTGAAAACGCCGACCGGCTGGATGCCCATGCGATTGTAGGCAGGAATTGCGGCGTTCTGCCAATAGTCGTTGACGCGCTGCCGCTGCGCATCCGACTGGGTGGTATAAACGCGCAGTTCGTAATACTGCGGTTTGTCGCCATCCGCCGCGGTTGCAATGGACGGACTGCCGATGACGACTGCGGCCACAGCGGAGATAACCATCGTGGAATGGAAAAAGAAACGTGAGATCATAAAGGCGTGGTGTTCAGGTTCAAATGTGTTTTCGGGCGTAAAGTTACACCCTCGGCGGCGGCGTGACAAAACCAAATTTCAAGGGTTGGTTCGGTTCACGTTAGGTGGCGGCGGGCGGCGGCACCGACCATTAAAATGAAACCCGCGAATGTTCTGCACGCCCGCGATTTGATTTATTCGCCTCCTCCCGGCCAGCGCGTTTTGGCATTTGGGGGGAAATTATGCCGGTAAAATTTTTCAGAAATGGAATTGCCCCCGTGCGCCGGGTTGAATAATTTCGCTTCATGCAAATCCACCAATTCTTCAGCCGCTGGCTGCTGGTTTCGCTGCTCGCGGTTTCTGTTTCCAAAATCACCGCCGCCGATTCGCCGCGCGAGCATCTCTCGCTTGACGCCAACTGGAAATTTCATCTCGGCGACGACTGGCCGGGCGCGCTGCATCTCGACAAAGCCGGCGCCAGCACCGGTCCGGCATCGGAAAAATTTGGCGACAACTCCTGGCGCACGCTCAATCTGCCGCACGACTGGGCGATTGAACTGCCGTTCGACCAGAACTCCGACGCCAGCCACGGTTTCAAACCGGTCGGGCCGGGCTTTCCGAAAAACAGCATCGGCTGGTATCGCCGGACGTTTGATTTGCCGGCGGAAGATTCCGGCAAGCGCATCTGGCTGACGTTCGACGGCGCATTTCGCGACGTGACGGTCTGGGTGAACGGCTGGTTGGTGAAACGCCACGAAGGCGGCTACTATCCGTTCCGCGAAGACATCACGGACGTGGCGCATTTTGGCGGCAAGAACACCGTGGCCGTGCGCGTGGACGCGACGAAATTCGAGGGCTGGTTTTACGAGGGCGCGGGCATCTACCGCCACGTCTGGCTGGACAAGACCGCGCCGGTGGCCATCGCGCCGGATGGGGTGTTTGTTTGGACCACGTTTTCAAATGATATTCCGGTTGTTTGCACTGAAACTCATCTGATTAATCGAGGCGCACCAGTTTTGTCATTGGAAACCTGGTATCAAGTTTTCGACCCAAACGGTCAAAGAGTCGCCGGCGGGTCTTTGTCTCAAAATTCGTTCAAGGAACCCGTCCTCAAAACTGAATGCACGGTGAATTATTCAGAGCGGAGAATAATGAGCGTTCCTTCGCCTGAGCTTTGGTCGCCGGAAAATCCAAAACTTTACAAGCTCATCACGACAGTTCTTGTCAGTAACAATATCGTTGACCAAAAAGAAACTTTCTTCGGCATTCGCACCGTCGGCTTTGACGCGACGAACGGCTTTTTGCTGAACGGCAAGCATTACGAACTTTACGGCACCTGCAACCATCAGGACATGGCCGGCGTAGGCGCGGCGCTGCCCGATTCGTTGCAGGAATTCCGCGTTAAAAAGTTAAAAGAATTCGGCTGCAACGCCATCCGCACCTCGCACAATCCGCCCACGCCGGAACTGCTCGACGCCTGCGACCGCCTCGGCATGTTGATCATGGACGAGAGCCGCCTGCTCGGCAGCGACGAGGAAAACCTCCGCAAGTGGGACGACCAGATCCGCCGCGACCGCAATCACGCGTGCGTGGCCATCTGGAGCGTGGCCAACGAGGAATTTTCCGTGCAGGATTCGCCGCAGGGCGGCAACGTCGCGCGCACGATGCAAAATTATGTCAAGCAGCTCGACCCGACGCGCCCGGTGACCTACGCCGCGCCGGAAGGCGACACGTTTGCCGGCATCAACGGCGTCATCGAAGTGCGCGGCTGGAATTATCACGTCGGCGGCGACATGGACAAATATCACGCCGAGCATCCGAACCAGCCCGAAGTCGGCACCGAACAGGCCAGCACCGTCAGCACGCGCGGCATTTACGCGAATGACGCCGTGCGCGGCTACGTCAGCGCCTACGACGACAACGCGCCGAGCTGGGCGACGACGACCGAAACCTGGTGGAGCTATTTTGCCGACCGTCCGTGGCTCTCCGGCGGATTTGTGTGGACCGGATTTGATTATCGCGGCGAGCCGACGCCTTACGGCTGGCCGTGCATCAATTCGCATTTCGGCATCCTCGACGTTTGCGGTTTCCCGAAGGACAATTTTTATTACTACCAATCGTGGTGGACAACAAACACCGTTTTGCATCTGCTGCCGCACTGGAACTGGCCCGGCAAGGAAGGCCAGGAAATCAAGGTGAACGCGTTGAGCAACTGCAAGCAGGTAGAATTATTCCTCAACGGCGCGTCACTCGGAAAACAGACAATGAAACCAAATTCCAAACTCTCGTGGCAGGTGAAATATGCGCCCGGCACTTTGAGCGCAAAAGGATTTGACGACGCCGGCAATGTCATCGCCGAAACCAAGGTCGAGACCACCGGCGATGCCACGCAAATAAAACTCACGCCCGACCGCAACACGATCAACGCCGACGGCGAGGATGTGAGCGTGTTCACCGTTTCCGCAACCGACGCGCGGGGCCGGGTGGTGCCGGTGGCGCAGAACAAAATCAATTTTGCGCTTGAAGGCGCGGGGAAAATTCTCGGCGTCGGCAACGGGGATCCGAGCTGCCACGAGCCGGACACGTTTATTTCGAGCCTGCCGGTGCGCGCCATCGCGGTGAATGACTGGCATTGGAAACTGGCCAAGCTTCCGGATGGCAGCGGGCTCGCGCCGGAATATGCGCCGGAATTTGATGATGCGGCTTGGAACACCATCAAGCCCAAAACCGACGGCGACACTGGCGACATGTTTCTGAAGCCGGGCGAAACGGCGATTTACCGCGCGCATGTGAAGCTGACGGAAGACGATTTGAACAATCCCGGGGTGCAGATTCGTTTCGGCACGATTGACGATCACGGCTGGGTGTTCGTGAACAATCAGCGCGTGGGCGAGTCGCACGACTGGTCGTCGCCGCCCATGTTCGACATCAAGAAAGCGCTGCATGCGGGCGACAATGTCATCGCCGTGGGCGTGAAAAATGACGAGAGCTCGGGGGGACTGAGTCCCGATGTGAACGTGGAAATTATCGGCAAGCCGATGTCGTCGCCGTGGTCGCGCAGCCTGTTCAACGGCCTGGCGCAAATCATCGTGCAATCCACGAAGGACGCCGGCGAAATCAAACTTACCGCGAGCGCGGACGGTTTGCAATCTGCGACGGCCACCATCACGGCGCAGCCCGCAGCACCACGTCCGAGCGTGCCGTAAATTGAGTTTGAGCTTGTGCGCGGGGCGGTGCTGGCGAGAATTTCCCCATGCCATCACTGCCCCGCCATTTTTTTGCCGCGCTCGCGGCGGTTTTCATTTTTCAAACCAGCCGCGCGGCGGAAACGGCTTCGCCGCTCACGCTCTTCTACACCAACGCCGCCGTGAAATGGACGGAGGCATTGCCCATCGGCAATGGCCGGCTCGGCGCGATGATCTTCGGCGGGGCCGAGCGCGAGCATTTGCAGCTCAACGAAGCCACGCTCTGGGCCGGCGGGCCTTACGATCCCAGCAACACGAATGCGCTCGCCGCGCTGCCCGAAGCGCGCAAACTCGTTTTTGACGGCAAATATGACGAAGCGGCAAAATTGATCGGCGACAAAATGATGGCCGTGCCGCTGCGCCAGATGCCGTATGAAACGCTTGGCGATCTGTTCCTGGATTTTCCGACCAACGCAGCGGTGAAAAATTATCGGCGCGATTTGGATTTGGATACTGCCGTTGCCAGCGTCAGCTACACGGTGAACGGCGTTCAGTTCAAACGAGAAATGTTTGCCAGCGCGGTGGACCAGGTCATCGTGATTCATCTGACCGCCGACCAGCCGGGACAGATTTCTTTCACGGTCGGCATGACGACGCCGCAGAAAGTCGAGATGAGCACGGAGTTCAACCCTTACACGCCGCATATGGGCATGACCAACGACGCGACGCTGGTAATGCGCGGGGTGAACGCGGAGATGCGCGGCATCCCCGGCGCGCTGAAATTCCAAGCGTGCGTGCGCGTGCTGCCACAAGGCGGAGACATCTGGTCCACAAAGGCAGACCGGCAGGGCGGAATTTCGCGATTTGGTTACGTGCCCGGCATCCAGGGCACACCGCCATACAAGTCATCGTGCTCCATTTCCGTGGCCAGCGCCGATTCGGTCACGCTGCTGATCGCCGCCGCCACGAGCTACAAAAATTATCACGATGTCACCGGCGATCCCAAAGCCATCGTGAAAAACCAAATCGAAGGCGCGTATTCAAAATATCTTGGCGATGTAGCAGCCGACGTAAGGAGGCTCCATTCAAATAATCGGGACAAGTTAGAGCCTCCTAACGCCGGCGGCTACGGAACCGAGACGCTGCTCGCCGACCACATCGCCGCGCACCAAAAATTATTTCGCCGCGTCGCGCTGGATCTCGGCGAGACCGGCGCTATGAAGCTGCCGACCGACGTGCGCATCGCGCATTTTGCCGACGGCAACGATCCGCAGCTCGCCACGCTGTATTTTCAATTCGCGCGCTACCTGCTGATTTCGTGCTCGCGCCCCGGCGGCCAGCCCGCGACGTTGCAGGGTTTGTGGAACGATTCCATGACGCCGCCGTGGGACAGCAAATACACCATCAACATCAACACCGAAATGAACTACTGGCCCGCCGAGCCATGCAACCTCTCCGAATGCGTCGAGCCGCTCACCCAAATGGTTTTGGAAATGGCCGACACCGGCGCGCGCACGGCGAAAATTCATTACGGCGCGCGCGGCTGGGTGGCGCATCACAACACGGATTTGTGGCGTGCGACGGCGCCGGTTGACGGCCCGAATTCCGGCATGTGGCCGCTGGGCGGCGCGTGGCTCTGCCAGAATTTGTGGGAACATTACCTTTTCACCGACGACAACGGGTATCTGCGCAAAATCTATCCGGCCATGAAAGGCGCGGCGCAATTCTTCCTCGACACGCTCGTTGAGGAGCCGACGCATCACTGGCTCGTGACATGTCCGTCGCTTTCGCCGGAAAACGGCAACCCCGCTGCGACGGGCACCAGCATCACCGCCGGGCCGACGATGGATCTGGAAATTTTGCGAGACCTGTTCGACCATTGCATCCGCGCCTCGGAAATTTTCGGCGTGGACAAGAAATTTGCCGCCCGGCTCACCGCCGCGCGGGCGCGGCTTGCGCCTTTGCAAATCGGTTCGTCGGGCCAGCTTCAGGAATGGCTGCAGGACCTGGACTTGCAATCGCACGATCTGCATCACCGCCACGTTTCGCATCTCTACGGACTTTTCCCCAGCGCACAGATTGACGTGAACACCACGCCCGATCTCGCCGCCGCCGTGAAAAATTCCCTGGAGATTCGCGGCGATCAGGCGACCGGCTGGGCGACCGCGTGGCGCATCAATTTGTGGGCGCGATTGCACGACGGCGACCACGCTTATTCGATCTTGGAATTTCTTCTGAGCCCGGCGCGCACGTTTCCCGACATGTTCGACGCGCACCCGCCGTTTCAGATTGACGGCAATTTCGGCGGTGCGGCCGGCATCGCCGAGATGCTGCTGCAAAGCCAGAACGATGAAATCCAGCTTCTTCCTGCGCTGCCGAAAGACTGGCCGACAGGCAGGGTGAAAGGTCTGCGCGCACGCGGCGGCTTCGAGGTGGACATCGCGTGGCAGAATGGAAAATTGACGGCGGCCACCATTTGTTCGCTCGCCGGCAAAGACCTGCGCCTGCGTTACGGCCAGGCCACCAAGCTCGTCAAAACCCGAAAGGGTGAAACGACCCAGTGGCACGGCGAACCCTGATGCGGCAGAGGAAAGCCGCGCAAAGCGCATTGACGCCGTGACAGGCCGCCTTCAAAATCGCCGTCAATTATGAAATTGTCCGCTTTGCCGGCAAAGGCGAAGACTGTGGTTTCAATCCGCAATCCGCAATCCGCAATCCACAACGCGGGAGTGCCCACCGTGGACGCCGTGATGGCCGAAGAACGCGCCGCGTCGTTTGCCAGGCGCAGCCTCAAGGCTTCCGCCAAGCTCGCCGGGCTGAAAATGGCCGTCAGCATGTGCGACCTCACCACGCTCGAAGGCAAGGACACGCCCGGCAAGGTCGCCTATCTCTGCCGCAAGGCCGTCCAGCCCGCCGATCCAAAATACGCCGTGCCGCCGTGCGCCGCCGTGTGCGTGTATCCGAACATGGTGAAGTATGCGCGGAAATTTCTCGGCGAAAATTCCCCGGTGCGGGTCGCGTCGGTCGCCACCGGTTTTCCGAGCGGGCAATTTCCTCTGCCAACGAAATTGGGCGAAGTCCGCCGCGCCGTGGCCGATGGCGCGGACGAAATTGACATGGTCATTGACCGCGGCGCTTTTCTCGCCGGCGACCACGCGAAAGTTTTCGACGAAATCGCTGCCGTGAAGGCCGCCTGCGGCCCGGCGCATTTGAAGGTGATTCTTGAAACCGGCGAACTTGTCACCTACGACAACGTCCGGCTCGCCAGCGAAATTGCCATGCACGCCGGCGCGGATTTCATCAAGACCAGCACCGGCAAGATTTCGCCCGCCGCCACCCTGCCTGTGACACTCGTGATGCTGGAGGCCATCCGCGACTATTTTTTCGCCACCGGCATCCGCATCGGCATGAAGCCCGCCGGCGGCATCCGCACGGCCCGGCAGGCGCTCGCCTACCTCGTGATGGTGAAGGAAACCCTCGGCGACGACTGGCTCACGCCCGATTTGTTCCGCTTCGGCGCGAGCACGCTCGTCAATGACGTGCTCATGCAGATCGCCAGGCAGGTGGAAGGAAATTATCAGGGCGCGGATTATTTTTCGCTGTCGTGACGGGGAAATTGCGTGAGCCTGCTCGAAGTCAAAAATCTGAAAGTGCATTTCCCCGTCCGGCACGGGATGTTCAGCCGCGTCCGCGAATCGGTGAAGGCGGTGGACGGTGTGAGCTTCAGCCTCGCGCCGGGCGAGACGCTCGGCCTCGTCGGCGAAAGCGGCTGCGGCAAATCCACGCTGGGCCGCGCCATCCTGCGCCTGGTTGAGCCGACGGCGGGGGAAATTTTTCTCGGCGGCGAAAACCTCACACGCATGAACGGCGCGGAACTGCGTTCGCGCCGGCGCAAGTTCCAGATGATTTTTCAAGACCCGTTCGGCTCGCTGAATCCACGCATGACCGTCGAGGACATTGTCGGCGAGGCGCTGGACATCCACGATTTGACCGACAGCCCGGCTGCGCGGCGGCGGCGGATTGAAGAGTTGTTGTCAGCCGTCGGTCTGGATGCCGCTTATGCGCAGCGTTATCCGCACGAATTTTCCGGTGGCCAGCGCCAGCGCATCGGCATCGCGCGCGCGCTGGCGGTGGAGCCGGAACTCATCATTTGCGACGAGCCGGTGAGCGCGCTGGATGTTTCCGTGCAGGCGCAGATCATCAATCTGCTTCGGGATTTGCAGCAGCAGCGCGGCATCGCGTATCTGTTCATCGCGCACGATCTCGCGGTGGTGGAACACATCAGCCGCCGCGTGCTGGTGATGTATCTCGGCAAAATTGTGGAGTCGGCGGCGGCGAAGGAGATCATCCGCGCGCCAAAACATCCCTACACGCAGGCGCTGATTTCCGCCGTGCCGGAAGTGGACCCGGACACGAAACGGAGGCAGATTGTTTTGCCGGGCGATGTGCCGTCGCCGATCCATCCGCCGGGCGGCTGTCCGTTTCATCCGCGCTGTCCGATTGCCGAAGCCCGGTGCAAAACGGAAGCGCCGGGCTTTTGCGAAGGTGAAAAAGAACATTTCGCCGCCTGCCATCTGACGGGAACCGGCAGCGCGCCGCGCTGAAAATTATTTCAATTCAAAGTCATGCTCGCCCTTGATTTTCCCGGCGGTGACGAGGAGGCGGTAGGCGACGTTGGTTTCGAGCGGCTCCGCGCGGACGCCGTTGATGGCGGGCCTCATGCCGCCGATGAACTGGCCGTAGGAGAAAGCTTTCACCGGCACGGAGTTTGAGTCGGAGACGAGGTGCCAGACGGGCACGACGTCTTTGTTGGTCTCAAATCCGGCGAGCGGGACGACTTTGAGTTCGGTAAACCGGAGCGGGTAATTGACGCCGAAGATCAAGGACGGCAGCGCGCCGCGCCGGGCATCCGGGTGCAGGTTGCGGCTGGTGTGGAAAATTTGCACCGTCGCGGGCCGGAACCAGTCCGTGAACCAGACCGCATAAACGGTGGCCAGCGCGATTGCAACGAGGATGAGCACCAGGTTCTTTTTTGTCATAAAATTTGTGACGCGACAGGGACACGGCGCGTCGGATTACAGGTTCAGACGCCAACCAGGGGCATTTGGTTATGAAAGTAAGAAACCAAATATTTCCGGCAAACGCGAGCAAAAAAAGGTGGTGTCCCAATTTGAAGATCAGTCATTGCCTCTGCGGTTAAACCACCAGGCTAAAAGCAACACGACTTCCACAACGCCGCCAAAAAAATCAAGAAACCACGCCAGGGGTGATTTGGGTCTGGGATTGCCAAATACGCCAATATAGGTTTCATAGACGGGTCCTTTGCTGCCTATCGTAGCAGTTGAGCCACTACCGACTCGCGACGTGAACCGCGACAGCGGAACGGCCAGCGCCAACGGCGGTTGGCTCGGCGACTTATTAGGCCACATGGTCATCTCCAATCTTTTTGAGGTCTTTGTAACTTCTGATAGCTACAACAATCATCGGCCAAAACCAACCGCTAAATAATGCACCGGCTGCAATCGTGCCATCGGGAAATATGTCAGCCAGCGTCTGTGAATCCAGAATACCTCGCAAACTCATGGGTAAAATCGCAGCCCACAAAAGCGCCCAAAGAAAAACCAGTGCCCAGCCATAAACAACCACGCGAACTTTCCACCTCGGCCACTTGCTAACTCGCCAGAACAAAATCAGCAGTGCGATGAAACTACCAAACTCCAGAATATGAAAAATCGTAGCAATCATGGCGCGTAATGTGGCCTAACAAATAATGGGCGGCGGGTTTTGCAGCCTGTCCTTTGGTTTCATGCCTTTGACCCTGTTTCCGCCCCGCCCGCGTGTCGAGCCGAATTTCGGGCCATGCGGCCGCGGGCGGACGCCGAATTCCCCGGGGCGGACCGGTTTTTACCCGGGTTATTTTCATTCCGTCCCGGGGTTTGCTCCGTCCGCCCCCGGCTCTTCCGGGTGCAACCTGTTAAATGCCAAGATCTTTCAAGTTTATGACGAAAAAAAGCGTTCTGCATCTACTTTTGGTGGCGGTGGCCAGGCGGCGGCACGATTTCCCAGGGAATATCCTAATTTGGCGGAGCGCGGCTGGGTCGCAAGCCGGCCGCAGCATTTTCGACGCGCTGCGGCTGGCGCTGCGCGCACAGCCGCGCTCCAGGAATTCAAATTGGGACACAACCGAACCAGAATTGAATTGGCAAGGCCAGCCGTTTGTTGGATGCTGGCGGTGGCAATTGGCATGAGGCATTGGCCCAACATTTTCAATCTGAACTCACACGCCAACCATGGCAGCCTGGCGGCCAAAGAAAAATTAAGCGCCGGGCCGGGTGAGGCTTCCCAAGCCCGCCACAAGTTGGATGCCCCAATTGTGGCTGTTCGCTTCGCGAATCGTGGTCCCGGTTACGAACGATAAAACGGCTCGCCTGCCTAAAACTGAACTGCCAAAAGACAAATCTCAATTTGAATCATGTATCCACTTAAAATTCTGGCCGCCGGCCTGGCTTTGGTTTCGAGCCTGACCACCCAGGTTCTGGCGCGGGAAGATCAACGTCTGGATGCCGGCTGGCATTTCAAGCTCGGCGAAGTTCAGGACGCGGAAAAAAGCGGCCTAGATGCCAGCAACTGGCAGACGGTTTCGCTGCCGCACTGCTGGGGCTGGCAGGAAGCGCAGGCCGGCCGGAATTATTATCGCGGGCCGGGCTGGTATCGGCGCGAACTGGAGATCAGCGCGCAGCCGGACAAACGATATTTCCTGCGGTTCGAGGCGGCGAGCCTGGTGGCTGAGGTTTATTTGAACGGCAAACTGCTGGGGGAACATCGCGGCGGCTTCGGCGCGTTTTGTTTTGAGATCACGAAACAACTTTCCGACACCGGCACGAATCTCCTCGCGGTGCGCGTGGACAATGCCCGGGCACCAGACATTGCGCCGCTGGAGGGGGATTTTTCCGTTTATGGCGGGCTGTATCGCCCGGTGCATTTAATTACGACGGACGCGGAAAACTTCTCGCTGACGGATCACGGTTCGCCCGGCGTCGTGTGGTCGCAGACCAGCGTGAGCGAGACCCAGGCGGTGCTGGATGTGACGGCGCAAATCTCCAACGGCACGCAAAAAAAATCGCCGCTGAAGCTGGTCGCCAGCATTCTGGACGCGGAAGGGAAGGCCGTCCTCCGCAGCGAGCAGGTGATCACGCTCGCCCCGCGCGACACCGCGCCGTATTATCTCCGCCTCCGCCTGCCGCAGCCGCATTTGTGGAACGGGCGCAAAGACCCTTACCTTTATCAATCCGTCGTCGAGCTGCGGACGACGAATGACGTGGTGGTGGACAGCGTCGGGCAGGCGCTGGGCCTGCGCTATTATTCGGTTGATCCCGACCGGGGCTTTTTCCTCAACGGCCGGCCCTGTCATCTGCATGGCGTGGACCGGCATCAGGATTTCATGGGCAAAGGCTGGGCGATTTCCGAGGCGGACATGGATGAGGACATTGCACTGCTCAAGGAACTTGGCGCGACGGTCGTGCGTTGCGCGCATTATCAGCACAGCGATTATTTTTACAGCCTGTGCGACCGGGCAGGCATCCTTGTCTGGGCGGAAATCCCGCAGGTGAACGTCATCCGCGACACGCCGGAATTTGAAAACACCTCGCGCAGCCAGTTGCTTGATCTCATCCGGCAAAGCCTCAACCACCCGGCGATCTTCGTGTGGAGCCTGTCCAACGAAATCGGCAACAGCGATGATCCGCATCGTGAACTGCAGGATTTGAGCGCGCTGGCCCACGGCGAAGACCCGACGCGGCCCACGATTGAAGCGACGATGACGCCCGCGCGCCCGCAGATGAACAAAATTCCCGACCTGCTGGGCTGGAATATTTATCCCGGCTGGTATGGCGGGGCCAAGGAGAATTACGGCCGCGAACTCGACACGCGGCGCGATTCCAGCCGGCACGGCGGTTTCTGCGTGAGCGAATATGGCGCTGGCGCAAACACCGCTCAACACGAGCAGAATCCCAAGCAGCCGAAGCCCGGCGGCCAGTGGCATCCCGAAGAATGGCAGGCCGAGGTCCACGAAGCCGCGTGGGCGGCGCTGAAGCAGCGCCCATTTGTCTGGGGCACCTTCGTGTGGTGCATGTTTGATTTCGCCGTCAGCACCCGGCACGAAGGTGGTCAGCCCGGCTTGAACGACAAGGGGCTGGTCACCCGCGACCGTAAAACCAAAAAGGACGCCTTCTATTTCTACCAGGCCAACTGGTCGGACGAGCCGGTGCTTTACCTCGCCAGCCGCCGTTTCACCGAACGCACCAACGCGGTGACGGACGTGAAAATTTATTCCAACGCGCAGGAGCCGGAATTGTTCATCAACGGCGTTTCGCAAGGCAAACGCGGCGATGGCGAGAACGGCGTTTTCCTCTGGAAAAATCTCACGCTCTCGCCCGGTGAAAATAAAATCTCCGCGACGGCGCAAAGGAACGGCCAGACCTTGAGCGACGAATGCGTGTGGAAACTGTCAGCGCCCCAACCGGCCAGATAATTCCGATCCAGACCGGACGCACCAGCGTCCGGCCAGCCCCGGAGCGTTGGCAGGCTGGCGAAACGCCGTCGCACATTAGCCTGATCATTTGGCAATATGGCGGAGGCACCGGGCAATATTGCAAAGTCATTTTTCCAACTCGCAAAATGGCAGATCCAACCCGAAACGTCTGAAAACAAGGCAGTGCGCGAGGTAAAGATGCCAATTGGTTGGACATGGCCAGACACAGGTGTCTTCTCGGAGTGGATTAACCGCGAAACACACAAAACACGCGAAAAATCGGAGGGACGAGTTCCACGAGTCCCCAGCTTCCCGTTTCGTGTGTTGCTGGCGGGCGCGGCAGATGACCCAAAATGCAACTGCAGAAGGCAGAAGGCAGAATGAAGAAACGGGGCGGCAACTGGTTAGCGCTAAACTATTGAACATTTGAATTGCAAAAACCGGGTGCGGGGACTAGAACTGCCGGCACAAGTCGCCGGGAAACTTATGAAATCAAAAATTTCTTTGGTTGCCGTGTTTGTCCTGCTCGCCGGTTTTTATCGCGCTGGCGCCGCGCCGGCGGACCGACAGCTCGCCGCCGCCGACAATGCGTTCGCCTTCAAGCTGCTTCAGCAGCTCGCCCAGGACCAGCCGCTCACAAACATCTTTATCTCGCCTTACAGCGCCGCGACAGTTTTGCAAATGGTCGGCAACGGTGCCGCCGGACAGACGAAGACCGAGATGCAGCAGGTTTTGGGGATCACCGGTTTGTCCGCCGCCGCCGTGAGCGCGGCCAACCAGGACATCGCGCAGTCGCTCAACCACGGGAACACCAATGTCATTCTCACCACGGCCAATGCCATTTGGTATCGGCAGGGCGCGCCGGTAAAACCGGAGTTCATCACCCGCAACCGGCAGTTCTTCGGGGCCACGGTGGATGCGCTCAATTTTGCCGACCCGCATTCGGTGGATGTCATCAATGCCTGGGCCAGCGACCAGACGCATGGAAAAATCCAGCAGCTTGCGGATGGCATGATTGATCCGGTTAACACCCGGCTGTTTCTGGCCAACGCGGTTTATTTCAAGGGCAGGTGGGCCGACCCGTTTGAAGCGAAGGACACAAAGGACCGGCCCTTTTATCTGCGCGGCGGCAGCCAGAAGGTTGTTCCCATGATGACGCAGACGAAAACTTTCACCTACCGGCGCGGGACGGGCTATCAGGCGGTGCGGCTGCCTTACCAGGGCGAAAATCTGGCGATGTATGTTTTCCTGCCGGACACCAATTCCAGCCCGGAGAAACTGCTGGGCATCATGAACGGCGGCACCTGGCAGCGCGTGACCAGGCCGGGCTTCAGTGAAAAGGAGGGAACGCTGGTGCTGCCGAAATTCAAGCTCGAATACAGCGTGGGATTGAATGAACCGCTGGAAGCGCTTGGAATGAAAAAGGCGTTTGATCCGCTCGGCGCGGATTTTTCCGGCATTGCGCCGGAGCTTTTCATCTCGGCGGCGCGGCAGAAGACGTTTGTGGAAGTGAAGGAAGAAGGCACCGAGGCGGCGGCGGTGACGGCGATAGGCTTGGAGGCCTGCGCAATCAAGATGCCACCGCCCAATCCCTTTCAGATGATCGTGGACCGGCCGTTTCTGTTTTTGATCGAGGACCGGCAGACGGAGACAATCTTGTTCATGGGCGTCCTGTTTGATCCGCAAACCGATTGACGCAGTGGCTGGGTTCGTGAGCACGCGGCAAAGGTGGTTGATCCGTCGCGCGCTTCGGCGGGAACCAAGCTGGGTGCGCCATCCGGCCAATGGCTGAGATTGAACGGTTTGCCATCGTGTGACGTTTGTTAACTCGTGACGTATTCTTACCAGCAAAAGGCCATTTTCGGGCTGGGAGATCCGGCACCGAACGCTCCGAAATGGTTTGCCGCCGTCGAAATGATCCGGCTCGCGACGGATCAAGCATGGCTGCACAAGGCGACAAAGGGGATTGTCAACACTGGCAACACAAGCGCACCCGGCACATGAATCCGCCACCCGCCAACTAAGCCTTTGAGATGCAAAAGCAATGGTTTGTTCCCCTGACGCTGTGGTCCGTTCTTGGGGGAAAATCACAGCACGAAAGGAATCAGCATTTTCGTTCTTTTTTTGTATTTGGGATATTCGTCCGGGAACTGCCGCAGCATGTGTTTCTCCTCCGTCGCGGCGCTCAAAACATAGAATATAAACAGGGCGATAAACGGAACGAGCAGCAGCACGCTTTCCGCCAGTGCCGTCCCGAACAGGGCGAAGATGATGCCGGTGTAGATCGGATGGCGGACGTATGCGTATGGCCCGGTGGTCACTAATTCGTGCCCTTCCCTGAGAGTCATGGGTTGACCCCAGTTGCGCCCCAAATGAACGCGTGCCCAGACGGCAAAGGCCATGCCCAAAACGAAGACGGTGGCACCGGCGCATCGTGTGACAGGACTCGAAACAACCGCCGCAAATTTGCTGATAAGATGGCCGAAAGGATGCCAGAAGAGAGACCAACGCAAAACCAGAAAAGCAAGGATGAAAATGGCGGTGCGGACAGCCGTTCCGCCCCACCAGGTGGGTCGTTTGACAGTTTTTTTGGTGTATCGCGCAGAGATGAACCAGTAAGCGACAAAACTGATCCAACCCACAAGGATGATCTGGTTAATGACAGTCATGCGGGCATGATAGCATCAAGTTAGAAACAGTTTCACCTAAATCTTCACCTGACGAGGAATAAAAGGGCGATAACCGGGCAATCACCGGGCGTTGAATGGGCCGTCTGAAAAATGGCTTGAACCCCTGTGAAATCAGGCTGTAGTAAGTCTTGAAACAGAGTGTGTCAGGCTTGGAACGGTAAAGCTTCCTCCTCCGAGGCCGGCCTTCGAATATCCGTGACCGACGCTCGAATGGCGCTGGCGGCGGATTACGAGGAGGCATTGGGATTCACCGCAAAAACACACAGAGACGTCATGGGATTTTACCGGTGTCCGTGCCATGCCAGAGCGGTGTCGCCGCTCCGCTTGCCACCGTAGTCCAAAATTTCTCGCGCCCTTTGCCCTTTTACGGCCAATGAATCTGTGTCCAGCTGTGTTAATCCGTGGCTGGAATGGCTTTGGATTCTTTTATGGGTATAGCTCGATTTCACTGATCTGCGCCGCATTTGGGAAGGCCGAATTGGCGGAGGCGCGAACCGTCAACCGGAAAGCATCCGTCGTCACCGGCCCGATTTTCGCCCGGTAAACTTGCGACTCATGGTTGCCGGTCACGTTGATGACCTGCTGTTCCTGGCCGTTGACCCGCACCGCACCCTCGAAACTGACCGGATAACCGTCCGGGTCCGCGAAGTGAATCACCACCACGCTAATCTTTGAAGGCCGGGGCAGATGCACTTCAACCCAGTGCGGGTGCGGCTGGTCGAGCGATGAATGCCAGCGGTTGGAAAAGTCTGCCGGCGTGGCAATCACCCCGTCAATCACTTTGGCTGTGCATCCCGGTTCCTTGGCATACTCACTGTCCGAAATGGCAGTGGCTCCGTTCACGGCCAGGGCCAGATCCGGGATTATGTCCTTCACAGACGCAGATTTGTTGAAAAAGCCCGGTTTTATTGGCGATTATGCGCGTTTTTTGACGCTTGCAAAAAAGGAGGGGAAGGCAGAGAATTTTGAAATGAAATGGAATCCGCTATATTTATTTGAAAAATGGATTAGCGAACATGGCTCCGCTGCGATATTACGCGATCATAATGCGCTTCTTAAAACCCAGAAAGAGGCACTTGAATCGGAAATATCGGCATTGAAGCTGCATATAAAAGAGCTTGAGACGGAACGCGATTTTTACAAAACGAAGGCCGAAAATTTGCAGTCGCAACTTGATATTGCAAGCAAGGAGATTGATAAACTCAATTATGTTCGGATAGGGCTTAAAGATCAAATGAAACTTCAAGATCGGATTGACCAGCTTCAGGCGATGAATGCCGACCTTGAAAGTCAGCTTCGCGGCAAAATTCTTGGTTGGTGACATTACACAAACCGCACTAAGTCAAAACACGCTCAACAACAACCGGAGGCGATATGTTTATCAAAGCCAAATGTGAACATTGCCAAACCGAATTTGAGGATGAAGGCATAGAGAAAACCGTTTGGTGTCCGTCATGCGGCAAGGAAACACACATCCTGCCAGCCGGTTCAAACTTCACGCCCCATATTGCCAACGCTGCACAGCATGATGGCCTGATTCTGGCGAGCTACACGCTGGCAATCTTGCTCCCGATGTTTGGTTTTTTCGCTGGAGTTTATTTACTCATCAAAAAACAGCCCGGTCATGGAGTGGCGGCAATGGCGTTAAGTTCTTTAGCCGCTGTTATCTGGTTTCTGGTATTCTAGAAGATGTCTTAAACTTTGCCGCGTTTGGGTTTCTTTGCCGCCTGTTTGGGCTTTGGCTGCTTTGGCATCGGCGGCGTGGCGATAAGCACCTTCATGGCAGCTTCAAAGTTTAATCCGTGCGTTGAAACGAGTTTTGCTTTCGGCATAAAATCACGATAACAAGCGCGAGTCAAAAATCAATAAATTCCGGCTCTATAATGAATCCATTTTCCGTCTTGCTCAACTGGGTAATTTGTATATCCGTTCACAATGACTGCTATATTAGTTGGCGGATTTCCAAACATAACCGCCCGCAAAGGCAGCATTGAGACAGGGAAAGAAGAGATTGTGCCATTTTCAGTTTTCATAATTTCCCAAGAATTTGTCGAATAGCTTGTGATCTTAATTGTGGCATTGCTGACGTTTGTTTTTGAACCGCTTATTTCAAGATAGCGATTTGATTTGGCGCGAATCGAACCAATTTGAAAAATTATATTTTGGTTGGTCGGTTCCTGCATTACATCAAACCGATAGGTGTAAGTATTAACAAAAAACTTATAATTATTGGGAGTGTCGGGAGGCCAATCTTTAGAAATTAAATACTCGTCTGTCGTTTTCAAATTTACAGAGTCCGCCCTAACGCCATCGCCAGAAATATGCAACTGCAATACTACACCATTAACCGGAAAACCGCTTGGATTGTAGATTGAAAAGGCCGTTTGCACCGCGTTTTTTCCGTCACCCAATCTAACGCTATCGGTGGACAGGACGGGAGCGATTGAATCACTTTTGACCGCTTCATTTGACTCTCGATCATTCCTGAAATGAAAAACAGCAATCAAACAAGCAAAATAACAAACCACAACAATTGACTTTATCCACCATCTTGATGGCAGCAATTTGAATCCAAGAACGAAAAAACCATCTGCGATTGAAAAGGCGTAAGCTAAATAAAGGAAAATTAAGTGCAAATCAGACACAAGCTCATGCAAAATCCAGAATCCAATTCCAATGCTTGTGAGAAAGCGGACAAATCGGTCATCCCAAATGTCTCGCCAAACTACCGCCCTTGCGACTGGCTTGATTATTGGTATGGCGGGAGCGTGTGGTTTTTCTTTGCCGTCATTGTCCTGCGGCACTTCCGATTTTGATTTCGGCGCACTGTCCATTTCTGGATTATCCATTAAACCGCCGGCAATTCCACGCTCTTTTTTGTTGCCAACGCTTTCCGCACCAGCGCCGAATAATCGCTTACTTTTTTGCGGCAGGCCGCACAGTAGCGAAACGGCTTGTGTGTTTGTGGATTGATGTCGCTCGGCTGATTGCACTGGCGACATTTCCCCGCAACGATGGCGCGGCGATGCCAGAGTTTAACCCGTCGCCGTTCGGCTTGCGTTTGAATCCATTTTGCTAACGCTGGCTTCTCCTTTTTGATTCTGGCCATCACTTCGGATGGCGTCAATTTGCGCTGACGCGGTTTAACGAGCCAATCATGCTTGCCGCGATTCGCCCCTCAATTCACCGGCTGGCGATACAAAAGCCGCTTGCCGTCGAATAGCGGCACAATGGCAGCCATTCTAGCGCCGTCCGTCAATTTGTTGTGACTCCAGCGAAAAGCAAATTCGTCCGCGTATTTCGGCAAGTGTTCACGGCTGACATGATGCCAACTGCCATAAACGCCGCGTTTAAGCAGGCTGAAAAATGACTCTGCGCCGTTGGTTGTCGAGATCGTGCCATCTTCGTTTCTGCGATGATATTCGTCTTTCGAGTGATTCACCGTGTCATGGCGGGTGAATTGTTTCAATGGCGCTTTGTAACCAGGATGTTCGTCAGTGTTCACCGTCGCGGATTTGTCCACGCATTCAAACAGGCATTGGCCAAGATTGTGTTGTGATACGCTGGCAATAACGCGCGTTTTCGCCCTGCCGCCGCGTTCAAGCAAAACAACCACCGGAGTTTTGCGAAGAAAACTTGTTTTAATGTCGCCTTTACCACCAACAAAAGTTTCATCGGCCTCGACAATGCCTTTAAGCTTTTCGCCATTGTCACCAAAAGCAAACCGGATGCGATGGCACATAAACCAAGCCGCTTTGTAAGTAATTTTAAGCATCCGGTGAATTTGATGCGCGGACATCGCCTTTTTGCTGGACGCGATTAGAAACATCGCCATAAGCCATTTACTGATTGGCAAATGCGAATCTTCCATGACTGTGCCGACAGTTGCGGTAAAAGTCTTGCGACACGCAGAGCAGCAATAAAGACCGGCGCGCATTTTGTTCTTTGTGCCGGGTTTGGATTTTAGCGTGTAGGCTTCATCATGCTTACAATGCGGGCAAATCGGTTTGCCGCCCGGCCAACGCATTGCCTCAAAAAGTTTCCGCGCCTTGTTTTCGTTGGAATACTTCTTTGCCAGCGTTAGCAGGTTTAGTTCGTCAGCGTCAAATTTCGGTTTCATGTTGACTAACTGTGCCACACAAAGTATAATGTGTCAAACATTTTGTGGCACAAATAATATGAAAAAAGAAATCAAGATGGGCAGGCCGATTCTGCCGGACAAAGAGAAGCGCGGTGAAACCATCCGCGTGCGTGTATCGCCGCCAGAACTGGCGGAAATAGAATCAGCCGCCAACGCATCTGGCGAAGGGTTTTCGGAGTGGACTAGAAAGAAGTTGCTCGCCGCCGCTCGCCGCGCCTAAAACGGTTTAGAACCACGAAACCGCAATCAGCCAAGCCTCAATCCGCAGTTGCATCTGTCAAAGACATAATCCCGGCCAGATCACGTTTCGGATTTTCCACCTGTGGGCGGGGCTTGGGTGGATTCGTCCACGTCCGGGCGTGCGTAAGTGTCTGCCAAGTCTGGCCGGTTTCATACACGGTCGCCAGGTTCAGCGGCTGCGGCAGCCAGGTGCGAAAAATGTTCTGCTGACTGAAGGCGTTGCCGGCCGAGGCATAATCGCAAAACGTCAGGGTGCCCACATCAAACGCCATCCAGGCGCCGATTTTTTTCGCGGCGGCCGGGTTCGGTTTCAATTCAGGATTCCGGTCAAGCGTGACTTGGTTGGTGGCGGCGGGCGTGAGCCGGTTGTCCAGCGACAACACCACCGGGCCGCGCAGGAGCGCAACTTGGCCATTCATTTCAACCGTTCGGGCACGCAGGTCGAAAGTCATTGCCACCCGGTCGCCCTTGCGCCACGTCCGGCGAACCTTCGCATAGCCGGGTGTGACCGACAGCGGTTTGCCATTTACTTTTAATTCCGTCCGCTCGCTCCAGGCTGGAATCCGCAGAGTCAGCGTGAACTCCTCCGTTCGGGCTGGTGCCACCCGAATTTCGACCTGGTCACTCACGGGATAGTCGCCGGTGATTTCCAATTTCACGGTGCCGACCTGCGCGCTTCCGGGCGCGTAAAGATTCACGACCGGCCCGTCGGCGCTTTGCATGAACGCCCAAAACGGCGTCAGTATCAGCCCGCGCGGGCCGTTGACCACGCAGCAGCTCAGCCCGACATCGGCGTGCTGCACATAACTCGGCACGCGCACGCCCATCAAGCCGTCAAAGTAAGCCCACCATTGGCCGTCCGGCATCATCGCGCCGAGCAGGCCGTTGTAGAGATTTTTCTCCAGCTCGTCGGCATAGCGCACATCGCCGGTCAGGCGCAAGAGCTGATCACAGAGCTTCATCCACGTCACCGTCACGCAGGTCTCCATCGGCTTGTCCACAACGCCAGTCTGTTGTTTGGCACCGCTGAACCAAACTTCACCCCGCGTGCCACAGCCCACCAAGGTTGCTTCTTCGCGGAAGATGCCATCGGCGAGTTTTTCCGACGCTTCGAGATACTTGCGCTCGCCGGTGGCCCGGTAGAGTTCGCACAAGCCTTCGAAGCACGACATCATTTCGTAAGCCTTCGGGGCGCACATCTGGTCCGGATTCTTCCCCGCCAAGGCATCCTCCACCAGCCGCATGCCGGCCGGCAATCGTTTCGATGGCACACTCCAGCAAGCGACAATGTGTTCGGCAAAATCCAGATATTTTTTCTCGCCCGTCCGTTCGTAGAGCAACACCACCGGCTCCAACACCGACGAGGCGGGCAAGCCGTTCCATTCGCCGACGTCGGCGATGTCCACCTTGCCGGGGCCGAGTTCAGTGATCAAGACATCCGCGTGCCGGCGGGCCGCATTCAGCACCGCCACGTCGCGGGTCCGGTCGTAGTCCGCCATCAATCCCAGCAGCGCATATTTGCGGCCCCAAACATCCCAGCCATCCAGCCGGTGGACTGGCGTGCGCGTGCCGAGGTAGCCATCCGGTGCCGCCGTTGCGATCAACGCCTTCACTGCCTCGTCGCGCTTCTCACGTGTGGCCGGCGTGGAGTGATAGGCGTCGGCCAGCGTCAGAGACGTAAACCATTTGCCCCAATACTCACAGCGCCAATCCGCGCCGCCGATTTCCGTTTTGGTCCGATAAGGCGCGACCACCGACTCGACATCCTGCGCCAAAAGGCGATTGGTAAGGCACAGGCCGAGTTTCTCGCCCAGCCGTCCGCTGATCCGCACGGATTCCGGCGCGGCGGGCGTGAACACATCTTTTACGCAGGTTGCTTCCGCAAACGCCGGCATGGCCGTGCTGATAAATGACAGTGCCGCCAGCAACGGCAAAATCATATTCCGTCCTGGTCTTGCGTTGATGCATAGGTGTTCAGTCATAAAAGTTGATTTGATTTAGTGATGATTGATTCACTTCTCCGGCAGATGCCGGTTGGTTTTTGGACATGGCTGAGGGTATGTTTTTGCCGGTTCCTTGTCCATTTCTACGGAGAGAATCCCTGGCTGCATGTCATCGGCCTGGTCGGCATGGCTTCGGCAGCCAGCCGCCGCGCCAAGGCCAATTGCTCCGCTCCGGCTGGCGAATTCGATCGGGCGGTCCCACAGACATCGCCAAGTGGCGGAACAGACTTTGAGGCGGCAAATGTGACAGAATTTCGGACCACAAAAATTGGTGTCATGTCGCTGCCTGTTTTGATATGGTGCCGGCCGCAGAAATATTATCGAGTGTTTTTTTACAGTGAAATGCCTTCAACCGAAAAATAATAATGAAAACAACGACCGGGATAAATCCACCCCTTAACGGCCTGCAAGGACCGGCAGCGTTTTGGCGGCGGACTGGTGCGGAAAACAGTTATACATCATCTTGCACCATTTTAAGGCGAGCGGGAATACATCTGTTGTCAGCCGGAATGTTTGTTTGCGGGCTCGGCGTATTAATGTGCAATCAGTCGCTGGCCCAGGCCCCCTTGCCGCCTGAGATTGAAAATCCCGAATGTCTCGGCATCAACAAGCAGCCGGCGCACGCGACGCTGATGCCGTATGCCAATCTGAAGGAAGCGCTCATTGCCCGCCGCGCCGCCTCCTCCTTTTCCTGCAGCTTGAACGGGATGTGGAAATTCAACTGGGTCACGGCGCCCTCGTTGCGGCCGGTCGATTTTTACAAAACGGATTTTGACGCGAGCGGCTGGAAGGAGATTCCCGTGCCGTCCTGCTGGCAGATGCAAGGCTACGGCACGCCGTATTACCGGAACAACGGTTACACGTTCAAAAAAAACTGGCCGCATGTCTTGACCGAGCCGCCAGCCAATTTCACCGCCTACATTGAGCGCGATCCAGTGGGCAGCTACCGCCGCGAGTTTGAAGTTCCAAAGAATTGGGACGGCCGCCGGATATTTCTGACCTTTGACGGCGTGGACTCGGCGTTTTTTCTCTGGATCAACGGCGAGAAAGCGGGGTTCAGCGTCAACAGCCGCAATGCCGCGGAGTTTGACATCACCAAGTTTCTGAGACCCGGGAAAAATCTGCTGGCGGCGGAAGTTTACACTTATTCCGCCGGCACCTACATCGAGGATCAGGACATGTGGCGGATGAGCGGCATCTTCCGCAACGTCACGCTGTGGAGCGCGCCGGCAGTCCACATCCGCGATTTTTTTGTGAAGACCGACCTGGACGCGCAGTATCAAGACGCGACGTTGTCGGCGAGCGCCAAAATCCGCAATTTTTCGGATGAACCCGCCGAAGCCCGCGAGCTACAAGTTGAAATCTTTGATGTCAAAGGCCGTTCGATCGCCAAGGCAAATGCGGAGGTTCCCGCGCTCAGCGCTGGCGAAGAAAAATCGGTTGAAGTCAGCCTGCCCGTGACTAATCCCGCCAAGTGGACGGCCGAAACCCCCAACCTTTACACGACGGTGCTGTCGCTTTCCGGTGGGAAAAACGGCGAAATGATTTCCTCAAAAACCGGATTTCGGAAAGTGGAAATAAAAGACCGCGTCTTCATGGTCAACGGCGTGCCGGTGAAACTCAAGGGCGTGAACCGTCATGAGAACTGGCCGGACACCGGGCATTATGTTCCCGAAGACAAAATGATCCGCGACCTCGAAGTGCTCAAACAGGGCAATGTGAACCACGTCCGCACCTGCCATTATTCGGATGATCCGCGCTGGTATGAGTTGTGTGATGAATACGGCATTTATCTTAACGCCGAGGCCAACTGCGAATGTCACGGTTACATGTTCGTGCTCGACCGCGAACCCAAATATGAGAAAGCCATCGTGGACCGCAGCATCGCCAATGTGGAAAATTTCAAGAACCATCCCGCCATCGTGATGTGGTCGCTCGGCAATGAGTGCGGTGGCGGCAGCAATTTTGTTTCCGCGTTGAAAGCCGTCAAGGCACGGGACGTGAGCCGCCCGGTGCATTATGAACCGTTTGGCATCGGTGAAAAAAATCCCGCCGACGTGGACAGCCAGATGTATACCCAGATTGCATCGGTTCAAAAGATCGCCACGGATGATAAATTCACCAAGCCATTCTACCTCTGCGAATATGCCCACGCGATGTTCAACTCGATGGGGTCGCTGGGAGATTACAACGACGTCCTCGACAAATATCCGGCGCTGATGGGCGGCGCGATTTGGGAATGGGAAGATCAGGGCATCTGGAACCGCCGCGATCCGAAACGCCAGTTCATCGCGTTCGGGGGCGGCTTTGGTGATTTTCCGAACGACCATTATTTCATTCACAAGGGCGTCGTTTTCTCGGATCGCTCGCCCAAGCCGCATTATCCGGAAATGAAACATGTTTATCAGTGGATCGGCATCACGGCAGACGATTTGTCTGCCGGCACGGTGAAGATTCGGAATAAATACGCCTTCATCAATCTTGACCGGTTCAAAGGACGCTGGACCTTGTCCGAAGACGGAATGGTGATGGACAAAGGTGAAATTGGAACGGTGAGTCTCGCGCCCGGCGCGGAAAAATCCATTGTGATCGGCTTCAAAAAATTCACCCCCAAGCCCGGCGCGGAATATGACCTGCGGATTTCATTCACGCTGAATCAGAATGAATTGTGGGCGAAGGCCGGTTACGAAGTCGCGGCGGAGCAGCTTAAGCTGCCGGTCCAAATTCCTGCCTTGGTTGCAAGCCCGGCGGACATGGCCGCGGTCCACTTGGAGGGTGCCGGCAACGCAATCATGATCACCGGCAAAGGTTTTTTCGTCGTGTTCGATAAAACCACAGGGACGATTTCGCAGCTTGTCCGCGACGGGAAAAAACTGCTCATCTCCGGCGGTGGGCCAAGGCTGAACTTATGGCGCGCGCCGCATCAAATAGACGACATGTGGGCTTACAAAGACTGGCACAGTTCAGGTCTGGACAGTTTGCAGTGGTCGGTCACGCACATTGCGGCCACGCCAATTTCCGATCACGCCGTGCGTGTGGAAACCACCGTCAAAGGCGCTGGCAAAAACAATTTCAGCGTCATTCATTCCGCCATATACACCGTTTACGGCGACGGTTCAATCGCCGTGGGCAACGCCGTTTTGCCGCAAGGCCGGAAAATTCCGCTCGCGCGGATGGGCGTCCGCCTGCAATTGGACAAGACGTTTAATCAGTTCACTTATCTTGGCCGCGGGCCGATGGAAAATTATTCCGACCGCAAGCGCGGTTCTGACTTTGGTTTGTATTCCAGCACGGTTCGCGAACAAATGACGCCTTACGCCAAGCCGATGGAATGCGGCAATCACGAGAATGTTCGCTGGGCGGCGTTGACCGGAAAAGATCTGCCGACTGTGATGGTGCAAGCCGACGAAAGCGACCTGCAAGTTTCGGCGCTGCCTTACACGGACGAAGTCATGACGCCCGTCGAATACTCCGTTGATCTGCCCGAAAGCACCGGCACGGTGGTGAACGTGGCGTCGCACACCCTGGGCGTTGGCTCCAATGGCTGCGGCCCTCGTCCTCTTGAACCCTATATGCTGTGGTCCACGCCGGAAAGCTTTTCGTATGTCATTCGCCTGCTGCCGGCGGAGCAAAATAATTTGCCCGCCACCGGTAGATGGGCGGTGCCGAAAGATCGAGTGAAGCCGGTCATGCCCGCGCATGAAACGATGAATTCTATTCCCGGGAAAGTGATCGCGGCCAGCAGCTTTGAAAGTGGCGAAGGCGATCCTGATCACGCGGTGGACGGCAATCCGGACACTTTCTGGCACAGCCGCTGGAGCAGCAACGAAGCGCAACCACCGCATTTTCTGGTGATTGATTATGATCACCTGCTGGACATTACTGGGTTGACTTACACGGCCCGCGCTGATGGCGACAACGGACATGTGCGGGACTATGAATTATACGCGAGTCTGGATGGCAACGAATGGGGGAAAGCAGTGGCCAGTGGACATTTCCAGCAGGATAGTCCCGAAGAAACGATTCACCTTTCGACACCGGTGCGGGCGAGGTATTTGAAATTCGTGATGTTGAGCGAACAGCACGGCCGGGCATTTGCTTCCGTGGCTGAATTGAATGTGGAAGTTGTAAAACACTAATCTGCCCCTCCATTCATTTATGCTCAAACGAGGCTGCCGGGGCATGACGGTCCCGACTGTCTGGAATTGTGGACGCCTGATTTTTTGAATCAACATGGAAATATTATGAAGAAAAATATTGTTGTCGTGATTTTGGTTTTGGCTGCCGCCTGTTCTGTAAAGGCTCAAAAGCCGCTCACAACCTACGTTAATCCATTTTTAGGGACTGCGCCCCTGACTAATCCTGCGGATATTGGATTCACCCCTCCCTGGAGGGTGTGGGCCGGTTTGGTGTTTCCCGGGGCATCCCTGCCAAATGCCATGGTCCAGCTCAGCCCCATCACGAAATTTGGAAGCGGCGCCGGTTACGAATATGAAAACACCGTGATTCATGCTTTCGCGCATTCCAATAAAGGGCATTGGAATTTATGCAACATTCCCATTCTGCCGGTGACGGGCGAGGTTAATCCCGACGATTTTGGCTCTGCTTTCAGCCACACGAACGAGTCGGCTCATCCCGGTTATTATCAGGTTTTCCTGGAGCGATATGACATCAATGCCGAACTTACCACCACATTGCGCTGCGGTTATCACAAATACACCTATAAAGGCGGCCAGGATAAAAAGCTGGTGGTAAATCTCGCCGTCTCGAACGAAAGGGTGAGGGATTGGAAGATCGAACAGAAAGGCGACCATGCATTTCAAGGCTCTCAGACGGCGAGCGAGAAAGTTTACTTTTACGCGATTGCCAATCATACAATAAAGAACATTGAACCGCTGGAAAAAACAGGCAGGGAAATATCGGTTGTCAATTTTGCTGGCTCGGACAACCCCGTTTTGGAAATCAAATTGGGCCTTTCTTTTGTCAGCACCGAAAACGCAAAGATGAATCTGGAAAATGAGCTGGCCGGGAAGTGTTTTGACCAGGTCAGGGCCGAAGCCTCAAAGACGTGGGAAAATTTATTGTCCAAAATCCAGGTGACCGGCGGAACGGAACGGCAAAAAGGGTTGTTCTATTCCTGTCTCTACCGGTCGTTTCTCTGGCCGGCCTTGCGAAGCGATGTGAACGGAGACTTTCTGGATGAAAGCCGGAAAGTCGTCAACAAACATTTTCAGTATTACACGCTGCCGTCCTTATGGGATGACTACCGGAACAAGCTGGTTTTGCTGGGAATGCTGTCTCCGGACGTCACGGTTGACGTAATTCGGTCCCTGATTGACCGGGGCGAAAAGACCGGGTTCATGCCGACATTTTTTCACGGTGACCATGCGGCGGCTTTCATTGCCGGATCGTATTTGCGGGGATTACGAGGTTACGACGTCAACAGCGCCTATCATTTGCTGCTGAGAAATGCCACGGTAGAAGGCGGGACCCGGCCTTATATCACCGAATATATGGATAAAGGCTACGTTTCCACTCCCGATATTGCCAATCCCCGGGTTGAAACGAAAGCGAAGGCGGGTGTCACCAAGACCCTGGAATATGCCTACGACGATTACGCGGTGGCCTTGCTGGCGAAAGAGCTGAAGGACCAGACCAATTATACCCTGATGATGAACCGGTCGCACAATTACACCAACGTGTTTGATCCGTCTACCGGACTGATGCGAGGACGTCTGGAGAATAGAGAATGGGTGAAAAATTTCAACCCTCAATTCCCATACTATGAATACATGTATCGGGAGGCAAACGCATGGCAGTCCTCCTTCTTCGCCCCGCATGACACCCAGGGGTTGATCAATCTTTATAAGAGCAAGGAAGACTTTGAAGACCATCTGAATTCGCTTTTTTCAATTCCGTGGAACACAAATTACATTGCGCAGAACATCAACTGTTTCATTGGGCAATACTGTCATGGAAACCAGCCGGACCATGGCTTTGCCTACCTCTACTACTTCGTCGGCAAACAGGAAAAATCCCAGGCGGTCTTGGACACCATCATGGATCGTTTCTATGGCATGGGTGGCGAAGGTTTGGCGTTGTGCGGCATGGACGATGCCGGCGAAATGTCGTCATGGTATGTCTTCAATGCCATTGGCATCTATCCCTATTCTCCGGCCGATGAGGATTACATTATTTCCGTGCCGCTCTTTGACCAGTCCGTCGTGAAGTTAAAGGACCAGGCTTTCACCATTCTTAAAAAGAATTCGGGGAGAAGAATAACCGGCATTACATATAATAATCAAAGGATTGATGGTTATTTTGTGCCGCATCACGAGCTAATCAAGGGGAAGAGGCTGGTTATCACCACCGACTAAGATCCGGAGGCGGGCACACGGCTGGAAAAATTTGAAAGCAGCCTTCGTTCGTTTAATTAAATCACTGGGGCAACCCGCCGCCGACTCTTGGGATCGCCTGGCCAGTTCCTCGCCGGACGAATTGTGACCCATTTTATCTGCCAGCAAACCCTGGCTGAAGCCTGACGATTTCTATTATCCAACTGCGCTTTGGCTATCGCAAGCACAGGCCGGCTATGCAGCCACCGTCATTGCGACAAGTGGAACGTGGCTTCAAATCTTTTCCTGCCGCCTCACGCGATTTGAAGGTTTCCGCCGCATCCCCCAATTCCAATTATTCAGCGGCAGTGTTGTCCAACGTTTCCGACTTGCGATGTTCTTCGCGTAGAAAACCGGCCGGGCACTGTTTTGCCACGCTCAACTCGTCGGTTTCAGGCGTTTCACCTTTACCTTGCCCTTAATACGGGGTCTGGCGTAATATATTCCCGTCGGGGCGTGGAAGCATAAATTCGCCACCGATGACGTTTGCCAGGTCTTTTGGTTGTTGTGTTCGTTTGTGTGAAGACAAGCTGCAGATGTCAAGTGGGAAAATGCGAAAACACATGAATTCCTAATAAAACGGCGGTTGGAAGGGTGGCTGAGTGGTTAAAGGCACCTGACTCGAAATTGTAAAACCCATTTTTTGGCCACTTTTAGCTACCGTTTGCAATCGTTAATTCGATCAATGTTTTCAATGATTTTATTCGCTTTCAGCCTTTATTCTCCTTGACCGTTTTTGGCTCTCAAAAGGGCATATAGTATAGAACAGCAGTATAGAACGCTTTTACCTGATGGATAATCAGGTGCTTTCAATCACCCCGACGCAAAGGCCCTCGTAACCCTTCTGATCATCGAATGAGTATGCGAATTCGCCAATAGGCACAATGGTTTTATTCGGATTGCCTTTTTTCGCTCCAATTTGATCGCGCTTGGCAGCAAAAAATGCCAGCAGTATAGAACAGTATAGAACAACTATTGGTGATTCGCTCAAACCCGAATTCCGTGACTCTGGCTTTGAGTCACCGCCCGCGTCTCGGAAATAGCGCGTGCCATTTTGATCTCAAAAGATTCGACGACGATGCCCATATCTTGATGTGGATATTTCTCGTCCAGATGTTCCCTGACTTGCGCTTTCACGTCGTCTTTCCAAAGATTCAAAACCTGCCGCTGGTCGCGCATGAACGTTTGCAGCATTTCACGCACGTTGTGGCCACTGTTCAAAACGCTTTTCAGTTCGCCGGATTTCAACGGCAGGCATTCAACAACGGCAAATTCCAAACCTGCCGCCGTCCGCCGGTGACAAACTGAAGTGATTTTCGACAAATCGAGGTCATGCCGCCATTCCGTGCCGTCGTCGGTTTGAATGACACGGCCAGGGAAGGCGATCTTCCGCAACGTCTGTAGCAATAAAACACCGTTCGGATCGAAATAGATGAGCCGTTGCCAGTCCGAGCGTTCCTCCTCCAGTAGCCAGCCTGTATTACGGAGTGTTTCCAAAACAACGCGCGCTTTGTCCCGCAATGTAGCCGCCAATGCAATTGCCTCGCCCGTCACTCCGGCAATTTCGCCGTGCAGTTCGACGACTTGCTCGACCAAGGCCAGCGCCTCTCCCCGATCCAGGCCGTGATTTCGCTGCACCGCTTCGTGCTCCAGCACATCCAGCACGTCCACATAAAGTCCCGCCAATGGACTGGCCAATACGCGAAAAAAATCGGCGCGGACTTCACGGAACAAATTGGCGGCAAGAGCGGACATTTCTCGCGATGTTACAACATTGGGTAGGACAAAAACAGTCCAACCTTCGGAGCTATTATTTTTTTAGTGTTGTGGCTCTTTTCGTGTCTAAAGCATTAAATCATCCGGCAAACCGCGCTTTCAGTTCCTCGGTTTGTTGAGCAAATTTGCGCGGGTTTGATTTCTTGAGCTTGGCAAGATTCTGGAGTTTCCAGCGCATCGCCGGCAACTGCGAAAGATGCGGACATTTCATCAGGTGCCAGTCGGGTTCGCCCGCAACAAGGCTCAACAAGAATTGGCGTTGCGGTGCCGTGAGTGCGGCGGGCAATTCTGTTTTCAGCCGGCGGCGAACTTCCTGCAATTCCGCCAGCGTAACCGGATTCCGTGTCATGCCGACGAACTCATTTTTAAACGCCGGGGTCATGTCTTGATCGCGCGAGAACAGGACTTCATGCACCGGCCGGTTATGGCCGGCGAGATAACACACGAAGCATTCGACAACTTCGGCCGTCAGGCCGCCACGCTGGAAAAGGCCGCGAACGTCAAAAAAGTCCCGCGGATGCTGGCGGTCCATCGCGGCAACGAGTTTGCTGCCGTAAAGCTCTGGCGCGGCCAGAATCGGCGCGGCCAGTTCGGTGGTAAATAGATTCCGCGCCTCGTCGTTCAGCCGCCGTGTTTCCACCGGCAGAACTATGCCGCGAAAGACATGATTGACCTCGACCTTTACCTGGTTTCGTCCGCGCCGGATGAACAGCTTGAATTCATCGCCGTCTTTGGCGGCTGGAACGCTGGCTTCGACCCCGGCGGCCGCAAGTCGTTTGCGGGCGGCGTTGAGTGTGCCAGATATGGCTTTCAAGGCTTCCGCGCGAGGCATTTGGTGGTCGGTAAAAACCACGTCAATGTCCACGGACAAACGCGGCATGTCTTCGACGAAAAGGTTGATGGCCGTGCCGCCTTTCATCGCGAAAAACGGCGTCTCGAAAATCACCGGCGCGCTTTCCAGCAGGAGCCGGACGGTTTCGATGTAGGTCTTGTCCATCACGGGTTCAAAGCAAGCAGTGTTCCGTCCTTCAGTCGCGCCGTCCACCGGCCTCGCCACAATTTTTTGCCCGTGGCGTTTCTCGCGTCGGACGCCCACGGCAGATTCAGTTCCTCGCCCCAAAGCACGCACAGTCTTGCAACTTTGACACGCTGACAGTTTTTGAGCAGCGTCGCCAGAACTTCCGGTCGAAGCGACCGGGCGCCTTCCATAACGTTGCGCGCCTCCTCGATTCCCTGATGGACGCCCACTTCGCTCAACATCTCCAACAACGCCCGTTCCGGGACGGAGACAAGAACGCCGTCCGGTGTCTCCGGCAACGGCTGTAAACCAAATTCTTTCGGCAGTCCCGGAGAAAACGGATTCCGCGCCGTGTAACGCGCCGGGAAGAGTTTCTGAAACCACGCGGGCAGGCTGGCTTTCGTGTCGCCCCACAAGGAAAGCGGTTCGCGCGCCGGCAGGTTGTGGCGAACACCGCGCCAAGCCAGGGCTGTCTTGCTGCCGACGTGAAAACCGCGCACCCGACGCGAGAGAAATTTCAAACAATCTTCCCGCCGCAACGTGTCGTTGGAGAATTTGAAGACGCCGCGTCCCAGCCGCTCCAGCCATCCCGATTTCAAATAATGATGCGCCAGCGCCGATGAAACGCCAAGTTTCGCCAGATCCTGATTATCAAACGGCGCTCCGCGCGGCAGTGCCGTTTGCAGGCTTTTGATTAAGTTATGGCGCGTAGTTAAAGCCATGTTTGAACTATACAGCCTTAATCAAGCAGGCGGCAAGACAATTGTGGCCCGAAAATCGAGGCTGGCGGGTGCGCTTTGCGTGCTCTCCCTTTCAATGATTGTCAGAAAAACTATGCAGTTTTTCTGACAAAGAAGCCTCATTTCGGATGGATCAATCCGAATCATCCCTGAATTTTATGTATTCTCCGCACATTCTGCGGCGAATAATGCCCTTATTCACCGCAAACGCAGCAGTTTAATAGTGGCCTGCGCGTCGGCGATGCGGTGAAGCGTGAATTGTCATGACAAAATTATCATCGCCTTTACACGCTGAACAGACGGCATCCATAAAATTCTTTGCTGCACACGCGGAGTGAGCGCATTTTTGAGCCGGCAAAAGTTCTTATGAGTTGTTTCAAGTATTTGAAGGATGAAATTTATTACAGCGATTTGTATGACTGGATGACCGTCGAGGAATGCCGTGCCCTTGAAAAACGGTTCGTCGAAGCAAATGTTGGCAGTTCGACAGATCAAGCGTGGCGAAAATTGCTGGTTAAATCTGCGTTGTATTTCCTGCGTGGAGAACGTTATGTCGCCAAATCCGACATGATCATGTTTTGGCGCGGAAAGGATCGGCAATCCAAGGTGTCACCGGCAAACGGGATTATATCCGTGACGAACAGTTTGAAGGAAAAATCACGACGCCGGAAGTCCTGCGCCGCGAGTTTAACATCGTCAGCGCGGGGAAATTGCGCGGCATGACCGATAAACATCTTTTGATTGAAGCTGACAACCGTATCCGGCCTGTGTCGTTCAAGGAACTGGATAAAATCACAGTCTGCCAGCCAAAAGAACTTTCACTGTCTGCCGGCGACCGGCTGCAACTCAAGGCCAATGACAAATCCCAGGATGGTCGCAAGCTCGCCAACGGCGAACTGGTCACGGTAAGGAAAATCCACACTGACGGGCGCATTGCTTTGGCCGATGGCCGGACCTTGCCCAACGATTACCGCCAGTTCGTGCGCGGTTACGCTGTTACGTCCTACGCCGCCCAAGGCAAAACCGTGGATTACGTCCTGTTCTCGGATTCCGCCGTCAAAGCCGCGACTAATGAACAGCAATGGTATGTGACAATTTCGCGCGGGCGCAAAGGTGTGAAGGTTTTCACGGCGGATAAAATCCAGCTTCGGCAAAACATCACCCATTCCGGCCATCGGACATTGGCGATGGATATGAAGCCGAGCGCGTTTCAAAAGCTGGCGACGATGTGGGGACGTGACGTTGCCTTCGTCCTGAATGTTCAACAGTCGCGGCGCATTTCGGCAAAGCGAGCGGCAGAAATGGCACAGAACGAAAAATTGGAGCGTCAAGCGGAAGCCCTCCGGCATGCGGAAGCGTTGCGGCAGGAAGAATCCGAGCGACAATCCCAAGCGGATCGCGAGCGTGAGGCGGCCAAGCAATCGCAGCCGGCGAAGCAAACCGAATCCATCAAACCAACCGAAACAGTCGAGCCGAAAATCCAGAAAACCCAAACCATCCGCGAGCGGATTGAAATGGCGCGGCGTCAGGCAAATCAAAACAAACAAAGTGGAGGCATGAGAATATGAAAGATAATTCCCCCTGTTACAAACTCGGTCGCAGTGTCGGCGGCGATCCCGTGCCGATGGACAACCTGCGGCTGGAAATCAACAAGGACTGTTTTTATGTGTTGTCGTATCATCACGTTGAACTGGCCAAATTTGAATCAGCTCAAGGCGCTGACACCATCACGATTTCATTTTTGAACCGCACAGTTCGGATTAAAGGGAAAAACCTCCGCAACCTGGGGATTACATTGCAGGCGCGGAATGTGGAATCCATCAAGCCGGTGGCCGAGCGTTATTCATCGCTGGCCGCTGGTGACGATGGTTTGGTCAAGGCCATCGAAATCGATGATGAAAAAGAGCGAGGCTGAAAATCGCACTAATTTTTCGCTGCCGCCTCCTGTGTCGTCGGCTCGTTTTCGAGAAAATGAACTTTCTGCGCCATCGCAGTGGAATGACTGTCGCGCAAATGGCCATAAACCTTCATCGCCAATGCACCACCATCCTTGTGTCCAAGCCAGCGGGAAACCGTCGGAATGTCCACGCCGCTTTCAATGCAGCGGGTGGCAAACAGATGTCGCAAATCATGATGCGTGATACGGGCGATGCCAAGTTTCTTGCAAGCCGTATCAATAGCACCCTGACATTCATGGACAAGCATGACCGGCTTGGTTAAAAATTCTGTTTCACTGCGCTCATTTTTCAATCGTTCCAACAATCGGCGCATATCGGGAATCATGGGGACACGGCGAATTTCCCAATTCTTTGTTCCAGTAGCCGGGTCGCCCAAAACCGTAATTTCGCCTTTTTCAAAGTCACAGTCCCGGCCACTAACCCGCGCCGCTTCACCTTTTCGGCAACCGCTGTATGCCAGAAATTCCACGAGATCGGCGCATCGTTCTGCCCAGCCACCGTCCCCTTTTCTGATTGTGGTTATCAATTCCACAAACTGTTTCTGGCTTGGAAGCTGCAAAAGCTTTTGCCGGATTTTCTTCCGTTTGATATGGATGGCCGGGTTGTCGTAACGCGCCCCCGCCTCAACTGCGATGTCCAAAACCGCCCGAAATGTTCCAACGGTGTTGTTGAAAGCCGACGGGCTTGCGGTCTTCCCGAATCGCGCGGCCCAAGCCAAACCATCGGCCTTGGAGATTTGGGCAACATCCATTTGATTGAGGTCGGGCCACGATTTCAGCAAGGCCGCAATTCGTTCCTGCCGGTAAGTTTTGCTCCGGTCTTTGAGTGATTGGTCGCCGCTTAACCGCTCGCGGTAAGTTTGCAGGGCGTCGGCGAAAGTCATTTTCCCCCGCGCAACCGCCGTCTGCGCTGCGGCACGCTGCCGCTCCTCTTTGTGGAAATCACCGAGGCGCAATTTGGCGACGCTGATTCGGTCGGTTTTGAGCGACTTCCAAATGAGCTTGCCGCGCACGCGAATTCGCGCATAATAGTTTCCTGATTGAACGTGGCGGACGAGGTTCGCCACGGGCGTTTTTTGCCAGCGTTGTTCCGTATTATCCAATGAATTGGTCTTCATGCAGATAGTATAGAATACAAGTATAGAAATGTCAAATTTGAAGAATCTAAAAACCGCACTTTCTTCAATTAAATCAATGTAAACGGAAGGGTGGCTGAGTGGTTAAAGGCACCTGACTCGAAATCAGGCTTAGGAGTAATCCTAACGTGGGTTCGAATCCCACCCCTTCCGCCATCTTGTAAAGCGTTAGTTTTCAATAAGATGGAAAAACCAGAGGAGGCAGGTGCCAGTGAAAGTGCCAGTGAAAATAAAGCTGGCCATTACTCAACGATTACTCGGTAAATACTGGTCGAAAACGAGGTCACAACTCGTCTGGCAGAACGAAAATGCAGGTCTCAGTGCCAGTGAAAGTGCCAGTAGCACCAAGACCGGGGTAAAAGCTGAGGAAAATGCCCAATAATCGGGGCACTGGCGAAGACGGGATTCGCTGCCCGTTTGGTGTGTCTGACACACCCAAAGCCACGCATGGCTTCATAACTTTCGGACAAAAAATCCGAAATTATGAAACGTCGCTTCATCCTCTACCGCCGCAAGCGCGGCGGTATGTTCTACCTCGAAGACACGGAAACTCACAAACAGGAAACCACCGGCACCCGGAATCGCGCCGAGGCCACAGCGCTGCTCAACGCCCGCAACGAATCCTACCGCCAACCACAACTGAACCTCCAGATCGCTAAGGCCTATCTCGCCGGAACCGATGCCGGACTTTCAAAACGAACCTGGCAGGATGCGTTCAACGCCATTACCGAAAACAAACATGGACCGACCAAGGAGCGCTGGCAGCGCGCCGTCAAACAGAAGGCATTTGATCTGATTCTTCCGCTGATCATCATCGAGACGCAGGCGGAGCAACTGTTTGCCTGCCTCAAGGCAGGCACGGTCAGCACGAATGTTCATCTGCGCGAGTTGCACAACTTCTGCATCGGGATGAACTGGCTGGCC
>Ga0181520_10001633_pt1 | contig 45043 bp, 37 predicted proteins | sample PEATcosm2014_Bin_29_FD_132451 | JGI IMG/M metagenome (GOLD analysis project Ga0181520, IMG submission 132451) | Peatland microbial communities from MTU Mesocosm Facility, Houghton, MI, USA - PEATcosm2014_Bin02_30_metaG | ecosystem: Environmental > Terrestrial > Soil > Wetlands > Peat | place... | reverse complement strand
CACACCGTCCAGGGTTGGAAGGAGGCGCTCAACCGATTCGCTCTGCTATGGGAAGACCGATTCCCGGAGCAATCCGCGTGAACTCAACCAAAGCCGTTTACACAAAACACTGGACACTACCGTGGGAAGGTGCGGAAAGGCGGACACTGCCCCGTGACTACCTGCGTTGCTACCAGCCGAAACGTCCACTAAATCTACTTCATCCTTTGCACACTGTGTGTGTGCGTTTCATTTTCTTCTAATTCACTAGAGTAAAAGCTCGCTATCTCGTCTTCGTCCTGTTTTTCTTGTTTTCCAGCGTCTTCCTGCTCTTCGACTTTTCTTACTTGCTCCATCAGGTAAACGCAGTTTGACCACGAGGCGGGAGCATCTTTTTGGTCGGCCTTTATGACTCCTTGAGCGTCCGCATACATCGGGAAAAGCCAATAACTAAACTCGCCCCATACATCGTAGGCAGTTAGGGCTCCATGCCTTGTCAGTATGCCAAGGTCATTACAAAAGGCAAGCTCGTCGGACAACTCTACCGGAGCGTTATCAATATCCAGCTTTTTCAAGGTGCCATTGCGCAAATTTAGACGCTTTTCAGCTAGCCCTTTTCGAACAGCTTTGTACCGTGGACTTGCGAATTCATCTACTTTCTCAATTAGATGCTGAGCCTGAGATTCTTTACGAAAGTCTTCGATCTGGGTTCCAGTGTATCGAAGAGCCCATAGTCCAATACACACAACGGAAAGCGAGCACAATGCTGACAGCGCGGAAGATAGTGCTGTTATCGTATCCCATCGCGACTTATGCGAGCTATCATTCGTTCGATTGAAGTTCATGTCTACGCGCCTCATGGAGCAACGCTTGTCCGAGTAATCCGGTTAGTATGCTCCCCCGACTTCCGCGAGACAATAATTTCCGCAATTCTGCATTTTCCACTTGAAAGATCACAGGTGGCCCGTTCAAGCCTTGTGTTGGAGAGTTGAGTGGGCCACCTGTTGGTTACTTTAGGTGGGTAGCAAAAGCAACTGCAAAGGCGAGTGCAACTGCAAAGGCAACCCAGCCACCCATGAGGTTTGTCTGAATCCCACATTCGCCAAAGGAAGGCGAATATGGGCCACTCGAGCATCAGCCGAACCGAACCGGGTACAACGTCTTGATCCTCTACAGCCACTCGTCGCCGCAATGAAGGCAAAGTTTCTCTGATGCAACCGCGGCGGATATCGCGGCGGGTGTAAGGAAGGTTGCGTTATCACGGTACCGACCTTAAGTAACTCAGTGTGCGGAAAGTTCGAACATCGCGTAGGTGTGACATTCGCTACACTATGAGCCTCTATGTCTCAGGCGGTTGGAGAACGACGATGGGCGCGACACGTCTGGTTAGGCGTTCTGATCGCGCTTATGGCAACGGCTTGGATTCTGTGGCGGAGTGGTTTGATGAAAGTGCGGCCACCCCGTCAACCTTCCAGAATCGTGGTCATGGCACCGCCAGTTGCCGGGGTTGGCGACGTTGATCCGGCGGCTTTGCTGCCGCAGATTCTGGTGGCAGGCAGCATCAACGAAGATGCGCTGGCCAATATCGAAAAGCGCGGAGTGCCGTCGCTGACTGCAGCCGCCGAGTTTGCGGCAGCACGCTACGAGCACGAACACAATCGCGAGGAGCAGGCACTCAACCACATTCAGCGAGCCGTGGCGGCGAATCCCAAGAGTGCGGGTTTGCAGATTTGGTGCGCTACGTTGATGCTGAACGGCGGCCGGGCGAGCGATGCGGTGGCACACGCTGAGCAGGCTGTACGGTTGGAGCCTGAGTCGGCCGATGCGCAGCGGATTCTGGGACAGGCGTACTACCAAGTGGGGCGACTGGAGGATGCAGTGGCAGCCTTGGAACATTCACTGCGACTGTCTCCGGACGAGAGCCTTAGGGAGTTGCTGGAGAAGGCGAAGCGCGAGGCTGCGGTGGAAGGACGTTTTGCCGAGACGGCTCGTGGCCATTTTGTATTGCGCTACGAGGGTGGCAAACCGGCGGAAGCTCTTTCGGACGACCTGTTTCGTACGCTTGAGCACGATTATGACGGGATTGCCGCCGATCTTGGAATTGAGCCCAAAGCTCCTGTAACCGTGGTCTTCTACAGCGCCCAACAGTTCTCTGATGTGACGAAGTCAGCTGGGTGGGTGGGAGCTCTGAACGACGGAAAGATGCGGATTCCGCTGGGCGAGGTCGCCAGCATCACGCCACAACTGGAATCTGCGCTACGGCATGAGTTGACACATTCGTTTGTTCATGCGGCAGTTCCGCACTGTCCGACGTGGCTGAACGAAGGGTTGGCCCAGTTGGAAGAGCCGCAGAGCGTGGATGGCCTGGCTTCGTCGCTTGGACCTCAGGTTATTACTGGCGAGTTCGTGCCATTGTCGCAACTGGAAGGTTCGTTCCAAGGAATGAGTTACGAGCAAGCACAGCGGGCATATCTCGAATCGCTCTCGGCTGTCGAATACCTGCGGTCCGCCTACGGAATGGAATGCTTGCGCCACCTGCTCACCCATCTGGCTGATGGAGAGCAATCCGAGGCTGCGCTACACGCCTCGACAGGGGACTGGTATGACGAGCTGAGTGGAGAGACCAAAGCGTACATCGCGAAGCGAATCACGGCTGATGCGGCCCGATGAACGGGCAAGGATGAGCGGCGTTGGCGGGCGAAGTGGTTAGCCTGTGGTATACTGCGAAGGATCGGGAACGGGTCTATCTAGGGGGCGTTAGAGCTTCCCTGGATACTTGCGCGTTTGTTGGTGTTGACAGTCAACTCCGGCAGGCGCTACCGTATATTCTTTCGGCTGTCCTGCGGTTGCCCGCCTGACGGTAATCTGTCTCCGTGGATCGCATCGGCCTGACCGGGCCGGGGTCTGCAAAGCGGTTCTGCTGACGGTTTTGTCCCGCACGCATGCAAGAAGTCCCCAGACCAAAGTCCTGGGTCTTCAACTCCCTGACGAGAAATCGTCTGGGTGCGTAGCGGCGCCTGCTGGAAAAAAGCAGGATGAGACCGGGACGGTCTGGTTCATAGTCAGTTTTTACATCTGGGAGAGTTTGGAATGTCAACCTATTTCCCCAAGGGGGAGATTGCGCGCAAGTGGTACGTGGTGGATGCCGATGGGCAGACACTGGGACGGCTATCTTCGCGCGTCGCGCGCATCTTGAGCGGCAAAGACAACCCCCGCTACACGCCGTTTCTGGATACCGGCGATCATGTCGTGGTCATCAACGCCAGCAAGGTGAAGCTTACCGGGCTGAAGGCCAATGCCAAGGTTTATCGCCATTACACCGGATTCCCGGGCGGATTGCGGGAAGAAGAATTTACCAAGCGCTTGGCGCGCCAACCGGAGATGATTGTGCAGGAAGCCGTTGAAGGCATGCTGCCCAAATCAAAGCTGGGCCGCGCCATGGCACAAAAGCTGAAGGTTTATCGCGACGACAAGCATCCGCACCAGGCCCAGAAGCCTGAGGCAATTGCTGCGGTCGTCTAACTGCGAAGGATCAACATCGAATGGCTGAACTGGTTCAATATTACGGAACGGGACGCCGCAAATCGAGCGTAGCCCGCATCTTCCTCCGCCCCGGCACCGGCATCATCAAGGTGAACGGCAAGGGCTTTGAGGAATATTTTGTGACCGACGTGCAGCGGATTATTGCGCGCCAGTCGCTGATTCTTACCGAAACCGTCAGCAGCTTTGACGTGATCGCCAACTGCTCCGGCGGTGGGGTTACGGCACAGGCTGGTGCGGTTCGCATGGGCATTGCCCGCGCGCTGCAGGAGTTCAACCCGGAGCTGCGCGCCAAGATGAAGGCCGAAGGCTTTATGACGCGCGATGCGCGGCAGAAAGAACGCAAGAAGTACGGCCAGAAGGGCGCCCGCAAGCGCTTCCAGTTCAGCAAGCGTTAAACGAGTGGAGATCCCACATCTGCTACGGCGGGTGTGGGCACCCTCGACGCGAATGCTGTGCGGCCAGTGCCCGGTAAGTGGGGCATCCGCGCGGCTGTACTGGTCTTCAAAACAGTTTCGCCCTGTACCGCAGGTTCCGGCGGTGTGGGGTTTTATGAGATGTACGGGACCAAAAAATCTTCCCGCACCCGCGGAATCCGGGGCGGGCAACGGGAATTGAATTGTCTGGCGCTCACGGCGCAAGCAGGCAATGCAAATCCATCCAAGGAGGTTCAGTGGCCAATATCACCATGAAGGAATTGCTCGAAGCTGGTGTGCACTTCGGGCATCAAACCAAGCGCTGGAATCCGAAGATGAAGGAATACATCTTTGGCGAGCGCAACGGGATTTACATCATCGACCTGCAGAAGACGCTGAAGATGTTCAAGGAAGCGTCGAAATTTGTGCAGGACAACGCCGCCGAAGGCCGGACGATTATGTTCGTGGGCACCAAGCGGCAGGCGCAGGAAGCGATCTCGGAAGAGGCGACGCGCTGCGGAATGTTCTACATCAACCAGCGCTGGTTGGGCGGATTGCTCACCAACTGGGTGACGGTGCAGAAGTCGGTAAAGCGGCTGAAAGAGCTGGACGAGATGGCGACCGACGGGCGCTATGAGCTGCTGCCGAAGAAGGAAGTTGTAAAGCTGGAGCGCGAACGCAAGCATCTGCAGGCGAACCTGGCAGGCATCAAGAACCTGAACCGGTTGCCGGACGCGATTTTCGTGATTGACTCCAACAAGGAACAGATTGCGGTGAAGGAAGCCCGCAAGCTGGGGATTCCGGTGGTGGCCGTGGTGGACACCAACTGCGACCCGAGCGAAGTGGACTACATCATTCCGGGCAATGACGACGCACTGCGTGCGATCCGGTTGTTTGCCTCCAAGGTTGCGGACTCGGTGGTGGAAGGTTCGCAGGCGATGAGCGACAAGCAGAGCGCGGACCTGGCTGCCGGAGTGACGGCAAGCGAAGACACCACGGGGGCGGAAGCGGCTTCCGATGCGGCTCCGGCCGAAGATCTGGATATGGAAGAAGTTCTCGGCAAGGGCGTGCGCAAGGTAGAGCCGGCTGCCACCGAAAGCGATATCGAGGTCGAATCGCGGTAAGTAGCCAAGCTCGGTGACGGGTGCGGGAAACTGAAGCTTCGCAACCGGGTACGCGGCGAGAAACGGCTCTGCGACGGGTACGGGCCAACAGATGGCCCTCCGGTCGCTGACGCCGGGCCGCTCCGGCCGCGGGCGCTAGGCGAATATCTCGTGAAAAGCGACCCGCGCTGCACTCTACGGCGCGGGTCGCTTTGCGAGAATTAAGATTGAGTTGAGCGGAAGCGGATTTGAAAAGTTAACCAGGAGCCTGGCCTTGCCGGGCGGCACTGATCCAAGAAAGGTTTTGCAATGGCAGAGATTACCGCAAGCATGGTTAAAGAGCTCCGGGAGAAGTCCGGCGCGCCCATGATGGATTGTAAGAAGGCCCTCACGGAGGCCAATGGCGATTTGGAGCAGGCGATCGTGGTTCTGCGCAAACGCGGAATGGCGACGGCAGCGAAGAAGGCGACACGCACCACCAGCGAAGGAGTGGTGACCAGCTACATCCACGCCGGGGGAAAGATTGGCGTACTGCTGGAAGTAAACTGCGAGAGCGATTTTGTCGCCCGCACGGTGGAGTTCCAGGGGTTGGTGCACGACATCGCGATGCATATCGCGGCAGTCGATCCGCGCTACATTCGCAAGGAAGACGTGACCGCAGCCGACCTAGACCGGGAAAAGGACATTTTCCGCGCTCAGGCAGCGGCAACGGGCAAGCCGGCGCCGGTGATTGAGAAGATCGTGGAAGGCAAGATGGGCAAGTTCTACGAGGAAGTGTGCCTGTTGGAGCAGCCGTTCATCAAGGAGCAGAGCGTGACCATCACGCAGCTGATTGCGACGGTGATTGGCAAGCTGGGCGAGAACATCTCGGTTCGCAGGTTTGCGCGCTTCAAGGTTGGTGATGCGACGGAGACGGTCGCAGTGGCCAAGCCTAAGGCGGCGGAAGCTGCGGAGTAGTTGGAAGATAGATCGCAAGACGGCGGGGCGGAGAAGATCCGCCCCGTTTGCTTTGGGCGCGACCTGTAGCTTCCCAGATTTGCTAGATGCGGCAAATATGGGGCACCTGTAGATGCGTAACTCGAGCGTGGAGATTGTGAGATGAAGGTAATCATCTTTGGCGCTACCGGCATGGTGGGTGCGGGGGTTTTGCGCGAATGTCTGCTGGACCCGGGAGTGGAGAGCGTGCTCGCGGTTGGCAGAAGCGCGACCGGACGGGAGCATCCGAAGCTGCACGAGATTGTGCATCGAGATCTGGCGCGTCTTTCAGCAATTGAAGGAGAGCTCGGCGGATATGACGCATGTTTTTACTGCCTCGGAGTGTCATCCGTAGGGGTGACGGAAGCCGAGTATCGCAGGGTGACCTACGACATGCCGATGGCTGCGGCTGAAACCTTGATCAAACTGAATCCGCAGATGACCTTTGTATATGTTACGGGCGCAGGGACGGACAGCAGCGAGCGAGGGCGGGTGATGTGGGCTCGCGTGAAGGGGCAGACTGAAAACGCGCTGCTGCGAATGCCTTTCAAAGGCGTCTACATGTTCCGCCCGGGAGCAATTCAGCCGCTGCATGGAATCAAATCGAAGACCAGGCTCTATCGCGTCTTCTACGTGGTGCTGGGGCCTCTGCTGACGGCGGGAAGGCATTGGTTTCCGCAGTACGTGACATCAACTGAAGAGATTGGACGAGCCATGCTGAAGGTGGCGCGGCAAGGCGGATCGAAACGAGTGCTGGAGAGCGCGGATATCCACGCGATTGCGGGAAGTTAAAGGCCGCAGGACTTCGATTCAAATTCAAATCCACAGGGGAGAAAACGATCGACTCCATCGCCATCTACGTGCTGGTTGTGGTCTCGCTGGCCACACTGATTCGCTCTACATTTGGATTCGGAGAAGCGCTGATCGCGGTTCCGCTGCTGTCATTGCGTTTGCCGCTGAAGACGGCCGCGCCACTTGCAGTGCTGGTATCCATTGCGGTTGCGATGGTTGTGGTTGGGCAGGACTGGCAGAAGATTCATGTGCGGGTTGCGGGGAAACTGGTTGCCGCAACCGTATTCGGAATCCCGGTTGGCTTAGTGCTGCTCACTGGCCTTCATCCGCAGATTGTGAAAGCGGTACTGGCCGTTGTCATCATCGCTTTTGGGGCGTATTCACTGATTGCACCGCAGCTGCCTGAGCTGCAGGGCGAGCATCGGGTTTGGCTGATTGGCTGCGGATTTTGTGCGGGCGTGCTGGGCGGCGCGTATGGCATGAACGGGCCGCCACTGGTGATCTATGGCGCGATGCGCCGCTGGTCTCCAGAACATTTCCGGGCTACGCTGCAGGGATATTTTCTTCCGGCGAGTGTCCTCGGTATGGTTGGGTTCCTCTTTGCCGGACTTTGGACAGGGACGGTTACGCACTACTTTCTGGTATCGCTGCCCGGTATGATTCCGGCGGTGCTGGCGGGCAGAGCGTGCAATCGCCGCCTCCAGGGAACCATCTTCCGTCAGCTGGTGTACGGCCTGGTGGCTGGCAGTGGAGTTGTTCTGCTGGTGCAGGCGATGCATTCGTAAACAAGAGGACACATCTGGCGCGAGCAGGTTGCAATTCCCACATTCGCCAAAGGAAGGCAAATATGGGCACCTGTGAAAGACCCTCGTCATAACCCTGAAGCGCTCGCAATCCCAATTGAAGCTGAGACAGAGAAATGCCGATGAGACTTTGAGCAATCAGTCTCACACACATTCGATTGGGTAATCATGATTAAGTCTATCGTTCGATGGCCGCTGCTTGCGATTCTTGCCTTGCCGCTGCTCACAGGATGCGGCAACTCCCCCAGCTATAATGCGCCAGTATCAAACCCAGCTCCTCTGAGCGCCTCCAACCTGAACCTGATCTTCGTGACAAGCCCGGATTTGGCTTACCAGGCTCCCGGAGACGTCAATCCGAGCACAGCGAATCTCACCAATCAGGGTTTGCAGCGGTCGCTGCTTACGGCCCCATTCCTGCAGCAGCAGGTGTTGGGGACGCAGAATGTTAATGGAGTCTACGCGCTTGAACCGATGAGCCATTTGCAGACTGCGGGCAATTACCCCGACATGGCGGCGGTTGAAAACATTCAGCAGTTTGCCCTTCTGAACAAGATCACCCTGTCGAGTGACCTTGTGGGTGGAACTCCATATAGCGGGCAGAACTATCCGATCAACATGTCCTATGCGTCAGGCCCTCTGCCCAATAAAGTTGCCGTGCCTCCGCAATTTTGCCCGACTTGCCAGGGCCTCGATTTCAGCGATCAGGGAGGCGACAACGAAGCACTGGTGACGGGGATCGTGAAGGCGAACGTTCCGGGATTTTACGTATTCTCGGCACCGTGGGAGACGACCAGTTCCCTTATGGCAAATGTCTCCAAGGCCGAAGGTTATAACCTGCCGCTACCGGCGGGATATAAGGGGCCTAACTATATTTATGCGATCTCGATTGCAGGGTCGGGAAGCGCCAGTCTGGTGACTTTCAACAGCAATGTGAACCCGCCACAAACTTATCCTTCGCTGCCTGCGCCAGCGCTGACCAGCGTTGCATGCACGCCACAGACGCCATCGAGCATTCAAGTGACCGGCGGAGTTGGTGGCGCTGTAGTTCCGGCGGGAATCAACACCAACGAAACCCTTTATATTGTCCGGCACGCAGAGGCGCATCCGCAGGGTTATTGGTCCGACGACAACTATGTTGGCGCGGGGCAATGGCGGGCGCTGGATTTGCCAAATGCACTGAATGGGAAGGTCAGTCCGAACCAGGTTTGGTCGATGGACCCGTCGCAATTCAGCCAAGGAACGGTGAGCACGACAGGCGATCAATACTGGTCGAACGTTGCGCCTGCATTGACCGTGGAACCGTACGCTATTGCCAATGGCCTGCCCTATAACCTGGTGTCGAGCTTTGAGATCACGGCTTCGAACTCGGCCCAGCTGACCAGTAATTTCTTCTTCACCGGGGGCGCGTTCTCCAATCAGAACGTGCTGCTAGGGTGGGCATACGTTCAAAATACGCAGACCATCGATACACTGCTCGCGAGCTATTTTCCAAATGGCGGAGCGCCAACGGCACCGGTCTGGCAGGCTACTGATTACGACTCCATCTGGACGGTGACACTGGATGCGAACGGCAACCTGTCGGCGGACTTCTCGAAGTGCGAAGGCATCGAGTCGTCGGCGCTGCCGGCTGCGGCTCCGCAATTCTGACGGTCCCTCTGGCGGCGGTTGCGTGGTTTGCAAATGAGCCCGCAGCCGCCAGAGAGCTTCCTCCGAAGCATCGCAGCGCAGGGATTCTCCTCCGTGCCAAGTTCAAACCCAACAACGCAGGCGAAAAATAGCGGTGACGACCATGTGTGCGGCTCTAATCCCACGGTCGGATGTAGGTACGCCGGATTGCCGCAGAATGGCTGGACGGGCTGACTGATGGGGCGGGATCATTTACACTCGATGCGGTAAACAAAATATGGCAGAACCGATATACAAGCGCATACTTCTGAAGCTCTCCGGCGAAGCACTGGCGGCAGGGCAGGGCTTTGGCGTGGATAACAACCGCGTGCATGAGATTGCAGGGGAAGTGGCCGACGTGCATCGGCTGGGAGTGCAGATTGGTTTGGTGGTGGGCGGAGGGAACTTCTTCCGCGGCGTGGCGGAACAGGCCAAGGACATGGATCGGGTTTCAGCCGACCACATGGGCATGTTGGCCACGATGATCAACGCACTGGCCTTGCAGGACGCTCTGGAAAAGCAAGGGGTGAATACCCGGGTGATGAGCGCGATTGAGATGAATCAGGTGGCGGAGCCATTTATCCGGCGGCGGGCAATCCGGCATCTGGAAAAAGACCGCGTGGTGATCTTCGGCGCAGGGACAGGGAATCCGTATTTCTCCACCGACACGGCGGCGTCGCTGCGGGCGATGGAGATTAAGGCGGAGGTGATCATGAAGGCCACGAAGGTTGAGGGCATTTATGATTGCGATCCGAATAAGAACACGAACGCGAAGATGTTTGAGACGATCACGTTTACGGACGTGCTGAAGCTGGGACTGCGGGTGATGGACGCGACGGCCATCAGTTTGTGCCGGGAGAACAACCTGCCGATTTTGATCTTCAATCTGAACACGCAGGGAAATATTCGGCGAGTGTGCTTGGGCGAGAAGATCGGTTCGACGGTAACGGCCTGAGTAAAGTCGACTACCCCTTGGCACCGCTGAAAGGCAAGAGCAAAGGCGGCGCAGAGGCGGAGGTCGTTGCTTCCCAGCTTGACGCCGTAAAGAACGCAGTGCGAAGGTGGGGCACCTGTCAGCTTGATGAATTTGGTGCAAGTGCAGGGCGTGGGAGTACACAGGAGCAAGAAGCCGGGGGTATAATCGGCTGGCTTGGACGGAGTATAACTATGGCTCAGATCAGCATGGCGGCAATGCCCGCCCTCAAAGACACATTCAATCAACTTAAAGCGCGCATGGACAAGGCAGTGGAAGCGTTTCGCAAAGAGCTTGCCTCGCAGCGCACTGGCCGCGCCAACGTGCATATGCTGGACAGCATTCACGTGGACGCCTATGGCTCACAGGTTCCGCTGACGCAGGTGGGCAATATCAGCGCGCCGGAGCCGCAACTGATTACGATCACGCCCTGGGATTCGTCACTGACGGGGGCAATCGAGAAGGCGATACGCAGCTCCGACCTGGGATTCAATCCGCAGAACGACGGCAAGCTGATTCGCATTCCGGTGCCCGCGCTGACCGAAGAACGCCGCAAGGATATGGTGAAGCACTTGAACAAGGTGCTGGAAGAACATAAAACGGCGATCCGCAACATTCGGCGCGACGGAAACGAAGCGATTAAAAAGGCGATGAAGGACAAGAAGATCTCCGAGGACGAAGAGCGCGGATCTCTGGATCAGATGCAGAAGGTCACCGACGACGAGATCAAGAAGATGGACGAGATGTTCAAGGTGAAGGAAAAGGAAGTTATGCAGGTCTGAGTTGGAAGAAGATCATTGCAGGACCAGGAGCCCGGGGAGATCCCGGGCTTTGCTGTGTCGATTGAAGTGCGGGGAGGTGGCCGAAGTGCCTCTGACGCCGTACAGGAGATTTGCGCGGGGCTGGGGTCCTTCACGTTGTTCAGGATGACACCTCAAAAAAACAAGAGCCAAATCAAGCAAAGACAGGAACAGAAGCAAAGACAGGAACAGAAGCAAAGACAACTAACCCACATCTGCCAACGACGGGCAGATATGGGCCAACGACGGGCAGATATGGAGCCCAGCGCAGTCGGCTCTGGCGGCGGTGCGGCGGGATATAATTCGGGCATGTCCCGAGTTGTTCACACCGCCTGTCCACATGATTGCCCGGATGCGTGCTCCGTTTTGGTCACGATTGAAGATGGGCGAGCCACGAAAATTGAAGGGAATCCGGATCATCCGGTGACGCGGGGATTTTTGTGTGGCAAGGTGGCGAAGTATCTGGAGCGGGTGTACTCACCCGGGCGGCTGCTTTATCCGATGCGGAGGATTGCTGCCAAAGGACAGGGCGGCGCGGAGGCGTTCCGGCGAATTTCGTGGGACGAGGCGCTGGAGGAGATTGCGGCGAAGCTGAAGGCGGCGGCGGTAGAGTTTGGGTCGGAGTCGATTCTGCCATTTTCCTATGGCGGCACGCTGGGACAGATTCAAGGGAACGGAATGGACCGGAGGTTCTTCCACCGGCTGGGGGCTTCGCAACTGGAGCGCACGATCTGCTCGGAGGCCGGTGGGGTGGGGCTGGTGAGCGTGACGGGCGCGAAGTATGGCCCGCCGCCGGAGGATTTCCGGCACGCGCGATACATCATTGCGTGGGGCGCAAATATTCACGGCACGAATATCCATCTGTGGCCGTTTGTGGAAGAGGCGCGGCGACAGGGAGCAAAGCTGGTGGTGATCGATCCGTTCCAGACGCGGACGGCGAAGGTTGCGGATTGGCATCTGGCGATTCGTCCGGGGACGGATGTTGCACTGGCGCTGGGGATGATGCGCCACATCCTGGAAAACAATCTGGAAGATAAGGCCTACGTAGCAGAGCACACGACGGGCATTGAAGAGCTGAAGAAGCGCGCGGCGGAATACACTCCGGAGCGGGTGGCAGAGATTACGGGGCTGGGCGCGGAGGAGATTGTAAGGCTGGCGCAGGAATATGCGACGACCGCGCCGGCGATGATCCGGCTGAACTATGGGGTGCAGCGGACGGAATATGGCGGCATGGCGGTGCGGGCGATCTGCATGCTACCGGCGATTATGGGAGCGTGGAAGCAGTTGGGCGGCGGGCTGGCGTTGTCAGTCTCGGGAACGTTCAAGGTAAACAAGCAGGCGCTGCAGCGCGAAGACCTGATGACAGTGGCGCTGGGACGGCCGGCGCGTGTGCTCAACATGAACCAGCTGGGAAAGCTGCTGACGGATGAGATGCTGGCTCCGCCGGTGAAGGCGCTGTGGGTTTATAACTGCAATCCGGCGGCGGTGTGTCCGAACCACAACCTGGTGGTGGAGGGTTTGAAGCGGCGCGACCTGTTTACGGTGGTGCACGAACAATTTTTCACCGATACGACCGACTACGCCGACATTGTTCTACCGGCGACGACCTTCCTGGAACATAAGGATCTGGTGACCTCCTACGGGCACCTGTATGTGCAACTTTCCGAACAGGCGATTGAAGCGCGGGGCGAGGCTTGCAGCAACGCGGAAGCGTTCCGGCGAGTAGCGGCACGGATGGGGCTGGACGACGAGTGTTTGCGCGCCTCCGACGATGAGATGATCGACGATGCGCTGAGTGGCGGACACGCGTTTATGGAAGGCATTACGCGGGAGGCCCTGGAAGGCGCGCACTGGATGGAGTTGAAGGTTCCGCGCGACCACAACAGGGCGTACCTCCCGTTTGCCTGCGGCTTTGCCACGGCGAGCGGCAAGGCGGAGCTGTACAGCGAGGCGCTAGCGGCGGCCGGGCTGGAGCCGGTGGCGGAATATAAGGCGGCGGTGGAGTCGCGGCGCAGTCCGGAGTCGAAGCGGTATCCGCTGGAATTACTGGGACGCAAGCACGACAATTTTCTCAACACCACGTTCTTCAATCTGGAAGGGCACCAGAAGATGGAGCGGCGGCGCTTTGAACTGCAGATGAATGCGGTGGACGCGGCGGCGCGAGGGATTGCGGATGGCGACTCTTTGCGGGTGTACAACAGCCGCGGAGAGCTGCGGCTGGCGGCGCGGGTGGACGATAGCGTACCACCAGGCGTGGTGGGCGCCTACCTGGATTGGGCGCGGCTGTCGCCGGGAGGGAAGAACATCAATGCGCTGACCAGCGACCGGCTGGCGGACATGGGCGGAGGGGCGACGTTCTACTCCGCGCTGGTAGAGGTTGAAAAAGCCGAAGCCGGGAGCGAGTGATTTACCAAGACGGGATAGCGCAAGGCCACGAGTATCAGCAGAGCTGATAGCATTGCGAGCACCCGAACCTGTATAATTTGTCTTTCCGCGCCCCAAGATTTGAGTATGAGGGTCTCGTCATTCTTCGCACTGATCATGTCAGCTTGCCGCCTCGTCTGAACCGCTCCCGCCGCGGGCCGTTCCAGTTGTTTCGCTTTTGCCTGGTAGTCCTGCTGCTGTGCGGTATAGCGCATGCGCAGCAAGGGATCATCGAAGACATACGAATCCACGGCAACCGCCGCATTCCAGCCGACACGATCCGGGCCAGGATGTTTACGCGTCCGGGCGATGTATTTGATCCGGCAGGGTTGGAGCGTGATTTCAACTCGCTATGGAATACAGGGTATTTTGACGACCTTCGGATTGAGCGCGAAGAGAGCCCGAAGGGATGGATCCTCCACGTCTATGTGAAGGAAAAGCCGACGATTCGCGAGATCAAATACATTGGGCTGAACGCGGTTTCGCAAAGCGATGTGCTGGACAAGTTCAAAGAGCTGAAGGTTGGACTGAGCCAAGAGAGCCAGTTTGATCCGACGCGAGTGAAGAAGGCGGAAGTAGTACTGAAAGAATTGCTGGCCGCGCATGGGCGCCAGTTTGCCGTGATCACGACGGAGATTCGCCAGATTCCACCGGCGGCTGTCGGTATCACCTTCAATATTAAAGAAGGACCGAAGGTGAAGGTGGGAGTGATCCGGTTTGAAGGCAATCAGAAGGTGAAGTCACGCTATCTGCGCGCAGCCATGCACAACCTGAAGCCGATTGGAATTCCGCACTCGATATTTTTGGAGAACCTGTTTGCGCGGACCTTTGACGCGACGAAGTTGAGCGAAGACGCCGAACGGGTGAGGTTTGCCTACCAGGACAGGGGATACTTCAAGGCGATTGTTGAGGACCCGAAGACGAAGATTCGCGATGTGCACGGCGTGGCCTGGTACTTTCCGATCAAGGAACAGCACGGTAAGTCGGTGGACATCACGGTTCCGGTGGAAGAGGGAGATCGCTACCGGTTGAAGACAATCACCTTCTCGGGAAACAAGGCGCTGACCAACACGGCTGCAATGCGGCGTCTGTTCAAGATCAAGGACGGCGAGTGGTTCAACCGCACGGCAGTGAGCAAGGGACTGGATGAACTGCGCAAGGCCTACGGCTCGCTGGGCTACATCAACGAGACCAACATCCCGGACACGGAAGTTGACGAACAAACCAAGACGATCACACTGAAGATCGACGTGGATGAAGGTAAGCAATTCTTTGTGCGGCGCATTGAGTTCTCCGGCAATACGACGACGCGGGACAAGGTCATCCGCCGCCAGTTGGCGCTGGAAGAAGGACAGGTTTACAACTCACGGCTGTGGGAGCTGAGTCTGCTGCGGCTGAACCAGTTGAATTATTTCGAGACGCTAAAGCCGGAACAGGATTCGGAAGTTCACCAGGATGTTGCCGACAATACGGTGGACATCAACCTGAAGGTGAAGGAAAAAGGTAAGAATTCGATTGGCCTGAATGGCGGCATCAGTGGCCTGTCCGGAGCCTTTGTTGGACTGAATTACGAGACCAACAACTTCCTGGGACTGGGCGAAACGCTGAGTTTGTCGGCATCGTTGGGAACTTACCAGCGCAATGTGATGTTCGGCTTTACCGAACCGTACCTGTTCGACAAGCCGATTCAGGCGGGCTTCACGGCGTTCACGCGGAACTTCAAGTATGACCAGGCGAGGCAGGCCAGCATCGGGTCGGGCCAGAGATTGAATCTGCCGTCGTCGTATCTGAATTCGCTGCAGAACTATTCGCAGCAGAGCACGGGTTTCACGCTGTCGGTGAGCTATCCGCTGCATCGCTCGTTCAAACGCTTCGGTATTACCTACGCCTGGGACACGTCGAACATCAACACCTATTCGACGGCCTCGACGCAATACTTTGAGTACCTGGCATTCCGCAGCGTGGGTGGACCGAATGCCTTGCAGGGAATCACGACGAGCAAGCTGGTTCCGAGCTTCAGCAGCAGCACGATCGATAACCCGATGCGTCCGCACCGCGGGCGCAGCTACTTTATCGGCATGGATATTGCGGGCATCGGCGGCAACGTGAATTACATCCGCCCGGTCAGCGAGCTCAAGCAGTTCATTCCGATGAAGGGGATTCATCCGAACAAAGATGGCTTGCAGACCCTGGGCTTCCGGCTGCAGGGATCGTACCTTACAGGATTCGGCGGGCAGACAGCACCTCCGTTCGAACGCTTCTTCCAGGGTGGCGACACCGACCTGCGCGGCTTTGATGTTCGCGCGGCTTCGCCGATTGCGATGATTGCGGACAAGACGACGGTGACCCTGACCAATCCGGATGGCAGCCCGGTACCAATAAACCCGAACAATGCCAGCGCTGGATACTGGGGCGTCACCATACCGATTCAGCGGCTGGTGTATCCGGGCGGCGATACCAGCATTGTAAGCAACGTGGAATACCGCATCCCGATTGTTGGGCCGGTAACGCTGGCGATCTTCGACGATACGGGAATGAATATGGCGGTGCGGCAGTCGCAGCTCAGGCTGAGCGATCAGCTGCTGAGCCAGCTGAACAACACACCGTATGGCTGTACGACCCTCCCTACAACGACCTACGTGAGCGGCGAGCAGGTCTCGGCCTGCACGACGGGAACGCAGCTGCTGAACTTCAGCCAGAATATTACGCCGCTGTCCCACACCAACTACGCGGTGCGGATGTCTACGGGAATGGAGTTGCAGGTGATTCTGCCGGTGGTGAATGCGCCGTTCCGGCTGTACTACGCTTATAATCCGTTGCGCATTGATAGTTCAGCACCGTCGAACACCCGGATCACACGGGGTATGTTCCCAGACACCGAGGCGGGGAGTTACACCTACTCGAATGTGATTGCGCAGTACACTCCTTCGTACCGTGTTTTGGAGCCAAGAAAGACGTTGCGCTTTACGGTGTCAACGACGTTCTAACGTGGGGATGAAATCTTCGGGAAAATAGGCTCGAACGGATTCACTGTTGTTTGACGCTATATTTCCCACAACTTATAATCGGGAACATCCGTCAGAGGAATTTTTCCGTTCAGGGCTAGAGCTGGATGAATGGGCTCGCCCGCCTGCTGAAAGGTTTCCGCGGAATCTTAGTACACTCCTAGAGGAGTTGAGGCTAATTTTGATGAATCGCAACTTTGCACGATTGATCCCGGCCATGGCGCTGGCAGTCCTATTCAGCGTCCCCGCCTTCGCCCAGTCTGCTGCTCCTTCGGCTGCCGCAGCTCCCGCGGTTGCCAAGGTCGGCATCATCAACATCCAGGCTGCCATTGTGACCTCGAACGAGGGGCAGCGCGACTTTGAGTCTCTGCAGCAGAAATTCGACCCGAAGCGCCAGGAGCTGGAAAGCCTCAACAAGGAAGTTGACGAGTTGCAGAAGAGGCTCAACACGCAGGGCGACAAGCTGAACGACGAAGCTCGCGGTGACCTGCTGAAGCAGCTCGACGCCAAGAAGAAGACACTGCAGCGCAACTACGAGGATGCGAACACGGACATCCAGGCGCAGCAGAACGAGATCGCCAACCGCATCGGACAGAAGCTGGTTGAGGTTCTGGACAAGTACGCGAAGGACAACAACTTCACGCTGATTCTGGACGTGAGCGGCCAGAGCAGCCCGGTTCTGTGGGCGGCTAGCTCGGTGGACATTACCAAGCCGGTAGTGGACGCCTACAATGCGGCATCTGGCGTTGCCGCACCGGCGAGACCCGCGACGGCTCCCAAGCCTGCGGCTGCCACTACGCCGAAGAAATAAGCTTACGGAGTGAGGAAAAAGCCGCCCAACCCGGGCGGCTTTTCTATTGCATTCAGTCGCCCTAAGGGTGAGGAAAACCGGTGCAAAAATAAGGAGAATTGGATTGTTAAAGGAATGTTTCTGGCAATGGACGTGATAAAAGCAAGGGTAAGTTCATTGTAAGATGTGCAGTATCAGCAGGTTGCGTGAAATTCAAGGAATGTCCTTGACGGCCGACATCTGACGAGTAGCGGAAACTGCTTCGGGGAGTTTTGCACATAACCATTGCTGAAATATTTTTTAGGGCTTGATTTTCATACGAATCTGAGTTGCTGAACGCCGTTCAGCACAAGATCAGTTTTCGTCACTGGAAACGCGGAGCACAGCCAGGAAAGCTTCCTGGGGAATGTCTACCTTGCCGATGCGCTTCATGCGCCGCTTGCCTTCCTTTTGCTTTTCCAGCAGCTTGCGTTTGCGGGAAATGTCGCCGCCGTAACACTTGGCGATGACGTTTTTGCGCAGGGCGGCGACGCTTTCCCGGGCGACGATTTTGGCTCCAATGGCGGCTTGGATGGCGACCTCGAACTGCTGGCGCGGGATAAGTTTGCGCATTTTGGAGACCAGGGACTTGCCGCAGTCATAGGCAAAGTCGCGGTGGACGATGATGGAGAGCGCATCGACCGGATCGCCGGCGACCAGAATGTCGAGCTTGACCATGGGCGATTCCCACCAGCCGGAAAGGTGATAGTCGAGCGAGGCGTAGCCGCGAGAAACCGTCTTGAGCCGGTCGTAGAAATCGAGAACGATCTCGTTGAGCGGCAGTTCGTAGGTGATCATGACGCGGTTGGAGCCGACATACTCGAAGTTCTTCTGCTTGCCGCGCTTTTCCTCGACGAGTTTGAAGATGCCGCCGACGTACTCTTCGGCGGTGAGGATGGTGGCGGTGATGACCGGCTCCTTGATTTTGTCGATCAGAGTTGGATCGGGCCAGCGCGAAGGGTTATCGACTTCGATGGTTTCGCCGTTGGTGAGGGTTACGAAGTAGCGCACGCTGGGCGCGGTGATGATGAGGTCGAGATTGTACTCGCGCTCAAGGCGCTCCTGGATGATGTCCATGTGGAGCAGGCCGAGGAATCCGCAGCGAAAGCCGAAGCCGAGGGCGGTGGAACTTTCGGGTTCGAAGAAGAACGAAGCGTCGTTGAGGCGGAGCTTTTCGAGAGCGTCGCGCAGGAGTCCGTGCTCGTGGGAGTCAACGGTGTAGAGGCCGGCGAAGACCATGGGCTTGATGTCTTCAAAGCCGGGCATGGCTTCGATGGCGGGATGGTCGGCGTCGGTGATGGTGTCGCCAATTTTCACGTCGCCAACGGTCTTCATGGTGGCGAAGAAGAATCCGACCTCGCCAGCGGTAAGTTCAGCGATCTCCTGAGGCTTAGGCGTGAGCACGCCCATGGAATCGACCAGGAAGGTTGTGCCCTTGGCCATGAGCTCGATCTTCTGCCCTTTGTAGAGACGGCCGTTGACGACGCGGGCAAGAATGCCGACGCCGCGATAACTGTCAAACCAGGAATCGAAGATAAGAGCTTGCAGAGGTGCGTCGATGCTGCCTTTGGGCGGAGGAACACGCTGCACGATCTGCTCAAGGACCTCGATGACGCCCGAGCCGGTCTTGGCGCTGATGGGCAATGCGCCGGAAGCATCGAGGCCGACGGCGCTCTCGATCATCTCCTTGGTGCGCTCGATGTCAGAGCTGGGAAGATCGATCTTATTGATGACGGGGATGATTTCGAGGCCATGGTTGATGGCGATGTAGCTGTTAGCGAGGGTCTGCGCTTCGACGCCCTGGGTGGCGTCGACGACCAGCAAAGCGCCTTCGCAGGAGGCAAGCGAGCGGGAGACTTCGTAGGAAAAATCTACGTGGCCGGGAGTATCGATGAGATTGAGCTGATAGGTATGGCCGTCTTTGGCCTGGTACATCATGCGGACGGCGTGGGCCTTGATGGTGATGCCGCGCTCGCGCTCGAGCTCCATGGCGTCGAGAACCTGCTCCTGGCCTGCCATTTCACGGGCGGTGAGGGAGCCGGTGATCTCCAACATGCGGTCGGAGAGCGTGGTTTTGCCGTGGTCAATATGGGCGATGATCGCGAAATTCCGAATCGAGGTGCGGTCCATGCTTTGCTTTCAAAGTCCAAACGCCCGCACGAATTGCGAGGCTACGCTGAAGTTGAATCTTCATTTTATCATTGGTGCTGCAGCAAGGTTTGAACGGGCGAGTGGCGAGCTTTGCAGGCGGGTACGGGACAACTGAAGGCCCTCCGGCTGCAAAGCTCGTCGGGTACGCGGCAATGACCGCAGGCGCTTGGCATGGGTGTAGATTTGAATTCAGAAAAAAGGCTAAAGGGTTGCGCGACTCTCTTAATTGGCAACGAGCCGCCGCAACCCGGAACGAAAATTCGGGTTCGTATTTTAGCAAGGAGGCTTACATTGCAAAAACTGAGTGCAATCGTAGTCGCGCTGTGTTTGATGACCGCTGCCGGGTTAGCGCAGGTTCCGACGGCGGGGAACGTGTTCTTTGGGTATTCGTACAACCGCGGCAACACGGGGGTAAGCGGCAACGGAAACTTGAATGGCTGGGAAGGTTCGTTTGAAGGCCGAGTGATTCCGCATATTGGGATGGTTGCGGATTTCGGCGAGACCTATGGCACGCTGGTGCTTCCGACCTTCTTTGGAAACTTCAACGCGTCGACGCATGTGTCGAGCTACCTGTTTGGGCCGAGGGTATCGGCATCGGTGGGAAAGTTCCGGCCGTTTGCGCACGTGCTGATTGGGGCCGCGCACCTGAATCAATCTGCTTCCGGCGGAGCCGTTACATACAGCGAGACCGACTTTGGAGACGCGATTGGAGGCGGCGTCGATTATCGCGTGATGTCGCCGTTAAGCGTGCGAGTGCAGGTTGACGACTTGCAGACGCGGTTCTTCAGTGGGCTGCAGAACGATACCCGGATTTCGACGGGACTCGTGTTGCACTTCTGAAGCTGCGGGCTGCAAGGAAGCGAAAATAGAATCCCAGCTTCGCGCGGAAAATTATGCGCGGAGCTGGGATGATTCAGTGTCAGAGTGAAACATTTTTAATAAATGAGCTGTGTACATTGCTTCGAAGAAGAAGGAAAATTCTTCTATGAAGCGCGTACTCTGTTTTTTTCTGCTGTTCCTGTTTGCATTGACGGCCTACGCCAAAGATGCGCCAGTGACCATTCAGTGGCCAAGCGAAGACAATCCAGTTGTGCGGTTCACCTTTGGTAAGTTTGTGAGGGGCGGCTCGGTTGGGAGCATGACCTCTTACACGGTGGATGTGACTGCGGAAAATCTTTGGGATAAAAAGATTCCGATGGCAGCGTTCGATGCCTACTTTTTTAATAAGGAAGGCGTGCGCATTGGGAATGGCTACATCAGCCTGAACAATGTGGGTGTAGGCGAAAAGGTGAGGTTCACGGTGCAGTTCAGCGCTACCGGGGTACAGCCGGTCACCATGAAGCTGGCGGCAACGATGGTGCCAAAAGAGCTTGGGTCGGCCGTGCCACAGAAAAAGATACGGCTGACGGTGTACTCGAATCCGGCAGGGGCGAAGCTGAAGGTGGATGGAGTGGAGGCCGGGGAGACGCCGAAGCAGGTGGAGTTCACGCTGGGCAAACACGTGCTTCAGTTCAGCCGCGAGGGATTCCACGATGGATCGTTCCCGGTGGAATTCGGACCGGATGACGTGTCGGGCGGAAATGTGAGTTATGAGTTGGGAGCGCTGGCTCACGACACGGTGGAGATGCGGGATGGAAGTACGCTGATCGCAGATATTGAGTCGATGGACACATCGAACGTGGTGGTGCGACTGGGCGGGGAGCTGAAAACGCTGGATCGCAACCAGGTGAAGCGCATTCTGCTGGCGCAGCGCGAGCCGTTGAAGGCGGAGACACACAAGTAAGGATGCGTTTTGGGAAGGTGACGAGAAAGCCCGGCAGATTGCCGGGCTTTTCATATGAGCGAGCTGACGAAGGGTTGCCGCAGAGAGGCAGCGAAAATTGTACGCAAGAATGGCACACAAGATTTGCAAATAGAATTCACGCGGGCGAAAAGCGGCGGGCTGACGGGGCGCATGAATTCGGCGAACGTTAGCAGACTGGTGAAGAAACGCGTGCTATAGTGAGCTTCCTTTCGTTTTCATTCAGGAGAACCAGTTATGACCGAGCCTTTGCGGCCGTTGTCGATTGGCGAATTACTGGACCGCACCTTCTCTTTGTACCGGCAGAACTTCAAACTGTTCGTTGGCGTCTCAATTCTTGGGCCGGTGGCGATGCTGTCCTACCAGATGGCAGCGGCGGCGGTGGGTGTTGGCAGCACTCACTCGGGAGTGATCCAAAACCGGGGTTCGATCATTGTAACCGTCATTGCTGGAGTCATCTTCTATATGGCGGGGTATTCGATCTCGCTGGCTGCCACAGTGAGGGCGGTTGCAGCGGTATACCTGGGGAAGGCGATCCATATTGGCGAGGCCTACGCTTCGGTAAAAGGGCGAGTACTGCGAGTGTTCGGAGTGCTGTTTGCGGCGGGTGCGATTGCCGGAACAGGGGGTGCGTTGATCTTCGGGCTGGGCATAGCGGTCATGACCGGCGCGGTTGCCGGAGGAAAAGCGGCGGCAGGACCGACAGGCGCCATCGTGGGCGCGATCGTTGGGACGGTGGCGGTGATTGCGTCGATTCTGATGGCAATTCGATTTGCAATGCGTTACGCGCTTTCGTTGCAGGCTTGCGTGGTGGAGGACTTGACGGTTGGAGCGTCACTGAGCCGCTCGAAAGCATTGACGAAGGGTGCGTACAAGCGAGTCGTCACGGTTATGGCGGTGTGTTCGGTGGTGGTCATGGTTCTGGCATTCTTGTTCGCGGCCCTCGCCCAGGTGGCTCTTTATTTGTTGGCGCCGAGAGGCGCGGGGATTTTTGCGAATCAGGTTGCGATGGAGATTGCCCACTTGGTTTCCGGCGTGCTTGGAGCACCGCTGGCTACGATTGCAATGTCGTTGGTGTACTACGATGAACGGGTGCGCAAAGAGGCATTCGATCTGCAATTCCTGATGGAGTCGCTGGACGGAGCAAATCCGGCTGATGCTTCAAGCGTGTCTCCAAGCATGGGGTAAGAATGAGGAATGGTTGCGGGCTACTGCTGATTCTGGCGGCTTCGATCTTCGCGGCGGCGCAGTCACAGGCTGTGCCGCCGTTGTCTGCGCCGTTATCTGTCCGAGGGTTCGCGCAGGAGATGGCGAAGGTGCGCGCGCAAGTGGCAGAGCTGGAGGAAAAACCACAGCTGGCGCCGGCGCTGGTGGCAACGTTGCCGAAATCCTGGAAGGTGCAGACGGCGCAGAGCGAAGCGGAGGTTTCGGCAGACTTTGTGCGCGAGGGAGTGGGTGGGTTCCAGAGAGCGGAGCTGAAAGAGAAGAGTGCGCGGCTGAAAGAGCTGGAGGGTTCGCTGGAGCTATTGGAGAGCCAGGCTGATGCCTATGAGAAGGCGGCGCCGATTCCGGCGGGAGCTCATCAGACGCTGGGACGGATTCTGGAGACACGCGAGTTTAGCGGGCTGAAAGGGCCGTCGCAGTTACAACTGCTTTGGCAGAGCATTCGTTCGTGGGTCGAAAAGCAATGGGACAAGCTGTTTCCACGCATGCCGGTGGCGACCGACGCAGGGCCGATCTTTGCATGGTGCGTGATTGCCGTGGTGTGTGCCGCGCTGGGAGTTTGGATTTACCGGCGGTCGCGCGAGACGGAGTTGCAGGCGATACGCGAGGTGATTGCGTTCGCTCCGGGCGCGAAAGGCTGGCGGAGCTGGCTGGCTGAGGCGCGGGAGAGTGCGGAGCGCGGAGCATGGCGCGATGCCATTCATCTGGCGTTCTGGGCGGGCGTCTCAAAGCTGGAAGCCGAGGGCACGTGGCGGCCGGACCGGGCAAGAACTCCGCGTGAGTATCTGCGGGCAATTCCTGAATGGAACGCGGCGCGTCCTGCATTTCAAATGGCGATGCAGAGCTTTGAGCGCTCGTGGTACGGACGGCGTGCGGCAACGTCAGACGACTTCCAGCAGATTATGTCGGCGCTGGAGAGGATCGGTTGCCGGTGAAAACGAAAATTCCGCGCGCGCCGATTGTGCTGGCTTTGCTGCTGATCGCCGGAGCCATTCTGCTGGCGTACTTAAACGAACAAAACAATGACGATGGGGGACATCCCTCCAGCTACTCTGCGAAGAGATTCGGCGCAAAGGCCGCATTTTTGCTGCTGCTGCAGAGCGGTTACAAGGCGGAGCGCTGGGAACGTCCGCCGCGAGATTTGCCGAAGCGAGCCAACGGTGTGACGCTGGTACTGGCCGGGCCGGAGCACTCGGCCAATCATGACGAGGCGAAGGCACTGGAAGAGTTTGTGCGAGCGGGCGGGAGGGTGATCATTACGGGACGGTGGATCTCCCGCACTGATTTGCCAAACAGTGTGAACTACGGGCACGCACGGGTCGGCTTTGCGGAGTGCAAGCCGAGCGCACCCACGGGGCTGGCGCGCGCGGGAGCGATCACGCAAGAGAACGACTTGTATTGGGAAACGCAGGGAGCGGGACAGACGGTGCATTACCGCGACGCGGAGGGTCATGCAGTGGTGGTTTCCTATGCGCTGGGGCAGGGCGAAGTGATCTGGTGGGCGAGCCCGCTCCCACTGACGAACATCGGCATTCGCGACAAAGGAAACCTCGATCTGCTGCTCTACGCAGTGGGCAGGGACCGGCGCATATTGTGGGACGAGTATTTCCACTCCGCGCACCACGACCAGCGGCAGGCGGGCAATTACGCGACGGTGATGCGCTGGGGCAGATGGCAAATGTTGCTGCTGGGTGTTGTGCTGCTGTTTGCCTATGCCCGGCGAAGCGGTCCGGTGATGCCGCTGGCGCAGGTTTCGCGGCTGTCTCCGCTGGAATTTGTACAGACCATGGGCAGCGTGTTTCACAAGGCCGATGCGCGGCTGGTTCCGCTGGAGATTGCATTTGCAAGGCTGCAACAGATCGCGGCGAGGCGGCTGGCGCTCAGTCCGAACGCAAACGCCGAGGAGATTACACAGGCGATGCAGCGGCGAGGCTATGGCGTAAACGAAAAGCTGGCGGGTGCCTTGCGCGCGGCACAGGACGCGATGGGAAATCCGAGTTTGAAGGAACACTCGGCGGTGGAGCACACGAGTACGATCAAGCGAGTGCTGGCAATCCTGGAAAGGGAGCAGAAGAAGAATGTCTGACGAACGCGAAGAGGCAACTGCGGCGATTGCAACACTGATATCCCACGGCCGGCGAGAGATGGCGAAGGTGATTGTGGGGCAGGCGGAGCTGGTGGATGGAGTGTTGATTGCACTGGTCTGCGGCGGACACGCGCTGGTGGAGGGCGTGCCGGGATTAGGAAAGACGCTGGCGATAAAGTCACTGGCGCGGATGCTGCAGGTTGACTTTCATCGCGTGCAATGCACGAGCGACCTGATGCCATCCGACCTGCTGGGGACGAATGTGCTCAATATGAGCAACGGGGAATTTTCTCTGCACAAGGGGCCGATGTTTACCGATCTGCTGCTGGTGGATGAGATCAATCGGATGCCTCCGCGAACACAGGCTTCATTGCTGGAGTCGATGGAAGAACGGCAGGTGACGATTGATGGCGTGCGTTATCCGCTGCCGGAATTTTTTACCGTGCTGGCGACGCAGAATCCGGTGGAGTTCGAGGGTACGTATCCGCTGCCGGAGGCGCAGGTGGATAGGTTCCTGCTGAAGATCAAGATCACGTATCCCTCGGCGGAGGAAGAGCTGAAGGTGCTGGAGGGTCATCACGCGGGGCACTATGACGGAGGCGCGGAGATTGCGGCGATGGAGACGATCGACACGGAGACACTGCGGCAGGCGAGAATGCAGCTGCGGTCGATTCGGGTGGAAGATTCTCTCTTCCGGTACATCACCGAGGTGGTGCGCAAGACTCGCAACTGGCCGCCGGTATCGCTGGGGGCAAGTCCGCGAGCGGCGATCAGCTTGATGCTGGTGGCGAAGGCACTGGCGGCGCTGGATGGGCGGGATTTCGTGATTCCCGATGACGTGAAGACGGCTGCGCTGCCGGCGCTGCGGCATCGGATGTTGCTGCGTCCCGAGGCGGAGTTGGAGGGGATGGATACGGATCGCGTGGTGGCTGAGGTGCTGGCCAGCGTGGAGGTTCCGAAGTGAGTGGATGGCACACGCTGGCTCCGCCGGAGGTGAAGGCGGGAGCGGTGCGCTATGGACGCATTGGGGAGGGCCTGGGCAGACGATTAGTGATGTTGTTGGTGGCGGGATTGGCGTGGACGATTCCGGCACTGTGGGTTCCTACTTATCGCTGGGCGATATTGGTTTGGGACGCGCTGCTGCTGGTGGCGTATGTGGTGGACCGCATTACATTGCCTGCTCCGAAGATGATTGAAGTGGCGAGGCGATGGAAGAGTGCGCCGAGCCTTGGGGTTCCGGGTGAAGCCGAAGTGACGGTGACGAACCGGACGCGGCGTTCACTGCAAGTCAACTGGAGCGATCACCTGCCGGAAGAGCTTGTGGCGGAGATGCCTGGCGCGGAAATAACGGTGCGGGGCGGTGCGGAGCAGACATCGAAGTACACGGTGACTCCGCGAGAGCGCGGCGACTGCAATGCCGGACAGATGTATCTGCGATATCGAAGCGTGTTTGGGCTGGCGGAGCGATGGGCGGTTGCGGATCTGCGTCAGAAGTTGCGGGTGTATCCGAACTTTGAGCAGGCGAAGGGAAAATCGCTGTATCTGGCGCGCAGCCGGAAGATCGAACTGCAGATGCGGATGATGCGTCTGCGCGGACAGGGCAGCGAGTTTGAGAGTCTGCGCGACTATCGCGAGAACGATGAGCCGAGGGCGATCTGCTGGACGGCGACGGCGCGGCGCGGAAAGATTGTAACCAAGAATTACCAGGTGGAGCGCAGCCAGGCGGTGTGGGCTGTGATCGACTGCGGACGCCTGATGAACACACGCACGGAAGGCTACAGCAAGCTGGATCGCGCGGTGGATGCGGCACTGTGTTTGGCGCAGCTGGCAATGTACTCCGGTGACCGTTTTGGATTGCTGGCCTACGGGCGGGATGTAAAACAACGCGTGTTGCCGGGGCGAGGTCCGGCGCATTTGCGGCAGATTGTGGAGTCGCTGGCGGTGCTGCGGGGTGAGTGGCCGGAGGCGGATCATGTGCGGGCCGCGTCGGCACTGCTCTCAATGCAGACGCAGCGCGGCATGGTCTTTTGGATTACCGACCTGGCCGAGACCGCGATGACGCCGGAGGTGGTGGAGTCGGCGGGGCAATTGCTGTCGCGACATGTGCTGGCATTTGTTGCCGTGGGACAGCCGGAGCTGAAACGCAAGGCGGCGGAGATTCCGGAGACGACGGAGCAGATGTATGAGAGTGCGGCGGCGCAGGAGCTGGTGAACCGGCGTGAATTGCTACTGGGGCAGCTTCGACAGCGAGGCGCACTGACCTTGGAATCGATGCCGAGAGAGTTATCGACCGAAGTTCTGAATCAATACCTGCATATTAAAGAACGGAATATCACCTGACAGCTTCGGACGACGCGTCTTCGGAGTTGGAGTTGGAACGCCCAGCGCCCCATAAATAGAGGACGAAAGCTGCAAAGAGCGCGGCGGCGAAGGCAAACTTGACGGGGATACGTACGCCTGAGGGCGAGAAAAAGCCCTCGATGATGCCCGCGAGAATGAGAACAGGAATGACTCCGACGAGCAGACGGGATGCTTCGGCACCGCCGGCGATGAGAGAGTCACGGCGCGAGAGAGCGCCAGGAAAAAGCAGAGCTCGCGCCAGGCGCAGGCCCGCGCCTCCGGCGATATAGATGGCGGGAAGTTCCAGGACGCCATGGGGAGCAACAAAGCTCCAGAGCTGATCGCTCATGTTGTTCAACCAGCAGGCGGCTCCGATCACACCCAACAGCAGACCGTTATAGAACATCATGTAGAGTGTGCCGAGACCGGCAACGATGCCGGAGGCAAATGCAACGAACGAGACAGAGAGATTGTTGGTCATGATGGCGCTGGAACTTTGCGGCTCAACACCAACGATGGAGTGGGTCCACATCTGATGGCGCTCGATGGTTGCAACCATGCTGGGGCCGAGAAAGTCGCGCATGAACTCCGGATTGGAGAGCGTGAGCGCCATGCCGATAAGTGCGCCTGCGAAGAAGATTCCAGTAGCGGCCGCCGTGTAAGGCAACAGGCGGCGAAAAATGCGCGGATAGTCGTGCAGGAAGAAGTGCCACACACTTCTGGCTGTCGTCTTCTGCCCGGAGTAAATGATATTGTGGACGCGTCCGAGGAGTTGATTGAGATAGCGAGCTTGCTGGCCGGATGTGGAGTCGGCGCGGACAGCGGAGAGATCGGTGGCAGTCTGGCGGTAGAGGAGTCCAAGTTCGCGGAGTTCGTTGCGTCCAAGTCCCTTGAGGCCGTGGCGCTTTACGTCGGCAAGCAGCTCTTCGAGGCGTAACCAATGCGGCTGACGGCGTTTCAACCAATGGGTGGAGATCATTGTGGCAGACCTTTATGAAAAGCTGAACGTACAAACGCCGGAACAGATTTCGCTGGAGTTTTCATTGGCGGGACTGGGCAGCCGCGCGCTGGCCCTGCTCTTCGATTCCCTGATCCAGTTAGTGTTGGGGCTCGCATTGACCATGGCCATAGCGTACTACGGACGCAGCTTGCGGCTCTACTGGGTTTGGGCCTCCAACTGGATGACGGCAATCGTGGTCTTTCTGAGTTTCTGCATGTACTGGGGATACTTCGCGCTATTCGAAATTTTATGGGGCGGACAGACGCCGGGAAAACGACAGGCGCAAATCCGGGTCATCAGCCACAGTGGACGTCCGATTACGGTATTTGAGGGAGTTGCGAGAAATTTTCTGCGCGCGATTGACAGCTTGTTCTTCTATGGCGTGGCGGCGCTGACCGCGGGGCTGGACAAGGAGAATCGCAGGTTGGGCGACATGGTTGCGGGCACGGTGGTGGTGCACGATACCCGCGGCATCGGTGACACGATGTGGTACGCCAACGAGTTGCGCGAGGGACACGTGGTGGGCGACGTTGCCGCTTCGATTACTCCGACGGAGTTCCAACTGGTCGAGACCTTTCTTGCGCGGCGGCTGGATCTGCCGCCGGAGGTGCGGCAAAAGCAGGCGGAGGCGATCGCAGATCGAATCGGCGAGAAATTGAAGATTGAGCTTGCAAAGCGTCCTCCTAATGAAGACTTCCTGGAAGACGTGGCGCGGCATTATCGGGATGGAGCGCGTTACCACTAAGATTTTCAGCTTACAGTGAAGCCGTGTGGCCGCCGCCGGTGCAAGCCGAGGTTTGTAGAATCCGATCTGGAATTGAGCCCATCTAATTTGTTATATACGTATGTTTGCTAATGCGAGCTCCGCGATTTTCGGTACTGTGCGTTTCGATATGGTTGCGAAACCGAAGCAGAACAGAGATACTAAAAGCAAAGTCCGTGGCAAAAATTCTAGAAAAGCCTGAACCAAAAGCCGACGAATCACCGGGCGGGCGTCCCGGTTCTTCTCCGAAGGGCACTGCCGGTGAAACGAACTGGCTTGGACTCCGTCCGCAGCTTCTTGTCGCGCTGGTTGTTGCTTGTGCGCTGTTCATGGAGAACATGGACTCGACCGTAATTGCCACATCCCTGCCGATGATCGCCCACGATCTGAGCATGGATGCGATTACGCTGAAACTTGGGCTGACAGCATACCTGGTAAGCCTGTCTGTCTTCATACCGGTTTCCGGCTGGATGGCTGACCGGTTTGGCGGACGAACCATATTCTGCTTGGCGATTGCGACCTTTATGGTCAGTTCGATGCTGTGCGGGATGTCTCACACCTTCACCTTCTTTGTAGCGGCGCGGTTTCTGCAGGGCGTGGGCGGCGCGATGATGGTTCCGGTGGGGCGAATCGTATTGGTGAAAACGGTGGACAGGGAGGAACTGGTCACAGCCCTGAACTACTTGACGATTCCGGCCTTGTTGGGGCCGCTGATCGGTCCGCCGCTGGGTGGTTTCATTACGACCTATCTGAACTGGCGTTGGATATTCTTTATCAACGTCCCAATCAGCATCCTCGGCATTTTCATGGCACTGCGGTATATGGAGAATACTCGCGAAGACGAGCGTTATCCCTTGGATATCAGTGGCTTCATCCTGTCGGCGTTAGGGCTATCGACGTTGATGTTCGGGCTGAGCGCGATTACCGAGAACATGATGTCGCGGGCGATACCGGCCGCCTGCATTGTGATCGGCACTGCCGTTACGTATGTATATGTTCATTTTGCCCGGCGCAAGAAAGCGCCGCTGCTGGATCTTGGACTGTTTAACATCAAGACCTTCCGGGCCGGAGTGGGTGGTGGCTCGCTGTTCCGCGTTGGAATCGGCTCGATCGCGCTGCTATTGCCGCTGATGCTGCAGTTAGGATTTGGGTTGAGTCCGCTGCAATCGGGAATGCTGACATGCGCTTCTGCCGTCGGCGCCTTGTTTTTGAAGAGCATTGTGAAAAAGGTTCTGCACCGGTACGGGTTCCGTTCGGTACTTACCTGGAACGCTCTCTTTTCGGCAGTCAGCGTGGCTGTACTGGCCTTATTTACGGCGAGAACACATCATTGGGTGATCTTTATCGTACTGGTTGCCGGAGGCTGCTTCCGCGCGTTGCAGTTTACCTCACTCAATGCGATCACCTATGCTGAGATTCCAGACCACATGGTCAGCGGCGCCACCAGCATGTACTCCACGGTGCAACAGCTATCGCTTGGAATGGGCATCACGGCCGGGGCATTTGCGCTGCAGGCATCGAGTTACCTTCGCCGGAGTCCGACGATTGTTGCAGGTGATTTCTGGCCCGCGATTCTTGCCATGGCAGTGTTGGTTGCATTGTCGGCTCAGTCCGCTTTTGGATTGCCGTCCGATGCAGGAGCAGAGATGGCTGGGCGTCCGGTGGAGGCAGAGAGCCAGGACTGAGAACTCGTAAGAAATCCCATCACTCGCCGGGATACGATTTCCCCTTGGTGGCAGAACTCTGTTCTCGGCGCTTCATACTCCTGCAATGCAGGAGGGGGTAGATTAGATTCGTGGAATGGTCTTCTCGCAGATCGACTGCCGGAGTGCTGCTGGTTGCGGGCGCTCTGTTCATGGAGTTTCTGGACAGCACGGTGATTGCCACGGCGCTGCCTCAGATGGCTCGCAGCTTCCATGTCCAAGCCGTAGACTTGAACGTCGGCATGACGGCCTACATGCTGACGCTGGCGGTTTTTATTCCGATCAGCGGATGGGTCGCCGACCGCTTTGGATCACGCCGGATCTTTGCCTCAGCGATTGCAGTTTTTACCATCTCCTCAATTTTGTGCGGCATCAGTAGCGGGCTGACGGAGTTTACCTGGGCGCGAATCGTGCAAGGAATCGGCGGAGCCATGATGGTGCCCGTTGGCCGCCTGGTGGTGCTGCGCAGTACGGAAAAAAAGGACCTGATCCACTCGATTGCCTATCTCACCTGGCCGGCGCTGGCAGCTCCGCTCATTGGGCCACCTTTGGGCGGCTTTATTACCACCTACGCAAACTGGCGATGGATCTTCTTTCTCAATGTTCCACTGGGAGCTGCGGCCTTTGCGCTGACCTTCTTCCTATTGCGGGACGAGCGCGAGAAGGAAAGACCTGAATTCGACTGGCTCACGTTCATTTTCTCGGGAGTGGCCTGCACCTCATTCGTCTACGGACTGGAGTTGCTGGGGCGCGGTGACGAGAGATGGAAGATGGGAGCTGCACTGGTCGCGGTAAGCATTGCGACAGGTGCGGCGGCCATTGCTACGACGCGACGAGCGCGGTTTCCGCTGATCGACCTGGAATCCTTGAAGCTGCGAACCTTCGCCGTGACCATCTTTGGAGGATCGATCTTCCGCGCCGCCATCTTCGTCTCTCCGTTTCTGCTGCCGCTAATGTTCCAGGTTGGCTTTGGGATGAATGCCTTCCACTCAGGACTATTCCTTCTGGCGCTGTTTGCGGGAAACCTGGGGATGAAGTCGGTGACGACGCCGGTATTGCGGCGTTTCGGCTTCCGCCGGGTCTTGATTGTGAATGGACTCGCGGTGGGAGTGGCGATCCTGCTGTGCGCTCTGCTCTCGCCTCAAACCTCCTGGGTGCTGGTTGCCCTGGTTCTCTTCGTGAATGGGCTGTGCCGCTCAATGCAATTCACCGCGTTGGGGACGCTGGCCTTCGTCGATGTGCCGCAGGAGAGGATCAGCGCGGCAAACAGCTTTTTCAGCACGGTGCAGCAATTGGGTATGAGCATGGGGGTAGCATTGGGAGCGCTGGCTCTGCGAATGGCAACGCTGGCGCGCGGTCATGGGCACGGTACTCCGGATGTGATGGACTTCCATATTGCCTTTGCGCTGGTGGGAGTGATGGCGTTGCTGGCGGTTGCCGACTGCTTCCAGCTACCTCCAGATGCCGGTTCGATCACCAGCGGCCATCGAGTTGACGGAGCGGCCGAAGAGCTTACGGAAGCATAAAGGATAGATGACGTTGCGCGGTGTCCGGTGCCAGTCGGACAAACGCAGATCGTTTCCATAGAGCCAGCCTGGACTTTCCCCAATCTAGAGACAGCCGCTTAAAACTCAAAAGCACATTGAATATTGAATAGAGACCGCGTCCTAAGACGCTTGCGCTGAAGCTCGTCTCGCGGTGCCGATTCGATTTCGTAGCAGTACAGAGCCTCAGAAATTTATTGACTTTGGTTTTTAGCTCTCGTAGAGTGCACTGAGATACCACAGGTTGAGACGATGAATATGCCTTATGCGCAGCTAAAGGCGCAGGCGCGCAATTATCAGAGACTCCGTCTCACATAATGGTATGACGTGTAATTGGGTAATCAAGCGATTGCGGGCAGGTGACGGATGGGATTGAAGATAGCAGCCAAGCAAGGGCGCCGTTGGGATGAGGTCAGTCTAGGTGAGGTGATGCTTCGTCTGGACCCGGGTGACAAGAGGGTATGGACCACTCGAAGTTTTGAAGTATGCGAGGGCGGTGGCGAGTATAACGTGGCTCGCGGCTTGAAACGCTGCTTCGGATTGGATACGGCGATTGTAACGGCGCTGGCGGATAACCCGGTGGGGCGTCTGGTAGAGGACCTGATGTACCAGGGCGGAGTGGAGCAACTGGTGCGTTGGATGGAGTACGACGGCGTGGGCCGGGAGGTGCGCAACGGGTTGAACTTCACCGAGCGCGGCTTCGGCGTGCGCGCGGCCTTGGGTTGTTCGGACCGGGGACATACGGCAGTCGCGCACCTGAAGAGCGGCGACATCGATTGGGAAGACATCTTCGGACGCCAGGGTGCACGGTGGTTCCACACGGGCGGAATTTTCTGTGCGCTCTCCGAGACGACGCCAGCGGTTGCTTTGGAAGCGATGCAGGCAGCCAAGCGGCACGGTGTTGTTGTCTCCTACGACTTGAATTACCGGGAATCGCTCTGGAAGGCGATTGGTGGCAAGAAACAGGCGCAGAAGATCAATCGGCAGCTGGCTCCGTTTGTGGATGTGATGCTGGGAAACGAAGAGGACTTTTCGGCGGCGCTGGGCTTTGAAGTGCAAGGGATGGATGAGCACGCGATGAACCTGCCGGTGGATGGCTTCAAGCGGATGATTGAGAAAGTTATCAAGGAGTTTCCGTTCAAGATGGTTGCAGCGACGCTGCGCAAAGCGAAGAGTGCAAGCCTCAACGACTGGGGCGCGATCTGCTACTGCGATGGCAGATTCTACCAGGCGAAGAATCGCGAAGACCTCGAAATCCATGACCGCGTGGGCGGCGGAGATTCGTTTGCTTCGGGGCTGATTTATGGATTGCTCGCAGGACAAGAGCCGCAATGGGCAGTGGAGTGCGGCGCGGCGCACGGTGCGCTGGCCATGACTACTCCGGGCGATACCACGATGGCAACTCTCAAGGAAGTGACGCAGGTGATGCGGGGAGTGGGCGCCCGCATTGCGCGGTAAGAAGGGATAGGGATGATGACAAAGTCAGAGGCAATCAAGAGAGTTTTGGAAGTTGGGATCGTTCCGGTGGTACGGGCTGAATCGGCGGCGCAGGCGATGGCGGCGGCCGAGGCGGTGTGTGCCGGTGGTGTGCCGATCGTAGAAGTGACGATGACTGTTCCGGGCGCGGTGGAAGTGATTGCGCAGCTGAGCAAGAGCATGGGCCGGGAGGTAATGATCGGTGCGGGAACCGTTCTGGATGCCGAGAGTGCGAGGAGATGTTTGGACGCCGGAGCGCAGTTCATCGTAAGTCCCGGATTTGATTTGGAGACGGTGAAGGTTGCCCAACAGGCGGGAGTGATGGTGATGCCCGGGGCGCTAACTCCGACGGAAGTGATTACGGCATGGAAGGCTGGAGCGGATTTTGTGAAGATATTTCCGTGTGGAACGGTGGGAGGGGCTAAGTACATTAAGTCGCTCAAGGCGCCGTTGCCGCAGGTGCCGATGATTCCGACCGGTGGAGTGAATCTGAAGACCGCAGCGGAGTTCATCCAAGCGGGTTCGGCAGCGCTGGGGATTGGGGGAGAGCTGGTCTCGATGGCGGCACTGCGCTCGGGCAACACTCAGGAAATTACGCTGGCCGCCAAACAGTACTTGGAAATTGTTCGCGAAGCGCGCCAGCAGAAATCGGCTGGAGCAGCGACGGCTCGATGAAAACTACGGACAAACTCGCGCCGTGCGACCTGAAGCCCGAGGTGCAGCATCTTTTCGAACTCGCTTCGGCCAAGACCGCCATGCTGGAGCGTCGATGGAAGGCTGCGGACGGAGCGCCGGTTTTTACGGTCGCGGGGAAATACACGGCGCGCGGCTGGACGCAGTGGACTCAAGGCTTCCAATATGGCAACGCTATCTTGTGCTTCGACCTGACGGGCGACCAGAGCTTATTGAAGAGTGGCCGCGAGCAAACGGCCGCGCACATGGCGGAACACCTGACGAATATCGGCGTTCACGATCATGGGTTCAATAATCTTTCCACCTACGGGCAGCTTCGCCGCTTGATGCTGGAAGGCAAAATTCCCATGAATTCCTGGGAGTTGCAGTACTACGAACTTGCGCTGAAGGTGAGCGGCGCGGTGCAAGCGGCGCGCTGGACAGCTCTGCCGGAAGGCCAGGGCTACATCTACTCGTTCAACGGTCCGCACTCGTTGTTTATCGATACGATGCGGACGATACGAGTGTGCGGAGTGGCGCATAAACTGGGCCACGCGCTGCTTGGGGAACAGGACGCGAGAATCAACCTGCTGGGGCGCTTGCTGACACACGCGGCAACCACGGCAAAATGGAATGTCTACTACGGCGAGGGGCGTGACTCCTACGACACTGTTGAGCTTAGCGGGCGCACCTCGCATGAGGCGATCTTTAACACAGTTAGTGGCACGTTCCGATGCCCGTCGTCACAACAGGGTTACTCGCCGTTCAGCACGTGGACGCGTGGTTTAGCGTGGGCGATGCTGGGATTTGCGGAGGAGTTGGAGTTTGTCAGCTCTCTTCCGGAAAGCGAGTTTGGCCACTCGGGCGTGATGGGTAAGTCTGCTGCGGTTTCCATGTTGAAGAAGACCGCACAGGCGACCTGTGACTTCTATCTCAGCCAAGCCTCGGCATCCGATGGTATCTGCTACTGGGATACGGGCGCGCCGAATCTTCACCGGCTTGGGGCGTGGCGCGATTCTGTCGCAGACCCATATAACCCATATGAACCAGTCGATGCCTCGGCGAGCGCCATTGCCGCGCAAGGACTAATTCGGCTTGGGACAGCAATGGGGCCAGCGGGGGATTGTTACTCACAGGCAGGACTTGCCCTGACGAAGCGCCTGTTGGAGGAGCCATACCTTTCAACCGATGCTGAACACGAAGGTATCTTGCTGCACAGCATCTATCATCGTCCGAACGGCTGGGACTATGTGCCGCCGAAGCTGAGTATTCCGGCGGGCGAATCGAGCATGTGGGGAGATTATCACCTGCTTGAATTGGGCCTTCTGGTGGCGCGCATGAGCGAAGGTAGTTACTACAGCTTTTTCGGTTCCTCACTAGACGAGCAAGAGACGGTTGCAATGGGAAAGAAAGGAAGAGCTTAGAGATGATTGCATTGGTTACGGGTGGCTATCGCGGAATCGGACTAGGAATCGCCACGGCACTTTCCCGCGATGGGTACCAGGTGGTAATCACAGGACGGCGCGACCGAAGCGAAACTTACCCAGTGCTGGAAAGCCTGAGTAAGAACGGGGCTGAAGCCGAATATGTACAGGCGGACGTATCCAATGCGGCCGACCGTCAGCGATTGGTGGAGACGGTCGAAAAGCGCTTTGGACGGCTCGACGTGCTGGTTAACAACGCCGGTATCGCGCCGCGAGTTCGTGCCGACGTTCTGGATGCTACGGAAGAAAGTTTCAATGAGTTGATCTCGGTAAATCTGAAGGGGCCTTACTTCCTGACGCAGACGGTTGCCAAGTGGATGATTCGCCAGAGGCAGGCCGACAGCTCATATCGTGGCTGCATTATCAACGTCAGTTCAATTTCGGGTACGGTGGCAAGCGTCAGCCGCGGTGATTACTGCATATCTAAAGCGGGCATTGCCATGGCCACAAAGCTATGGGTAGTGCGGCTGGCCGAATTCGGAATCGACGTTTACGAAATTCGTCCGGGAATCATCGAGACCGACATGACCAAGATCGTCAAGGGAAAGTACGATGCGCTGATTGAAGGCGATCTGTTGCTCGAAAAGCGTTGGGGAACGCCGGCCGATATCGGCAAGGCGGCAGCCATGTTGGCGCGTGGCGACCTTCCCTATGCCAGCGGTTCAGTGCTGTCGCTGGATGGAGGCTTGACGGTTGCAAGGCTGTAGATCGATCTGACGAACGAACAGTAGATTCCAAAGGAGAGTATTTGAATGTCGCCAGAACAAGGGACTAATCCTACGCTCTACAAGGTGCAGGTGCTGGATCGGGCACTGGCGATTCTGGATGCTTTGGCACGTCTCCGGGAAAATGCGAGTTTGGCGGAGATTGCCGCCGAAGTTAAATTGCATAAGAGTTCGGTGCATCGTCTGCTCATGAGCTTGGTGAAGCACCGGTTGGTCGATCGTGATTCACAAAGCGGCCGTTTCAGCTTGGGACTGCGGCTCTTCGATCTGGGCACAAAGGCAATTGCGAGGTTCAACATTCGCGACCGCGCGCGGCCTCACCTTGAACGGTTGATGTACAACTCCCACGAGACGGTGCATCTATGCGTGCTGGATAACGGCGAAGCCTTATATGTGGACAAGATCGAACCGGATCGCGCCGTCAGGCTGTCGTCCACTATAGGACATCGCAATGGGGCGCACTGCACTTCCACCGGAAAAGTAATGCTGGCCTGGTTGGCTGAATCGGAAGTGGACGCCATTCTTCAACAGCACGGTATGCAACGTTGTACCGCGAAGACGCTGATTACTCCGGGTGAGTTGAAGGCTGAGCTGAAGATGATTCGCGAACGTGGCTATGCCATCGATGATGAGGAACATGAAGAGGGCGTGAGGTGTGTGGCTGCGGCGGTAAGAGACCACTCCGGGCGGCAGATTGCGGCCATGAGCATATCGGCGCCGTCATTTCGTTTGCCCCTGGAAAAGATTCCGATGGCGGCAGAGCTGGTGGTCGAAACGGCTCAGGCACTGTCGGAAGAGTGTGGGTACCGCCCGCAAGAGCATTCGATGGAAGCCGCGGAAGGGCTACAGTTTGGGGTGCGAGCATAAAAAGGGCAAACAAGTTGGAAGTAGCGAATTCCCAGTAGCTGCTTCATTTGATAGTGAGAAGTAGATCGCACTCGCGAGAGTAACTGCAAGATTGGAGGCGGCATGACGCAGCACGTTGGTTTTCATTACAAGAGCTTAGGTGAATTGAAAGAGGACATTGCGAAGCTGGGACTGAACATTCCGGTTTCTTCAGACCTAAACATTCTGAGTACGCCCATAAGTATTGGCGACAAGGTTGTCCCCAACCGTCTGGCTATCAATCCCATGGAGGGATGCGACGGCATGACGGACGGTAGACCGGACAAACTCACCCGTCGGCGGTATGTACGCTTTGGCGAAGGTGGCGCAGGACTGGTGTGGTATGAAGCGACTGCCGTGGTGAACGAAGGACGGGCGAGCCCTCGACAGTTGTATATCAATGACGATACGAAGCAGGATTTTGCTGTCTCCCTGCAGGAAATATATAAAGCGGCAAGCGATGCGGGTCATAGCCGCCCCTACACGGTTCTCCAGCTTACCCACTCCGGTCGTTACAGCAGGACCGCCAGCGGCCCGGCGCCAATTGTTGCAGTATCCAACCCTTTTCTCGATATTATGCCGCAAATGCGCATCATTACGGACGAAGAGTTGGAGCAGCTGGAAGATAAGTATGTCGCCGCTGCTGTGATGGCTGCAGATGCCGGCTTCGATGCTGTAGATATAAAGTCCTGCCACACGTACCTTCTGTCGGAGTTACTCTCGGCGCACACAAGGGAGGGCCGCTATGGGGGCAGTTTTGAAAACCGTACCCGGGCGCTCTGCAACATTATCGACAAGATTAGAAATAAGGTTGGTGACAGACTTACGTTGGCGGTGCGGCTGAGCGCCTATAACCAGCTGGCTTACCCGTACTCTTGGGGCTGCGACAGAGACGATTATCACAAGCCGGACTTCACTGAACCCGTACAACTGATGAAGATATTGTGGGCGAAGGGTGTGAAACTGTTCGGTATCAGCGTGGGTAGCCCCTATTACAATCCACATCTGACAAGACCGTATAACAAAGGCAACTACATCCCGCCAGTACATCCGCTGGAAGGCGTCCAACTGCTGTTGGACGCGGCGAAGGCTCTGCAGGATGCGGTTCCGGAGTCAGTGGTGATGAATGCAGGTCTTAGCTGGCTTCGCCAATATGCGCCGAATGTGGCCGCAGGCTGTATCGAGCAGGGTTGGGCGAAGCTTGCAGGATTTGGACGCCAGGCGATTGCCTATCCTAGTTTTGCAGCTGAAATTCTGGAGACAGGGGCACTTGATCCGCGTAAAACGTGCGAGAGCTGCGGCCAATGTACGACCATCATGCGCGACGGTGGATGCACCGGCTGCGTGGTGCAGGACAAAGAAGTGTATGTTCCGATCTACAAAAAGGGCCGCGAAGGTAAGCCGCCGGTGCAGAGAAGCCGGGCCGTGGCAGAGCACTTCTAGAATCCAGCGTACGAAAAGGCGATGGCTGCATGGATCAGTTACAGGAGGATGGAATTGTGAAGTATAAGATGGCAGTGCTTCAAACACCTGGGATGGCGCAACTGGTAGAACGCGATTTGCCGGAGCCAGAAGCAACCCAGGTGGTGATCGCAATCAAGGCCAGTAGTATCTGCGGCAGCGACCTCCATCTCTACAAGGGGAAACATCCGTCGGCGACATTGCCCGTAAGCCTGGGGCATGAGTTGGCGGGTGATGTAGTCAGCATCGGATCAAAGGTGAAGTCGGTACATACCGGCGACCGGGTAACGGTTGAACCGGTGATTGCTTGCGGCGCATGTCCTCCCTGCCGGAAGGGAGAATACGGGTATTGTGACAACCTGAGCTACCACTACCGCAAGGGGCAGGGAGCTATGGCCGAGTACTTTGTGGTGGACCAGCGTTACGTGTACAAGCTTCCGGATGAGATGTCCTACGAAGCGGGAGCTTTGATCGAACCGCTGGCGGTTGCGGTCCACGCGGTGAAAAGGGCGAAGATCGGTCTAGGCGATAACGTAGTGATTATCGGCGCCGGTCCCATTGGAATACTGGTGGGCGCGGTGTGCAAGGCAGCAGGAGCGCGGGAGATTATTGTCGCCGACATCGCAGACGTGCGGTTGGAAATGGCTTCGGCGATGGGTGCGACCAGGACGATTAACTCGTTGAATGAATCAGTAGTGGATGTGGTTCGCCAGGTAACCGGCGGCCGCGGGATCGGCAGATCCTTCGAATGTGCCGGCAACGAGAAGACCTTTGAACAGGCGATGAGATGTCTCTGCAAGGGCGGCGTCGCCACTATGGTAGGTATCTTTGAACAGCCTACAATCCAGATTCCGGTAACTCTATTTGTCTCGCAGGAGATTACGGTACAAGGCGCCCAAGGTTATTGCTGGGACTTCGAAACTGCTTTGGCGCTGACGAGTGTTATCGACCTAAATAAACTTGTCTCCCACGTGTTTCCGTTGGACGAGGTTGACAAGGCGCTGAAAGTAGCTTTGAGCCGGGATGAGAAGCCGGTAAAAGTAATACTGAAACCGTAACCAAAGGCCAACGCTAAGGCCAAAGAGGAAGGCGAAATGTTTACAGGCTTCGAACATGCGGCAATCGCCGCAAACGACAGTAAGAGCTTGGCGGAATGGTACATAAAGCTATTTGGCCTGAAGGTGGTGTACGATAACGGCAAAAATCCACCAACGTATCTTTTGCAAGCTCCAGACGGAACCGTACTTGAGATTCTGCCCGCCAGCAGCGGGGAAGCGGCGAAGTATGGTCAAACACACATTGGATTGCGGCACCTGGCGTTAGCAGTGACCGATTTTGACGAAGCTTTAAGTAATTTGCAGAAACATGGAGTTAATGAGTTTTTTGATTCGCGAAAATCGGAAGACAGCAGATTGCTGTTCTTTCGTGATCCCGAGGGCAACATCCTCCACCTGATATGGCGGGCGACTCCACTCAAGTGAATCAAAGCGTTGCCGCAAACGCCAGCGAATGGACCGGACTGAACTTAACAGTAGAAGGAGCTAGTAAATGGCGCGTGAATGGGCAGAGGAAGCCAAAGATCATAGAAATGCACTGCTCTATGCAATGGGTATCACGGAAAAAGAAGCAGAGCGTCCGGTCATAGGGATCGTCAACTCGTGGAATGAGATGAATCCCGGTCATTATCCTTTCAAAAAGGTAATTGATCTGATTAAAGAAGAAATCTATAAAGGCGGCGCTCTGCCACTGGAGCTTCCTGTTACTGGCGTTTGCGATGGGATGTGCAGCAATACCGCCGGCGACCGGTACACACTTCCGGCGCGGGATCTGGTTTCGTCCGAGGTGGAGACGGTAGCTGAAGTGAATATGCTGGATGGCATGGTGATGCTGGCGAGCTGCGACAAGGTGGTTCCGGGTATGTTGATGGGTGCCCTTCGGGTGAATATCCCAGCGGTGATGTTTACGGGGGGATACATGGAGCCTGGACACTCGCACGGGAAGATGATCACCCTGACCCACCAAAAGCAAGCCTATGCCGCGCATGTGGGTAATCTGATTACTCGCGAGGAGTACAAGGACGTTGTAAGAAATGCTTGCCCCACGCCGGGAGTATGTCCCTTCATGGGTACGGCCAACACCATGTGCGCGACAGCGGAAATTCTCGGCTTTTCGCCGGACGGAAACGCCAGTGTCAAGTCCAACAGTGAAGAGTGGCGACAGATGGCTGCGCTTTGCGCCCGCAAGGCGGTAGAGCTGACTGCCAAGGACCTAAAGCCGCGTTCCTTTGTAACTAAAAAATCATTTGAGAACGTCATTAGTTATGTAATGGCTACGGGCGGATCTACCAACACGCTGCTGCATTTGCCGGCAATAGCCAAGCAAGCGGGTATAGAGATTACTCCAGAAATCTTCGATGACCTCAGCATGAAGGTACCGGTGATCAGCACCATCTACCCCAACCATAAGACGAATACCATGGTCGAGTTCTCCCAGGCGGGAGGAGTGTCGGCGGTAATGAAGGAGTTGGCAGCGGCGAACCTTCTTAACGTAGAAGTTATGGGAGCTTATGGCTCCATCGCCGACAAGATCAAAAAGGCAAAGAACACAGACGCGACTGTTATTCGGCCGGTAAGCGACCCAATTCATGAACACGGTGGCCTTGCGGTGCTCAAAGGTAATCTGGCTACTCAAAGCTCAATTGTGAAGTTTTCCGCAGTGGACAAGGCTGCTTGGGTGTTCAGAGGCCCGGCCCGGGTGTATGAATCTCAGGACGAGAGTTGGGCTGCGTTGTTGCGCGATGAGATCAAGGCTGGCGACGTAGTTGTGATCCGGTATGAAGGGCCAAAGGGTTCGCCCGGAATGCCTCACCTGGAGACATTCATGGCGGCGGTGCTGGGGAAAGAGATGGGAACCACCATCGCACTGGTAACAGATGGCAGATTTTCTGGCGCTACCGGAGGTTTGGCAGTTGGCCATGTGGCTCCGGAGGCTTACGACGGCGGTAATATCGCCCTGCTTCAAAATGGCGACATGATTGAAATAGACATTGAGCAAAGAAAACTCACAGTGGATGTAACGGAAGAAGAATTTGCCAAACGGCGCACGAAGTGGCAGCCCTTGGAGAAACCTGCAACCGGATGGCTCAATCTGTTCAGGAAAATGACCACGTCCGCCCATCAAGGTGCCACGGTTTACTGGGAGTAATGGGATGGGGGTCAATCTTTATAGCTGCCTATACGCTTAATACGCAGTTGGCCGTATCAATGGAACTTAGATGTGAACCACAGGTTATGGAGTACTAAAATGCAAGCCCGAGCTGTCGAGATGTTACGGAACAAAGGCTAGTAACATAAGCAAAATACAAAGGACTTCGAGAGGAAACCCCATGCCCACACTCGCGCAACAGAGACGAACAATCTTCACATGCTTTCTTGGTTGGACGCTGGACGCCTTCGACTTTTTTGTGATGATCTTTCTCATCACGGATCTGGCTGGAGCATTCCACGTCGGCGTTACTGCTGTTACCTGGGCAGTGACTGCGACCCTGGTGCTGCGTGTTGTTGGCGCGGCGTTCTTTGGCCGTTTGGCGGACCGGTTAGGCCGTAAGCCGATCCTGATCATAAACGTGTTGGCGTTTTCAGCCGTCGAACTAGCCACGGGCTTCTCGCCGACCTTGACGATTTTCCTGGTCTTGCGGGCTCTATTTGGCATCGCAATGGGGGGACAGTGGGGAGTTGCGGCATCACTGACAATGGAGAGCATCCCCGCCCACTGGCGTGGCTGGGCTTCTGGCCTGTTACAGTCCGGCTATTCCGTCGGCTACCTGCTGGCCGGAGTATATTATGGCTTTGCCCATGACCTCTTAGGGTGGCGGGGCATGTTCATCGTAGCGGTCGTGCCCGCTCTGTTTGTTGTTGTTCTCGCCTCTACTCTTCCAGAAAGCCCGGTGTGGCAACAGCAGCGCCTAACGAAGCAACCTGGCATAGTCAAGGTCGTCCGCACCAACTGGAAGCTGTTTCTGTATGCGATGATCCTGATGTTCGCCGCCGCCACCATGAGTCACGGCACCCAGGATCTATACCCCGTCATGCTTAAGGTTCAGCATAGGTTCTCTGTTCATCAGGTGGCGACAATCTCGACCATCTACAACATTGGCGGATTGCTCGGCTGTCTATGTGGCGGAATTCTGTCGCAAAAAATTGGCCGCCGATGGGAATTGGTGCTGGCTTCCGCCGGCATGTTGATCTTGATGCCGTTCTGGGGTCTCTGCTCCAGTCTCATCGCCGTCACGGTAACAGCCTTCCTTATGCAGTTTCTGGTGCAATGTAATTTCGGCGTCATGCCTGCCCATCTCAACGAGATGTCACCATCGGCTGTCCGCGGTACCTTCCCAGGGTTTGCATTGCAGTTCGGTAATATGTTGGCTGCGGGTAATGCCACGGTCCAGTCAATGCTCGCCGACAGTCTCCATAAGAATTACGGTGTCGCGCTGTCGCTTGTGGCCGGGCTTGGTGCTATCGCGTTCTGCTTGCTAGCGTATTTTGGTCCCGACGCACGCAATGCCAAGATGGGTATTGAGGCTCCTGTACCCGCGACCGCAGAAGTTCGCGGCTAAGGTAGAAACTGTGGCTCGCTGGCACGCCGCTGCTCCAGAGGATCAGATGGGGTGATTCCTGGTCGGCACAGTGTCAGCGGGAATTTTCGAGACGGCTTGGTCTGCCTTTGGTGGCCGAGAGACATCACTGCAGCATGAACAAGCGCGGCGTTCCGGTTTGGAGCGCCGCTTTTCTTGTTTCGAATACAAGGCAGTGTTAATTAACCGATACTAGATTCCGGCCGTGTGACATGGTAAACTCCCGGCCATATGGCGATCACCGTAAGTCGACAGCAACTGCTCGACAAGTCGAACAAGGCCGCAGATGCGCTGTATGCGCAGATCGTTGGACGGATTCGACAGTGGGTGCGCGAAGGAAAGCTGAAGGAAGACGAGCTGCTTCCCTCGGAAAGAGAGTTGGCCGCTGTCTTCAACGTCAGCCGTGTTCCCGTTCGAGAGGCACTAAAGACCTTGGAGTTTCTGGGCGTGGTTCAACGTGTTCGCGGGAAGGGAGTGGCCGTAAAAAGGGTCACAATCAATCATGTTTTAAGCCACATAGAATTCTTACTGGTTGATCCCCTTTCCACCTTACAAGACTTGTTTGAGGTTCGAGAAGCGCTTGAAGTGCAGGCCGCAGGTCTCGCGGCAATCCGCCGTACGAACAAGGACATTGAAGAGATGGACGGTGCCCTGATCGAAACTGAACTGCACGTCCTTCACAATCGTCAAATAAACGATGCTTCCTTGCGTTTTCACACTGCGCTCATTACGGCGGCACACAACAGCGTGAGTCTTAAGATTAACGAATCATTGCTGGAGATATCGAGATACTCCCGGCAAGCCACCCTGAAGAGTCGCGCGCAGCGAATGGCGTCGTTGCGCGCGCACAGGCGTATTTTTGATGCCGTACGGGATCAGGATGCCGAAACGGCCAAAGTTGCCATGATGGATCACCTGCGAGAAGTCGGTTCGACAATCCCGAAACGGTCCTAAATAGAAATTACCATCCGAAAAGTGCGTCACGCAGTTCCACCCCGTGGTATACCAGCATTCCAAAGCTCGGAAATCGTTCTCGGCAACGCTCTATGGAGCATGAAGGCCGAGGAGTGTGTCGCGTGGAGGATTCAATGGACGAGATTGGAAAGCTGTCGCGTAGAAGTTTCCTGATCGCTGCCGCGGGTGCAGCCGCAGCGACGCCTGCAATGGCCGCCTTTCCTTTTCAGAACCTCAAGCCGGTCGGATCTTTTCAAAGGCATCCGCAGGAACAGCCGATCTACAAAGTGACAAAGAAAGTGCCGCAGGTCTGCACTCGCGCATGCGAGGTGAACTGCGCGTTCGACATCGTAGTCGGGGTCGATCCAAAGACAGGTCTTGAGCGTGCACTGACCGTTGAAGGCAGGCCGCAGGACCCAGCCGCCAGGGGAACGTACTGCATCAAGGGACTGGGATACGTTGACTCCCTTTACGACCCGGAGCGACTCATGGTCGCCTTGAAGCGGACAAATCCCAACAAAGGTATAGATGTGGACCCTGGTTGGGTGACGGTGAAATCCAACGATGCCGTTACCGACATCATTGAGGTGATGAAAAAACACCGTAGTGAGGAGATGTTGATCTGCTCACCGGGCAATCCGTATACCAATAAGCTTTGCAAATCCATTGGTGTGATTAGAAGCGATCAACGCACCGAGTGCTTTGGTACGCACTATTACATTAATTGCCTCACGCTCACAAATCCGCCTAATTCCGTATACTCGAGCACTTACACACCTTCTCATCATGTCCCAGGTTTTGATTTCGACAAATGTAAATACCAGATATGGTTTGGCT
>Ga0181520_10001632_pt1 | contig 45049 bp, 40 predicted proteins | sample PEATcosm2014_Bin_29_FD_132451 | JGI IMG/M metagenome (GOLD analysis project Ga0181520, IMG submission 132451) | Peatland microbial communities from MTU Mesocosm Facility, Houghton, MI, USA - PEATcosm2014_Bin02_30_metaG | ecosystem: Environmental > Terrestrial > Soil > Wetlands > Peat | place... | reverse complement strand
TTCCCCCGCCCCTACTATGCAGCCAGAAAGTTCTGATGGTTTTGCCTCCGTTGGAACTATTCTCCCTGAGGAAGGAGCTGCCCTGTTGCCGGGCGGCTCTTTCCGTTTTTGCACAGGTTTTGTTCAGGTGGGTCAATTCTTCGGTGTCTCCCCCGGCCGCCGGTCGTCGGAAAGCCAGGTACGGCTTACCGGAACGAACGCCAGCCGAGGTCCAGAAGCATGGCCCGGACGACCACCAGGGCAGTGACTGTGACGGCTGCAAGCAGGCAGGTCCAGAAGCCGATTCGGCTGAACGGAACAAAGAGGGTGGCCTGTCTGCCGGCAACGGTAAGCCCGACCTGGTCCGGCAGGAGCGCGCGAACCGCTACAGCCAGGATGAACCCGGCGGCCCAGACAATCGCAATTCTGAACGCAATCTGAAGCGTCAGTTCCATGATGGTTTTCCTCTTGCCGGTAGGATGCAGGAAAGGAACCGGCAGACAGGGTTTGGACGGGGAACTTTACCGCAGGCGAGCGCAACGATACAATCGAAAGGCAGGCCGAAGTAGCTCAGTTGGTAGAGCAGCTGATTCGTAATCAGCAGGTCGTCGGTTCGAGTCCGACTTTCGGCTCCATATCTCAGAGAGAACGGCCTGCCCAAAAGGGACGGTGCCGGTTGTGTGAGGATTGCGGTCCAAGAAGGCGGTAGAGCGGCTGTCAGAGAACAGCAACTCGACCGCCTTTTGCGTGGTCGGGCGTTTCCTGGCCAATCTCCGCTACTTCAGGCCCGCCGCAATTGCTTTCGTCAGAGACCCTTGGGCATCGTCGTGGTTCAGCGCCCACACGTAAGCGCCACCAAGCTTGTTCTTCTTGATGTAGGCCGTCTTGACAGCCACCGACGCGGGATCGTCAAAACTATAAAACGTACCAGTCGACGGATTGTAGAGCGTCGCGCCGACGCGCGCCGAATCGTACCAGGCGATGTACCCATTCTTGTTGATGAGGTTCTCGACCGTCGCGTAGGTCAGGAATCCCGGAGTCAACAAGGTGTCGCAGCCTGGCGCAGGAGCGGCCGGGTTGGCATTCGGACACACCCCTGATCCGTTCGCCAGCAGAACCGGGGATAGGGCAGTCGAGCTCTGGTACAGGCCATGGTTTACGTTGGGGACGCCCGTCCAGCCCACGGCGTAGAGCGGCAGGCCCATGGTGTACTTGGCCGCGGGCACGCCGGCCTTGAGATAGGCCTTTACGGTCTCGTCGATGCTGAAAGCCTGGTCACGCAACGGGTTATCGGCCGTTTCGTACAGCGGAGACTGCTCATTGGTTTGTTTGTCCCACGTCCCGGCGTAGTCATAGCCGTCGATGGTGAGGAAATCCACTTGCGCGGCGGCAGCCTTCAGGTCGATGTTGACATAGTTCTTTTGGCCAGCGGGGGAATCGAACGACAAGACGTATTTCTTCGCCGTGGTCTTCGACAAGGCGTCGAGTTGCGTGCGGAACTCCTTCAGCAGAGCAGTGAAGTTGTCCTTGTCAGCGGCAGCCGGGAACTCCCAGTCGATATTGAAGCCATCGAACAGGCCGGGCGCCTGAACGCCTGGTGCGATGTTCCCTTTGACGAACATGTCGATGCACGAAGAGGCAAGCGCTGTGCGGCCGGTCGCAGTACTTGCCGCTCTCACCCAGCCGGACGCATCGCCCAACTGTCCACCCAGGGAAATCAGCACTTTCAAGCGGGGATGAAGCTGCTTGAGTTGCAGAATTGCGCCGTAGTTTCCGTAGGGGGGCGCGGCGTACGGCTCACCGCTGACACTGGGAACGGATGTGTTCTGATAGGCGTCCACGGGATCGGCAATGGCGCACGTGGGCGCGGAAGACGTGGTCACATTGCCAAAAGCGTAAATCAGGTGCGTCAGTTCTCCGGCAACGCCATTCTTCTCGATGTCCGCAAGGTTGTGCCCCGAGTAATGGATGTTCCACTCCTCAAAGTACGCGCCAAAGATCCTGCCCTGATGGCTGTCTTGCGCAGCGGACTGTGAGAAGCATCCGGCGAGGACGAACAATCCAATCAAAGCCGTCCAGCGCCAGCGAGATAGTAAGTAACTCGACATAAGACAACTCCTTCATAACTTGTTCAATTCGGACCGCTGGCCAGTGTCCTGTCTCTGAAGTTCGCAGCAAAAAACATTGTCATCCTGAGCGGAGTTTGGCGCGTTTTCTTGCGCCAAACGGAGTCGAAGGACCTGCGGTTCGGGACCTCAACCTATGCAATGAAGTTCAGAGACGCCAGGGATTCATCGCCCCCAGGTCAACACGGTGGACGGATCATCCCATCACCACAACAACATCATTCACGGACCCGGCCGGCTGCGGCTTGATCGCGCCCTGCACCGGCTCTCCGTTGAGTGAGATCGCGGTCACGCCTTTCTCCACACCATGCGGATTCTGAACGGCGATTTCAAACGTCGCGCCTCGCCATTGCCGGGTAACATGGAACTCCTTCCAGTCGCCGGGAATGCAGGGATCGACAATCATGCCATCGAACCCGAGGCGCACGCCCAGTATCCAGCGCGTGACGGCCGTGTAGTTCCATCCCCCGCTGCCGGTGAGCCACGGGTGCCGCGCCCGTCCAAAGGCCGTGTGATCCTTGCCCATGACAAACTGGCAGTAGGAGTAAGGCTCAGCCTGGCGAATTTCGATCAAATCGTTCTGGTTATAGGGAAGCAGCGAGTTATAAAACTTCATGGCTCGCCCTCCCCGGCCCAGCTTGCACTCCGCGATGACAGCCCATGGATTGGGATGGCTGAAGATGGCGGCATTCTCTTTCACCCCCTTGTAAACGCGGCCGATAAAACCTATGTCGTCATTGGGCTTGGAGAACGCCGGCCAAACAAGATGAATGCCATACTCTGAGAACAGATACTTATCCACGGCATCCATTGAAGCTCTGCCGTGTTCTGGAGAGGCTGCATCGGAAACTACGGCCCACGTATTGCTCTCCAGAAAAACCTTGCCCTCTTCGCATTCCTGCGAGCCAATCTTCAGGCCTTTGGCGGTAAGTCCGCGCAGGTACCACTCGCCGTCCCACAATTCTTTTTCGCACGCCGCGCGCACTTTTTCCGCCAGCGCACGATATTTTTCGGCGTCTCCGGTTCTGCCCAGGTATTCTGCAGCTTCGACAAAGGCGCGCAGAGCCCAGTGATGCATAAACGACACCATCGCGCTTTCTCCGCCGCCAAGATTCAGGCAGTCGTTCCAGTCGGCCCTCAGGCCCTTGCAAATGCCGGTTTGGCCCACTTGCTCGGCAGAGAAATTCAGGGAGCGCTTGAGGTGCTCGTAGACCGTGGCCTCACCCTCGTCCGCGAAGGGCAAAACCTGGTCGAAGAGCGCAACATCGCCGGTTTCCTTCACGTATTCGCAGGTGGTGACGACGATCCACAGCGCGTCGTCGGAACATGCGTCTTTGATGCCGTGAATCAAACTCTTGCGGTCGACCGCATAGGCGATGGTGGGCGACTTGAATGTGGGCGCCTTCTGTTTTTCCGGATCGAACCAGTCGGGGTCGAACAGGTGCAGCCCGTAGCCCTGGCTGACTTGCGCCTTCAGTAACTCGACGATGCGCTGCCGGCACTTCGCGGGGTTGGTGTGAACCACGCTCATCACATCCTGCGACGTATCGCGGAAGCCCAACCCGGTGCGCCCGCCGACTTCGATGAACGATGCAAAGCGCGACCACACAACGCAGGTCTCCGCCTGGTAAAGCGTCCAGATGTTGACCATGGTGTCCAGACCCGGATGCGGAGTCTTGCACTGGAGGACGGAAAGTTTCTTCGCCCAGTAACTCTTCAGCGCGGCAAACTCCTTGTCCACATTGGCCAGGGTGGAATATTTGCTCTTGATCTCCTTTCCTTTTGCTCTTGGGCCTACGCCCAGCATGAACACCAGCCGGGATTCCTCGCCGGGTTCGATGGTCAGCTTTTTCTGCAATGCCCCGCAGTGGTTTCCGCCTAACTCCGCGCTGCCGGTGCACGCGCCCTGTTCGACAGCGAGCGGGTTCGTCTCCGTGCGGTAGTCACCGAGAAAACTGTCGCGCATGGTGTCATAACTGTCCGGCTCGAAGCTACCGGCAAAGTAATGGAAGGTCCATGGCTCGTAGAAGAAGTCGTACTCGATGACGCCATCCTGATAACTCGACCCGCTGGCATACAAACTCATCTGCAGGTTTTCATTATCGATGCCGATGTGGTGAAACGAAAACTCCACATAAGCGAAAACACTCAGCCGTCGTGGCTTCGCGCCCGTGTTCCTGATCTTCACGTCCCACAACTCAACGTCGTCCTCTATGGGGATGAAGAGCGTTTGCTCCGCGTGGAGGTCTTGATAGTCGCAGGAAAACTTCGAATAGGAAAGACCGTGGCGGCATTGGTAGTTCGCTTTGTCCAGGCTCTTGCTTACCGGCTGCCACGACACAGACCAAAACTCGCCTGTGTCGTCGTCGCGCAGGTAGACATAATGGCCGGGGCGGTCGAGAGGAACGCCGTTGGCGCGAAAGCGCGTGATGCGCTGGTGCTCGGCATTTTTATAGAACGAATACCCTCCCGCGTTGTGCGAGATGACGGTACACATATCTTTCACGCCGAGATAGTTGGTCCAGGAGACCGGCACATCGACGCGGTCGATCACGTATTCGCGATTGTCATTATCAAAATAGCCGTAACGCAAGAACTGCCTCCGATAAGAACTGAAGCTGGTGATAACTCGCAATGCTGCCGCGAGCGAAGCTCCCAGATCGTGTTTCGAAAACGCCTTGTAACAGGGCACGACTTTAGTCGTGCCGAAAATGGCCCGAAAATCGGGGGGCTTCAGCCCCTCAGGGAATTCAATCTTCCCCGCTCAAACATCCTGGAAACAAGCACTTATTGCTCCGCCGTCACAAACTGGCGCAGCCACTGAATCAGTTCCTTGGCTTTCTCTTCGGCGTCGGCCTGGACAGAAAGCCGCAGTACTGGCTCGGTCCCGGAGAAGCGCAGCAGCGCCCAATTCTCGTTTTCAAGCACGAGTTTGGTTCCGTCGAGGTGCGAAATCCCGGTCACTGCATACGAACCAATGTGGCTGCTCGGCGCATCTTTCAAGCGACGCGGCACGGCAATGCGCATCTCCGGCGTGGCTGGAATGCTCTCCTCCAAGTCATACAGCGGGCCGGTGATGGCGTACACGCGGTCGCGAAGTTCTGAAATCTTCTGGCCGGTGCGCGCCAGCATCTCTACCACCAGGGCCGATGCAAAGATGCCGTCCTTGCCCAGAATGTGTCCGCGAATCGTCAAGCCGCCCGAGGATTCGCCGCCCAGCAATGCGTTGTGCTTCTGCATAACGTTGACAATGTGCTTGAAGCCTACCGGGACCTCATAACATTCTTCGCCCAACGCGCGGGCGAGGCGGTCGAGCAGGTGCGTGGTAGCCAGGTTGCGCACCACGCCGCCGCGCTCGCCGCGCACTTCGTGCAGATACCAATAGAGCAGCAGCAAAAGATCGTTGACAGAAATGTAGCGGCCCAGTTCGTCGAGAATTGCGATGCGGTCGGCGTCGCCGTCCATCGCCAGGCCCACGTCGTAGCCGTCCTCTTCCATCTGCGAACTCAACATGCGCAGCCCTTCGAGGCTGGGAGCCGGCGAGCGCCCGCCAAACAGCGGATTGTGGCGCTCGTGAATGAAGGTGACGCGGCAGCGGGCCTCGGTCAAGACCGTGCCCAGAGTGAGTTGCCCCACGCCGTACATGGGATCGACAATCACCTTGAGGCCGGCCTTGCGAATCACATCCAGATCGATCAGCGCTTCGACAGCATCGACGTATGCGTTGGTGAAATCCCTGCGCTGCACAATGCCAGCGCCGAGCGCGATATCGAGTTCCAGCTTGATCACATCGCGCGGAGTCAGGGCGTTGGTCTCAGTCTCGATTTTGCGCGTGTCTTCGTCCAGCAGCAACGATCCGTCGCTGTTGAAAACCTTCAGGCCGTTCCATTCCGGCGGGTTGTGGCTGGCGGTAAAAACCAGGCCGAAGGCGCACTTTTCCAAAGCCGTTGCGTAGGTAATGAGGGGCGTAGGAGCATCTTCGCTCAGCAGGATAGCGGGAATGTTGTTGCCGGCGAAAACTTCGCTGGATGCTTCAGCGGCCTGCTTTGACAAAAAGCGCCGGTCGTAGCCAATCAGGACTCCGCTCTTCTCGACGCCGCGACGAGTGATCTCGTTTGCCAAGGCCTGGCTCAAGCGCCGGACGTTGTGCATGGTGAAACCTTCGCCGATGATGGCGCGCCAGCCGCCGGTTCCGAAGGCCACCATGTTCTGCTCTTCTTGGCGGCGTGGTCGGAAGAGGCGCTTCTGCATGATGAATTCGGCGTGCTCCAGGTCCTGGGCCGTGTTGATGCCCTGTATTTCGTCCTGATCGTAGAGTTGGTAATTCGCAATCCGAAGACCAGAGCGAATAAGTTGATGCACGCAGTCGGTCAGGCGGTATTCGCCATCGCGCGGCGAAGGCGAGAGCTTTTCGAGTGCCGTCGAGATCACTCCGGCATCGACCACATAAGCGCCGGCGTTCAGTTCGTGAATTTCGCGGATCGCGGCCGAGGCTTCAGTTTCTTCAATGATGTCGATGATCTCGCCGGCAGTATCGCGAATGATGCGCCCATAGGGAAGCGGACGGTCGACGACCGCGGTAAGCAGCGTCAGATGCGCCTTGCGCAGTTGATGCCGGTTGAGCAGTCCGCGAATCGAGTCGGGCCGGAATAGCGGCGTGTCGCCATAAAGGATGAGTAAATTGCCAGGGAAGTTTCTGAGCACCTTCGAGACTTGCAACATCGCGTGTCCGGTGCCGAGCGTCTCCTGCTGCACCACATAATTCAACTTCGGTCCCAGGTGAGCATACACATCGTCCTGGCGATAGCCGACCACCACGTAAATGTCCTCGGGCGGGACCACGCGCAGTGCGTTCTCGACTACACATTGCAAAATGCTGCGCTCGCCCAGTGTTTGCAGCACCAGGGGCTCGCCGTCGGCCGTGATGGCCTCTTTGCCAGCCGCCAGAATCACGGCTTTCAATCCGCCATTGCCCTCCGCAGCCGTAGCGTCCCAGGTTTCAGCTTGTGCGGTTCTTAACATTGCGATCCCTCCCTATGAATTCTGAAATGAATCAGGTCTCCGGCCGTGTCATGTCGTACGTTGAGTTCGTGGTATCCCAGGTCTCAAAATCGAGACCTGGGGCACCCACAATTGGTACAAGAACGAGCGGTCAGAAACCTAGGCTTGCGCCTCGGTAATTTGCGGCGTTGGCGTCTGCGCTCCTCCACGGATGGGAATGAAGCGCGTGAGAATGAGCGCGGGCAACGCCGCGACAATCACCCAGATGAAAAAGTGCGTGTAGCCGAGCCGGGTCTGGATCCATCCACTCACGGCTCCGGGCAGAATCACGCCCAGATTCATCAGCGAGTTGGCAAATGCGTAGTGGGCTGTCTGGTATTTTCCCGGCGCAATCTCCTGCATCATGAGCAGAATGACCCCGACAAAGCCGAAGCCGTATCCAAACATTTCGGCGCTCATCGCCGTGGTGACCAGAACGGGATTGGTGGGCAGCGCGACGCTCAGATACCAGTAAGCGATCATGGGCAAATTCAGGATCAGCACCAGCCACGGCAAGGCGCGCTTCAAACCCAAGCGAGCGGTAAAGTAGCCGCCCAGAACGCTGCCCAGGATAAAGGCCGCGCTGCCAAAAACTCCGTAGATGGCGCCCACTTCCTTGGAACTCAACCCGAGTCCGCCACTCGCGCGCAGGGCGCGCAGAAACAGCGGCCCTACCTTGATGACCTGCCCTTCGCCGGCGCGATAAAGAAAGATGAAAATCAACAAAAGGTAAATGTTCTTCTTCCGGAAGAAGCTGACAACGACATCCAGGAAGGTCGCGGCCATCTGGCGCACGCTCTCCGACTTCCTTTCTTCTCCGCCGGTGGGCAGCATGTGCGCGTGATAGACGCTGAGAGCCACCAGGATAAGCCCGACCGCGCCGAAGATCACCATCCAGGCGTGAACCACCGGCGCCGACACATGCAACAGGGCGAATTTTTCACCCAGAACGCCGACCAGCCACAGCAACCCGCCCACGGAGAAGATGCGCGCCAGATTGTAGAAGCCGCCCTGCCAGCCGACATAGGCGGCCTGTTCCTTTGAGGTAAGTGCGGCAATGTAGATGCCATCGGCCGCTATGTCGTGGGTGGCGGAACAGAAACCCAGCACCACGAAGATGGCAACCGAATAGCGGAAGTATCCCGGCATGTTCAACGACAGGGCAATCAGGACCAGGCTCAACCCACCCACCAGTTGGGTCAGAACCACAAAAAACTTCTTGGTTTTGTACATCTCCAGCATCGGACTCCAGACCGGCTTCAAGGTCCAGGGCCAGGCCAACAGACTGATCACCAGCGTGGTCACGGCGTTTTTCACGCCCATGTCCTGAAAGAAAAACAGCGCCATGTAATTGACGGCGTAAAAGGGAAGGCCTTCGGCAAAATAGACGGTCGGCACCCAGGTGGCGGGATGGCGGCGGATGAGCTGTTCCTTAGTGGTGCTGCCGGTCATGATCACCTTCTTTCGAACGCGCCGCGGCATTGTGCTGGAGCGGAGGTCGAGCCAAACCGGCATTCTTTCCTTGTTTCCTGGGCTCCGCCAGCGAGCATTATTTCGCAACGCGGCGCACCGCCCAGAACACGGCGATAAGAACAGTAGTTTGGGAAGGGCATAGTTTGCAAGAGGAAAACTGATCATAATCGGCCATTATGGTCACATTCAAGATCGATTTTGGCAAAATCATGCGAGACGTGAGCAAGATAGAGCCTGACTCGCGGCCGCTTGTTCTCTGCCCTTCTGACTGCTGCGCTTGCCGCCCGTTGAGCGTGGCCGGGGCCGGGGAGTTCACGGCTCGTTCAGAATCAGGCAGATACGGCCCATAATCAGGTCGCTGGGCGCATCGCCTGGATCCACTTCAATCAGCTCCACCGGGAAATTCATGCTGAGTGGTCTCAGGACCAGCCGGTTCGACACAAAATCGACGTACCTCAAGGTCAGGCGGGCCCCGTTGCGCACGGCGTAGAGATTGGGCCGGTTCGGCCGGTAAGGCGTCAGCGAGTTATAGTGCCGGTCGATCACGGTGATGGCCTCCGGCAGCAGGAGCGGCTCCATCGCCGGGGTGTCGGCCCCTGAAATTCGGACGGCGACAAACCGCTGCCAGGCGCGGCGCGGATTCGAGACCCGGGTCCGGATTGACTGCAGAAGCCCGGCCGGGATGTCCAGCATGGACTGCACGGCAGAGGACCGAATGAAAGGCTCAAACATCGCCGCCTGATGGGAGACGATCGGTACCGATGCGCCCTCCTCGTCCTCAGTCAGCGCACTGCTTTGGTAGGTTGCGGGCAGAAGGTCGCCAGCCGCCATGTGTTGCGCGGCGAGGATGCGGTCGACCGCTTCCAGTGAAAGCTGCCGCCGGCTATGCAGAAAGTTCGACAGATGGGATTGCCCAAAGCCGGTTTCGCGCGCTAGCAGGGAGACGCTGAGCGTGCCCCGCTGTATCCTGCGCAGCAGTTCCAGGCGGAGTCGCTCGTGCATCTGCGTAAAATTCATCTGTGGGAAATCCACCACCAGCAATAGGGACAAGTGACCCCTATTTGCTCCCAGAAAACTTGGAAGGGCTGATTGGCCTTCATTTTCGACGCTTGTATGCAGATTGAAAAGCAGATAAGCGGAAAACGGCCGGGGGAGATTGACGCAGGAGAACCATGTTTCTAGATTGGCTTTACTTAATCTCGTGGTGGCTTGTGGGAAATTCTTGAGAATCGTTTCATTGCCGTAGGGCTGAAACGGGACGAACTTCTGCCCCTATTCAGCGCCGGATGAACATTTGCCGTGGGGACGAAAGCCCCTTCGGGTATTCCCGTCCCCGCCCCAAAGCGCTCACTGAGAAGCGTCCTGGGACGGCCGACACGAGAGAATTCCAGAATCTGTGCGCTATGAGCATGACAAAAAACGAGAGAACTCGGACGGCTATCCCCCATCAGGGCGCAAGAATCCTGAGCAGCCGAAACCGGCTCTTTCTGCCCCGCGGAGACAAGAAGGTAAAGCAAAGCCGTCGGGAGAGTGCGCGAACACGGAGAGTACGTCATGGAATTGCGCGTGCATTTGAAAATTTGCGAGGGTTGCGGTTGTCTTTGGTATCGTGCCCAAACCCTAGGGAGTGTGTATTGCAAGGAATGTGAGACAAAGTTGAAGGACTTTCCATCGCCGGAAAGCCGCAAACGGCGCGGGCGTCCTGGCCGCAAGCCGCTAATCCAGGTTTGGGCGGTGGCGGAAGCAACAGGAGGTGCGGAATGAGTGCAGCACTCCAGTTGCCGATGGTTTGGGGAGTAAGCAATCTTGAAGTTGCCTGGCAGGAATATGAGAGGAGAGAGCAGGACAGACCAGCGCCGGGATCTGCGGCAAATCCGCAAGCGAAGGCGCCTGCTGACAGGCCGGCAACCAGCCTGGCCTTTTACCGGAAACATACCGAGAGCATGTTGAGGCGCTATCTGTACGCCTCGATGCAGGTGGGCAGGGCTCCATCCATCCTGAGCGATCCAATCGCCAGGGGATGGGCTTCAAGCCGCCCGGTCCGCACTTTCGAGGACGCCGTCATTTTCGTCCTCGACATTGAGAAGTGTCTGGACCAGCTTGGATCGCTGGATCGCCAGATGCTGAGCCGGGTCGTTCTGCAGGAATATACCCAGGCCGAAGCGGCCAGCTTGTTGGGGATGAGCGTCCGTACCATCTCCTACAAGTTTCCCAAGGCCCTGGACCGGCTGACGGAAAAGCTGCTGAAAGCCGGGCTGCTGATCTTACCGTACTAATGTTCGATTGAATGCCGGCCGGCGAAAAGGGAGGGTTCTTCCTACGCTCCCCTTTCGCCGGCACCACCCTTTCTGTCCCACTAAAACTTGCGCGACCACTCGCGGGGCCAGCGCTCTACGATCACCTTCTTGTCGGTGAAGAACTCGACCGCATCGCGACCTTGTGCGTGCATCACGCCGAAGAAACTGCCCTTCCAGCCGGAGAACGGGAAATAGGCCATGGGCGCGGGCACGCCGATGTTCACTCCCACGTTTCCCGTGGAGACAGCATTGCGGAACTTGCGTGCCGACGCGCCGGAAGAGGTGAAGATGGAACTGGCGTTGCCATAGGCGGAGCGATCGATCAACTGAATCGCCTCCTCGACTGAGCCCGCGTGCACCACGGAGAGCACCGGGCCGAAGATTTCAGTTTCCATCAGCTTGCTCGTTGCCGGCAGGCCATCGAGTACCGTGGGCCCGACAAAGGAACCAGCCCCGCCGCCTGCAAGCTCGCGTCCATCCACAATGGGCTGTGCGCCATCCTGCGCGCCCTGGCCAATCAGCGAAACCACGCGATCCCGGCTCGCCGGGGTAATCACCGGTCCCATCTGCGTGGCGGGGTCCAGGCCGTTGCCCACCTTCAGCGCCGCCGCCACCAGGGAGATCGACTCCCGGAACCAGCCTTGCGCCTCGCCGACGGCGACTGTCACGCTGACCGCCAGGCAGCGCTGGCCCGCGCACCCGAAAGCCGAGTCGGCGATGATTTTGGTGGTCGTCTCCGGATCGGCGTCCGGCAGCACCACCACATGATTCTTGGCCCCGCCCTGGCACTGCACCCGCTTGCCGCTAGCCGATCCGCGCGCATATACGTACCGGGCCACAGGCGTCGAGCCGACAAAGCTGATGGCCCGCACCAGCGGATGGTCCAGCAGCGCATCGACCGCTGCTTTGCCGCCCTGCACGAGATTTACCACCCCGGACGGCAGACCGGTTTGCCGAATCAGTTCCACCAGCCGCGCTATCCCGAACGGCACGCGGTCGCTGGGCTTCAGCACCATCGTGTTGCCGGTGGCGATGGCGTAAGGCAGAAACCACAGCGGGACCATCACCGGAAAGTTGAAGGGCGTGATGGCGGCCACCACGCCCAAAGGCTGGCGCACCATGATTTCGTCGATGCCCGGCGCTACATCTTCAAGAGAGTAGCCCTGCATCAGCACCGGAATGCCGCAGGCTACCTCGACATTCTCGATGCCCCGGCGCAGTTCGGCCTTCGACTCGGCAAATGTCTTTCCGTTTTCGACAGTGATCAGGCCGGCCAATTCGTCCAAGTGCTCTTCAAGCAGGCTCTTGAGTTTGAACAGGTACTGCACGCGGTCCGCGGCCGGGGTGGCGCGCCAGGCGGGGAAGGCGGCGTGCGCGGCCTGGACGGCTGCGTCCACCTCTGCGGCGGAGCCGGCCGGGGCATGGCCCAGCGATTCGCCGGTTGCGGGGTTGGTCAGTTCCAGGCCGTCCTGGCTCGCGGGCTTGAGCCAGTTGCCGCCGATCAGGTTGCGAATCTCGCTGATGGTAGTCGTGGTCATGGGAATTTCAATGTACCGCAGCGGAGGTTGAAAAGGCAGCAGAAAACCGCATATTGATCGGGTCCCCAAATAGAAGCACCGTGCCCCATCCATTTCGCAGGTTTTATCGCGAAATGGGTGGGAAAGCGCAACACTCTTTAAGGGCCGAATCAATAAAGTGCCCGCAATTCTCTGCTATCCGAATCTCTGCTATCGTGGACAGGTTCCGACCGTCGGAGCCGGGACACTCGTCAAAATCGATTTTCTGTTGGAGGAGACCCATCGTATGAACCGCACGCCTCGTCCCGCCGTCTTCCTTCTCCTGTTCGCATCCGCCGCACTCAGTGCGCAGCAACCGGCCGAGTCTCATCCCGTGGCCGATCCCCACCCCACCACCGCCGCAGAAGCGCCTACCCGCGACAGCAGCTATATCGACGCCCAGGGCACGGCGCACGTCACGCGCGTGATTCCTGTCCCCACCACCATCAGCGCCCAGGCGCAGCTTGTCGTAGGCCGCGCCGAGCCCGACCAGGGCCCGCCGGAATCGCTGGCTCAGCGCCGCGCCGGGACCGACGCCTATACGGCCCGCGCCCGCGCAGCCTGGAGCAGGCTCTGCCCCAATGAACTCGTCGAGGACAAGATCTCCGGCGTTCCGGTCCGCATTGTCACCCCCGAAGGGCTGCCCGAGGCAAACCGCGACAAGGTGCTCCTGAACCTGCACGGCGGCGGTTTCAATTCCGATTCCGGTTCCTACACCGAGTCCATCCCCATCGCCAGCTACACCAAAATCAAGGTCGTTGCCGTGCTTTACCGGCTGGCGCCCGAAAGCCCCTTCCCCGCCGCAGTGGACGATTCTGTCGCCGTTTACAAGGAACTGCTGAAGACCTACAAGCCGGAGCACATCGTCATCTATGGCACCTCGGCCGGGGCCATTCTGACCGCCGAAGTGGCCGCAAAACTGAAACAACTTGGCTTGCCCATGCCGGCGGCGCTGGGCATCTTCAGCGGTCTGGGCGACTTTGCGCGGGACGGCGATTCGATTGCCATGTACGCCCTGCGCGGGCTCACCGGCCATCTCGACCCGCCCGGCGCCACGCCGCACCTCTCCGAGTACGTCGCCAAGACCGACCCCAAGGATCCGGTTCTGTCGCCCATCTACTCTGACCTGCACGGGCTGCCGCCAACGCTCTTCGTCACCAGCGGGCGCGACCTGCTGCTCAGCGGCACGGCGAACCTGCATCGCGCCTACCTGAATGCCGGCGTCGATGCGCGCCTGGTGGTCTACGACGCGCTGCCCCACGCCTTCTGGTACGACCCGATGCTGCCCGAAGCGCAGGAAGCCAACCACATCATGGCGGATTTTTTCGTGAAGCAGTTGGGGAAGTGAGAGGTTTTGAAGACTGAACTGGAGACTCATTCCCGAGGTGGGCCTCGTATGAGGCTCACCTCAAACTCCATCGAGTCGTTCACCGGCTTCGCCAACCCATCGGAGATGAAACGGGCGTTGCCCAATACCACCCGCTAACTCGCCAACTTGCTATCCCCGCGTAGCGGGGGCTAACTCGCTGCATTTGCTCCATCAAGCCGCTGCCATTCCCTCTGGAACGTTCAACTCGCGCCGGAATCGAAGACCGTGTTTCGTCTTCGATCAAACAAGTTTGAGAGCAATCAGCCTTTAACCCGCCGCCGGCCGCGGCGCGCCCGTCTTGCTCAGATACTTCATCCCCGTATCGCACATAACGGTCACGACAGTCGCTTCGGGCCCAAGCTCTTCGGCCAGTCGCAAAGCGGCGATGACATTGCAGCCGGTGGAAGTCCCCGCAAAGACGCCCTCCTCGCGGGCCAGCCGATGCACCATGGCCACCGCCTCTTCCGTCGAAACCTGTTCGATCCGGTCGGCGATGCCCTCCTGCCACAGCGGCACCACAAACCCCGCGCCGATCCCGTCGATCTTGTGAGAGCCCGGCTTGCCGCCCGACAGCACCGCGGACTCGGCAGGCTCAACGGCGACGATTCTGACCTGTTGATTATGGCGGCGCAGAGCTTCCCCGGTACCCCTGAGGGACGCCGCCGTGCCCACGCTCTGCACAAAGCCATCGATCCGACCGCCGGTCTGGCTCCAGATCTCGTCCGCGAGCCGATGATAGGCCGCGAACTGGTCCCGATTGTTCATCTGGTCGGTCCAATAGCTTCCCGTTTCTTCTGCGACCACGCGGGCCGCCTCGATCATGTCCCTGGTCAGCTTTTCCGTCATCCCGCCGCCCTCGCTGGGCACGATCTGAAGCTTGGCGCCCAGGATCCTCATGTGTTCGAGTTTTTCCCGGGCGAAAGCATCGGACGTGACTATGTGTAGGGGATGCCGCTTCACCGCGCACACCAGGGCCAGGGACACCCCGGTGCTGCCGCCGGTATATTCGACCACCGAGCCGCCAGCCCTGAGACGCCCGTCCTCCTCCGGCCCTTCGATCATGGCCAGCGCCATGCGATCCTTCATGCTGCCGGTGGGGTTCTCGCTTTCGAGCTTCAGCAGGATGCGCGCGCCGTCCCCGGGCACGATGTTGCGCAAAGCCAATAAGGAGGTGTTGCCGATGCAATGCAGAATGTCCGGCTGCAATCCGCTCATGATGCTGACTTCTTTCCCGATGCGGCCCCATGAAGCGAGTCACAATCTCCAAACCCTCCAAATCTAACACGGTGAGCTGTCCCGAACTCAAGTGCGCGGGCCGGGGTTGGGGCGGTAAAGGAGCCAGAAAGGCGGTTGGCGAGTCCTAGCGTCTCTTGCCGGCCGACGGGTGCATTCCTGCCGACGCTGCTCTCCGGTTCCAAAACCGAACGCGCAAATAACGGGAAGCTTCCCGCGACAAAATCCACATTCCGCACATTTTCCGGTTGAGAGGCCGCGACGGCCAGCCTAGCGTCCGAGTAAGAACACTCCTCCGCGTCTTGCGCAATTCCCTTTCTGCAAAGAATGCGCAGCGCCGGGCGAACCTTGAACCCCCATGGCGATGCAAGCGAGCGAAACGCATTCCCCCAGGACCCTGACCGGACGGCTGACCGAGGTGGCGCTCGGCTACCAGCAGATGCTCAACGAGGACCCGCGCCACCCGGTGGCTCTGGTGGGCATGGCCTTGGTGGCGTTAGCCAGCCGCCAGCCCGAAGGCGCCATCCGGATGGCCGAAGCCGCCGTCACTGCCGCGCCGGAGATGGGCACGGCCTGGGTCGCGCTGGGGCAGGCGCTGAAGGCCGGCGGCCGAAACGAAGAGGCTGGGCATGCCTATCAGGAAGCGATTCGCCTGGATGGCATGAACGCGCTGGCCCGGATGGGCCTGGGTGAATTGATGATCGCTACCGGACGTCCCGAGGAGGCGGAAAGGGAGTTTGAACTCGCTCTCCTCCGCCAGCCGGCGCTGGCGCCCGCTCACTTGGGCCTGGGAAATGCACGGGCCATGATGGGGCGCAACAACGAGGCTCTCGACCGCTACGGGCAAGCTCTGCGGCTTCGTCCACGGATGCCCGAAGGCGAGTTTGCCGCCGGATTTGTCTTGGCGCGCATGGGCAGGCAGAAGGAGGCTGAATCCCGCTACCGGCGGGCGCTCGTTCTGCGCCCGGACTTTGCCGCCGCCTGGATGAACCTGGGCAGCCTGTTGCGCGAGCAGGGGAGCGAGGTCTGTGCCGAGGCCGCCTTGCAACGGGCCGTTGAGCTGCGCCCGGATCTGGTCGCCGGCTGGGTCAACCTGGCGCTTCTGGAGCGGGAGCGACAGCGCCCGGATGAGGCCGAAGCGTACCTGCGCAATGCCTTTGCGCTCAACCCGGAGCAGGTGGAAACGCTGGTGTCCTGGTGCCAGTTCCGCGCCGCCGAGGGCGACCTGGCCGGGGCCTGGGAATGGCTGCGCTGGGCTCTTGCGCGCGAGCCTTTGCACGCCGAAGCTGTGAACATGCAAGGCATTCTGCTGCACAAGGAGCGGCGCTTTGCCGAGGCTGTGGAGGTCTTCGAGCGGGCCGAGTCGTTGGGCCATCGCGCCGCCGCCTCCAACCGCGGAAACTCCCTGCTCGACCTCGGCCGCATGGATGAAGCTTTGCGGGCGCACGAAACCGCGGTGGTGCGCGATCCTGGTAGCCGCGGAGCGTTGTACAACCTGGCCCTCACCCGTCTGCGCCTGGGCGACTGGGAGCGCGGCTGGCTGGATTATGAAGCTCGCTGGCACTTCCGCGAGGTCCATCGCAGTCCCAGGGACTTCAGGCAGCCGCGATGGCGGGGCGAGCCTCTCGAAGGCCGCCGGGTGCTGCTCCACGCGGAGCAAGGGCTGGGCGACACGATCCAGTTCTGCCGCTACGCGACCCTTGTTGCGGCGCGCGGCGGCGTGCCCATCCTCCAGGTGCAGGCTTCTGTTGAGCGACTTATGCGCTCTTTGCCCGCGGTGCGTGCCGGTTTCGCGGAAACAGCGATGTTGGGTTCAGAACCGCCGGCCTTCGATCTGGAATGTCCGCTCATGAGCCTGCCCGCCGTCTTCAGAACCACCGTAAACACGGTTCCCTGGCCGGGCGCTTACCTGGGGGCTGATCCCGAAAGTGTGCGCACCAAGCGGATGAGGTTTCCTGGCTCCCAGCCAGCGCAGCCGTCTTTGCGCGTGGGCTTGGCCTGGGCGGGCAATCCCCGCTACAAGGCCGACCGCCAGCGCTCCGTGCAACTGGCCCAGCTTTTGCCCTTGCTGCGCACGCGCGGCGTTACCTGGATTTCGCTGCAAAAGGGGCCGGCCGCGGAACAGTTGGCCGCTCTTCCCGACGATGTCTTTGTATGGGACGGCTCCAGCCGCGACCGGGATCTGGCCGAAACCGCCGCTCTCATAGCCGCGCTCGACCTGGTGATTACCACCGATACCTGTATCGCGCACCTGGCCGGAGCCATGGCCAAGCCAGCTTGGATTTTGCTCCCGCACCTGGCCGACTGGCGTTGGATGCAGCAGACGGAGACCACCCCCTGGTATCCGACCGCCCGCCTGCTCCGCCAGCCCGCGGCGGGAGACTGGGCCGCCGTTGTAGACCGTGCAATCGGGGATTTGAACCGACTTCTCGACAGACACTGGAAGCCGATGAGAGGCTGGCGAACCAAGAGTTCCGGGCTTCCCGCCTCTTCCCCGACGTAATCCTCACACAAGCTGAAAAATGGGGAAAATCGCCGTTGACTCTCTGTGCTCTATAATGTAGAGTACTCTTCATTGAGGACTTCTCTGGGAATCTACAAAGTCCTCGCAGGAGATCACTATGACGCCAAATGCTGAAGATATGGAGTTGAAAGATAGGCTCAGCCTGATTGAAAACATGATCGCCGAGGGTCGGCGCACCACCGAGAGTTGGGGTTGGACCTTCGTGTTCTGGGGCGTGGCCTACTATGTCGCCATCCTCTGGACCGCTGTGTACCATTGGCCGTGGGCCTGGCTCGTCACCATGACCGGCGCCTGGGTAGTGTGCTGGATTATCATCCGGAGAAAGCAGAAGAACCAGCCGGAGCGAAGGCCGGGAACCACGATTGGCCGGGCCATCTTTGCCATCTGGTTAGCCATGGGCGTGTCGATGTCTTTGCTGTTGCCGGCTCTGGGTTTCAGCGGCAGGTTCAATCAACACATTTTCGTTGCCATAGTTGCTGCAATGCTGGCCGTTGCCAACGGGGCCTCCGGCATGATCATCCGGTGGAAGGCGCAGATTGGAGCTGCATTTGTCTGGTGGGTGGCGACCGTGGCCGCCTGCTTTGGCTCCGATGACCAGTGCACGATCGTGTTTCTGGTGGCTATTTTTCTCTCCCAGATTGTCTTTGGCGGTTACGCGATGATCTGGGAAGCGCGGGTGCGCCAGCAGCAAGGGGCCGTCCATGCCTGAGTTGCCGGAACTCAATCCCGTCATCCACGGGAAGCTCCGCTTGGCCCTGCTCTCGCTGCTCTCCGGAGTCGAAGAGGCGGAGTTTACCTGGCTGCGCGCAAAGACCGGCTCGACGGACGGCAACTTGGGCGCGCAACTCCTCAAACTCGAAGAAGCGGGCTACGTAGCGATCGAGAAGAAATTTGTTCAGCGCAAGCCGCAGACCCTTTACCGCATGACCGAAGCCGGCCGCGAGGCGCTCACCGAATACGTCCAGGCGTTGAAGCAACTGCTCGGGGCCGCCATCGACGCCTGAAACGGGCAAGCCAATCAGCCAGTTAGGGCGAGGCTCTTCCGAACCCGCTCCATGATCCCCAGGTAGTAAGCCAGGTTGTGGATGGTGTTCAGCGTTCCGGAGAGTGCCTCGCCGCACTGCATCAGGTGACGCAGGTAGGCGCGCGTGTAGCGCCGGCAAACCATGCAGTTGCAGGCCGGATCAGGCGGGCCCTGGTCTTCGGCGTAGCGCGCGCCTTTGATGTTCAGCCGTCCTTCGCTGGTGAACAGCAGCCCGTGGCGCGCGGCGCGGGTAGGCAGCACGCAGTCCATCATGTCCACGCCCATGCGGGCGTACAACTCAATCTCGTCCGGATAGCCGACCCCCATCACGTAGCGGGGCTTGTCGGCGGGCAGCAGCGGCAGAACCTCGGCGATCATCTCCATGGTCAGCTCACGCGGCTCGCCCACGCTGAGGCCGCCGATGGCGTAGCCGTCAAAGTCCATCTCCACCAGCCGTTCCGCGCTTTCGCGGCGCAGGTCGTGAAACATCCCGCCCTGGACGATGCCGAACAAATTCTGCGTCCGCCCTCCCAGTTCGTGGCGCCAAACCACCTCGTCGCGATGCGCGTGAAAGTGGTCCAGCGACCGCCGCGCCCAGGCCATGGTAAGCCGCAAGCTTTCTTGCGCCCGGCTGCGGTCGGCCGGGTATTCCGTGCACTCGTCGAAGGCCATGCAAATGTCCGCGCCCAGCGCGATCTGCACGTCCATCGAGTGTTCAGGCGTAAAGAAGTGACTGCTGCCGTCCAAATGAGACCGGAAGCGGACGCCCTCGTCACTCACCTTGCGCAACTGGCTCAGACTGAAGACCTGGAATCCGCCGGAATCGGTCAACATGGCCCTCGGCCAACTGATGAAGCGGTGCAGCCCGCCCATGCGCCGGATGGCTTCGTGCCCGGGCCGCAGGTAGAGGTGATAGGTGTTGCCGAGGATGATTTCCGCGCCCAGGCTTTCGACTACGTCCTGGGCAACGGCCTTCACCGTTCCGGCCGTGCCCACAGGCATGAAGACCGGCGTCTGGACGGTCCGGTGAGGCAGATCAAGCTGTCCGCGCCGCCCGCCGGCTTCGGTTTTGTTCAGTAAATTGAAGTCGAGGCTCACCAGACGATTCTAGCTGTGAAAGCCTCGCTCATTTCCCATTCCCGCCCAGCCTGACCAGCAGTCCCACCCTTGCCACCCGCGGCATGGCCAGCATAGAGGTCGGCGTCTTGGCCACTTCAATCTGCCGGTCCAGCAGGTTTTCCCCCGCCGTGAACACCTGAAGCCGCTTGCCAAAATCGTGCGAAGCGTAGGCGTCCAGCCGGAAATAGCCGTGCAGCGGAAAATCGTTGGCGTCGTCGTCAAATTGCCGTCCGCTCAGCCGCCCCTGCAGGTTCAAGGTTCCGATGGCTGGCCGGTAGGCGCGCACGTTCATGGTGGCCAGATTGCGGGCCACCTCGGGAATCCATTTGCCCAGGTCCTGTGTACCGCGCGTTACCGTGGCTTGGGCGTGCTGGTAGCCGCCATCGATTGCCAGCCATCGGCGCGGCGCAAGCTGGAAGTCCACCGACACGCCGCGGCTCTCGATCTGGCCCAGATTCTCGCGTTTGAGCAGAATCGGCGAGCTATAAAGGTCGATGGTCACGGCGGTGATCGGCCGATTGACCTGGGTGAGGAAATAGCTGGAGCGGATGCTGCCCCAGCGCCGTTCGCTGGCCAGGCCGGCCTCCCAGCCGGTGGCCCGTTCGCTCTCAAGCGTGCCGTTGGGGGCAGTCAGCTTGTCGCCCACCTGCGTTGAGCGGTAAAGCTCGTTGGGCGTGGGCGCGCGAAAGGCACGGAAGCCGGATCCAGACAGCGCCCAATGGTCCAGGAGCTTGCGGGACAGACCAAGCCGGGGATCGAAGACTTGTTCATCTTGCTGCGCCGGCTGCCTGGAAGGCAATTTCCAGCTCGACCCGTCCCATTGCAATTGCCGCCCGTCGTAATTCTCAAACCAGTCCACCCGTCCGGCCGCCGTCACCGTCCAGGCCTTGCGCACCCACATTGCCTCGGCATAGGCGGCCGAGTCCCGCTGGTGGTCGCTTAGATTCGTCAGCGCTGCGTGGTTCCCATAGGTTTGCTCGCGGTCCCACACCCGCGCGTCGTGGGTATCGGCCCCTGCCACCATCAGAAAGCCGACGCCCAGCGGCTGGTTCCAATGCACAGCGGCGCCCAGTTCGTTGTCCGGGCTGAGTGAAAATCGCGTAGGAATTTCGCCGCAGCGATAGGTGCAGTCCGGGTCCCCAAACAAGTCCTGATTGGAGATTTCGGAGAACGCCTGCCGGAAATGCTCGGCGGAGCCGTAGAACCGCGCCTCCAGCGTTCCGCCTCGCGGACCTTGCCAGTCACCGCCAGTCGCATAGCGCCACAGGCGGGTTCCGTTGGTCTGATACGGAGTCCCGTTGTGCCGCACCTCGTTGAAGCCAGCGCCGCGCACAAACAGCCGCAGTGGGCCACGATCGTGTTCGACCAGCAGCAATCCATTCTGGCTGTGGGCGTTGGAGGCGGTGTCGATCGGCCCGCGTTGCCAGGGAGCTTCCTGTATGTACCCATCCGTGCCCAGAGCGCCGCCTGAAGCCATCAAGCCCCAGGGACCGTGCTTGGTCTGGGCCAACAAGCTGTCGTCATAGGTTCCCTCCGCACCATAGCTGGACCTCACTTCCGCCATGTCGGAAGTTGGCCGCGAGGAGACCAGGTTCACAACTCCGCCGATGGCGCTCGATCCGTAGAGGTCGCTCGCCCCGCCGCGCACCAGTTCGATCGACTTGACTGCCAGCTCCGGCTGCTCCTGCCAGTGAATCCACCCGCCCACGGGGTCGTTCAGCGGCACATCGTCCTCGGTGATGAGGGTGCGGCTTGCCGAGGTCGATCCCAGCCCGCGCAGGCTGATGCCCTGCGACGAGGGGTTGGCCGCCAGGGAACTCGATCGCCGGAACAGTTCTACTCCCGGAATTTGCCGCAGTTGGCTGTCCAGGGTAATGGAGGCTGTTGTGTTCAGGGCGACTTGCGAAAGCACCACCGCGGTCACAGGGCTCTCCATCGTGCCCAGAGGCGCGCGATAAGCGGTCACGGTTACCTGTTCGTTGTTGCCGGCCGGCTTCAGCCGCAGAGTTGTTCCGGCGGTCAGCGCCAGGTCCCGTGAGGAAAAACCTTGCGCCTCAACGCGGATATTGCAAGGAGTCGCGCACTCGAGCGTCATCCGGCCGTCCGCATCCGTGTGCCCCAGCAACCGTCCGCTTGCGTCTTTCGCCGTCGCTCCTGGGAGCGCTCCGCCGCTGCTGTCTTCCACGGTGACGGTCATCGTAACGGGAGCTTGCGCTGCAAGGCTAGGCGGAACCGCCAACAGAGCAGCCACCACGCCAACCATCGCATTGAAGCTGAACCACCGCATGACTCACCGGATTATGGCTGCTGCTCAGAAGATGCAGCAATTCTGACACGGTTTTTCCGCTGCGGGCATCAAGAATCTGCGGCGCAATCTCGTTCAGAGGCACCAGCACGAAAGCGCGTTCGGCCAGCCGGGGGTGGGGAATTTCCAGTCTCGGCTCGCTGACCTCGAGGTCACCGAACAGCAAGATGTCCAGATCCAACGTCCTGGGGCCGTTGGCGATGCCAGCCGACCGGTCGCGGCCAAACTCCTGTTCGAGCGCCAGCAACCCCTTCAGCAGTTCGCGCGGCTCCAGTTCCGTCTCCAGCGCCACCACGGCGTTCACAAACCGGGGCTGTTCGGCAAACCCCACCGGCTCGGTCGAATAGAGACTTGACCGGCATGCCAGCCGGCCCAGGGATTCAAGGCGGAGCGCTGCCGCAGACAGGGTGGCCTCAGGCGGACCAGCCCAACTGGCCAGGTTGCTGCCCATTCCGATGTACACCGTGCGCATGAATCTCAGGGTACCGCGCCAGGCATTCTCGCGTTTCCCGAGCAGGCCAAGGAGGGAAGAAAAGAGCCCAATCTGGTAGCATCCTCTTTGGAGATTTTCTCGATGGACGCTCTTACCAGCGCGGGCCTTGGCGCCCGGCGCAATGAAGATATCGCACTCGATTTGCTCAAGTTTGTGGCCGCCACGGCCGGTGTGGGCCGCCCTGCCGCGCCCTCCACGGGATTCAGCGGGTCCGCCGCGCCCAAGCCGGAAGAGCACGTCAACCAGTTGCTCGATCTCTACAGCCGCTGCCTGAAGGCAGTTGAAGGCGAAGAGCCAGAAGCGGAACCGGAACAGACTGGCAAAGGGTCGCAAACAGGGGTTGCGCGATAGCTAATCAGCCCATCTTGCGCGTTGCCGTTGCCGGGACCGGCGCCTTTGGCAAGAACCATCTCCGCGTCTACCGCGAGCTCGAAGCGGCTGGCGAGGGCGTGGCCTTGGTCGCCGCCGTCGAGCCGAACGCCGCTCGCGCCGCTGAAACCGCAGCCAAATACGCGATCCCAGTCTTTGCGAGCGTGGACGCGCTGCTCGCAGCCGATCTGAAAATTGACGCGGCCAGCGTTGCCGTCCCCACCGTGCATCATCACGCGGTCGCCTCCGTGCTGCTCGACGCCGGCCTTGACCTTCTGGTTGAAAAACCCCTTGCCGCCACGCTCGCCGAAGCCGACGACTTGCTGGTTCTGGCCGCGAAGCATGCACGCATTCTGCAGCCCGGCCACCTGGAACGCTTCAATCCCGCCGTGCTGGCCGTGCAGTCCCGGCTGCGCCGCCCCATGTTTTTCGAAGCCCACCGGCTCTCCATCTTCACGCCCCGGGCCCTGGATGTGGACGTGGTGCTGGACCTGATGATTCACGACCTGGACATCGTGCTCACCTTCGCCGCTTCCCCTGTACGCGAAGTCCGCGCCGTCGGCCTGCCCATCCTGTCGCCCAGGGTGGACATAGCCAACGTTCGCGTCGAGTTCGAGTCCGGCTGCGTGGCCAACTTCACCGCCTCGCGGGTTTCCACTGAGCGCGTCCGCAAGCTGCGCTTCTTTGAGCCGCGCCAGTATGTCTCCATCGACTATGCCCGCCGGGAACTGCTGGTGATCCGCATGGATGGGGACGGCGGCTCAGGAACCAACGGCTTGCCTCCCGAAATCGCTGCGGCCATCGCCGCCGGCAAAGCCGATCCGGCCCTGCTGGCCAAGCTTGCCGCCGCCGGAACCGGTGGTCCCGCCCCCGGCCTGTCGTTCGTCAAGCCTCCAGTCACGCCCGGTGAGCCGCTGCGGCTTGAGATTCTCTCGTTTCTCGAAGCGGTGCGGACCCGGCAGCAGCCGCGCGTTACTGCCCGCCAGGGCCGCGAAGCGCTGGCGTTGGCGTTGGAGATTCAAGCCTCCATGGCCGATCACGCGCAGCGCGCCGGGCTTGAGAATTTCTTCCACCCCGGCGCGTAAAGCACTCCTGGTCTGCTTTCTCTAAAGGTCCCTTCATAATTGCTGTCATCCTGAGCGAAGCAGGCCGCGTCTTTTGCGGCCTGCGCAGTCGAAGGACCCGCGTTTGGGGTGCCCGATTTATGCCACAAACTTGGCAGACCCCTCATTACTGGACGGCCCGCACTCCGGGCCACCACCGGCCGACTCGCTGACAGTACGACTCATAGTCCGGCCCAAAACTTCGCCGCAGCACCGGCTCCTCGTAAAACACCACAAAACAATGAGCGGCAAGCAGGAACAGAACCGCATAGACCAAAAGTGGCGCTGACAGGTAAAAGAGTGCCGCTCCGGCAAGGGCCAGTCCAGCGCCCAAATACATCGGATTCCGGACGAACCGGTAAGGCCCGCGATTCACCAGCCGGCGCGGCGGATCGAACGGCGCCGGAGTGCCTCTTCCGATCCAGACGAAAGCGCAGACACAGCTCAGAGCCACCGCTGCTCCAATGCTTCCGATCAGCATTCCGGCAACCTGGGGCCACCCGATCGCCTCCGGCCTTCCAATGCCTGTCCACGACAACAAGCGCGCCGGCAGATAGATGAACATGAACCCGATAAACAGGGATGCGTAGGTAATGGCCCGGGCGAGAACCAACATGCTTTGCCTCCTCGATTGAGACGGCGTTCTGTTTTGGGTAAATCGATCGTCTTCCGGTTGTTCATCGCGTTGTGCGATTTTGGCGCAACGCGGCCTCAAGCAAGCCCCAGCACCCGGTTCAAAAAGCCCACGATGTACTTCCATACCAGGTAGTAGCCGGCCAGCGCAGCCAGAAAGAACACCGCGATCAGCGCATACGGCACCTCGCATGCCTGGAACCAGGTCGCTCCGTGTGCGCCTAAGGTCAGGATGCCCAGGCAACTGGCCACCGTCGCACCGATGGGCGCGCCAATGACCGGCAGCACCGCACCATGCACCCCGATAGGCAGATGGGTCCGTTCGTGAGACGCAAGCCACAGCATGTTCCACAGTCCGAACAGACTCGGCACCAGCGCCATGGGAAAAATGATGCCGCGCTCGATTGGAACTGGTACGTGTAGCACCAGCCGCAAGACGATAAACACCGTCAGAATCAACGGTAGAACCAGCACGGGGACAAAGATGCCGGCCAGAAATGCGCGCAGATAGGGATGGGTATTCATAACTTCCTCCAGGTTTGCGAGCACTGTTGCCCGCGGCTTTACAGGTAGTAGAGAAGCACCGGGATCGACGCCGGAAAGCAGGCGGCGAGGGCCACCAGGCTCACCGCGAGAGCCCCATCGAACCACGCCCAGCCGGCCAAGGGCTCCGCGGCTGGCGGCGCATTCAGGCGTCCCAGCATGGCGGGCCAAAGGTCGCGGTCTGGTTCATCGTCGCCCTCCATCGGCGGCAGCGCCTGTTGTACGAGCTTCTTCATGCGGTCCAGATCCTCTGCATTCATGGTGTGATTCCCTGCCTCTTCAGGTCGTTTCTGAGCAAGCGAAGCGCGCGAAAGACGCGCAGTTTGACGGCCGCGACGGAGATGCCCAGCGCCGCCGCCACTTCTTTTTGCGGCAGTTCTTCCACCACCGCCAGCGTCGCCGCAATCCGCAGTTTTGGCGGCAGCCGCCCGAAGGCCAGAGCGGTTCTCGCGCGAATCTCCGCGATGATAGCCGGATCGGCTGTAGCAGGTGCCGCCAATTCGCCCGAAGCCTCCGGGTACAACTCGCATTCAGGGCGCCGGGTATGCAGCCAGTCCAGCGCCGCGCGGGTGGCGATGCGCCGCGCCCAGCCTTCGAATCCCTGCGCCGGTTCAAAGCGGGCGTGCGCCGTGTGGATGCGCCAGAAGGTCTCAACGGTCAGCTCTTCGGCTGTTGACGGGTTGCGGACGATGCGCAGAATCCATCCGTAAACGGCGCGCTGATGCAGCCGGAAGAGGGCTTCGAAAGCAGCCTCGAGGGTCTCGGGGTTGCCCTCCCGGAACCGGTTCAGGACGCCGCTCTCGCCGATCTGCATTCGCCCTTCTCCCTTCTATCTACGCTTACGGGCCAGGCACAGGAAAGGTTACACGCATTGGGTGGCCGACGCGTTCGGGCAACAGCGGAATCTCCCGAAACGCGCCGCTTCAGGAACCGATCAGGCTGCTATGGAATTGGTAAAATAAAGCGATTTTCTAGTGGGCAGCATGGGTTTCACGATTGCTTGACAGCGGTCCTCGCGTGCATTAGCGTTGGCAGTCGGAGACGAACTGGAAATTGATTTCCCATAGAGAACTTGAACCCACCCGAGTCCCCGGGATTGACCACTGACCACTGACAACTGAAATGAGGATTGCGATGAAGAGCTTTGCTTTGCGGGTAATGGCGGCAGCGTTGGTGATGAGCGCGGCAGCGTGCATGGCCGGGGCGCAGGATGCTCCCAAGCCCGCGTATCTCGACCCCAGCTTGCCCGCCGAACAGCGAGCGGCAGACCTGGTGCACCGGCTGACGCTTGAAGAAAAGGCCACGCAACTAGTGAACCAGGCACGCGCCATTCCCCGCCTCAACGTGCCGGCCTACGACTGGTGGAGTGAATCCCTGCACGGCGTGGCCGTGAACGGCACCACTGAGTTTCCCGAGCCCATCGGTCTGGGCGCCACCTTCGATGCGCCGGCCATTCACCAGATGGCCGCGGTCATCGGCACCGAAGGCCGCATCAAGCACGTGCAGGCGGTGCGCGCCGGCCACAGCAACATCTTCGAGGGGCTCGACTTCTGGGCGCCCAACATCAACATTTTTCGCGATCCTCGCTGGGGCCGCGGACAGGAGACCTACGGCGAGGACCCGTTCCTGACCGCGCGCCTGGGCGTTGCCTTTGTCAGCGGCATGCAGGGCGACGATCCGCGCTATTACCGCGTCATCTCCACTCCCAAGCACTTCGCCGTGCACAGCGGCCCGGAGACCACGCGCCATATCGCCGACGTCAAAGTCAGCAAGCACGACGAGCTCGACACCTATCTGCCCGCCTTCCGCGCCACGGTTACCGAGGCCAAGGCCGGCTCCGTCATGTGCGCATACAACAGCATCAACGGAGAGCCCGCCTGCGCCAACGAGTTTCTGCTTCAGGACCAGTTGCGCGGCAAGTGGAACTTCAAGGGCTACGTGGTTTCCGACTGCGGTGCGGTCATTGACATCTTCGAGGGCCACCACTTCAAGCCCACCCAGCCCGAGGCATCGGCCATCAGTTTGCAACGCGGCATGGACAACGAGTGCGTCGACTTCACCGCCAAGGTGACCGACGACCACGACTACAAGCCCTATCTCGACGCCGTCAAGCAGGGTTTCCTCAAGGAGAGCGACATTGACGTGGCTCTCACCCGCCTGTTCACGGCGCGGATGAAGCTGGGCATGTTCGATCCCCCGGAAATGGTGCCCTATTCCAAAATCGACGAGCGGCTTCTGGATAGCGCCGAACACCGCGCCCTGGCTCGCAAGCTGGCCGACGAGTCCATGGTGCTGCTGAAAAACGACGGAGTGCTGCCACTGCGCACCACAGGCATCAAGATCGCCGTCGTCGGTCCGCTGGCCGATCAGACGCGGGTCCTGCTGGGCAACTACAACGGCATCCCCAGCCACACCGTCTCGGTACTTGAGGGCCTGCGCGCGGAGTTCCCCGCCGCGACCATCAATTACGTTCCGGGTACGCAGTTCCTCAACAAGAACGCAACGCCGGTGCCCGCCAGCCTGCTGACCACGAGCGGCAAGCCCGGCGCGAAGGCCACCTACGCCAGAGCGGATCAGACCACCGACGAGAAAACCAAGCCCACAGTCCTGGCGGACCGCATCGAGCCGGGCATCGACGCCTCGGCGGCTCCTTTGCCCATGGAAGTTGCGGGCATCAAGCCGCTTGCCATCCGCTGGGAAACGACCCTCACCGCGCCGGAGACGGGCGATTACAACCTGGGCCTGCAAGGCGACGGCTTCTTCCGCGTCTCGCTTGACGGAAAGGAAGTCACTTCGGCCTGGGACACCAGCGGTGTCGAGACCAAGTTGGGCCGCGTGCATCTGGAAGCAGGAAAGCCGGCGCAGGTCGTGGTCGAGTACCGCCAGAACGAGAAACCTGAAACTGTGGCTCGCCTGGTCTGGTCCAAGGTTGACCTCAAGCCCCAGCCCGCGGCCATCGCCGCTGCCAAGGCCGCCGACGTGGTGGTCGCCGTGGTGGGCATCACCAGCGAGCTTGAAGGCGAAGAGATGCAGGTCACGGAAGAAGGCTTCAAGGGCGGCGACCGCACCAGTCTCGACCTGCCCAAGCCCGAGCAGGAACTGCTGGAAGCCGTGGCATCGGCCGGCAAGCCCCTGGTCGTGGTCCTCACCAATGGCAGCGCCCTGGGCGTGAATTGGGCCAAGGCCCACGCCAACGCCATCCTCGAAGCTTGGTATCCCGGTGAAGAGGGCGGCGCGGCCGTGGCGGAAACCCTCTCCGGCCGCAACAATCCCGCCGGCCGTCTGCCTGTAACCTTCTACAAGGATGTCACCCAGTTGCCATCCTTCGACGACTACGCCATGAAGGGTCGCACCTACCGCTACTTTGAGGGAACGCCGCTCTATCCCTTCGGCTACGGCCTGAGTTACACCACCTTCTCCTACAGCGCACTCACCGTCCCCACTGCCTCCGTTCCGGCGGGCAGCCCTGTGGTGGCGGAAGTCACGGTCACCAACACCGGCCGCCGCGTGGGCGACGAGGTAGCCCAGCTTTATCTCGAATTTCCAGATGTTCCGGGCGCGCCGCTGCGGGCCTTGCGAGCCTTCCAGCGGGTTCACCTTGAGGCTGGCGCTTCGCAGCGGGTGCGCTTTGAGCTTCAGCCCCGCGACCTGAGCATGGTCACTGCGGACGGCGCGCCCATCGTCGCCGAGGGCGCGTACGCGGTTTCAGTCGGCGGCGGCCAGCCGCACTCGGGCGTCCAGACGCTCACGCAGACCTTCAAGGTCAAGGGCAAGCTGACCCTGCCTGAGTAGCCGCAAACGAACTGCACCTAACCTGGGGCGCATCCGAAATTTGGATGCGCCCCAGGTTTGTCGCCCCACTTTTGCAGAAATTAAGGGTCGCCAAGCGCACAATGGACCATGGAGCAGTGCAGTGCCAGGTATCTTCCCGGTTCAAAATATCAGGGATGTGCCCGGTCTGTACCCCCCTACCCCCCTATCCGGTAGTAACGTTTTGCTGGTTACTATAGTTCACGCGCTCTGTCCGAAAGAGCGCGGTGATTTCCTCCTGCCAGCCATCGCGGGCCAGGACAATCGCGTGAATCCATCTTGTTGACGAGCTTGGTCCCGATTTCTATCGCGCCGGAGGCGCAGCGGTTGCTAGCCCCGCGCTTCAGCGTGGGGAAGGATGCCGGAATTGCATTTCAGCCCCGTAGGGGCGACGCAAAAGGCGAAATTGCCATCAAGACGTCGTTCATGCGATTGCCCTGCGTCGCAAGTGCATCTCCGCTGCCGCTCCCGAATCCCCCGCTGCTACAATCGAATGGGCCCAGACCGGACCAAATTCAACCGCTATTCGAGCAAGAAGTTAGACCGATGACCCTCCGCCTTTTCAATACCCTTACGGGACAACTGGACGACTTGGTTCCCTCCGACGGCCACGCTCTCCGCATGTACGCCTGTGGGCCCACGGTTTACGATTACGGTCACATCGGCAACTTCCGCACTTTCCTGCAGATAGACGTTCTCCGCCGCTTCCTCAAGCTGACCGGCGTCGAGGTTCGCCACGTCATGAACATCACCGACGTGGACGACAAGATCATCCGCAACGCCGCCGCGGCAGGCGTCCCCATCGGCGAGTACACGGCGCGCTTCGAGCAGGCGTTCTTTGAGGATCTGGATTCCCTGCGGGTCGAGCGGCCGGAAGTTATCGCGCGCGCCACTGAACATATTGCGCGCATGGTCGAGCTCGTCCAAAAGCTGGCTGCGGCCGGCGCGGCCTACCAAACCGAGGATGGGAGCTGGTATTTCCGGCTTGCGGCCTTTCCGGAGTACGGCAAGCTGAGCAAGAAGGACCTGGGCGGCATGGAAGACGGCGCCCGCGTGGATCTGGACGAGTATGAGAAGGACTCGGCCCGCGACTTTGCGCTGTGGAAGGCTGCCAAGCCCGGCGAAACCTCGTGGGACACGGCCATTGGCCGCGGCCGGCCCGGCTGGCACATTGAGTGCTCGGCCATGGCCATGGAATACCTGGGCGAGAGCTTCGACCTGCACGCCGGCGGCGAAGACCTGATGTTCCCGCACCACGAAAACGAGATTGCGCAGTCGGAGAGCGTGACCCACAAGCCCTTTGCCCGCCACTGGATGCATGTGCGCTTCCTCTTGGTGGACGGGCGCAAAATGTCGAAGAGCGAGGGCAATTTCTACACCCTGCGCGACCTGCTGCTGAAGGGCTACAATGCCTCGGCCATCCGGATGGCCCTGATTTCGGTGCCTTACCGTCATCAGCTCAACTTCACCTTCGACGGGCTCGTCGAGGCCACCAATGCCATTGAGCGGCTGCGAACTTTTCATCAACGGCTCACGTCGGGCAGCTTTGCCGACGGCGCGAACCCTGCTCTCGAAGCCGCCGCCGAAAAGGCGCAGGCCGATTACTTTGCGGCGCTCTCCAACGACCTGAACACCGCCGAGGCGCGCGCGCCTATTTTCGACCTGGTCCGTGCCGCAAACACGGCCATGGACCAGGGACAGCTTCTGGCTGCGGACCGGGATGCGATTCTAGCCGTGCTGGCCAGCTTCGACGCCGTTTTCGACGTGATCAACGACGACGATGCCGAGCTCACGCGCCGCGCCCTGGAATGGGCCGAGCAGGCGGGTCGCATGGCTGAGGTCGCTCCCGAGCTGCTGGCCCGGCAAGGCCTGACCGACGAGGCCGTCGATGCGTTGGTGGCCGAGCGTACACTGGCCAAGAAACAGCGCAACTTTGCCCGCGCCGATCAGATCCGCAATGAGCTGGCGGAAAAGGGCGTGCTGATCGAAGACTCGAAAGACGGCGTACGCTGGAAGCGCAAGTAATAGAGCTGGCGTAAACTTGTTGCAACAGAGCAACCGGCTTCCCACGGAGGTATTTCCCATGGAATTTGAGATCGTCTTTGATCGCGAGGAAGACGGCCGCTGGATCGCAGAGATTGAGAGCTTGCCCGGCGTGCTTGCTTACGGAACCACCAAGCCCGAAGCTCGATCCAGGGTCCAAGCCTTGGCGTTGCGGGTCATTGCCGACCGCATTGAAATCGACCAAAGCGCTCCGGATCAGGTTCGGTTTGCAGCTGCGTAATAACTGGGGTTATTGTGTTCGGCTGTGGAAAATATCTGGCTAGTCGGATGGGATCGAGGCACGGATGTTTCTGTGGCCCTTGACCGTTCCTCGAAACCAATTTGACTTACCGCAATTCGTCGAAAATACTTGCTGCATGAGTCAATGGCCATCTACAAGCGCGACAAAGGTGTACAGGGCTTTGCAGCGAATCGGCTGGCGCGAGAAGCCCCGCATCAGCAAGAGCGGTTCGCACAAGCAGCTTGAACATCCGAACTATCCCTATGAATTTACCTGGGCCTTTCACGATGGGGAAGAGATTGGCCCTAAAATGCTGGCTCGAATCGCAAAACGAACCGGGTTGAAACCTGAGGATATATAGCGCATGGAACCCAACGAAGCCCAGGAGTTGCAGGAGCAGGCGGAACACGCTGAGCACGAGCGCACGCTCCGGCCCGTCGCTTTCACCATGAGCGTCCTTGCCGTGCTGGTGGCCGTCACCACCGTGCTGGGCCATCGCACCCACACCGAGGCCGTGCTCGACCAGAACAAGGCCACCGACCAGTGGAACGAATACCAGGCGCACAAGATCCGCTCCAACGACACGCTCCTGGCTGCCGACCTGCTGAGCGTGGTGACCGTGACGGACAAGAGCGCCGCGCAAAAAACCGCCAAGGCCTACTCCGATCACCAGGCCAAGTGGGCCGATGAAACCAAAGACGACAAGGAAAAGGCTGAGGCGCTCGAAGTCAAGGTCGAGCACGCCGAAGCCCGCGCAGACCGCTTCGACCTGGCCGAGGCGTTGCTCGAGATCGGCCTGGTCATCACCTCGGTCACGCTGCTCACCCGCACCCGCATCTACTGGTACCTGGGAATCGTTTTCTCCATCGCGGGCATCGCTTCGGCGCTCTCGGTGCTGCTTCTGAAGTAGCAGCTCAGACGCATTTGGGCGGCATGGATTGTGGTAGACTGGCGGCCTGATGAAGCCCCGTCTTTTTACCGCGTTCCTCGTGCTTTGTTGCGCCCCGCTTCTGGCCCAGGCGCCTGCCGCAGCACCTGCAACTCAGACCCACGCGAGCGACATGGGCTTCACCTACGGCATTCCGGCCGACTGGGAAGTTGTGGACACACAGCCGTCGCTCCCGGTCGTGAAGCAGCAGCAGACCCAGACCGCAACCAGTGAGGACGAGAAGAAGGGCATCGCCTGTGTACAGATTGCGCTGACTGCCAGGCACGGCAATCCCGCCTCCGTCGTAGTGGTTGTGGCTTTGCCTTTCGACTGCTTCGGCCAGACGATGACAGAAAAGGATCTGCCGGGCTTTGCGACCGGCGCATCCGAGGGCCTGAAGAAGACTTTCGAGATCTCCGACCCTGTCTATGGCGCCTACTCGCTGGGCACCCACAGCGTCTGGGTAGAGCGCGCCGCCGGAAGCATGATCGGTCACCCCGAGGTCAAGTACACCATCGAGACGGTGTGCAGCGTGCTCAAGAAGGGGGCGGTCTGCTGGATGGCCATGGCCGCCGACGATGCCGGACTGCAGACCTTCGAGAAGGGCGCCGTTACGCTGGATGGCGAAGCTCCCGCCGCGCTGGTTCCGGCCGACGCATTCCAAAAGAAGCCGTCTTAGGCTCTTTCCACAGCAGTCTCTTCACTCTCCCGGCAGCTGCTCCAATTCTTCGATGGGATGCGGTTTGCTCCTGGCTTTCACCTGCGCAGTGGTGAGCAGGAACACGGCCACCACAATGCCGGCCATTCCGGCAAACTCCGCCGCCGCTGGCCGCTCGTGGAGCAGAAAGATTCCCAGCAGCACAGCGACCACCGGATTCACATAGGCGTAGGACGCGACCTTGGCCACCGGCACGTGCTCAAGCAAATAAATGAAGCCCGTGTAGCCCAGCAGTGAGCCTCCCGTGATCAGATAGGCCAGCGATCCGACTGACGCGGCGTTTACGTGAAACCGGGGCCACTCGCCCAAAGCCGTTCCCACCAAAGCGTTGAAGACGCCTGCCGCCAGCATTTGCCAGGCTGCCGCCACGAAGCTGTTCACCGGCAGCCGTGCGCGCCGCGAGAGAAGGCTGCCCACTGTCCAGGCCAGCGCCCCGGCCAGCAGAACTCCGAGAGCCAGCAGGCGCGTGCTGTCCCCGGCCAGACCGGTGCGCAGCGAAGGCCACACCAGCGCGGCCAGCCCGGCAAAGCCAAGCGCCATGCCCAGCCAGCCGCGCGCCGGCAGCGGCTCGCCGCCGGGCAGCAGCATCTCAGCCAGCGCCACGTAGAGCGGAATCACTGCCAGCACCAGCGAGGCCAATCCGCTGGGGATGGTCTGTTCCGCATACACCAGGGAAACGTTGCTCCCGCTCAACAGGAACAGCCCGATCAGGCTCAGCGTCAGCATGGTCTTCGACGGCCAGAAGAGCCGCAGCCCGCGCCAGCGGCACCAGGCCAGCAGAATCGCGCCCGCAACCAGAAACCGCACCCCGGCCAGCAGCAGCGCCGGCATCTCGGCTGCACCCACGCGGATGGCCGTATAAGTCGAGCCCCAGAAAAAATAGACGCTCGCAAAGGCGAGAACGATGGAGCCGGTGGTAGCTGCTTTTCGTTGTGGATGGGCTGCTTGGGCGGTCGCATTCTTCATCGGTTAAGTCCATCCTAGCCCGAGTTGCCTTCACCCGCTTCCCACATCTTGCTGCACTTTCCTCAATGCTCGATCTCGACAGTCAAGGCTCGGTCGCGCTCTTGCGGCTGGCCCTCAGAGTCCGTACACCGCCCTGGTTCGCGCGGTTTCTCCATGGAATTTCGTTGTCAGCGCGTGCTATCCTCTTGGCCAGCGGAGTTTCAATGCATACGCGCGCTGCCAAAGAATCGCTGCTTGCACCAGCCTCCCGGCGTTGGTCGCGGTCGCGCGCGCGCAGCATTTGCCCGCGGCAACACCTGCGCGTGCTGCCCACCCGCACTCGACCTAGCCTCTTCGCAAGCGATTAGCGGCCGTCCGCTGAAGTGCCGCAATCTCCCTTTGCGGCCTGCTCTTTCTCGCCTGACCGGGCGAACAGAACTGGATGATCCCACGTGCTGGGGTCCGTGGCCCCGCCGCATCTATACCGCGACGGCACAACCGAATCTGCCGAGGAGACAAGAAAATGACCAAGCAAGAGCTGCACGCGCAATACGGACCAAAACTGGTCTGTCCGCTGCCCGGACCCAAGGCCAGGGCTGCCGTCGAGGCCGATACCCGGTACATCTCGCCCAGCTACACCCGCTCGTATCCGCTGGTGGCCCGCCGCGGGCGCGGCATCCGCATTGAAGACGTGGACGGCAACGAATTCCTTGACTTCGCCGCGGGCATCGCCGTGGTCTCGACCGGCCACTGTCACCCCGAGGTGGTTGCAGCCATCCAGAAGCAGGCCGCCGAGCTGATTCACATCTCCAGCACGGACTTTTACGACGAACACCTCACCGACTTGGCCAGTCGCCTGTCTGCCATCGCCCCGATGCCTGGCCCGCATAAATTCTTCTACGGCAACTCCGGCGCTGAAGCCATCGAATGCGCTCTCAAGCTGGCCCGCTACCACACCGGACGGCAGCAGATCATCTCCTTCTTTGGCGCATTCCACGGCCGCACTATGGGCGCGCTGTCGCTGACCGGCTCCAAGCCCCAGCAAAAGCGCCGCTTCTCGCCGCTGGTTCCGGGCGTGACCCATATCCGTTATCCCTACGCCTATCGCGGCTGCACCGGCGGGCCGCAAGAGGAAGAAGCCTTCAGCTTGGGCTGTGCGCGCTACATCGAGGAGAAGCTCTTCAAGACCATCCTCGCGCCCGAGGAGGTGGCCGCCATCTTTATCGAACCCATCCAGGGCGAGGGCGGCTACGTGGTGGCTCCCGACAACTTCCTGCGCGAACTGCGGGAAATCTGCAATCGCCACGGCATTCTGCTGGTCGTCGACGAGGTGCAATGCGGCGCCGGCCGCACCGGCAAATGGTGGGCTATCGAGCACTCCGGCGTCGAGCCGGACATGGTCTGCATGGCCAAGGGCATTGCCAGCGGAATGCCGCTCGGCGTCTGCATGACCCGCGCCGAAATCATGGATTGGGTTCCCGGTTCGCACGCCTCCACCTTCGGCGGAAACCCAATCTCGATCGCCGCCGCGCTGGCCACCATGGACATCATTGAGCGTGAAGCGATGCAGAACGCCGCGCGCGTGGGCGAGTTGATGCTGGAGCGATTGCGCGGTTGGAAGCAATCGCACCCGCTGGTGGGCGACGTGCGCGGCCGCGGCCTGATGATCGGTGTCGAACTGGTGGAGGACAAAATTACGCGCGCACCGGCAACGGCCCTGCGCAATCGTATCGAGACCCTGGCCTTCGAGCGCGGACTGATGGTGCTTGGCTGCGGCGAAACCACGCTGCGGCTTTGCCCTCCGCTCATCGTCAGCGAACAGGAAGCCACCGTCGCACTCGACATCCTCGAAGAGTGCCTGTCCCTGGTGGAGAAGGAACACGAGCACGCCACCGCTCTGGCGGGTGCAACAGCCTGAGCCAGGGCTGTTCGTTTGCAAACAAACGCGGGGCTGGCAAGCCGGGGTTTCAATCGCCGCTTGCCAGTCCCGCTTCGTTTCCGGTCTTATCCCCGCAGTTCGCCGTCCGTCGTCACCGGACCTTTTCTTCGATGCGCACCTTTGCGATCTCTGACGTGCGGTGTGCGGCCCGCTCCAGGTTATGCGCCATTTCCCGCGTGGCCAGATTCTGCTCTTCGGCAGCGGCAGCCATCTGGTTGGAAAGCCCCGACAACTCTTCGGTCTGGCCGGAGATGCGGTCAATCGCCGCCATTGCAGTGGCGATATCTCCGCCGATGACAGCCACCTTGGCCTGAATTTCCGCCGTAGCCGAGGCCGTTTGCCCGGCCAGCTTCCTCACCTCGCTGGCCACTACCGCGAATCCTTTGCCGTGTACGCCCGCCCTGGCCGCCTCGATGTTGGCGTTGAGGGCCAGCACGCTGGTCTGCGTAGCGATGGAGGCAATCAACTCCGCCACCTTGGCCACGCCGGCGCTCGACGCCCGCAGCCGTTCGATGGCCGTCTTGGTCTCTGTGCTGGCGACGCGCGATTTCTCGGCCGCCTGCGACACGTCCACGGCGTTCCGAGCGATTTCGGCAATGCTGGACTCAATTTCGCGCGTGGCCGTGGCCACCATCTGAAGGTTTCCGTCCAAATGCTCGATGTCGTTGCGCTGCACCTCCTGCGCCGCTCTCAGCGCGTCGATTGCCTGCTGCGTGCTCACATCCCAGACGGCCACGGCGCCGACATATTCCCCTTGCCCGTCCGTCATTGGCTCAATCTTGAGATCGAGTTGCACGGGCCCCAATTCGATGGTCGCCCGGTGCGGAAGTTCGTGCGCGCCGCTGGGGTGCTTCGAGCCCATGATCCTGTCGATGTTGGCTGGATTCCTGTGAAAGAGGTGAATCGACTTGCCGACCATCTGGTCCACCGGTACCGGCAGGTGCTGCTGCAAGGTAAGCAGGGTCTTGCGCGAAGAGCGGTTGAGATAGCGCAGAATCAGCTTTCGGTCGCAGAACATGGCGTTGCAGGGCAGCGCGTCCAGAGCATATTCAAAGCTGCGATCCGGTTCCGGTGGGGCTTCGGCGAGCGTTTCAATACCCACCGGATGAAACGGCGCCTGCGCATTGCGTTGTGAAAACATGCCGGCCAACAGACCATGAGACATCTCCGGTTCCTCCACCCTCCGCCCTTCAGTCTCGCGCATTCTATGGAGGGCCGTGTGCGCGGAACGTCTTCAATCTTCCGCGCGCGGAGAGGGATTCCCGGAACGGAGCCGCCCGTTCCAAATTGAGAAGCTGGAAGGATAGGGACGCTTGCAATCCTGCGGCGCATCGTCGCGGGCCAACCCTCGCTCGCCGACAGCCGGATTTGCGCCTTTCGCCGATCCGGTCGAGAATGGTCTGCCATGGGATGGTTTGAACGGATGAAGCTTGACTGGCTGGAGCGGGTGCTGGCCGGCCTGGAATGGGTTGCGAACTTGCGTGGCGCGGCGAAGATGCCCGCACACCTGGCTACGGGCGTCAGCGGCGAGAAAGCAGCCTTCTTCCATCTTCGCCGCAAGGGGTACACCGTGGTGGCGCAGCGCTGGTCGGGTGGGCTGCCCGGAGACATCGACCTGATCGCCTGGCAAGGTCCAATGCTGTGTTTTGTGGAAGTGAAAACCCGCACCGCCCACGACATTGCTGCCGCCGAGATCGCCGTCGACTCGCACAAGCGCAACACTCTCCGCCGCCTGGCCCGCCGGTACGTTCGCCAATTGCCACAGCAGATCGCTCCGCCGGTACGTTTTGACGTTCTCAGTGTGTATCTCGTGCCGGGTCAGAAGAAGGAGTTCGTCCACTTCGAAGGCGCCTTTGGCTGGAGCGAGTGGGAGGACGATCACCAGCGCTGAACCGGGAAGTCGCCACCTGATTACCCTTGCGCGTCCTCGAACTCTTCGTGCCAGGCCATCTGGATGGCCTCGAGCCGCGACTCGTTCGACTTTGCGGGATCGTCGGCAAAGCCTTCCAGTTCGGTCACGTGACGGTGCAGATCGGTGAAGCGGACCGTCAAAGGGTCGAGGCCGGGAAACTTCTCGGCCAACTGAATGCCGATCTCCTCGGCGTCGGTCCACAGAATCTCGCGCGGCATTTTTCGGTCCTTTCTTTTTTGACTGAATCAACGTGCCTGACGCGGGGCGATCTTATATTCCCAGGTCTCAAAATCGAGACCTGGGGCACCCGTGGATACGGGGCGCCCGATAGGTCTGCTTACTTTTCTTCCGCCAAAGCCAGCGGCTTGCCTTCGGTTACATAGTTGCGGTTCCACTTGGGAATCTCGACCACGTAGTTGCCGGGCCGGGTAATGACGGCTTGGCAACCCAGCCGGGAGTTCAGTTGCTGGTCGGCAGCCATGTCCATCCGGTCCAGTTCGTCATCGTCCGCCGGACTGATGCCCTCCTGGTCCTTGATCCACAGGTGGCAGGTTGTGCAGGCGCACACACCGCCGCAGGCGTGATCAAGAAAAACATTGTAGTTTTCCGCCACATCGAGAAACGACATCGGCTTGCCGTGATGCTCGTAGGGCATGGCGCCGAACTCGAATTCGACCGTTCTTCCCTCGGGAAGAAAGGTCACGCGCACCAACTTGTCGGCGGGGATGCTTTTTTCGGTTGCTTCGCTCATAAGACCCGTCCTTCCGTACCCACCTTAGCCGCAAAAACAAAGCCGTGGTAAAGGTGCGGCACCCTGCCATCTAACTCTGCCAGCTAACCCTGCTAACTCCGCTAGCACCGCTGCTCACTTGAACTCCGCTGCGGCCATCGGATGGGGCGCGGTCACTTCCTCGCCCAGATCCTCGCCCGCCGTATTCATGGTCTTGCCACGCAATGCGGTCGAAACGGCGGCTTCCATCATGAGCTCGGCAAAGCGCCGCGTGGCCTGATCCAGCGCCAGAGTCGCGTTGCGGATGGCGGCCAAATCTTCGCCCAGCTTTACAGCGGACAGCCGGTCGCGCGCCGCTGCAATTGTGGCCCGCTCCTCGCCGGTCAACTGCTTCCACGCCGGGCTTGCGGGCGCCCGCTCGACCGCCGCAAGGATCGTCTCCGCCTCGGTGCGCGCCTCGATCAGCAAGCGCTTGGCAAAGTCCTCTTCGGCGTGGTCAAACGATTCCAGAATCATGCTCTCGACCTGTTCGTCGGTCAATCCATAAGTCGGCTTCACTTCAATTTTGGCCGCCTGCCCGCTGCGCTGTTCGCGCGCGGAAACTTTCAGAATGCCGTCGGCGTCGATGAGAAACTTGACCTCGATGCGCGGCAGTCCGGCGCTCATCGGTGGAATGCCCTTCAGGTCAAACCGCGCCAGGGAACGACAGTCGGAGGCCAGTTCGCGCTCGCCCTGAACGACGTGAATTGCCACGTTGGTCTGGCCATCGACGCCGGTTGTGAAATGCTCGGTGGCCGAGGCGGGAATGGTCGAGTTGCGCTGAATGATGCGCGCGACGGTTCCGCCCAGGGCCTCGATGCCCAGCGAGAGCGGCGTCACGTCCAGCAGCAGCATTTCTTCAGTTGTCTTGGAAGCGCCGGCCAGAATGTCTGCCTGCACCGCGGCGCCCAGCGCCACCACCTCGTCGGGATTCAGCTCGATGCGCGGGCGCTTGCCGCGTGCCGCCAGGTGGAAGAGATCGTCCACCAGTTGGCGCACGGCGGGGATGCGTGTCGAGCCGCCGACCAGCACCACTTCGTCAATTTGCTCCGGTGTGAGTCCGGCGTCGGCCAGCGCCTGCTTGCAGGGGCCAGCCGTGCGTTCCAATACCGGCTCGATCAACTGCTCGAAAACTTCGCGGGGAATCTCGCGCTGGTAACGGTCGCCGTTGGGCAGCTCGATGTCGAAGTGCGCAATCCGCTCAGCGGAGAGTTTGATCTTGGCGTCGATGGCGGCTTTGCGCACGGCCTGCACCGCGCCCGGATGCTTCCGCAAGTCCACGCCGTGTTCCGCGTGAATCTCGTCGAGAGCAATGGCCAGCAGCAGGTTGTCGATGTCGTCGCCGCCCAGGTGCGTGTCGCCATTGGTGGACTGCACCTCGAAGATGCCGTCGCGCAGCTTGAGAATGGAGATGTCGAAAGTTCCGCCGCCCAAATCGAAAACGGCGATGGTGCCCACGTTGGCGCGATCCAGGCCATAAGCCAGCGCAGCCGCGGTCGGCTCATTGACCAGGCGAAGCACTTCAAGGCCCGCCATGCGTCCGGCATCCTTGGTGGCCTGGCGCTGCGCATCGTTGAAGTAGGCCGGCACGGTGATGACTGCCTGGGTGACGGGTGCGCCGAAGAAGCGCTCGGCATTGCGCTTGAGCTGGCGCAGGACGTAGGCCGAAATCTCTGGCGGCGTGAACCTCAACTCGCCCAGTTGAATGCGCGGTACTTCGCCCGCTTCCACATCCCCGGCCAGGTGGAAGGGAAACAGCTTCAGCTCTTTTTGGACTTCTTCCAGGCCGCGACCCATGAGGCGCTTCACAGAGTAGATGACGCGCTCCGGTGTCTCGATGAGCGCTTTGCGCGCGCTGTTACCCACAGTCACCGTGGGACGTCCACCCCCGGCCGGAATGGGGTCGAGCGCCACTACCGATGGCACCAGGTTCGATCCATCCACGCCGGGAATCACCACCGGTGCATCGCCCTGCATATATGCGACCAGGGAGTTGGTCGTCCCCAGGTCAATCCCGACTACGCGTCCTTCCGCCATCTTTTCTTTCAAGCTCCCAATGCTTCTGTCACGTCGCGGACCAGATTGCTGAGGTAGCGGCGCCGGTCCAGCAGAGCTGCCATCTTCTTTTGCGCGGCCTGGCGCACGGCTTCGCTGCCCTGATCCCACGTCTTCCACTCGGCGCGCAGATTTTCGTCCACCGCTTCCAGCAGGCCGTCGAATTTTCTCTTGGCTTCCGTCAGGCTTTCTTCGAGTGCAGGATCTTCTTCGCCCATCTTCCGCGCCATGCGCATTTCTTCCAGTTGCATGTTCAACTCGAAGACTTCTTCCAGCAGATCGGCTGGAACTCGCGAAGGATCTTTCCCGTTGTTGGCGCGATTTTTGCCGGCGTGCTCCTCGCCAATCTCCACACCCACGAGCTTGAGCAGATATTCGGTGCGGCTGAGCGGATTCTTGAGCGTGCGATAGGCGTCGTTCAGCAGAGCGGTGTCAGCCAGGCTCCACTGCTTTTCGTTTTCGAGGGCGCGAGCAAAGCGGTCCGGGTGCAGCTTGCGGCTCAGGCGATGAAACTCGCGCTCCAACGCAGGCAGGTCCAGCTCAAGCTTCGGCTCCAGTCCAAAGACAGAAAAATAATCGCCGCCGGGCGGGGGCTGAATCTTGCTGCAATGCGGACAGAACAGGGTCGAGTCATTATGGCCGACGGAACAGGCCCAACACGCAATGGGAACCGCGGAATCGATAACCTTGAACATAGTTGAACTCTTGCGAAACAAAATCCTACGACGAAAAAGACGAACCGCAGCCGCAGGAGCGCGTGGAGTTCGGGTTGATGAAGTTGAATCCCTGCCGCATCAGCGTCTCTTCATAGTCCAGCGTCATGCCGTGCAGGTAAAGGAACGACTTGGGATCGACAAAAACGCGCACCCCGTCGAACTCGTAGATACGATCGCGCTCTCGCGGCTGCGTATCGAATTTGATGGAGTAAGAAAGTCCCGAGCACCCGCCGCCCATCACGCCCAGGCGCAGTCCGCCTTGCTCCGGCGAAATGCCTTCCTTGGCCATTGCCACGCGAATGCGTTTAACGGCCCGCTCGGTCACCTGCAAGCCTTGCGTGGGCGCAGCCGGCGGTGCAGGCTTGGTCTCCGCCTGCGAAAGGGCCGCAAAAGCACCCGACGCCGGCTTCGATTCGATTGTCACCATGTTCGACATACTTGCCTTTCTCCGTTGCAGCACCCCAAAGACTTGTGAGCGATGAAGGGGACGGGCTTCAGCCCGTCCGCTCGCGCATGGTCCTGATTTTCGGCTTTAGCCGCTGAGGGGATGCCGATTGCTTTGAAAACTTCCCTCAGGGGCTAAAGCCCCCAAACCTTTCCTGCCTTCGATGCACGGGCTAAAGCCCGTAGCCTTCAACCAAAACCGAGTCCTGGAACATACCCCTACTGTGCAACCGCTGCGGCCGCGGCTTCCGCCGTTTCCGTGGCGCCGTTCTTCTTCTTCCAATCGCCGATGGCCGCGCGAATCGCATCCTCGGCCAGTACCGAACAGTGAATCTTCACCGGCGGCAGCGACAGTTCCTTCACAATGTCAGTGTTCTTGATGGCCAGGGCGTCGTCCACGGTCCGGCCCTTGATCCATTCGGTTGCCAGCGATGAGCTGGCAATCGCCGAGCCGCAGCCGAAGGTCTTGAACTTGGCCTCTTCAATCACCTGGGTCGAGGGGTTTACGCGGATTTGCAGCCGCATTACGTCGCCGCACTCCGGCGCGCCCACCAAGCCTGTGCCGACTTCCGTGGAACTCTTGTCCAGTTGGCCCACATTGCGGGGGTTGTTGTAGTGGTCGATTACCTTGTCGCTGTATGCCATTCGTTTACTCCTCCTGCGGGGGGAAGCCGCGGTGTTCTTATTGGATTCGACAACCGGCCGTGCCGAATCGAAAACTTTTGCCTTGTCTGCTTGGTGTCAGTGTGCGGCCCACTGAATCTTGGTCAAATCGATGCCTTCCTGCACCATCTCGTAAAGCGGCGAAAGCTGGCGCAGTTTCTTCACGATGTCGATGACCTTGGCTGCCACGTAGTCCACCTCGACCTGGGTGTTGAAGCGGCCCAATCCGAAGCGAATCGAACTGTGCGCTACATCGTCCCCAAGTCCCAAAGCTTTCAGCACGTACGAGGGCTCGAGTGTGGCCGAGGTGCAGGCCGAACCGCTGGACACCGCTACATCGTTGATGCCCATCAGCAGCGACTCGCCCTCGACATACACAAAACTCATATTGAGGTTGCCGGGCAAGCGGTGCTCCATCGAGCCATTCACGTGGACGTAATCCAGCTCCGATTCGAGCTTTTCCTTCAGCCGGTCGCGCAGTCCGCTTAGATAGGCCGCTTCGGCGTCCATCTCCGCAAGAGAAATTTCGCAGGCCTTGCCCAGACCAACGATGCCAGGCACATTCAACGTGCCAGATCGCATGCCGCGCTCGTGCCCGCCGCCGTCGATCTGCGCCGCAATCTGCACGCGCGGGTTGCGCCGGCGCACATAGAGGGCGCCCACGCCCTTGGGTCCGTAAATTTTGTGGCCGGAAAGCGACAGCACATCGATGTTGTCGGCAATCACGTTCACTGGAACCTTGCCCACTGCCTGCACCGCGTCGGTGTGGAAGAGAACGCCCTTCTGATGGCACAACTTGCCGATTTCGCGAATCGGCTGCAGTACGCCAATCTCGTTGTTGGCCGCCATGATCGAAACCAGGATGGTCTTGTCGTCCATGGCCCGTTCGAGGTCGTCCAGGTCGATGAGCCCGTCGGCCTTCACCGGCAGATAAGTAACGCGATAGCCGTACTTCTCCAACCGCTTGCAGGTGTCCAGAATTGCCTTGTGCTCGGTCACCTGGGTGATGATGTGGTTGCCGCGTTCACGATACATTTCCGCGATGCCCTTGATGGCCAGGTTGTCGCTCTCCGTTGCTCCGGAGGTAAAGATGATTTCCTTGGCGGTGGCCCCGATCAGCTTGGCAATCTGTTCGCGCGCCGTCTCCACGGCCTGCTCGGCTTCCCACCCAAACGAGTGGTTGCGGCTGGCCGCGTTGCCGAACTTGGTGGTGAAGTAGGGCATCATCGCCTCCAGAACCCGCGGATCGAGCGGGCTGGTGGCGTGATTATCCATATAAATCGGCAAATGCACGTCTGCTGGGACTTCCACTTGGCTGATAACAGTGCTCATCCTGATCTCCGTCCTCCTCTTTGCTCTTCTCCGTTCGCGACGGAGGGGAAAACTGCTCCTACAACGTCAATGCGACCAGCCGTTGCGCCTCGCGCACCCGTGCCGACGGTTGTTCGTGCTCTGCCAAATCCTGAATGCTGATACTTTTCAATACTCCGGCAATGGTCTCGTTCACCCGCGCCAGGGGCTCCTTGATGGTGCAGCTTGGGGTCAGTTCGCAGCCCGTCTTGCCTTTCGAGCAGGAGGTAATGAAAAACGGACCATCGATGGCGTGAATTACTTCGTAGGCCGAAATCTCTCGCGCGTCCCTGGACAGCGCATAGCCGCCGTTCATGCCGGCGTGCGAACGCAGCAGTCCCGATTTGGTAAGCTGCTGCAGAATCTTGGCCAGCAATTGCGCCGGAATCCCGTAGGCGTCGGCAACATCCTTGGCGCTCAGCGCAGGCATTTCCGGGTGCTCGGCCAGGTACTTGAGCGCCATCAGCCCGTAATCCGCTTTTTTGGTCAGTTTGAGCATTGAATATCCGACTTCTTCGGTCCGCATTCAGTATACGACCGTTTATGTCGGCGTTTCAAGCCCAGGGCCGGAATCGGTTCGGCTGGTCGCCCAGAATCGGCACCAGGACGAAAATATTTACCAGATAGCAGTTTGAATTTTGGGAAAATACAGCTACAATCTGGCGGAAAGAGCACTTCACTTTACCGATACCACACGCGATGGCAACCGCCTGCAAACACCCCAGGGTACGAATCGTTTCCCGGCACGAAGACACGGAATTTGTCGAGTGCCTGGATTGTGGCGAGGTCTTTGACTCCGACGAATTTCGCGACATGGAGCTTGAAGACACCGTCGAGACAGAAGAAGCTTCAGGCGACTTCTGACAGCCTCTGCTTCAGAGCAGCTTGAATCGACTGTCCACGCCACCCGTACTTGCCGGCTTGGAGCAAGGCGGCCTTTTCTTGATGGAAAGGCTCCCTTGGCGGCAATGGTTCGTGTGAGTGGCCAATGGAGAGGCGGCTTTATCGCGCGCCGGCGCCATTGGCTGGCTGTGCGGCCACTCGTCTGGCTGCAGTCCAGGCATAATGCAAGCCCGACACCACGGTGAGCACCATGGTGGCGCCCAGCGATATTGTGCAAGAGACCGCTACCCAGTTTGCCGTTGTGAGTTGATGCAACAGCACGGCTGCCACAGCAGTCACTTGAGCCAGTGTGTTGGCCTTTCCGAAGATGCTGGGGCTGAACTCACGCCGCCCGGCCGCCGCGTATAAGATGGCCGCTACCACCAGGATCCCCACATCTCGGCCGAAGACCAGCACCGTGACCCGCGCTAGAATTAACCCCTTATGC